>ENA-OPCY01000790-OPCY01000790.1-human-gut-metagenome-genome-assembly--contig:-NODE-790-length-21449-cov-2.220997_pt1 | contig 21449 bp, 17 predicted proteins | sample MGYA00241568_ERZ501487 | MGnify/ENA primary metagenome ERZ501487 (study PRJEB25962, sample SAMEA2042574) | human gut metagenome | biome: human gut; feature: human-associated habitat; material: faeces... | reverse complement strand
ATCTGAAGACGGAAAAGTACAAGTTGGAAATCCTTATGTTAAAGGTGTAAAAGTTGAAGGTAAAGTAGTAGCACACGGAAAAGCTAAAAAAATTATAGTTTTCAAAATGAAAGCAAAAGCTAACTACAGAAGAAGATATGGTCATAGACAACCATATACAAAAGTTGAAATTACATCAATAAAAACAGTAGCTAAAAAAGCAACAGCTGAAAAGAAAGAAACAACAGCAGCAGCTAAAAAAACAACAAAAAAAGTAGAAGCATAATATAGGTAAGCTTCATAATAATTTAGATTTTAATTAATCGGATATAAAAACAAAAACCGAAAGGAGTGAGATATAATGGCTCATAAAAAAGGTCAAGGTAGTAGCCACAACGGTAGAGAGTCTGAATCAAAGAGATTAGGAGTAAAAAGAGCAGACGGACAATTTGTTTTAGCAGGAAATATTTTAGTAAGACAAAGAGGAACTAAAGTACATCCAGGAGTAAACGTTGGAAAAGGTAGTGACGATACATTATATGCTTTAGTAGATGGAAACGTTAAATTTGAAAGAAAAGGTAGAGATAAAAAACAAGTTAGTGTTTACCCAGTAAGCGAATAGTTAATAACAAAAAAGGCGATATTGATGAAATATCGTCTTTTTTCATGAACAAAAAAATGTAAAAACCACTAAAATATAGATATTATATTTTAATATCTAAAAATCCAGAAATAATGCTAATAAACCTTGATTATAAACAAAATAAATGATAAAATGCAGAAAGAAAAAAGCAAGAAAGGATGTTATAGTATGGCGAAAATTATAAGCTTTGATATTTGGGATACAATTTTAAAAAGAAAATGCCACCCAGAAGAAATAAAATTATACACAGCAAATTATTTAATGCTAAAACATGAACAAAATTTAAAAGAAAAATATAAAGATATTTATGAAATATTAAAATTAAGAGATCAAATAGAAGCAGATATGTGCAAGGCAAATAAAGAAAATGGCTTTGATGATGAATGCAAAATTTTAGATGTATTTAAAAATTTACAAAAAGAAATATTAATAGATTCAAATATTGACATTTCAGAAGAATTATTAAGAGTTGAATTAGAACAAGAAAAAAGAAATATATTTATAAATCCAGAAATATTACCTATATTCGAAAAATATAAAGATTTAAAAATGTATTGTATATCAGATTTTTATATGAGTGCAGATAATTTAAAAGAATTATTAGATTATGTAAAAGTTCCTGTAAAAATTGAAAAAATTTATAGTTCAGCAGATTATTTACTAAACAAAAGGTCAGGAAACTTATATAAAAAGGCTGAAGAAGAATTAAATATAAAACCAGAAGATCATATACATGTTGGAGATAACCAATATTCAGACATAGAAGTTGCAAATAATTTAGGGATAGAAACAATAAAAACAACAAAAACAGATTTTAATTTTGTGCCAGAAAAAGGTAGAAAATTAGAAATCGATTTAGACTCAATAAAAAAAGATGTATCAACAGAAAAAAATAGATTATTTAATAGTGGAGTTGACTTAGCACCATTACTATACTTCTTTGGATATAGCATTGTAGAATATGCAATAAAAAATAATATAGATAAAGTATATTATCAAACAAGAGAAGGAGAAACTTTTATAAAAATTCACGAATTAATAAAAAGAAATAATCCTTTTGGAGTTGAATTACCTGATTGTGACACTATAGAAGTTAGCAGAATGGGTACATTTTCTGCATCTTTAAAAGAATTTTCAATAACAGAATTATTAAGGTTATGGTCACAATACAGAGTTCAAAGTGTTAAAGCTTTATTTAAAACATTAGCAATAGACATAACACCATATAAAGAATTTATGGGAAAATATGATATTAATATAGAAGAAAATATAGTTGATCCTTGGTTTGATTTAAGAATACAAAACTTATGTAATGACAAAGACTTTACAAGCAAAATTCAAGTTGAATTAGACAGAAAAAGAGAAGAATTATTACAATATTTTAAAGAAAAGAAAAATATTGTTAATGATGACAAGCCAATGTTTACAGTAGATATAGGCTGGAGGGGAACAATACAAGATAATTTAGCACATATATTTACAAACAAAATGGTTGGAGGATATTATTTAACATTATATGATTTCTACAATTTACAACCTAATAATTCTTATAAAATCAGTTTTATAGATGATAGAAAAATAAGAGATAATGAAGTAGCTTGCATAATAACTTTGTTAGAATGGATATATAACCCAGGAACAGGAAGTGTTATAGAATACAAGCAAGGTGAGGCTATAAGAAAAGCAAAAACAGAAGAAACAGATATTGTTAAAAAATATATAAAACCATTACAAGAAGGGATGTTTGCAGGAGCAGAAATAATAAATGATTATATGAAATATCACCCATATGAGGCAAATGAAACAAAAAAATTTGTATATGACTTAATAAGAAAAATAAAAACAAAACCAAGTAAAGAACTTGTAGACGCATATTATAGTATGGTATTTAACGATACATTTGGAACAGCTGAATATGTAGAAAAAGATGATAAATTATCAGCTAAAGATAAATTAAATGTTATAAAATGCAGAAACATATTAAGAAAAGAAGCTTGGAAAGAAGCATTTATTATATATAATGATATAGAATATATGAATTTATTAACATCAGCTAAAGGAGCAGCAAGAAAACTACTAGGTAGAAAATAATTTGATTTTTTCTAATCTAATAGAGTCTCGTGAAAGGAATGAGAAACAAATATGAAAAAATACATTTTATTATACTCAGATAAAAAACCTGAAGACAATATTTGTTTAACAAATATGTTTAAAAATAATAAAAAAATAAATTTAGGTTGGACAGACTTTGATTATAATAATAATATGAAAGTTATAAATGAAGAAATAGAAAAAGGTGTTAAACAAATTATATTTGCAGGGATTGAAATAGGCTGGGGAAAAATGATAGCAGATGTAAAAGAAAAATATCCTGATATAGAAATAAAAGTGATTTGTACAACACAAGATAGTCTATTATATTATGAATATGAAAGAAACAATTTCTTTGAATTATTAGAATTATCAAAAAAAGAAATTGTTACAGATATTGCATTTTTAAGAAAAGGACAATATGAAACATATAAAAACTTAGGATATAATTGTTCATATTTAATGGAAAATTATACTTTAGAAGAAAAACAAGTTAACACACAATCTAAAAATGAAAGATTAAATTTAGGGATATATCCGTTAAATTATACATGGGACAAGAATATTTTTAACCAACTATGTGTATCAAAATTTTTAGAAAATTGTAATTTGAATTATTATAATTTAGATCCAAGAATGGAAGAATTTTTAACAACAATGGGAATACAAAATACTCCAGAAAAGTTAGAAGAAATAAAAGCAGAAAATATAATAAAATCAATTTTGAAAAACGATGTTATAGTTTCTACATCTTTTACAGAATATATGCACCCAGTATTTTGGCTAGGAATGGAAGTAGGAGTTCCTGTTTTAATAGGAAACAATTCGGATTTATTCAATGGCGAAGAATTAGAGAAATATGTAATTACATCAGCAGAAGATAATGCAATTATAAATTCTAAGATGCTAGAAAAAATACTAGATAATAAAGAAAAAATCTTAGAATTATATAAAAATTGGAAAAAAGAATATAACGAAAAATCTAAAAAGAATATAGAAGCATTTTTAGAAAAATAGGAAAGGAAGATAACCTTGCAAAAAATAAAAAACTTTTTAAAAAGATTTTTAAAAAATGATGGAATTATTTATAAAGCAATAAAAAAAGTATATCATTTTTTAAGTACTTTAAAATATAAAATGACACATAACAAAGAAGTAAAAGCAGAAAGAGAAAAATATCACCAAAGAGCAATATCTGCTGTAGAAAAAATCAAAGAATTTGAAGGAAGAGATTATATAGTATTTTATAACCCAACTTGGTTAGGTGTTGCAGCATCAACATTAGGATTATTTAAAAATAATGTACCATTAGAACATATATATCAAAAAAATGATATAGAAAAATTAGCTAAAGAAATAAAAGAAAATAATATAAAATCAGTTATTTGTAGCCAAATATGTGATGGTTGGATAGATTTAATAAAAAAAATAAAAGAAATTGCGCCAAACACAATAATAAAAGTTATTTGGCATGGAAATTGTTATGAATACTTTTCAGACTTTACTTGGAATTTAAATAAAGAAGTAATGAATCTATATAAAGAAAATAAGATAAATAGCTTTGCGTTTGTAAGAAGTACAATGTATGAATTTTATAAAAAATGTGGATTTAAATCATATTATTTACAAAATAATGTACATAAAGAGAATGCAGGAAAAACAGCTAATTATAGTAATGAAAAGAATAAGATAGGTATTTATAATGCGGATTCAAGAGAATTAAAAAATATATATACATCTTTAAGTGCAATCAAATTAGTTGAAAACTCAATTGCAGATGTAGTTCCAATAAGTGAAGGAGCTAAGAAATTTACAGAGATTTTAAACTTAGAAACAACAAGTATAAATGACTATATTCCAAATGAAGAATTAATGAAAAGAATACAAAAAAATAGTGTAAATATATATCCAACATTTACAGAAAATGCACCAATGTTTCCACTAGAAAGTTTTGAAATGGGAGTTCCTTGCTTATTAGGAAATAACAATGACTATTTTGTTGGGACTAAACTAGGAGAATATGTAATTCTCGAAAGTGAAGACGATGCAGAATATATAAAAGAAAGAATTGAAAATGTTCTAAAAAATAGAGAAGAAGTAATGGAATTATACAGACAGTGGAAAAAAGATTTTGATAAAAAATGTGAAGAGTTGGTAGAAGAATTTATTGAATTATAAAAGGGAGGAAAATATGAAATTCGGATTAATGGTTGAGCAGGATACGAGGAATATAGGAGATGATATACAAGCCTATGTAACTAAAAGATTTTTGCCAAAAGTAGACTATTATGTGGATAGAAATCACATAGACGAATTTATTCCAAGCACTGAAGAAAAAGTTGCTGTAATTACAAATGGGTGGTTTTTACAATATACATTAAATTGGCCGCCATCACCATATATAAAGCCTTTGCCAATATCAATGCATTTTACATATAAAGATTGGTTTTGGGACACAACAGATAGAGCATATCATTTGCAAGGATATGGTTTAGAATATTTGAAAAGTATAGAACCAATAGGATGCAGAGACAGTCATACACTGAAACTTTTAAGTGAAAAAGGAGTAAAAACAGAATATACAGGATGTATGACATTAACATTACAACCATTTGACAATATAGAAAAAGGCAATTATATATGTGCAGTAGACGTAAGCAAAGAAGTTGTAGATCAAATAAGAAAAACAACAGATATGAAAGTAAAAGAAATAACACATATAGTTCCAGAGGATTATTATAAATTACCTTGGGATGAAAGAATGAAAAATGTAGAAAAATTACTAAAAGTATATCAAGGAGCTAAGGCCGTTGTATCATATAGGCTACATTGTGCCTTACCTTGTTTAGCATTAGGAACGCCTACAATATTACTTAACGAAGATTATAGAAATGATAGATTTGGGGATTATACCAAATATATTGAATCGTGCAGTGAAGAGGATTTTATTTCAGGAAAAGTAAAATATGATTATAATAATATTCCAAAACATGATGATGGTTGGAAAGAATTAAGAAACAATCTTATAAAAAGATGTGAAGAATTTGTAAAACAGTCTGAACAAGAAGATGGAAAATATGAAAATGATATTTCGATAAAAGATTATAAAAAATATGTAATAGAAAAATCAAATTGGTTAAAAAGTGCTACATTAGAATCATATGAAAGGTATACAAAGAAAAAAGAAAAGTTGGCAAAAGCTGAAATAAATATTAAGGAAATAGAGATTGAAAAGAATCAAAGAATCGAAGAAATAGGAAAAGAAAAACAAGAAGCTGAATATTCAAGGGATTATTTTAAAAAAGAATTTGAACAAGCTGTGAAAGAAATAGATAACTACAAAAGAGAATTAGAAGCCATAAAAAATTCAAAATGGTGGAAATTAAGAGAAAAAATAAAGGGAGAAAATTAAAGTGGACAAAGAAAATGATTTTATGAAGTATTTGAAAAAATCAAAATATTCTATAATAATTATTATAGGTGTAATATTATTTGCATTTGGCGAAAGAATAATAAGTCAAAGTTTTTCAATTGATACAGAATTATATATTGGAGAAATAGGAGTGGCTGGAAGATGGAATTGGTGGATAACATTAAATAGATGGGGATTAGTATTATTAAATAAAATATTCCAAATGGGCTCTTTACCAATATTTGCTTCTAATTTTTTAACGGTAATTTTAATTATAGCATATAGTATAGGTTTTAATTATTTGTTTTACACATATACAAAAGAGGAATATAAAGAAAAATTTCTAAAATATCAATTTATATTTCCTATATTATTTGTAACAAATCCTATATTTGCAGAACAATATAATTTTATATTACAAAATATTAGTGTAGCTTTTACTGTATTTTTAATTCCAATAATATTACTAATAATAGATAAAGCAAGTAAAGTAGAAAATAAGATACAAAAAATATTGTATTATGTAATATCAATAGCTCTATTAATTCTTTCTTTCGGAGTATATCAATCAGTAATATTACTATATATAGTAACTGTAGTAGTATGTTATTTATTAAAAGTTTTAAAAGACAACGATAATAATTGGAAATATCTTGGAAAACAAATAGGAATATTTTTAGCAGCAGCATTAGTATATTTTGTAATAGGAAAAGTGCTTGCAAAAGGAAGTTCAACATCTTACTTACAAATGGCTTGGTTAAAAGATAGTGTTGAGCAATGTTTAAAGAACATATATGTATGTGTAAAAGCAGTAATAAAATGTGAAGGAATATTTTATAATATTGGATATGTAATAAGCATTTTGATATCAGCAATTTTTATAATATATTTATGCAAAAAGAAAAAATTAAAAATTGGTGTTATTATTTCTATAATTGGATTATTATCTGCACCATTTTATATTATGATTATAACAGGTGTAGATCAATTGAAAAGAACACAATTTAACTATCCATTCGTAGCAGCAATAGTAATAATGTATACTGTTATATATTTATCAAAAATAGATAAATTAAGATGGTTAAAAAATGCCTTTATTGTATTAGTTTGTATTTTAGCATATACACAATCTTACAATACAGCAAATTTATTCAATACTGTAGATGTTCAATATAGAAGTGACGAGGCATTTGCATATGATTTAATGAGTAAAATTGAATCAAAAGATTGGTATAATCCTAAAGAAGATTATAAAATAATATTTGTAGGTAGACACCAAAAGCAGTTGAAAAATGTGTATTTGAAAAGTGAAGTAATAGGTTCATCATTTTTTGCATTTGATTATGAATATATTTATGGAGTAAACTCAAGAGGAATAACATTTTTAAATATATTAGGTTATAAATTGGAACAACCAACTGCAGAAGAATTTGAAGAAGCTAAAAAATATGTAGAAGAAAATAACATTAAAGAGTGGCCAAATGAGGAAGCAATAAAATTAGTAGATAATAAAATAATAGTAAGATTATCTGAAGAATATTAAAAAGTGGAGAAAAGATATGAAATCACCAAAATTAAGCATAATTATACCAGTTTATAATGTAGAAAAATACATTAAACATTGTTTAGATAGTATTAAAGCACAAACAATGAAAGATTTTGAAATAATTGTTGTAAATGATGGAGCAACTGACAATTCTGAAAAAATGATAAAAGAGTATCAAAAAAACAATCCAGATTTAACAATAAAATATTTCAAAAAAGAAAATGGTGGATTAGCATCAGCTAGAAACTATGGTGTTAAATATGCAGAAGGTGATTACATATCTTTTATTGACCCTGACGATTATTTAGATAATAATACATATGAAGATCTAAAAGTATATATGGATGAAAAAATAGATGTAATTAAATTTAAACTAAAACTTGTAAACACTAAAAAAGAAATTATGGAATTAGTAAGTGGACCAGTATTTAATAAATGTTCAGGAGAAGAAGCGTATAAAATATTATGTATATCAGATAAATTTATGGATCCTGCTTGTATTTACCTGTATAGAAGAGAATATTTTGTAGAAAATAATTTTCAATATAGACTAAGATATCACGAAGATTTTGGATTAACATCATTAGTAATAATAAATGCTAAAACATTTGTATCAACAAATTGTTATGGATATAACTATTTACAAACAGATAATAGTTTAACTAGAGATAATGATTATAATAAAAATAAATTACGTGCAAAAGATATGATTGCACATTATGACTATATGATAGAAAATATTGAAAAATACAATATACAAAAAGAAACAAAAGAATTTGTAAAAAGATATTATACAAATTCAGTAATATTAAAAACGCAAACATTAAATGAGCAAGAACAAAAAGAATATATAAAAGAAATAAAAAAACGAAAAATGTATAAAAACATAAAAGCTAATAATATTAAGCAATTAATAAAAAGAATTTTATTAGCAATAGATGTTAAATTATATTTAAAAATGAGGTAAAGGATATGCCAAAAGTAAGTGTAATAGTGCCTTTTTACAATGTAGAAGGATATATAGAAAAATGTTTAGAAACATTGGTAAATCAAACATTAAAAGATATTGAAATAATACTTGTAAATGATGGCTCAAAAGATAGAAGTATAGATATTGTAAAAAAATTTTTAAAACAATATCCAGAAAAAATAATATATTTAGAAAAAGAAAATGGTGGCTTGTCTGATGCAAGAAATTTTGCTATACCATATGCAAAAGGTGAATATATTGCATTTTTAGATTCAGACGATTATGTAGAAAAAGATATGTATCAATTAATGTATGATATAGCACAAAAAGAAAAAAGTGACATGGTGGAATGTGACTTTTTTTGGAATTATCCAGATAAAGTAAAAACAGATGTAGGGGAAAAATATGAAGGAACAGCAGAGGCACTAACTAAAATAAGAGTTGTAGCTTGGAATAAACTAATAAAAAGAGAAATATTAGAAGAAACAAAAATTCTATTTCCAAAAGGATACAGATATGAAGATGTAGAATTTACATACAAATTAGTACCACATTTAAATAAAATATCGTTTTTAAAAAAGCCTTGTATACATTATATTCAACGAGAAGGATCAATATCCAATTCACAAAACGAAAGAACAAAAGAGATCTTTGATGTTTTAGATAATGTAATTAAATATTATAAAGAAAATGACTTTTATGAAAAATATAAAACACAATTAGAATATTTATATGCAAGATATGCATTTTGCAGTTCACTACTTAGAATGGTAAAAATACAAGATGAAGAAATTCAAGAAAAAATGCTAGAATTTACTTGGAAAAAAGTAAACAAGGAATTTCCAAATTGGAAACAGAATGAGATTTTAAAAAAAGGTAATGGACTTAGCAGAAAATACAAAATATATAATTTATATATGAAGACATTAAATAAATTTACATATAAGCTATATACAACAATAATGTATATAATAAAAAAATAGAAGAGAGAACAAATATGAAAAAAATTTTATTTGGAATAACAGGATTAACACTAGGAGGAGCAGAAAGAGTATTAGTAGATATTGCAAATAATTTATGTGACAAATATGATATAACAATATTTACAATATATGCTAAAGGAGAATTAGAAAAGCAATTAAAACCACAAGTTAAGTTAAAAAGTTTATATAAAGAGCAATATAAAAATTTACCAAAATTTGAAAGAAAATATATAGCACCATTAAGAGTATTATTATTTAAGAATCAAATTTATAAAAAATATATAAAAGAAAATTATGATGTAGAAGTTGCTTTTTTAGAAGGCCCAATAACAAGATTATTTAGTGTAAAAAATCCGGACACGAAAAAAATTGTGTGGATACATAATGATATAGCCAAAGTATTTGGTGATGGTATAAAAGCAAAAATTAAAAAGACAATAGACCAAAAGATATATGAAAAATACGAAAAACTGATTTTTGTAAGCAAAGACAATTTAAAAAGTTTTGAAAAAACTTATAATGATACAGAAATGAGTAAAAAAGATAAACATGTAATATATAATTATATAGATTTAGCTGAAGTTCAAAGAAAATCAGAAAAAGGACAAGCAAAAGAATTAAAAAAAGAAAAAATTAATTTTGTAGAAGTAGCTAGATTAGTACCACAAAAAGCAATAGATAGAATAATAAAAGTACATAGTAGATTAATTAAAGAATGTGGAAAAAAACAAAATTTTTACATAATAGGAGATGGACTAGAAAAAGAAAAATTGCAAAAATTAATAAAAAAATATAATGTGGAAGATACGTTTTTCTTATTAGGTAAAAAGGAAAATCCATATCCATATATAAAGAATGCGGATTATTTTTGTTTGCTTTCAGAATTTGAAGGTTATGGAATGGTATTAGAAGAAGCTAAAATATTAAATAAACCAATAATAATAACAAATACAGCTGCAAGAGAAGCAGTTGAAAATTATAGTAAATCATTAATATTAGAAAACAATGAACAATCAATATATTTAGGATTAAAAGATATAATTATTGGAAAAACAGCTATTAAAAATAAAATTGAAAAATATGATAATCAAAATATATTAGAAGAAATAGAAAAAATACTGGAGGAATAAAATGAAAATATCAGTATTAACACCAACATATAATAGAGGTGAACTTTTAGAAAGATTATATGAAAGTTTAGAAAAAAACTCTATATATGGAGTAGAAATAGAATGGTCAATAATGAATGATGGCTCAACAGATAAAACAAAAGAAATAGTTCAAAAATTTCAAGAAAAAAATGTACCAAATCTAGAAATAAAATACTTTGAACAAGACAATCAAGGGAAAATGGTTGCAATAAACAATTTAGTAGAACATGTAACTGGTGAATATATGATAGATTGCGATTCAGACGACTATTTTGCAGACAATGCTTTCAAATATATGAAACAAAAAATAGAAGAATCAAAGCAAGAAAAAAACATTTATGGATTATGTTTCCTTAAATTTGATATAAAAGGAGTTAATCTAGGAAAAGTATTTACTAAGAACAGGTCGACATTGTTTGATTTACATTTTAAAGAAAATGACCAAGGCGAAAGAGCGATTTTATTCATATCAAGTATAAGAAAAAAATATAAGCACAAATTGGAAAATGGAGAAAAATTTGTAACAGAAGCAAGAATGTATTATGAAATGGATAAAGAAAATGAATTGTTATGTTTTAATTTACCTATAATGATTTGTGAGTATCAAGAAAAAGGCTATACAAAAAACATAGTAAAACAATTTAAAAAATATCCATATGGATATTATAAATACTTTTCAGAAATCTTAGAAAAAAATATGGATGGAGTATTATTAAGTAAAAGACTATATGCAATAAAACATTATATATTGTTTAGTTATTTAACAAAGCAATACAGCAGTAAGAATATAAAAGATATAGAAAACAAAATTTTATATTATATTTTGTTAATACCTGGAATTATAAAAAGTAAAAATTTAAAAAAACGATAAAATATATAGACAAATTTATTTATAAAATGTAAAATATATTTGAGAAATATTTTAATTAATTGAAAGGGGTGCAATATGATAAAAAAATCATTAAAAGGATGTTTGGTATCAGCAATTGGACTAGCAGCAATTATTACAAGTTCAAGTGTATATGCAGCTAATACAGATGTTGTAGTAGCACTAGACCCAGGCCATGGAGGAGGCGATCCAGGGGCAAGTGCAGGAGGATTAATTGAAAGTGATTTAACTTGGAAAATAGCAACAAGAGTAAAAGCTATTTTAGATAGAACTTCTGGAATAACAGGTGTACTTACAAAAAAAGAAAGTGAAAACCTAAATAGAGAGCAAAGAACAATAAATGCGCAAAATAATAATGCAGATTTATTAGTAAGCTTTCATATAAATTCTAGTGAAGGTTCAAATAGACTTTCAGGAGCAGAAGTTTATGTTACACATAGTAGAGCACAAAAAAGATATTATGAATATTCTAGTATATTAGGAAATGATATTTTAAATAATTTAAGAAATGTAGGAGTACGTTCATATTCGAATACACCAAAAGTAAGAATAGGCAGCGAGGATGATAAATATTCCGACGGGACAATTGCTGATTATTATGGAATTATAAGTTGGCCAATACACAAAGATATCCCTGCAGTTTTAGTAGAACACGCATTTATAAACAACCCATATGATAGAGCCAATTATTTAAATGATAGTATGTTAACCAAAATGGCTGAAGCAGATGCTAAAGCAATTATAAAGAATAAAGAATTATTTAGAAGAAACTATTATGGAACAATAAATACTGGTATATATACATTAGATTATATACAAAATAAATCAGGAAATAGTTACATAGGTGGATATATAGATATAGCAGAATGGGTTGGAAATGATTGCAGAAAACCATCAACAACACCAAAATTAACATTAAAATCAACAGATGGAACAGTAAATAAAGAAATGTTTGTTAGTTATCAAAATATGATAAGATATTATTTTGATACAAATATAGATAAATTAGATTTAAATAAAGAATATTATATAGAAGCTGAATTAACAGGAAGTAAAAATATAGCACCAGAATCAAAGAAAATTCAAAGAGTATCACTACCAAATAAGACTTTAAAGCAGGATTATAAAGAGAGAATAGTAAAAGCAATAAATAATAAAATTGTATTCTCAGAAGGGGAATATTCTGGAGATATAAAAACAAATGTTGAAGAAGTAAAATTAGTACAAAATAGTAAACAAGAAAATTATATAGCAGGATTTGTAAATATAGAAGAAATAGTAAATGGAGTTTCTAGAAATCCAAGGTCAATGCCAGAAATAAGGTTAAAATCAACAGATGGGACTGTTAATTTAAAAACTTATGTAGGATATGAAGGAAATGCTAAATATTATTTTGATAAAAATATACAATATTTAGATACATCAAAAGAATATTATATAGAAATATCATTAACTACAGAAGATAACATTTCTAAAAACAAGACACAAAAATTAGCTATTGGAAATAAAGAAATAGGAAAATTTGATGTAATAACAGTAAATGCTAAAAATGATAATTTTGTATTAAATTATATAGGAACAATAAATACAGAGTTAAATCAAATGAAAATAATCCAAAATGCTAAGGGAGATAATTATATAAGTGGAAATATTTATATAGCAGAATGGGTTGGAAATGATTGTAAGAAACCATCAACAACACCAAAAATGACATTAAAATCAACTGATGGTAAAATACAAAAAAATATGTATGTAAATTATGAAAACGGAATTGGATATTATTATGATGTAAATATAGAAAAACTAGACAAAACGAGGGAATATTATATAGAAGTTGATTTAACAAATCCAAATAATATGTCTGATGAAAATAGTAAAAAACAAACTGCTAAGATGTCAATAAATGGTGAAGTTGGAACAACTACAGACAATATAAAAGTAATAACTAATAAAAATATTATAAAATTTGTAGATAGCAGTTTATATGAAGGAACAATAAACACAGAAATAAACCAAATAAAAGTAATACAAAGTGGAGATAAAGATTATATAAGTGGATACATATATGTAGCAGAATGGGTAAATGGGGAATGTAAAACACCAAAAGAAATACCAGAGATAAAATTAAAAGCAAGAGATGGAAGTTATGAAACAAAAATGTATGTAGGATATGAAGGTGGAATAAAATATTATTTTGATAAATACATAGGAAACCTAGATACAAATAAAGAATATTATATGGAAGTCAAACTTAGCGGAAAGAAAAACATAGCACCAGAAGAAAGCAAAAAGCAAGAAGTACGAATGAAAAAAGATGAAGAAATAGGAAAAAAGATAAATGGAGACAAAGTAGTAACAGAAGGAAACAATATAAAAATAAAAGCAGATACATATGAAGGAAATATAAACACAGAATTATATAAGATGCAAATAATCCAAAATGGAGCAGGTCAAGATTATATAAGTGGATATATATATGTAGCAGAGTGGGTAAAAGGAGAATGTAGAACACCAAGAGAAATACCAGAGTTAAGCCTAAAATCAACAGACGGAAAATTTGAAACAAAAATGTATGTAGGGTATGAAGGAGGAATAAAATATTATTTTGATAAATATATAGGAAATTTAGACACAAATAAAGAATACTATATAAACGTAAAATTAACAGGAAAAAATAATATAGCACCAGAGGTAAACAAAACACAAACAGCAAAAATAACACCACAAGGAGAAATAGGAAGATGTAAAAACGGAAATATAGTACAAGTAAAAGGAAATAATATAAAAATAGTAAAAGATACAGTGCAAACATTATCAATAAAACAAGAAGAAAGGGCGATAAAACCAAATAAAATAGAAGAACAAGAAAAAACAAATATATCATCAGAAGAAGGTAAAGAAAAAGAGCAACAAGAAAATAAAACAATAGAAGTTGAAAGCAAAGAAGAAGAAACAAACGAAGAAATTGAAAAAACAAAGGACAATGAAAAACAACAAGAAAATGATACGGAAAATATAAATATAAATGATGATGTAGAATAGTAAAAAGCTTAAATATCAAGTGAATTAAAACTTGATATTTAGGCTTTTATTTTATATAAATATATTTGACAATATCGCATTTTATGATATAATATCAACGAATAAAAGACAAAAGGAGACAAAAAATGAAAGAAGAAAATAATGATATAGCTATTAAGGTTGATCATGTATATAAGAGTTTTAATGTTTACTATGATAGAGCAAATACATTAAAAGAAAGACTTTTATTTATAGGAAGAAATAAAAAAAGAGAAAAAAGAGAAATATTAAATGATATTAATATAGATATAAAAAAAGGAGAAACAGTAGCACTAATAGGAGTTAATGGAAGTGGAAAATCAACACTTTTAAAATTAATGACACAAATAATTTTTCCAAATAAGGGAACAATTGAAACACATGGAAAATTAACTTCACTTTTGGAATTAGGTGCAGGTTTTCACCCGGATTTTTCAGGGAGAGAAAATATATATTTTAATTCTTCAATATTTGGATTAACTAAAAAAGAAATAGATAGCAGATTAGAACAAATAATTGAATTTTCTGAATTAGGGGAACTAATAGATAATCCAGTAAGAACTTATTCTTCTGGCCAATATATGAGACTAGCCTTTTCAGTAGCAATAAATGTAGATGCAGAAATTCTATTAATTGATGAAATTTTATCAGTAGGAGATCAACATTTCCAAGAAAAATGTTTTAACAAAATGAGAGAATTAAAAAAAGAAGGTAAAACAATGGTTTTTGTAACTCATAGTATGGAATCAGTAAGAAATTTATGTGATAGAGCAATCTGGCTTTATGATGGGAAAGTTAGAATGGATGGGAATACTAACGAAGTAGTTAATGAATACTTAAGAGTTACGACATAAATATATTATACAAGGTGACAAGGTTTAAATATTTAAAAGATTTTTAATAACTAAAATTTATAAAATATTGGCTTTAATTTTTACTTGAAAATTAGGAGGAATAACTAAAATATGAATATATTTCAAAAAATTTATAATTATAGAGAATTACTAAAAACAAATGTAAAAAAAGAAATAAGAGGAAGATATAAAAATTCAATATTAGGAGTAATGTGGTCATTTCTAAATCCACTATTACAATTACTTGTATATTCTGTAATATTTGGGGCATTATTAACAGGTGGATCAGATTCATATTATCAACAAACATACTATATTTATGTATGTGTAGCATTAATACCATGGACATATTTTACAACAGCTGTAACACAGTCAGCATTTACTGTAATAGGAAATGGAGATATTATTAAAAAAGTATATTTTCCAAGAGAAATATTACCAATATCAGTAGTAACAAGTGGAGCTGTTAACTTTATGATTTCAACAATAATAATACTAGCATTTGTAATATTTTCACCAGTAGGACTTTCTTGGTACTTATTATTATATCCATTTATATTATTATTAGGAATATCATTTATTGTATCATCAATAACAGTATATTTTAGAGATTTAGAACACATTATTGGAATTATTTTAATGGCAGCATTTTATGGAACACCAATAGTATATAAATTAGAACAATTACCACATAGTTTACAAATCTTAATGCAATTAAATCCAATGACACATATAATAAATGGCTATAGAGATATTTTCTATTATCATCAAATGCCAAACATGAAAGCATTATTAATATTATTAGGAATATCTTTAGCGTTAACAGTAGTAGGATATTTTATATTTAAAAAATTACAAAAAGGATTTGCAGAACAATTGTAAAATTATATAAAAAATATTAAAAAAAGGAGATATGGCATAATTTTTATTATGCCATAAAAAATATTATGGATAAATTAAAAATATTTGCCTGCCCAACAGCAGAAAAATTCACAAAAGAAGTATGTGATTATATAGGAATAGAACCAGGAAAAATAAATCACATAAAATTTAAAAATGATAATAATTTTGTACAAATCTTAGAAACAGTAAGAGAAAGTGATGTGTATATTGTTCAAACTACACAACCACCAGTAAATGAAAGAATAATGGAGTTATTAATTACAATAGATGCTACTAAAAGAGCATCAGCTAAAAATATAAATGTTGTATTACCATATTTTCCGTACTCAAGGTCAGACAAAAAAGATCAACCTCGTGTGCCAATATCTGCAAAACTAATGGCTGAAATATTAGAAGCAGCAGGAGCCACAAGAGTAATTACATGTGACCTTCATAATCCTGCAATACAAGCATATTTTAACGTTAATTGTGACAGGTTAACAGCTGAATATTTACTAGAGGATTATTTTAAAAAGAAAAACTTAGATAATATGGTAATAGTTGCAACAGATGCAGGAAGTTCTAAAAAAGCATATAAATATTCAGAATATTTTAAATGTCCAATAGCATTAGTAGATAAAAGAAGAGAAGGCAATGACGATAGAGCGATTGCAAGTACAATAATAGGCGATGTAAAAGATAAAAATGCAATTATATTTGATGATGAAATAGATACAGCAGGTTCAATGATAGAAACAGTAAAAGTACTTAATAAATTTGGTGCAAAAGCTATATATGCAGGATGCACACATGGAGTGTTATCAGGACCTGCAATTGAAAGAATAAAAAATTCAGATATAAAAGAATTAGTAATAACAAACACAATACCATTAACAGATGAAAAGAAAATCGACAACATAACAGTGTTATCAATAGCACCACTATTTGCAGAAACAATAAAAAGAATACATGAAGAAAGACCGTTAGGAGAATTATTTGATATATGAAAAAGATAAAAGAACTATTAAAAAAAATATTAACAAAAGAAGTAATACTTTACATAGTATTTGGAGTATTAACAACACTAGTAAATTTAGTATCGTTTTATGTAATGAATAGTTTATTACATTGGGATGAAAATATAGCTAATTTTATAGCAATATTATTAGCAGTAATATTTGCATATATAACTAATAAAGATTTAGTTTTTCACGCGAATGCTAAAAATCTAAAAGAAAGAATACAACAATTTTGTAAATTTATGTTAGGAAGAGCATTTACAATGGTTTTAGAATTTGTAGGGGGACTTCTATTGTTTAATTTACCAATTCCTAATATTATAATAAAAGCAGGACTTACTGTAATTGTAATTATATTAAACTTTTTTATTAGTAAATTTTTTGCATTTAAAAATAATACAAAAGAAGGCTTAGAATAGATATAAAAGGAGCGATATATATGAAAAAAATAAGTATTATAATACCAGCATACAATGAACAAGAATCTTTACCAATGTTATATGAAAGATTAACAAAGTTAATGAATAGCATGGAAAATTATCAATTTGAGGTTCTTTTTGTAAATGACGGAAGTAAAGATAAAACTATTGAAATAATAAAAGAATTAAGACAAAAAGATGGAAGAATATGTTATGTGGATTTTGCTAGAAATTTTGGGAAAGAAATTGCAATGATAGCAGGGCTTGATTATGCAACAGGTGATTGTGTTGTATTTATGGATGCAGATTTACAAGACCCACCAGAATTAATACCAGAATTAGTTAAATATTGGGAACAAGGATATGATGATGTATATGCCAAAAGACGTTCAAGAAAAGGAGAAACATGGTTAAAAAAATTTACATCAAAAATGTATTACAGAGTTCTACAACATGTAACTAAAGTTGAAATACAAGAAGATACAGGGGACTTTAGGCTTCTAGATAGAAGATGTGTAAATGCATTAAGAAAACTTAGAGAATCACAAAGAAACACAAAAAGTATGTTTAGCTGGATAGGATATAAGAAAAAAGAAGTTTTATATGACAGAGATCCAAGAGTTGCAGGTTCTACAAAATGGAACTATGTTAAATTAATGGATTTAGCAATTGATGGAATAACATCACTTACAACATCACCATTAAGAATATCAACATTTATTGCAATACCAACTTTTATAGTATTATTTGTATATTTTGTATATGTAATAGCTAAAAGTTTTATAATTCATGAAGCAATACAAGCATTCCAAGCAATTATATTATTAATACTATTTTTCTCAGGAATACAAATATTATTATTTGGAATAATTGGCGAATACTTAGGAAGAATATTTAATGAAACAAAAAACAGACCATTATACCTAGTAAATGAATATAATGGTGAAAAAGAAATGAATGATAAATAAAGTGTAAAAGTACCAATAAAAAAATTGGTACTTTTATTGTAAAAACGAAAAATTATATTTATGAATGATTTTGTTTGACAAACTTCGACAAATATTGTAAATTAATAATATGCTTATGGTATGATAAAGTAACAAGTAATTATTATTAGCAAAACAAATAAGGAGGAGCAAGATGAAGGAAAATATCATTAATGTTTTGGTAAAAAAAGAAGCAGAAATTGACAGAGATTTCGAAGTAAAAGTAGAAATTTCAAAACAGGTAAAAAAACTAGGAAATTGCCAAGTATTGTTCAATCGGGAAGGAGAGAGTCCATCTATAATACAACAAATGAAAAAAGAGGAAAGTGATAAAATCAAGTACAGTACAAAAGTACAATTACCAAAACTTGGAACATATTACTTCTTTTTTATTTTAGAAATAGATGGAAAAAAGGTTGCAATAAAAATTAGTAGAGCAACAGACAAACCATTTTTCTTAAAACCAGAAGAAGAATCACCATATTGGAGTGTTCTAGTAACACAGCAAGATTTAGGAACACCAGATTGGGCCAAAGACAAAATTGTCTATCAAATTTTTGTTGATAGATTTAATAAAGCAGAAGGATATGGTTCAGGAAAAGAACCAGGTAGAAATTATAGAATTTGGGGAGAGATGCCTGATTGGAGAAGAAATGCAAAAGGAGAATTTCATAATAATGACTTTTTTTGTGGAAACATAAAAGGAATTATTGAAAAAATACCATATTTTAAAAGTTTAAGTGTGGGAATATTATATTTATCACCAATTAATGAATGTTTGTATCGGTATGAAAGATATGCCTCAACAAACCATATGAAAATAGATCCAGATGCAGGAACATTTGAGGATTTAAAAGAATTACACGAAAAAGCAAATGAAAATGGAATAAAAGTTATATTGGATATTGCATTAAATCATTGCAGTAGTGATAATCCGATTTTCCAAGAAGCATTAAAAAATCCAAATTCAAAATATCGCTCATGGTTTTATATTGATGATCAAGGAAATTACCAGTATTGGTATGGAGAATTTAAAGATATGCCAATATTTAATCAAAATAATCCTGATTTTCAGCAATATGCATATGGTGATATTGGAGTAATTGATACATTTGCTTCTTATGTAGATGGATTTAGGCTAGATTTAGCGGAATCTTTGCAACCATTTTTCTTAGAAGGCATAAAGAAAAGAGCAAACCACTATGGAAAACACCTGATTATTGGAGAGTATTGGCATCTGGCCCCACAAGAAGTTTTAAAAAGAGGAATTGATGGAGTTACCAATTATCCTTTAACAGAAGGAATACTGAGGTTTGTTGCAGATCAAGACGATAAATGTTTAGTTGACACATTAAATGTTTTAGAAAAGTATTATCCACAAAGTGCAAGAGATATATCATTAACATCTCTAAGTACACATGATATAATAAGAGTAATAACAATACTTTCTGGAAAAATGAGAAGAGAAAAGCCAGACAGAATTTGGGAAATTGACAAAGATGGTTCCAGATGGCATGTTATAAGAAATGGCAGAAGAGAATTTTTAGTAGATGATTTTAGACAATTTCAATTTGAAAATGATAAACTATCTCTAGAAGAATATGAAAAGGCTATATCAAAACTTAAAGTAGCGATGATTCTGCAATATTTCTTATCTGGAAATCCATGTATATACTATGGTGACGAAATAGGCATGCATGGAGGAAAAGACCCATTTAACAGAAAATGTTTCCCAAAAAATGAGGAAGAAATGGATTTACAATTTCTAAGGTTTGTACAAGAACTTGGAAAGACTAGAAATCTATATAAAGGACAGGGCTATGAACCTAAAACTTTATATCATGAAAAAGGATTGTATGCATTTGAAAGAGGTGGAAAAGAAAACGAAATATTTGTGGCAACAAACTCATCAGAATACCCAAGAGATATATGGATACCAGAAAAATTTAAAAAGAATTTAGAAAGTAGTAAAATATTTAGTTTAAATGCAAACGCAGAAGAAGAATACTTGTTACCTGATGGAGGGCTAATTATCCTGAAATAAGCAAACAAAGAGGAAGTCTATTAGACTTCCTCTTAATATGTATCTAAAAAATAATATTATTATATAACTATGGTAAAATTTACAAAAATGTAGTATAATATGCTAAGCTAAACAAAATAAAGAAAAAACTAAGATAGGATTGAAATGGTATTATGACTTAGAATATTCGATAGCTGAACATTTAGTAAGATTAAAAAATGCCCCTAATAAATTTAAGTATAGTAACTGGCTAGAGATAATTAAAAAGAAAGAAAAAGCTCAAGGATGGGATTATACAGAGCAACAGCTTGAGGGTATTAAAATGGTTCTCGATAATCAGTTATGCTGTATCTCCGGTTACGGCGGAACAGGTAAGACGAGTATTATTGATGGTATTCTTACTATCCTGCAAGATTATAAAAGTGTAACAGTAGCTTTAGCCGGAAGAGCTGCGGCGAGAATTAGTGAAGCTTCTGGTAAAGAAAGTCAAACAATTCATAAGTTACTCAAACTCAAATATGGAGATCCAAGAACACCATTTG
>ENA-OPCY01000786-OPCY01000786.1-human-gut-metagenome-genome-assembly--contig:-NODE-786-length-21477-cov-5.431566_pt1 | contig 21477 bp, 21 predicted proteins | sample MGYA00241568_ERZ501487 | MGnify/ENA primary metagenome ERZ501487 (study PRJEB25962, sample SAMEA2042574) | human gut metagenome | biome: human gut; feature: human-associated habitat; material: faeces... | reverse complement strand
CACTGAATGGAGGAGCAACGATGATATGCGGGCTCAGTCTCGTCCTGTCGATCCTGAAATATCTGTAATTGGTTCCATAGACAATGAAGAAGGAGATGACGAGGGCGATGCAGAAACAATCGATATGGAATTGTCGAAAGTACGTCCTGACATTGAGAAAATCATTATCTGTGTCAGTATCTATGAGGCCAAGAATCGTCGTCAAAATTTTGGTCAGGTTGAGAATGCCTATGTCCGGATTTATTCGGATGGACAAGAAGCTCTGGGGAAAGAGGAAATCATATATGACCTCACTGAAGACTTTTCGACATGTGCATCGGTTGAGTTCGTGCAATTGTATCGTCATAATGGCTCTTGGAAGGTAAAAGCTCTTGGTGTGGGACATCACGGCGAATTTGATGAACTGGTCACAAAATTCACATAATTATGGCTATCGAACTCAAAAAAGGAGGTGACACTCATCGCATTGACCTAACGAAACGTACAGGGTCAAATCTTAATGGAGAGATTACCATCAATCTTGATTGGAGTGATGGGAAAAATGGCTTTCTTGGAATATTTAAGAATGCCATCGACCTTGACCTCGGATGCTTCTATGAGATGCGTGATGGTTCAAAAATGCTCATAGACGGTGTTCAGTTCTCTCATGGCAGAGGAGGGAACAGAGACCAGCAGACTCGACAAGGATGTTACACCAAACCTCCCTATATTTGGCACTATGGTGATGTCCGTGCTGGCGGTTCTGGTGAAACTATTTCTGTGAATCCATCCGGAGTTAATGATATTAAACGTATCATCGTTTACACCTTTATCTATGAGGGTGCGGCACGCTGGGCGGAAACCGATGCCGTTGTTAAAGTTACTGTTCCGGGAGTAGAGACAGTAGAAGTTAAAATGGGTCAGCAAAATACTGAAAAAAAGTTTTGTGCAATTGCTCAATTGGACTTCAACGGTGATAATTCAATAACGGTGAAGAAGCTCGTCACATTCCATAATGGGCACAAAGACTGTGATCAAACATATGGATGGGGCTTCAATTATTCCCCCGGTTCTAAAGACTAAATTCCCCAAGAATATGGCAATACGATTAGAAAAAGGTCAAAGAATCAACCTTGAAAAAAACAATGGTTCTAAGCTCACTCAGTTCTGTGTAGGCTGTAACTGGGGAGCTGTAACAAAAAAGGCCTTCTTTGGTCTGTCTTCATCAGTCGTAGATGTGGACTTAGACCTCAGTTGCTTGCTGTTTGATGCAGAAGGTAAGCCTGTAGATCACATCTATTCTCCTCTATATCGTTTTGGAGACAGAAATGTTGGTTTGCCTAATGGCAAACTCGATACCATTGACAGGGCTCTTCATCATACCGGAGATGATCTCACAGGAGATACCGGATGTGATGATGGTCTCGACAATGAGATAATCACAGTTGACCTTAACCGGATAAATCCAAATGTCAACTCAATCGTTTTCTTTCTCAATGTTTACAACAACAATGAGTATTCAGGAGACTTTTCCGGCATACCCTATGCTTACATCCGAATGTTCGAGCCCATTATGGGGACAAAGAACGGCCAGCCTGTCATAAAGGGTGTGAAAGAGAATTTCGCCCAGTATGATGTCGCAACTAAAACCGATTGCATCGGTATGCGTGGTCTTGTTCTGGGCAAACTCTATCGTCGTAATGGCGAGTGGAAGTTCAATGCCATAGGCGATGCTTTCCCCGACAAGTCTATTGTCAACACCATCGCCCGCGTCATAAAAGATTATTCACGTTAACATTGCTTCAAATGAGAAGATTACCAGTATATATACTTCTTGACACCTCCGGCTCTATGTATGGTGAACCGATTGAGGCCGTAAAGAACGGCGTTCAAGTCCTGGTGTCTACATTACGTAGTGACCCTTACGCACTCGAAACCGCGTATTTGAGTGTCATTACATTCAATAGCACTGCTCAGCAGGATGTTCCTCTGACGGAACTCGCTTCATTCCAGCAACCGGCTCTTACGGCAAGCGGTTGTACCGCACTTGGTGGAGCTTTGTCTCTCCTTGCTCAAAAAGCTGATGCGGAAGTAACCAAAACGACAGCAGAACAAAAGGGCGACTGGAAACCACTCGTATTCATCATGACCGATGGAGAACCGACCGATGATCTCCAAAAAGGACTGGTTGAATTCAACAAACGCAAGTGGGGTGTCGTTGTTGCATGTGCCGCCGGTCAGGGTGCAAACACTGATACACTCAAAAAAATCACAGAATGTGTTGTCCAACTTGACACGGCAGACAGTGCAACCATAAAATCATTCTTCAAGTGGGTTTCTGCCTCAATCAGCACAAGCTCCATGAAGGTTGAAGATGGTTTCGGCGAAGTCACAGGTCTTAGCGAGTTGCCGCCTCCCCCGCCCGAAGTAAATATAGTAGTATAATCGACTAACAAACATACGAGGGGTGGTTTGATGAAAATGAATCACCCCTCACTAAAATGACTATGAGGCGACTACCAGTATATATACTCATTGATACTTCCGGCTCTATGAAAGGAGAACCTATCGAGTCGGTAAAGGTCGGTCTTGAAGCTATGGTATCAAGTCTTCGACAAGATCCTTTTGCTTTAGAATCGGCATGTATAAGTATCATCACTTATGACAGAGATGTGAAGTGTTTGGTACCTCTTACGCCTTTAGAAGATCTACAGCTCCCGGAAATCACAACGCCTGAGTCTGGACCTACTCATACTGGCGCGGCCTTAAAAATGCTCTGTGAACAGGTGGATAAAGAAGTACACCTGAGTACAAAAGAGCAAAAAGGAGATTGGATGCCACTACTTTTTCTTATGACAGATGGGAAACCTGCGGATATTCAACTTTACAATCAAATAATTCCAGAAGTAAAGAAAAGAAAATTTGCGAATATTGTGGCATGTGCTGCTGGAATGAGGGCAAAGACAGAACCATTGAAACTGCTAACAGACAATGTTTACACATTGGATACTCTGGACAGTGCCACATTCAAGCAATTCTTCAAATGGGTGACTGGGGTCATTAACGAAGGCAGCAAAAGCGTAAGTTCAACGGATGATATGACGTTACCACCTCCTCCCGAAGAAGTGAATCTAATTGTATAGGATATGAACTGCAAGCTCGTTGGAAATTTTGTTCAGCATCTGGAGGTTTTGTTATCTCCGGGAGAGGACTTCTATGCTGAAAAAGGGTCTCTCATTTATCTTGAAAGTGGGATAGAAAAGGACATGAGTTTTAACGGGCCCGGATTGGGAAGGCTAATAGGTGCCAAACTCTCCGGTGAATCGCTTTTCATCATACGACTGTACAATATCAGCAATCAGCCAAAGAAAATAGTTATTGGCAGCCACTATGGTCTTCTTCCTGTAAAAATAACAGGAGAAACTATGATTTGTCATAGAGGAGTCTATGTAGCGTCAAATAATAAGGTAGATGTTAGCACAAAAATCTCCATAACCGGTTTGATTGGCGGGATGGGGTTGCTACTTCAAAAGATTTCTGGCAATTCTACGGTTTTTCTTGACACAAAAGGAACACCAATCTCAATAAATTTGCGTCCGGGAGAAACGATAGAAGTTGATGAGGACCACATTATAGCGTTACATTCCATTAGCGAAAATCAAATGTCTTCTAATTGGTCTCTTGGCAATCTCTTAGGTGGCGAAGGGCTAAGTATGTTGAAAATAACAGGTCCAGGACAGGTTTATCTTTCTCCTGGTACTTTTTACCAACCAGCAAACCAATAATTATCACGATGCGAAGATTACCGATATATTTCGTCATAGACGTATCAGAGTCGATGGTCGGCGAACCCATCGAACAAGTACAGAAAGGAATGCGTGACATAATTCAGGAGTTACGCACGGATCCTTATGCTTTAGAAACTGCGTGGGCATCAGTAATAGCCTATGCTGGAAAAGCTCAGACCCTGACCCCGCTAACAGAGTTGTTCAAGTTTTATCCACCAGTAATTCCCATTGGCGGCGGTACTTCATTAGGAGCTGCATTGGATTATCTAATGAGGGATATTGATACCAATATTGTAAAAACGACAGCAGAACAAAAAGGAGATTGGAAACCAATCATTTTCCTTTTCACCGACGGGACGCCAACGGACGATCCGACTAAGGCAATCCAGCGATGGAATGAAAAATACCGTAGCCGTACTCAGATGGTTGTGATTTCAATCGGGGATAATATTGACCCTTTGTTATTCGGCCAATTAACGGGAGAAATCATACGCTTTAATCCCTCAGACTCTCTGTCCTACAAATACTTTTTCAAGTGGGTGACAGACTCGATAAAAACGACAAGTATGTCCGTTACCGACTATAACGACGACGAAATAAAACTTGCACCTATAGATGGTATCAATCTTGAAAAAGTTGATCCCAATAAGCAACTCAAAATTGATGAGAATTTCGCCGTTCTTGTGGGCGAATGTCAGACTACAGGAAAAAAGTATCTCATAAAATACGCAAAGCGTTCTCATAAGCTTGAAGGGCTTGAGATGTTTAATGCTACTGACTTCAAACTCGTTGGAGCGTATCCTATTGATGGAGAAACCTACGACAAACTGTCAGATGGTAAAAGTACAAATCGGAAAATCAATTCTATGGAACTTGTCGGGGCGCCGACTTGTCCTTGCTGTGGCAATCAGTTTGGACTTGTTACGTGTGAATGTGGCAATGTATTCTGTGTAGGAGAGAGTCCGGTTAACAAATGTCCCTGGTGCGGTATGGAGGGAACTCTCGGAACCGCAGAGGGTGGTATTGACATATCCAGAACAAGAGGATAAACCATGAAACGGGAAGAAAGAATAATACGCCGTATCCGTACTGTTGTTGATGATGGTCGGACACTCGTGATTGAGGTGCTTCATAGTGTTGGTGTAACTCCATCAAAAAGTCAGATTGACGATTTTCAGGCATGGCGTATCAAAGACGAATGGAAACGCTACCAAGAGGAACGCATGAACAATTACGTAATAGAACAAAATAATCTCAACGAGTCTTCTATGACTTTTCCTAACGGCAAAAAAGGAGATGTATATAATCGGTCTATCCAGTTCGATGCTACCAAATACGATGATGTTTGGGTAGAGAATCTTGACTCGACCGGACTAAAAGAAACAATAGATTTTGAGAGTGGATCGATTACTCTATCTGGCATACCTGTCGAGGCTAAAGATTTTGAATTCAAAATATGTTTCAAACTCAAAGGGTGGCAACATGGAGACCCAATTCTCGAAAAGAAATTCAGCATAGCCTTCAATCCCGATCCGAGAGATTTATGGGTGTCAAAACCTGTGCCTGACAACATCCAATACCCCAAAAAAGATGAAGATTGCAGCTATGTTCTTGTACCGGAATTTGAGGGTTTGCCTCAAAAAGACATAGTGGTTGCAAGTAAACGAGGAAGAAGCCATGCTCAGGAAGGGAAGCCAAGAGATGACGATTTCCGAGTTAGTTTCAATCCTCAAAACGGTTGGTATATACTTGCCGTTGCTGATGGGGCAGGCTCTGCAAAATACTCAAGGGAGGGTTCAAGGGTCGCTTGCGAAACAGTAGAAACATACTGCAAAGAGCGTCTTGCGGAACAAGGTGAGGCTTTTGAACAAGCAGTAAGAACTTATGCTGAAGATAAGTCCCAAGAGAATCTTAAGCCAGTCATCGAGAAAATTCACGAAATTCTCTTTAAAGCCGCAACTGAAGGATACAAGACAATATCAAAGAAAGTTGAAGATTGCCAAGGCTCCGCTGTAATTAAAGACTTTTCGACAACATTGCTTTTGGCTGTTTGTCGCAAATTCAGTTTTGGCTGGTTTATAGCGTCGTTTGGAGTTGGAGACGGTGCCATTGCTATTTACGACAAGGATGCAGATGGAATTAAACTGCTAAACGAGCCGGATGGCGGCGAATATGCGGGACAGACTCGCTTCCTGACAATGGAATCCATTTTCAGAGACAGAACTCGCATCAAGATGTCAATTGTTCCAGACTTCACTGCTTTAATGTTGATGACAGACGGCATAAGTGATCCATTCTTTGAGACAGATTCCAATCTCGCCAAGAAAGAAAAATGGGATGCTCTTTGGGAAAATCTATCCAAGGAGGTTGAGTTCACAGATGACAATGAACAATCCCAGTATCAATTATTAAAGTGGTTGGACTTCTGGAGTCCCGGCAATCATGATGACCGCACGATTGCCATATTATATTAACAATACAAATATTCGATATGGCAGACGTAATTAAAGTCAAGGCCTCGGACGGTTCTACGGTAGAGTTTTTTAACGAAATCTCTGCTCAGGGCGGCATGAAGGATATGTATTGGTGTCCCGGCAAAAAAGAGGTGGTGCTGTTCTTCCGAGATAAAATAGACGCCCAATCCAAAGACAGATTGAATAACATCGTAGGACTTTACTATGAGAGGATATTCAAACAAGTAGGAGGCGACTATTGGAAGAATCTATTTTGTTGGCCGACAAAATTGGTAGAATGGAATGGTAAAGTAGGAATTGTTTGTCCCGCATACCATGCTCACTTCTTCTTTGCTGACGGTCCATTCAAAGGTAAGGAGAAAAATGGGAAATGGTTTGCTTCTGCAAAACTCAGGAACCGTCACCTTCGTCCACAAGACAAAGGAACTTGGCTAAGCCATTTTCATATGCTGATAAAGATTGCGAGAGCCGTGAAACGCCTTCATGCTGCTGGTCTGGCCCATTCCGATCTATCATATAATAATGTTTTGCTTGACCCCGCAGGAGGTAATGCATGTATTATAGACTGTGACACACTCGTTGTCCCAGGCAAGTACCCACCTGAAGTAGTTGGCACTCCGGATTTTATCGCTCCGGAAGTGTTGCAAACACGTGAGTTGAAAATTGACGATCCCAATAAAAAACTGCCTTGTCGAGCAACTGACCTTCACGCTTTAGCTGTGATGATATATATGAACCTTTTATATCGTCATCCACTACGAGGAGGAAAGGTACATGATGTAAATGATGAGAAAAGAGATGAGGCACTCTCTATGGGTGAGAAAGCACTTTTCATTGAACATCCAACGGACACTTCAAATCGTGTGAAGCCTCAAAATCTTAGCAAGGCAGAACTTCCACAAGGAGATCCTGGCAAACTGCCTTATACCATTTGTGGCCCCTATCTCAAAGAATTGTTTGATAGAGCATTCATTACAGGATTGCATGACCCCTCGAAACGTCCGACTGCCGATGAATGGGAGCAGGCACTTGTAAAGACAACAGATTTAATGCAACCTTGCCAAAATCCGTCGTGTGAAGCGCATTGGTTTGTCTTTGATAATAAGATGAAACCTCGATGCCCTTTCTGTGGGACAGAATATCATGGTCAATTACCGGTGCTTAATCTATATTATTCGCCGAGAAATGACGGGAAGTTTACGCCGGAAAACTATCGCCTAATGGTTTACGACAAACAAACCCTCTATATGTGGCATGTGAATCGGTTTGTGGTTGCTAATGAGAAGACCTCAGCTGAAGACAAAAAACCGGTAGGAGATTTCCATTTTCATAACGGGCAATGGATCCTAATAAACCGTCGGCTTCCCGACATGTGGGATAAGACCGATGATAAACAAATCCCTGTTGGTGGATATGTTCCACTTACCGAAGGTCGAAAAATCCTTTTATCCAAGAAGGATGGTGGACGCTTGATTATAGTTCAACTCGTTAAGAACTAATATGGTATGGCTATAAAAGACCAGTGCGAAAATTGCCGTTTTTACGTAGACGACTCCTGCAATAAGCTTGTTCCGTCTTATGATGGAACAAGTTGTGATATTTATGAAAAACGAATAAATCTCGATAAGGAAAATGAAAATTCTCAACTATCCCAGTATGACTCATCATCAGATAACTCAATAGAATGCGAAGAAGATGTTGAAGTACCGAGTGATGAGGATATTCATGGATGGTTAAAATTCTTTCTAATCGTATTTGTTGGCATCGGATCTGTAGGTTCGGTCATCCTAAATTTTGTGACTTTTGATTCTGGAGACAATTTTTGGATGTCATCCTCGGATGTGGTTTTCTCATTGGTTTACCTTGTTACGGGAATTTTCACAATCGTAGCTTTTCACAAAAGAGATACGGATGCCGTATTCTTGGCTAAGACTTTTGTCGTTTTATGTTTCGCTTCAAATCTATTGGGATTAATCACAATGGATGGAGGAGATAACAGTACGAAAGTGGTTACAAGCATGATCCGCTCGATAATCTGGTGCTGTATATGGTTCATTTTTCTTTGTAATTCTAATCAAGTAGAAAGACTAATACCAGTATCGTATAGAAAAACTAAAACACGTGATTGGATTATTATCGCTTCCGTAATATTGTTGCCTTTTATCTGTATTGGATTAGGGATAGCATCTGAGAAGCAATCACATACAGAAACTGAAACAGCAGCGATGTCTAATTTGACGCTTTCGTCAAATCAGTTCACGGATGGGCGAATCGTCCTTACACTTCCTAATGGCGTCGATTGTGAAGAGTCGATGGCCGAAAACACAAAAGTATTCTCTGTTTCAGACCCCGAAACCGGAGCGGAAGTTACCATTGTAAGTGATTACGACAATGAAATAACTAAAAAGAACTTTAATCAATATTGGCGAGGCTGGAAATCAGATGAATTAAGTGGATTAGAATACGATGTTGTAAAGGATGATAAGCAGACAAACGGAAATATCACCCTATTTTATAAGTTAATACGAATCAAAGTTGATAATCCCGTCGATTGGGAGTTTGCTCTTGTCTTCGATCAACAGACAGGAAAAGTTTGTCTTGTGTCAGGATATTCAAGTGCCGAAGGCGATTCTCCGGTTGCATATATAATTAACAATCTGGAATTTTTGTGATGGTTTATTATATCCTACGAAACGGCACAAAATATGGACCATATGATATTACTGCCATACAACAGTATGTGAATGACGGTAAAATCTTAAAGCATGATCAGGCAAAAGATGCTTCAACAGGGTGTGTCAATACTGTAGGATATTACTTGAAGGTAAATGGTGTAAAATGCCACATTAAAAGCAAAGGTTCCTTCGTCGATCAGTTAAAAGCAATCGGCTCTGAGTTAATCTTACCTATCAGTTTGTTGAAGAGTAGACAATGGTTGTCAGATAAAAGGTTGCTACTGTTAGCTTTGATTGGACTGGGTCCAAGTGTAATAATGTTATTGCCCATACAAGGCTTTATGGTATTTTATGCCGTTGCGCTTTATTTCTCTGCAATTTGGGGATTATTCTTTTATTATTTCTTTAAGACGAATCAGGTTTCATTAAAGATTACCTTATCTGTCTTCTTCTTGACGCAAGGTTTTGTATTTCTTTTATGGGACGTACTTGGTTTGCCTACGCTCAATCCATTCTACCAATTAATAGACACCATTTTCATTTTTGATCTATTTGGTTATATTTTTGGAGTTGGTTTGACCGAAGAGTTTGTGAAGCTCCTTCCTCTTCTTATTATCTATAGATTTGCTAAAGAGCCTCTCCAACCTAAAACACTCGTATTTTATGGACTAATGTCTGGTATAGCATTCGGCGTATTTGAGGGCGTTCAATACCAGATGTCTGTAAATATAAATCTTGACTATACTTCATCTTTCTTTATGAATATAGCAAGATTGACGAGCCTACCGTTTTTACATGCAATTTGGACCGGTATTGCAGGCTACTTCATAGGATTTGCTAAACTTTATCCTCTGTACCGACACGCATTGTATTTCCTTTCAATAACAATTCCAAGTGTATTACATGGATTATACGATACATTCTGTAGTACATATTTAGGTATGCTGATTGCATTACCTATCACGTTCATCGCTGTATTCTTACTGACGACATATCTTAAGCAAGGACAGAATTATCAATCAAAGCTAATAAAGTAATCCAGCCATGAAAGCAATAGAAAGAGCATCAATAGCCAGAATCCTCATTGATTTAATCAAGGCGGATAAAGTCATTGACAGCCGAGAAATGGACTTATACCGGAATTTGAAAACCCAATTTTCCATCACTCGAAAAGATGAGATTGAGGCATATACCATGACTCTTAGCAAGGCTGTCAATGTCCTTAAAGAGATGGAGCAAAGTATTGTGTCAGATTTACTCGGGACTTTTGAAGATATGACAGTCAGCGATGGATTCTGCGCAAGAGAAGAGGCTTTATTAATGTTGATGTTGCAATATTGTTTAAATTGTCAAGATTTGGATTGTGATGTGATATCAACTATTATAGAAGAATCTTGGTTTGATGAACGTCAGGTGCTTTACGTTGAGTCCAGACACGCGAAAGACATCAACTTTGGTATAAGTTCCAATCATCGTGCAATATCCAGAGAACTTAAATTATGTGGCTTAGATTTCGTATATCTCCCTCAAGTTGTTCATCATTATATTACAACTCCCAGAGAACTATTAAATGAAGTCGTTGCCATGCTTTCTCCATCATTGTCAGAAAGTGCGATTGCCGGACTTCTTACGAAAATTAAGTTGTTCAAGACAGATACGTTCTGTATTGAGCAGCTTCATCATAAATTGGGATTTGAAGAATTAGCGGATACTCCGCCAGCTTTGATGTTCCGAATAAGTCAATCCAAGGTTGGAAATAAAATATATACGAATTTCCTAAGAGTTGAACTTACCCCTGAGGTTCTGACCATCGTCCAGGATTTGGTCGATACGTTTCTATCATATAATGGCAGCGATCGTATAGTGGTGTCTCATAAAAAAGATGAGAATGGCAGTTTCCTATATAATGGCTTTTATAGGCAGGTATTTGAGATTCTGCTGTTGCAGAAATCTGTAATGTGTCATCTACTAATAGACCTTATTCATGGAACTATATCTTTCCCGGAAATAGATATCAATCTATCGGGTTTACATCGTAAAGAAAAGGCACTCTATACTCTGTTTGTATATGAGGCCTTCAATACGGCTATTCGAGATGAGGCTGGTATCATCAAGCAGAATGGTGGCATAAATTTCACGCCCCCGACATCTGCAAATCAATTACAAAGATATAATCATCGGATGGAACGATTGCAACGAAAGTTCGCCAAAATTTATGCGGCCTTTGGTGGTGAGGAAGATAGTGCTCCTGATATAACTAAGGCGGATATAAGACTTCCTATGATTAGCGGTATCCGGCGTGCCATAAATAAGCAGCGAGAGAAAATATATGATGCAGAAAGATTTCTTGTTAACCGAGACAAGAATGGCATATATGGGATTACTGCGAATTTCGATGTATTCCAATGCAAGGACTTTCAGAATCCTGAGCCAGTAAGTATTTTAGATTCACCACTTTTCGACGAGCTGGACAAATTGAGCTAATAAGCCTGCAAGGTTGCAATGAAGAAGAGAGTTTCAAGATATGATGAGAGTTGTAACATTCCGGTTTCCCATATAGTGGGTGAAATCGGATGTAACTTTGCATCATCAAAACAAAGTAAAACTCTAATAATTTCAGATATGAAGCTCTTTAGTATCTTCAGAAAAAACAACACATCAAGTCCAGTGCTTGAAACGGTTGTTCCTCCAACAACAAGAGAGGTCAGTGAATCTCCGGCTATTCCCGCATCTGATCCATCAGGGAAAATAGTTTCCATCACGTATGGGACAGGTATGCCAATTGATGTGCTATACGCATTCATCAACAAGGATTACGAACAGGAAGGCTATCAGGATGCGCTGGTAAATACTGATGCAGAATATTGCACAGCCAAGGAATCCATCATACTGAACAAACTTCAACAATTGTTCCGTAGAGTGCTTCTTAGATACAGCGGCGAGATTCGAGAAATCGAGGTGCAAGCGGCTAATGCCAAATCGCTTTTTGCTCTTACAAGCGCTTCGATGCTTGAAGCCCGTAAAGCTACCTGCGAGGAACACATTGCCGAGATTAACTCCATGATGGAGAAAGTCAACGCAAAAGACCCTGAAATGATGACAATGGTCGAATCATATCGTCGTGGGTTTACCAAGGGTTGCGCTGCACAGACTGCAAATTTTCTTAATCCAAACCGTATAACAGCCTAAAATCATGAATACATTTACTAAAATTGGCTGTCGTTTAATAGGTTGGGATGCACAAATTCTGTCTTCCTGTGGAGAGGCGAGTAAAAGGCAGTTCAGAAAATTACTCTCCGCGCTTTCGATAATGATGATTCTTTGGGGAACCGTAGGATTCTGTTTTGCTCAGAATTATATGGGTTTTACAAGCATCATTGGCTGTATCGGTGTTGCACTTGCATTTATGTCTATAATATTATGTATTGAGCGAGTAATCATTCTTTCTGTTGGAAAGAATCGCCTCATGGCATCATTCCGCATGGCGCTGGCTCTTTGTATGGCTTTTTTGGGCGCAAGCATTTTCGACCAACTCATTTTCAGGAATGACATTCAGCAGGAAATCGCTTCTCATAGAGAGGATGTGATAGCAGAAACAGTAAACAAGCGCCTTGCTGTGTATGATTCAGACATTGCTCGTATAACGACAGCTATTGACTCAATAAGCCGATGCAATGATATTTTATACCAGCAGATAGAAGCAAAACCGACCACTACTGTTACCGCTGTTTCTTCATCAGAACAAGTTGCAGGAATGTCTGCGGACGGCAAGCCCGTTAAAACGACAATCCAAAGTGTAAGCAAAACTGTTGTTCCCAATCCTCGTATTGCGCAAGCACAAGGAAATGAGGAACAAATAAAGATATATACAGCCCAACTTGAACAATTACGTATAGATAAAAAAGATATAGACAAAACGACTCGTGAAGAGATAACCTCCCGACCAACAGGATTCATTGAAGAACTTGAGGCAACAGTTCGTGTTATTTCACAAAGTTGGGTGTCTATGGTGTTCTATGTCGTGATGTTCCTGTTTCTCATATCTCTTGAAATTTTTGTACTCACAATTAAAATGGGCGAGACCCCTTGCGACTATGAATTAATTGTAGAACATCAATTAAGTCATAAAAGAAGTCTACTTACTAACACAGAATTATCATTAACCAATTCACAAATCCATGCACTATAACAATAATAACATCAATATAATGACACCTAAGCTCATCAAGGGAGCGATTTGGGGTGTAGCCGGAATCGTGCTGCTTATAGTAGCTTTAGCTTTCATCCGCCCGTGGTACAACGTATGGTCGCAGGAAATGGAGGGCAAAGCCGAGTTTGCAAAGGCAGAGCAGAACCGTAAAATCAAGATTGAAGAGGCGAAAGCTAATCTTGAAGCAGAAAAACTGAACGCTCAAGCTGAAATAGAGCGTGCCAAAGGTGCAGCCGAGGCTATTCGCATCGAAAACGGAAGCATCACTCCGACATACATCCAGTATCTTTGGGTGCGTCAGCAGTCTGACCTCAGCGACAAAACTGTGATTTACGTTCCTACAGAGACCAATCTTCCCATTCTCGAATCTACCAGAGCACTAACGAATCAAAATCAATAATAACAAAATCATATGTCACAAAAGAATCATTACACAGGCTTGACCGATGCGGAAGTATTGGAGAGCCGCAAGAAAAACGGCGTGAATGTTCTCACGCCTCCTGAACAGGATCCGTGGTGGAAAGAATTTCTCGATAAATTCTCCGACCCGCTTATCATTATCCTGTTAGTGGCCGGTGTTCTGTCTATCGGAATCTCATTCTATGAGTTTTTCGGTCTCGGACAGGATTGGAAAGTGTTCTTCGAGCCTATCGGCATTTTCGTCGCTATCGGCCTTGCTACCACCCTTGCGTTTATCTTCGAGCAGAAGGCTAACAAGGCTTTCAAGATTCTCAATCAGGTCAACGACGACGAGCTGGTCGAGGTAATGCGAAACGGAACTATGACCACAATTCCCCGCAAGGATGTGGTTGTCGGGGACATCGTGATTCTCAATACTGGCGATGAGATACCGGCCGACGGAGAACTTCTTGATGCCGTGACTTTGAGCGTTGACGAATCGACCCTCACCGGCGAACCGCTATGCGTAAAGACCATCGACCCGGCTCACTTCGACAAGGATGCCACTTATCCCTCCAATCATGTGATGCGAGGCACAAAGGTAATGGAAGGTCACGGCGTGATGCGTGTGCTAAAAGTCGGAGACGCCACGGAGATGGGAAAGGTGTTTGAGGAGGCGCAGATTGATGACTCTGTAAAGACTCCGCTTAACGAACAGCTCGACGGTCTCGCTGACTGGATTACGAATGTCAGCTATATCTTTGCCGGTCTTATCATCGTAGGTCAGTTGATACACTTCCTCGGCTGGGGAGCTTGGCAGGCATGGACGCTGGTAATTCCCGTGGCTATCTTCTTTTGGCTCGTAATCAAGAAATTTGAAGATTGGTCGAAAGGCAAATGTATCGGTACGATAGTTGGATTCTTCGTTGTTTTCTTCGCTATGGTTATCGGGGCATTCGCAATGCTCAATCCCGGAGCTGACAGTGCCACATGGTCACTTCTGCTGGCGCATACTCTCAAAACCCTGATGGTTGCCGTTACACTTATAGTGGTTGCCGTACCTGAAGGTCTGCCTATGGCTGTGACCCTGTCATTGGCGTACTCAATGAGCCGTATGCTCAAGACCAACAACCTTGTCCGCAAGATGCACGCCTGTGAGACAATGGGTGCCACCACTGTAATCTGTACCGACAAAACCGGCACTCTGACCCAAAACCAAATGCAGGTCTATAAGACCAATTTCTTCGGAGAACCCTCGAATGATGTACTCTATGAGGGAATAGCCGTAAACTCTACCGCACAGCTCGACTTCTCGGGCGAAAGGCCTCAGGTACTCGGCAATCCCACCGAGGGCGCTCTGCTGCTCTGGCTCAAAGAGCGCGGAGCGAACTATCTTGACCTCCGCAACGGTGCGACACGAATTGAAGAACTGCCATTCACTACTGAGCGCAAATATATGGCTACGGTGGTGAAATCCGCGACAGGTAAAAATATCCTCAATGTCAAGGGTGCTCCGGAAATTATCTTCGGCATGTGCAAGAATACCGCCGGAGTGACAAAGGCAGAAATCGACGCACAGTTGCTCGAATACCAGAATCAAGCGATGCGTACTCTCGGATTCGCATATCAGGAACTCGGCGACAAGGATGCCACTATTGCCGACGGCAAAGTAGTGGCCGACAAACTGACTTTCCTCGGTATCGTAGCCATCTCCGACCCCGTCCGCGTTGATGTTCCTGCTGCTGTCGGCGAGGTTATTGATGCCGGAATCAAGGTGAAGATCGTTACCGGCGATACTCCCGGAACGGCCAAGGAAATCGGCCGTCAGATCGGGCTCTGGAACGATGCTACTGATACCGACCGCAGCATCATCACCGGCCCGGAGTTTGCCGAACTTTCCGACAAAGAAGTCAAAGAGCGTGTCGGCGAACTGAAAATCATAGCCCGTGCCCGTCCTATGGATAAGAAGCGTCTGGTGGAGGCACTCCAGACCAACAATGAGGTCGTCGCCGTAACCGGAGACGGAACGAATGACGCACCGGCACTCAAAACTGCTCATGTCGGTCTTTCGATGGGCGACGGCACTTCTGTTGCCAAGGAAGCATCAGACATTACGATTATCGACAACTCGTTCTCATCCATCGGTCGCGCTGTGATGTGGGGTCGCTCGCTATACAAGAATATCCAGCGCTTCCTCCTCTTCCAGCTCACGGTCAATGTGGCCGCCTGCTTCCTCGTCCTGTTCGGCTCGTTCATGGGCACGGAGTCGCCCCTCACCGTCACCCAGATGCTGTGGGTGAACCTTATCATGGATACTTTCGGAGCAATGGCACTCGCCTCGCTACCTCCGTCGCGCAGCGTTATGGATGAAAAGCCCCGCCGCCGCGAAGCCTCCATCCTCACCCGTCCCATGATGTCGGAACTTATCGGCGTAGGTGTGCTTTTCTTCGCCATAACTCTCGGATTCTACTGGCTCTTCAACCATGCCGAAGTTACATCTATCCCGCAGATGTTCCATACCGCCGTCGGTGCCGAAAATCCCATGACTCCCTACGAAGCCACTCTCCTGTTCTCGATATTCGTCTGGACACACTTTTGGTATATGTTCAATGCCCGTAGTTTTGAGACAGGCGAGAGCGTATTCAAACTCAAAATGAGCCAAGGCTTCTGGACTATAGTTGGCATTATCGTCATCGGTCAGCTTTTCATCACGGAGATTGCATATGAGTTCTTTAACGTAGAACCTATGCTCCATACCCTTGACTGGAGTTTCAATCCTTCAGGAGCACTCGACCTTGTGATTATTATAGCAGCATCATCTCTTGTTCTTTGGGTTAGAGAAATATACCGACTGTTCAAACGATAATATATCATACCCGATGGCGCATCGGGTGACTAATCCGGTGCGCCATTATAATTTATCATATTATGGTTCAGCTACGACATTCAGATTGGAAAATAGACAAGGCAAATAATGTGTCAAGATTTATTAAGGCACAAGAAAATATGTATGAGACAGCACTTGCCGAAGTTCGCAATGGAAAGAAAGAATCCCACTGGATATGGTTCGTCTTGCCACAACTAAGAGGATTAGGTCATTCCTACAATTCTAATTATTATGGACTGGATGGGTTAGAAGAGACTCGCCTTTATCTTGATAATCCAATTCTTAATGCTCATCTAAGAGAGGTTGTAGGTGTATTATTATCTTTACCTACCAATAATCCGGAGTCAATTTTCGGTAAACTGGATGCGCTGAAACTTAAATCTTCCATGACACTGTTTGATGCTGCTCAACCAAACGACATATACGCTAAAGTGCTCGATAAATACTTTAGTGGACAACGAGATAAGCGCACAAATGCCATTATTAAGAAAGCGGACTCCGCAACAAACTAACATATTGGCATTGGTTTTAATATGAAGAAACTATTCTATTTCATAATGGCTTTAGTTGGATGCGGTACGATTTGTACTTCGTGTTCATTGTTTTCAAAATCAAGTTCTGTTGAGAAAGCTGAAAAACTCTTTCAACAAGGCGATACAATAAAAGCTTTGGAAACATTAGAAAAAGCGGGAAACAATGGTGATGTAGCGTCATGCCGTTATCTTTATCATTACTATGATTCTATCTATGGCACTCCTGCTAATGCCTATGCTGAGGTTGAAGAAGTTATAACACCAGATGGAGACTGGATTTGGTATGGAAAACCAGATCAGAAACCAATCGGCGCGAGACTGCCGAGTGCAGAGGAAATAGCAGAAGAAGTCGTTGATAGTGTTGTTTGTGTTTATGATTCCCTTCCTGGTAACGATATTCCGATTCAATGGTATTGGTTGCGACGAGCAGCTGAGTCCGGAGATGCAGAGTCTCAATGTGAATACGGGGAGTTAACTCAGTTTTCATTGGGTACTGATACTGCGATGGTCTGGTGGGAGAAATCCGCACTTCAAAATTATCCACGCGGCGTGTTGTTTTATGGAAACGAATTATACAATCAAGCTTTAGAAAAGAAATCGCAATCAATCGGATTGAAGGCTTTTCAAACGCTCACGAAAGCATATAGCTTTGGTAAAGATTTGCCAAGCGCTGGCTGGCATTTAGGATTATGTTATATGAATGCTGTTGGAACGCATGAAGACATTGAAAAGGGATTGGAATGTTTGCGTCAATCTGCAAAGTATGGTTATCCTGAAGCAATAATCGAGATGTCTGAATTAGGATTAGAGGATTCTCCGTATTGGGAATGTCAAGCAAGAAAGGAGGGCTTAAAATGAAAAAGTTACTATATTCCGTAATTGCATTTGTTATCGTGATGACTGGATGTGCCGACAAATCAAAATCTACTCACAAAAACAAGACCGCTTTCCCAGTTGATTCTTTGGTAAGAGCTTACGATGATGATATGTTTTCACTGCTTCTTCCTCAAGGATGGGAGTATGATGAAGATACTGTTGAAACAACAGGCGTAACACATATAGTTGATTCGCTTGGAATCAAGTCTGGGATTGTGGAATTATATTCTCCGGTTAACTCGTTTAAGATTAGATTGGTTAAGAGTGCATCACGATGGATGGCGCCGAATAATCCTGTTAAAGATTGGGCTGAATTAGCACAAATGAATGCGGGTCGGGATTCCACATGTATATATTTAAGTGAAATAACGGATTCGATAAAAATCGATGGTCATAACGCGTGTTGTCATTGGATGGCATTTGATTTAGATGGTGACACTATCGTACAAGACCAATATGTAGTTCTTAAAGATAAGTATGATCTCTATTACATAAATGGGGTTTACAATTATGGAGATAACGTGTCTTCCTGTGTGTTCCATAAGATTTTGTCAACTATCAAATTAAAGTAATTTCCATGTCAAGGAAACGAAAGATTGTTATAGGAATCTTATTCCTTTTCTTACTCGGGATTTGTGCGGTGATAATATGCGATCAGTCAATTGCATACTCTGCCAAAGGTAGATTGTATGACAGTATTGATAGCGTACCTCACAGAGAAGTAGGCTTGATTCTTGGCACATCGCCCATTTCGATGTGGAACGGGAGAAGGAATTATTATTTTGACCACAGGATAAAAGCAGGTGCAGAACTTTATAAAGCCGGAAAAGTTGATTGGCTCGTTGTTAGTGGTGGTGATTACCGCAATACTGAGAACGGCTACGATGAACCGGTGGCTATGCGTGATTCTTTGATGAAGCAAGGGGTTGACTCAACACGCATTATTCTTGATTATGACGGAACTCGCACACTCAACTCCATTGCAAAGATGCGCGACGTTTACGGTCAGGATTCGATAACTATCATCTCGCAGAAATATCATAATGAACGAGCTTTATATCAAGCAAAACATCTGGGAATTGATGCTATCGGATTCAATGCCAAGACTCCGGGAAAACGCACTTCGTGGTGGCGTAATCGTGGGCGTGAGGTGTTGGCCCGCGTGAAACTGTTTATTGATGTGGCCCGTGGACTTCATCCCGATATAAAAGAATCAATTATAAGAGATTTTACCAAAACTGACAAGGATTTTCTTTCATTTTCACATATAGAAACGGGATATGGCGATCTGATTTGCCTGAAGCCGGATATGAAAAGGCTGAAAATGGATATGGTATGTGGAGAAATACCTTCCCCGGAGAATGATTCCATTGTTTTGGCATTTGCCGGAGCTTTTACAGGGACTAAATTTGACAAAGGACACGTAAACGTGGCCGGCGATCATGTTGCTGGAGGTACCCGGTTCAAAGGCTATCGTTGTAAGCGCAACACAGGTGCATTTACTTGGTCTGCCAAGTCCGGTCCGCAATTCTTCTACACAGATTATTCCTCCGCATTGGATAGAGCCGCAAAAGAAGGAGGTATGGGCTTTGCTCAGGAAATGATGATACATGACGGGGTAAAGGTTGCCACCACCCGTCCATTGGGCAATAAGAACGTGTTCCGCACTTTATGCCTCGATTCCAACAACCATTTGGTTCTATACGAAAGCCAAGGAATCGTCACTTTCGGAAATTTCATTGACGCCCTCCTTTCTCAAGGAGTTAAAGAAGCCTTATACACAGACATGGGACAAGGTTGGAACTATTGCTTCTATCGTGTGAATCAATCTGATAAGGCTCCCAAATACCTCCATTCTACATCACTACCTTACGCATCAAATTTCATAACAATTAAGACGAAGTAGATATGACACATATTAAGACAATCGCATTATGCCTGATGTTTATGATGGCAACTTCTTTTACTTATGCAGAAAGCAATTATGATATTTCAGAACTCTATTCGGTGATAAAAGCTCCATCAGGAACAAAAGCTGTCGGCACATACGATAAAACGGTAGAAGTCAAATACATTTTAACTCCGACAAATGTCGATACTGGAAAATATGTAGTGAGCGTAACAAAAATCGGAGATAATCTTTATCAGATTAAAGACACAGATATTTGTGTTGAAACTCGTTATTGCCATGAATGGGCTTCTTATTCCAAAGAAGTAGTTGTGATTATTGAGTCTAATTACGGATATACAAAGGGTAAAATCATCTTTGATTGAAACAACACTCCTATTATAAGATATTTCAATGGATACTGAATTCTTAAAAGATAAAATGCTGGGATGTCTATACGGACAAGCCATTGGAGATGCTCTTGGTCTTGGCTCTGAGTTTATGAGCAAGGATGAGGTAAAAAAGAATTATCCCAATGGATTAAAGAATTATGACCAGATAATTCAAGTTGCTCATAGACGAAGATGAGCTAAAGGCGCATGGACCGATGACACAGATATGATGTTGTGCATACTTAATGGTTATGATAACGAAGCCTTCAACCTTCATCGGGTCGCCTCCAATTTCAAGGATTGGTTCAATGGCACACCTATGGGCATTGGGAATCACACTTACAAGGTGCTGTGCATGGCAGATTATGTTGAGCAACCGGAGATGTGTTCTAAACTTTGGTGGGAACTGTCTCGTCAACAGAGTGCGGCTAATGGCGCATTGATGAGAACATCAGTTGTCGGACTTGCTCAAACCAATATCGAAGTTCAAGCTGAGGCCATATGCAAGCTAACGCATTATGACCCACGTTGTGTGGGTTCTTGTGTGATTGCGTCTTCAATAATCCACAATCTTGTATGGTATAACAATGAGTTATCCTATGAAGATATAAAAAATATCGCTCAAAGATACGATGAGCGGATACTCGAATGGGTAGATGCAGCATATAACAGTTCCGAAATATCCATGCTTAATTTGGATGAGACATATTCTATTGGGTACACACTGCGTACACTTTCGGCTGCGCTATGGTGTTATTGGCATTCCACATCATTTGAAAATGGGCTATTCTCTGTTGTCAATGAAGGAGGGGATGCCGACACAAACGGAGCTATTGCCTGTGCTATTCTGGGTGCGAGGTTTGGTTATTCTTCCTTGCCGTCTTATTACATCAACAACCTTTATAAGCAAATGGAATACCATCAGACTATAACTTCATTTGTCAACTTAATTCTTAATGAGAAAGCATAAATATTGTAGTTTGTGCTTGGCAATCAGTAGAATATTTGAATAAACGCCCCATAATGCCGCCTGTGGCGGCCGAAATTTTCAGCAAAATCAATGGAGCGACTTCATCACGAGGTCGCTCCATCTACTATATTACGACTTGGCAAATTATATCTCAGTTGTTGATTTTTTTGTTGAGCCATTCATCACGGCGTTGTCTGCACTCTTTGAGTGTTCCGCCCACGCAGGAGAACAATTCTCCGTCGGTGTGGCGATAGTCGTATTGGTAGTGTTTCTTTCGCCGTGTGCGGTAGCCGGTGTAAAACACCTCGTATTGCCTCCCATACGGTCGGCGAGCTAAAGGTTGTTCAGTGCCGGGAGTGGTGGTTGTGCTTACTCCGTTGGCGGTAAGTTTCGTTGCCATAGTATC
>ENA-OPCY01000765-OPCY01000765.1-human-gut-metagenome-genome-assembly--contig:-NODE-765-length-21984-cov-2.401158_pt1 | contig 21984 bp, 19 predicted proteins | sample MGYA00241568_ERZ501487 | MGnify/ENA primary metagenome ERZ501487 (study PRJEB25962, sample SAMEA2042574) | human gut metagenome | biome: human gut; feature: human-associated habitat; material: faeces... | reverse complement strand
AAAACCTAATAATTAGGCATATAACAACATAATTTATATTTTGTCATCTACTAAACTCACGAATTATATCAAGGGTTGCATCTTTTGACTTCCCGTCCACAATAATATGCTCATAGTCAAGATAAGTCTGACTTAAAACACTTTCAATAGTGTCACGAAGAGTCGCACCGCTATTATAAGTAGCCGTGATAATAGTAATTTTCATTAAATAAGATCGATTAAGATATGGTTCGGATTCTTATTTCCCGAGCAGGATTTCCTTGATAAATACGATTAGCTTCCAGATTGCGCTGTGCCACAGAACAAACACTCAAGACCGAATTAACAGCTAAAGTGACCCCCGGACAAACAACACTCTTGGCTCCGACCCAACAACCATCTTCCAATATTATTTCCCCGATTATCAGATCAAATGTTTCCTTTTTATAATTGTGATTCCCGCATAATAACATGGCTCCTTGACTGATGCAGACATTGTTACCAATTTTCACATGAGCCAGATTGTCGATCCATACATTCTCTCCAAGCCAGCAATTATTCCCAACTTCCAGGAACCATGGATATTTTATATTTACGCCAGGTTTGATTGTTACATTCCGCCCGATTTTTGCACCAAATAATCGTAAAAGAAACACTTTTAACGACGAGCATGGAATAAATGTATTTTTCAGAAAAGAGACATTAACAAAATACCAAACCAGACGCTTCCAAGCTGATCCAGGATGATACCAGGAATTATCGTATTTATCTAATGATACCGTTTTGCACATATAACACCCATCATTCATAAACAAACTTTGGCTTGGATGCATTCGCTCCCAACCACTCATACAGTTCATACATCTGTCTAGCGACCTGCGAGGCTGCAAATTTCTCCATAACCAAATGTCTTCCACGGAGGCCCATTTCTAACAACTGCTCCGCAGGCATGTGCATAATTTGCTCCATTACATGAGCTATACTATCGGGATCTCGATCAACCCACCAACCGCATTTATATGTATTCAGATCCTCCCAAGGAGTCCCTAAACTTGCCATAACCGGGGTCCCCACAGACAAAGCTTCCGTGACAATCATTCCAAAATTCTCGAAATCACTTGGGACAAATAATCCAGATAATCGTACTAGTTCTTCATACTTCTCACGTCCAGAAACAAATCCTCGAAAAGTAACATTCATCAACCGAAGCCGCGTAACCTCATTCCGTAAAAACTGTTCATAATCAGGATCTCCCTTCCCCATTATAATCAACTCGCAATCGTGTTTATCAGGTAGAGACGCAATAGCATAAAGCAGATTCTCAATCTTTTTTACAGGATGCAGTCGGCCTAGAAATCCGAAACGATTGACTCGTTTCTGGCTCATAATAGCAACTTTCTGTTGTGCAATTTCGTCTAAAAAATCCGGAAAAACAGTTGGATTGGGAATAATTGCGATAGGACCAGCATAACCAAAATTACGAATATGTTCCATCTCCTGACGACAAGTGGCATGGAAACAATCGGCATTCACAATATCAGTGTGAAAAAACAATTGAAGGAGAGGCCATTTTTTCCAATACGATCGTTTGACAGCTGCTGGATAAAGCATGCCATGCGGAGTTATAAGATAAGGACTTTTCTTTTTTCGAGCAATTGAACATGTTTCGTGATTACAATATAACCATAACCCATTCGTATGATATAAATCATAATCTTTATGTAACAAAAATTGCCGAATATTCTGAGAATATCTAAAAGGAGAAAGAGAGTCGTTCGGAAAGGCCTTGATCCACTCTTCTCCATTTCCCATAAGATGATCCAACGGATTTTTCGGCTGAAGTGTCAGTAAATCTATTGGATATCCCACAAGGTTCATCGTTGAAAGAAGATCATATGTAGATGTAGATGTACCTCCACTCAATGCTCCAAATTCTGGTATTGTCTGTAAAATCTTCATGCTTCCTAACTAGACAATAAAATTATGCTTTCGAACAAGGTCCATCCTCCAAACCAGAATCTATTCCTTGTTGCAAACATTCAACTAATCGTAATAATCTATGAGCTGCGACTTGAGGGCTCCAAATGTCTTGTATTTGTTTCACCCCCGATCGACTGATATCTTGCAGTTTAGAAGGATGATCAAAGAGATATCCCACTTTATCACACAAAGAATCTAAGGCAGATAAATCCGGGCTTGTAAAGCCACTTGATACTCTCGGCGCTCGAAATAGGACTCCAGACACATTCGGTTTTACAAGATATGGCACACTTCCAATCGCATCACTTGCAACCAAAACACAGCCATTAGACATACTTTCATTGGCTACAGCGCCCCAACCCTCATTTTGGTCACTTGTAAAAAGAAAAATATGGTGTTGCTGCATATCTTGCAACAATTCATCATTGGGTTTTGTTCCCATAAAATGAACAACATCTTCGACCTCTAGTTTAGAAACCAATGACTTCGTCTGGGATTCATATTCACCACGACCATACATATCCAACGAGAATTTGTACCCTAGTCTTTTCAAGCGAGCAGCCATCATTACCGGCAACTCAGGATGCTTCCATTTTAAATACCGAGAACACCACATGAGAGAAAAAAATTGACCATCTGTAAACCGAGAAGATATCTTCGAGAGATCATTGTTTACTTTGGTAAAATATCCCCACTTATAGCATTTATTTTTAAATGTTAAAAGTTTCCGTTGATCTTGTGCAGCAAACGCGCTACAACAAAGTTTATATAACGGCTTATGCCCCCAACCTCCTAAATGATAAGATAAAAACATTTTAAATATAGAAGGTGAGAACAAATTTATAATCCCGCGTTTCAACCATCTTTCACTCATATCAAACGACAAACGCCCTAGCTTTAATCGTTCTTTTTGGAAAGGCAAAGCCAATATTCCTGAAAACACACAACATTCCGCCTCTCGAGCTAGAATCATTGCCTTTGCATAAGATTGAGAAGACTCCCATGCTCGAAGCAAGTAAGGGCAGTCGGTATAATCCCGGGTATCACCTTTGCGATGTTCTGCCTGCAGATTTGCTAATTCAACAAAACAAAATTGATGGTTCGTCAACTCCCATAGTTCATCGGCAATGTTAGCTTGATGATTATTAAGAATGAGAGAATAAAACACGATTTTCATATAAAACAAAAGCCTCCCAATTAATGGATACCAGACCTTTCAATATCGTTCATTATTTTATACCAATGGTGAACATCAAATAGCTGGGAAACAAGCTCTCCTTGATTTGCATAGGTAAGCAACTCATCATCAGCCATTCTCAAAATAGTTTGAACCCCCTGCAAGAAAGCTTCTGCATTTGATTCGACCTCTATATATTGAATACCATTTAATTGAGGATAATGAATAGTCGACACCACAACACGATTATGGAGTAAAGCTTCTATTATCTTCGAAGGGAAGTTACACTGATTCTCAGGAGCCTTTGGATCTCGAGTACTTAACTGAAAAGTTATTTTATGCAACAATTCCATATAACGAGGAAACGCCAATTGCCCACACCAATGGATGTTAGAATATTTTTCGGAATATTCTTTTAGCAGATTCTCATCCCCTTTGTTTCCAGTAATATAAAGGTCACATTCAGGTAATTGAGAAAAAGTCTTTAACACCAATGATAATTGAGCAATCTCTTCAGACAAAACTCCCGACAATAAAAAATCTTTTTCTGGATCTTTAATTGGGGGGATTCCCTCATGATTTGCAGGAATTACACCAGGCAATATGGCACTATTATAGGATTTGAAAAGAGGTGAATTGGCAAGACAAATACGACCATGAGCCATATTTATAAATCTCAAATAAATACGATTGAGCCCCCAACCACTCATTACAGGCGTAAAATCAAGAACTATTACATTTAATTGAACAGATGGTTTAAATAATTTTAACAAAATAAAAAGAAAAGCATTCAACGTGTTTAAATTATAAAACCAAACAGCGGCATCTCTTGGTATTTGGCGAAATATGATCCATTGTTCTTTTAATACAGCCAACTTTTTCCAAAAACCACCTCGCTTACGGAGTTTATCGTATATCAATTCAAAACGATTATCTTCAAAGGCTTCCTGGTCCATCTCGCCCCCTACATATAGAGGCATCATGCTATAAACTCGATCAAATCCACTGCCACTCATCAAATTAAAAGAGAAATTAGACGCCGCAAATGATAGTTTATACTTACTAATCAATGATTCTGGCAGTACACAAGTCCAAAAAATACGAGACATATTACAATAGTTTTATTGTCAATATTCGGTTTATAAAATCCTTGATAAACTTTAAGGCTACAAGGATCAATACTAGGAGCGAATATTTCACAATACCACTTAATGAAAATATTTCATTTAAGTAAATGATAACAATCTGAGACAAAGCCAATATAAGATAAGTCTCTCTCCCTATTGATTGAAACATACGAGAACAAATTGGAAGCTTCTGATCTACGAAGACTGATATCATATAGACCAATATTGTTCCTGAAATAGCCCCAATCGTAATAGGTATGATTGGCGTAATGTTATTCCACGCCATATCAAGGCGCCATTTCATGGAAATTAATAATGTAACAAGAGCTAAAGCTACTAATGCCCCAACACTAGTCACCGCTATTTTATTCTGAAATTTATTCAACTCTGCCCCAATCATAATACAAACGATTGCATATGGAACAGAAGCTAAATTCCAAGGAAGAACTATTTTATTATAACTTAAAACAGCTGCTCCAACCAATATCATGAACAATATCGTCAAGCGTATTCCCCTATTCTCTAATTTATATATGAATTGTGAAATAACTAAAGCGAAATACAACACTGGAATAAACCATAAAGCATATCCGCCCCACCCAGTTTTAATCCAAAGGACAAATGAACTTTTATCCCAATAATTAATTAAGACAAGAACGATAGCCGAATAGATAATAAACGGCAGCAATAATGTTCGTGCTTTATGCAAAATAAAATCAACTATATTGTATTTGGTAAAATTAGTAACCCACCCCGAGGATATAAAAAATAAGGGCATGTGAAAAGCATAAATAAATCGAGATAATCCATCTGGGATCGATGAATGCCCTAATACCATGAGTATTATTGTTATGCCTTTAGCAACATCCAACCAATAATTACGGCCTTGCATATTTAATATTTTGTTTCGAAGACTGCACATTTAAATATGCATGCATAATAAGAGTAAACGAAACTAAAGGGAATAAAAGTTGATTACAATCATATGGTCTCTGCAGGAATCCTATTATCAAAATCCAAAACGCCCATCCGTATTTTCTGCTATATTTTCGCAAAGAATAAAGGAAAAAGAATGGACTCCAAATAATTAATTGCCCAATAATACCATCACACGCCAAGGTCATATATGCATTAGCCCCGACAAAAAGTTGTTTCTCTTTAGAGATTTCTATAAGATGCTGACCTCCTTGACCGATAATTGGAGCTGTCTTAAAAATATCCCAACAAACATCCATTAAATCTGAACGATTATCCCCGGCCAATGTTCCTTTTTTTTCATTATATTCAAATCTTCCAAATATAGCTTGATCTATTCTGTCATTAAATGAAGCAACACCTTTAAGGGTCGCAATAAATAATAATACGGGAAATACTATTTTCTGCCTTTTACCCTTATAAAAAAACCACAGATATAGTACAATCTGAATAAAATAGGCCATTGATAAAGTCGATATTAAGCCAAAAATAAGAGCCAATTCTATTTTGTGGTTATCCACATACAGTTTATTGATCAGTAATGCTATCATTCCCCAAAAGGCCAAAGCTCCCGGTTCATCAAAAAAGCCAGCATTACGAATAAAACCATCAGAATATGCGTTAGACGTAAATAATCCAAAGAAATATCCTGTTCGCATATCCATTTCCTGAAATTCAAAAAAAGGTCGTAGGATACCACCTAATACCAAAACAAAGCCTATTGCCCCTGCAACAACCTGAAATGTTATCCAAAAATTATAGGTTTTTATAAATTCCAATCTTGGCGATTTTAATTGTATTGCAAGAATAAGGCTTGTTACACATAGCATAAAAACACGAGTAAGATACGATGTATCAAATCCATGAATAATAAAATAAATACACCATACCATACATTGCAGGCCAATTAATATAGCGATTGGCTTCGGTATGATAAAAGTATTTTTACCCCAAAAAACATATCCAAAAGTCAAAATAAATAATATGACATAATTAATTGTATAGTGAGGCAACCAACCCATTAAATAAAAGACACATGGCCAGCCTGCTATAAGGCTAAAGAAATAGAGTAAATATCTAAATCTAAAAAATGACGAAAGTTTATTCAGCATCACTATTATTTATAATGCTTTGATATATAGTCGCTAGAATAGTAGCATTGGCACATCTATCATGTCGTACTAATGCAACAGCCTGTTCCTGCTTAGATAAAACCGTAAAATCAGACTCACTAAAAAGACGGATTATAAGATGAGCCAACATTTCATATTCCTCATAGCGATAAAAATATCCTGATTCTTGATCCGTCATCAAGGACGGAGCTCCCCCGCAATAACTAGCCACAATAGGAACCCCTAATATTTGTGCTTCACAAAGAGAGTTAGGAGAATTCTCTATGGCGCTTGGCATTACATAAACATTAGCATCCAAAAATGCCTGCTTCATTTGTAACTCATCTAACGTCCCCAAAAAACGGACATGCCCTTGCACACCAAGGCGTTTAACGAGGCGCCGCAGATATAAATGATATCCCTGAAAATGTAATCTCGATTTAAAATCATTATTCATGACGCTACTACCGCAAAAGTTAACAATTGTGTCAGGGAAATAGCGTAATATAATGGGTAAAGCTTTTAAGACCTGATGGGCTCCTTTTAAGGGAGCACTGCTATTACTAACAAAAATAGTGAAACGTTTACACTCCTGAAGAGACCAACGACGACCTTGATAAAAGGAATCCCGCAACGTCTCATTCATAAGATGGTATCTGACATTAGGATTAATCGTCACAACATGATCATGATCCCATTGCGTGCGGCCTATAACATCCGTAACATGTCGAAGAACATAATTCTCACACTTTGCCCTCCTTTTAAAACTCCTTTTAGCATTTAAGATAAATGTACCTCTATAAAAATCAAGTAATGAGATATTAAAAAGCTTCTCTTTAAAAGACAAGCCCCCATCTGCATAGCGAGTATAAGGGCCTGCCAATCCCTGAATATTGACTACTATTTTATGTCGTCCAGCATCCGCCATACAAATAGCCGCAGCCAAAGCATATTCTGTTCCGTGAATATGAATCAAATCAGGCGAGAACCGACAAATAACATCCTTGCATTCTTCTATCTGCCGCTTGCTGGTTCTAGATAAATCTGGAGATGGAATCAAATAATACGTAATTCCGTTAATCTCATATTCTTCAAAAGCATTACCATCCGAGCAAATAACGACTCCTAGCTTTATATCTTTTACTTCTCGAATTAAAGCTTCCGCTGAAGAATAAAGCCAGCCACAATGCGCAGGAGATTTTTCTCCTAAATATTCACATAATGGCGGGAACTTGACAAGAGATACCCAAAGTACATTCATATTCGATTTAATCTATCTATTCATGAATTCTTTGCAGCGGCTTTTCAACGCTTCAGCATATGGTCGCCAAGAATCTTTATTTACCGGAATATTTCTCATTGTAATAGGAGTTGTTATATTAAATTCAGGAATAAGAGATCCATTATCAATCTTTATAACATTGAAAAGATCATGTAATCCACCTAATCTACATGAACTTGCAGCAATATCGTGTGTTTTTTCCAGATAAATTACAGGAGTTTCCAACCCAAGACAAGGCAGTGCACAATGAATCCGCGATGTGATAACCAATTTAGCCTTCGCATAAAGACGCACCAAGCGTTCAGCCTCTTTCAATCGCTCAAAATCCGACTTAAATTGTCTTGTATAATAATTGCTCTCCTGGCAGATGTAGGTAGATCTCATTATCATATCACGACTAAATATTTTCGTATATTCACGATAATAAAGAGCTGTCTTTAAGATTTTTTTTATCCAGTTTCGACCATGATGAATATAAAATTGCTCTTTATGATACAATTCGTATATATCCCGAAAATGCTTAGTGATTTCTGTTACCGCCTTTAGAATATTATGCACATTGAGAGGCCCATCAAACAACGGATCAACAATATAGGTTTTATCCTCTTTCTCTTCGGAATGATACTTTTCCCCTAAAGTCAACGTCATACATCCAGAAAAATAAGACTCCACTCCGCATTTATTCAACCAATCTCGAGTATTCAAGTCTCTACACCCTATTGGAGCAAACTGTTTCAAATAAACAAGACTCTGCTGCGATAACAATTCTGTTTTTGCTAAAACATTTAGATGAAAAGCGACAAACAAAGGCTCTATCTTTTTTGAAGGTGGCCAATTCTCTGGATTATGCATATACCAACCATTCATAATCACTTTACAAGGCTCATCATCATAATCTTTAAGATCCACATCTCGATCTATAAAGCCATCAATATGCGGATAGAATTGAGCTGACGCTAAAGCTTGAATATAATCTCCAATATTTATCCCGACTAATTTAGGACTCTTCGATACCGAAAGTAATTTGTATTTCATATTTTTATAGATTTTTATTCAAGGCTTTTGCATATATTTTTAATATTTTCTCTCCATAATTCTCTATTGAGAAGTTGTTGCATGCAAAATCTTGAGCTTTTATAATAATATCTCTAACATCATTCTTCGCTGCTATCCGCATAGCCTGAGAACATTCATCAATATTATTGAAAATAAATCCCGTTTCTCTATTGATTACAAACTCTTTCGTTCCACCAGAATTCCGACCAATTACCAAACATCCATAAAACATAGCTTCAATTGAAACTCTGCCAAGTCCCTCATTTTCCGAACACATAAGTAGTGCTGTTGCTTTCTGCATGTGTTCTTTTACATTATCAGATGAGCCAACAAAGTCAACAAAGTCCGCAACACCATATTCACGAACAAGATTATGCAATCTATTTATATATTTTTCGTTAGCCACCCCTATAATCCGAAGTCTGTACCCTTGAGACGCAAGATTTGATAAAGCAAAAGCCTTGATCGCAAACTCACAACCTTTACGTTTTGTCAAAAAGACAGAACAAAACAAAAAGTATTTCTCTTTCAAGGGGTCATTGCAAATATTCTGCTTACTTCTAACTGCATCAAAGACTACAAATGCATTCTCACGATCTAAAGCTATATAATGTTCCAATACAGCCTTTGTAATACCAATAACCGCAGAAGAATTCGATACTAATTGTTTGAGATTTCTCCAACCTCGGAAAGGCATCCAACCAAAGTCCAGATCCATAAACCCTCTTAAATGCCAAACATGCTTCGCTTGCATTCTTTGGGCAATATCGTAACCAACCGTAAGAACACTATTGTTGGTATGAACAATTTGAATATTCCTATCTTGCAAGCGATTTGCAACATAATTTACACACCGTCTATTTTTAACAACATAGCGAATATATTTAGGAATATATCGTAAAATATATCTTACATACTGATGAAATTTCTGAGGTTTTCCACATACATTCTCCTCAAAATCACACACGATACATTCTACATTATTTTCTCTAAAATAATCGTACACACACCCCTTTGATCGCAATAAGACAATCGGATAAACATGGCTTCTTACAGATCGAATAAGATCCATTAGCGAATATGTTGCCCCATCAAAATTCTTTGATGCAAAGGTGACATATAAAACATTTATCATATAATTACAACAACAATAATCTTTAAACTATAAATTATTCAATAAGTGCCACCAATCTTTAGCTATCTTGTCTTGCGAAAATCGTTGGCAGTTATGAATACCTTGAATAGCCATTGCCTGACGTTTTTGTGTATCTCTTATTAATTCAAGAGTGGAGTTAACATATTGCTCTATTTCACCTTCACGTATAACAACTCCATCTTCTTCATCCGTTACAATATCAGTTAATGAAGCATAAGTATTGAATGCAACAGGAACTACACCGAATTGTTGCGCTTCGGTTAATGTTAGTCCCCATGATTCACTTATTGAGGTCATAAAAAAGATCGAAGCCTCTTTATAATATGGTTTAGGATCTTGACGTCCTAATAAATACACATCATGTATCTTCTTTTTCGCAATATACTTTTGATACAATTTAAGATCCTTTCCATGGCCCACAATCTTTAAACACCAATCATTAGCTATAGGTGACAATTTAATTTCCTGCCATATCCGTAATGCTAACAACAATCTCTTCAATTCTTCATCAAACCGAGAAACAATAAGTATTACAGGTTTCTTTTTCTTCACATCTCCAATAGGAAGATATTCATTAAAGGATAAAGCATTATGGATGACAGAAAAATTTTTCTCATCTTTAAACCTTCCAAAACCCTGATATTGTCTGATAAAGCTCTGAGAAAGAAGAACGACTCTATCGGCATATTGGTAAGCCTCAAAATATGAACGAGACAACGAGTTTGTATATTTAACACGCAGATACGGATATAGAATTAGATGCAATATCCATTTATATAGATCTCGAGTAGATACAATCTGGCTAAAACGGAATAAGTGTCTTTTAAATGTAAAGAATTTAGTTTCTATGCCAGGCTCAAAATGATGAGCGAGAATAACCTTACAACTTAAACCATCAACCGCCTCCTTAAAAAGTTTAACATGAATAAAAGCCCCTTGATCAATGATATAATCGATTTGATTCTCAATAACAATATCTCGAACAAACTGCTTATTTTGGGTTCTATCAGAAGATGTAGTCCATTGATACTCGGCAATAAAACAAGATTCTTGTTTTGTATCTGCCGGAATCTCAAAAAGAGAAAAACATCGACACCCATAATTTTGGGTTAATCCGTTAGCTACAGATATGGTCGTTCGTTCAGTTCCTCCTTTAGTAGAATGAACTTTACCATATGTGTAGAAAAGTATATTGCATTTTGACATCTTTATCCTTCTAGTTTTGGTAGCCTAATTGCAAATGGACAAGCTCTCAATAATGGTTGCAGATCTATTGTTCCTTGTTTCCATTTTCTTATTTCATCATTAACAACTTGAGTTGACAATGCATTATTAACAATAGATAATGGAGCAACTCGATCCTGATGAATGGACAGAAAAAAATCATGGAATTTGAAATGACCTCCAATTAATGGATTACCGAATTCAATCCAAACATTGGGTATATGATATGCTTCTGCAATAATCAATCCATGTAAAGACGATGATAAAATAGCTTGGCAACTACATATTTGATCTATTATATCATGCCAATGTCTATAATTACTCAAGTCTATTACCAAGATATCAGGATAATTATATAAATTGACACCATCTATCTTGACATCTTTAAGCATTTCAATATTAGACACATGAGCCACAAAACCATATTGATATTTTTTCGTAGCTCTTGGCTGATAATAACATGGAATTAATAATGCAGGATCACCATATATTTCAGGGCATTCAATTCCTTCTTTAAGAAGTCGTTGTCGAGTTAATGGACCTCGGACTGCATATACCTTTGAAGGTTTTTCTTTTAAAGAAGAATTTTCGCTAATAATGCCAGCCCCCCAGACCTCGGTATTAGGCCGACAAAGCATATCGATAGTTGATCCAATAACTAAATAATTCCGGAAATTTAATCGAAAAGCCAACGACGTCCTATTAAGAAGGATTAATGGTTGCTTAACAATCTCTCTCAAAAAATAATAATTTAGATCATCCCCCCAATTTTTATGACAAACTTTTCCCCTACCATCATAAAATATGAAAGCATTAACAATTACTGGATTCAAAAGCAGTTTAAGATGCTCAACGAATATTATAAATAATTTATACATGGCGAGAACATTTGGGAATCAGGTTCATAATCTTGTCAACCAATATGCCCCTCTCATTTTTCGTTAATCCACAAGTCATGATAATTCCTAAATTGACAATAAATATCACAGTCATTACTAACATCGAGCACATCGTTGTATTAGGAAATAAGTTGGTCAAATAAAACGAAAAAGTCACCGACATCGAGCACACTAAACCGATGCGCCATACCACATTCCTAAAATAAGCCCTCAATGACATATTAATTATTCTTCCAACAATAAATAATCTCGCACATTGAGCAACTCCTGCAATAACCAAATGAACAACAAAAACACTTTCTGGATTGGCACCACACTTCAAAACAATATACGCAATAGGTAAAATCAGCAATAACAATCCACCGACAACACTCTGATAAACCCTAACTCTTCCAGAAGCTTGTGACGAAATCATGAGAGGATTTGCCAAAGTTTCAATTAGCATGATGCATAAAGTTAAACGAAGAAACCAGACAGTATGCTCTGGAACTATTTTAAGCCAAATCGTTAAAATAGTATGGGCCTCAACGATAATTGGCAAGGCAATTAAAAATAGAAGGAAAAAAGATATTTTTGAACTGGCATAAATCAAAGCGTACATCCGATGAAAATTATTGACAGCATATGCTTTCGTAATTTGAGGGTTAAGTGCCATTTGGAAGTTATTAACAAAACCTAAAACCACTCCTTGCACAGTAACAGCGACACCTCTTGCAGCATTAACTGCCGGGCCAAAAAACATATTCAGTAATATATTCAATCCCTGTGTATAACATACACCGGCCAAATTCCCAAATATACTCCAGCCTGCAATATTTCCCATTTCTTTAAAAATAGACTTATTAAAAGTCCAATTAAATTGCGCTTCAGCAAAATGACGTCGACAATAAATGCCATATATAATACGATCCAATAATTGAACGGTAAATAATAAGGCCGAATAAACAATGAGTTTGTCCCATGGGACTATCAGCAAGCTATATACGATAAGCAATTTTAAAATTGTATCAAAGATGGAAATATATGCAAATGCAGACATTCTCTCATGGGCAATAATCATTGCATTGTAAGGCAATGAAATAACAGACAAACAGCACGATGCTATTGAAAATTGATATACCCAAACCGCTGCATAAAACCGATTCTCCGGTATAACCAATTCATTATAAACAAACCATAGTCCAATTGTTTCAGCTAATATAAAGATTATAGCTGCTAATGATAAGTGAATAATAATCGCTGTTGAGAATGTAGCCCTTTGACGATTCAATTCTCCTCGTGCTAATTCAAACGTAATAAAACGTTGTGTAGCAGTAGACATTGAACCATTAAGGAATGCAAATATCGTAACAAATCCACCTACAACATTATAGATGCCATAATCTTCAACGCCTAGGGTATTAAGAATTATCCGACTTGTGAATAAACCTACGCATAATATAAATATCATACGCAGGTAAAGAATTATAGTATTTTTCGCTATTCTGCTATTATTATCAGACTCCATCTCCATAATTTAAATTCCACCTCACTCCCCTATAATGAACCTAAGATGAATTCTACGAACTACTGTCGTAAGCATCACTGAAAACCAAATACTAACGACAAAAGCCATCAATGATGTTATAATCGGATTAATTTGCCATTTTGGCAAAGATCCTATTCCGTAATATATTACGTATATGATCATTGGGTGAAATAAATAAATTCCAAAAGAATTTTTTACAATCCATGCATACAAGTTAGTCCGAACAATTCCACTCGACAAATACTTAGACACATAATAAATCAATGCAATTCCATCAATTGCAAAAACGACTTTAGTAAAACAACTTGGGAGAGGATAATCAGATAAAAATATATTTTCAACTATAACATAAAGGCTTAGGACAAACGCTCCCAATACAATAGGCCGGAACGTTGTTTTATATATTATAAAAAAATATCCAAAAACAAACCACACAAAATAGTTCATAAGAGATCCTATTTGAAAATAGGGGAATCTCATGCTTGAATATTGATATACTATGTATAAAATTATAGCAAATAAACCAATCCATAATTGGCTAATTCCATAATGAAGACAAAGAGTTCGCAAAAAAAAAGAATAGAAGAAATGCCCAAAACAACATTAAAACGTACCAAAGATGACGAGGATCTATTGCTAAAATAAAACCATCTATAGCATAATGAATAGGATCTCTCAATCCCAACAAGGACATAACTGGCAATACCCAAAAGAAACCTATTATAAAAAACGGCACCAATAAACGATTAATTTTGGATCTCAAAAGACTTTTATACGTAATTTTACGATGTAATACTTCCAGTTGAAACGCAAATATACATCCACTAATAAATATAAACATTGGCATATGGAATGCATAAATGACATTTTTCACTACTGCCATAAAAGATGACATATTCGCAAAATGAGGTATCACCGACAATGGGGTATACATCATAGCGATATGGCCAAGTACTACGAATAATATCCCATAGAACTTCATTATATCCAGTTCAGGGATTTTCTTCACTTGCGTAGCCATCTTATTCTTAAAATCCATATTCTATATCCGATCCATCTTCTTCTGGAGCCAGAAGAAGATGCCCGTACGATTGAGGTGCGTGCGATAGCCGATGCGATGGAGCAGGCGGACAAATTGCGTTTTGTGGCGAATATGCCACTCCATGAAGTTATAAAGGCCCAATGTAATCAGAATGCTCAACGCCAGCACGATATACAGTTGAACATCAATCGAGCAGCCGGCCATGTAGCTGACCCACCAGCACAGCACCACGAAGAAATTCAGGATCAGAATCGCAAGGGGTCGTCGCGGCATGCGAGCATCCCAAGCGGATGAACATGTGGTGCAGGTGCGTCTTGTCCGGGTGGAACGGAGACTTGCGTTTCAGGATGCGCGTCGTCATCACGCGGAGCGTATCAAAGACGGAAACGGACAGAACCGCCAGCGTAAAGGAGATCAGCCCGATATTTGCCGCATCATAAACCTCGCTCATCGAGCCATGGCGCAGAATCCGAATCACCAAGACCGACATGACGATACCCATGACCAGCGTCCCGCCGTCACCGATGAACATCTTCGAACTCTTCCCGAAGACGTTGTGGAAGAAGAACGGGATCAGCGATCCGGTGGCCACGACGGCCAACATACCCATCGTCCGATCCTCCACATACCAGAACATCATCCCAAAGAGCAAACTCGTCAAAATGCAGTAGCCCGACGAGAGACCGTCTACCCCATCGATCAGGTTGATGGCATTGATGATGCCTACGGCAGCAAAGAGCATAAACGGGATGGACACCCCTTGCGGGATCTGATCAAGGCACCACAACCCGTGGAGGACATTCCAAACAGACCCTCCGATGAAAATCAGCAGCAAGGCTCCACAGACTTCGTCCGAAAAGCGTGAAATCCAAGCATATCCTTTTGTCCCGACAACATCCCTTTGGGCCACGACACTCGGCATGCTCCTGTCCTTCAGGCAATAAACGGATTCAAAACAGGGAATGAAACAAAGATGCATGCAGTCAAACATCCGAAGACGGTTTATTCACAAACTCTATTGCCATGTTGGATACCAACATATACCAATAAAGAATGCCTAAATACGATCAACGGCTTTCTGCAGCCAGAAAAAGATACCCGTACGGTTCAGATGCGTGCGGTAGCCGATCCGATGCAGCAGATGCAGAAAACGGGTTTTGCGACGGATCTGCCGCTCCATGAAGTTATAGAGACCGAATGTGATCAGCAGGCCGAGGGCCAGAATAATGTAAAGCTGCGTATCGATCGAACAACCGGCCTTGTAGCTGATCCATCCGCACAGGACCACGAAGGCATTGAGCATCAGGATTGCAAGCGTCGTGGCGGCATGGGAGCATCCCAGGCGGATGAACATGTGGTGCAGGTGCGTCTTGTCGGGATGAAACGGGGACTTGCCCTTCAGGATGCGGGCCGTCATCACACGCAGCGTATCGAAGACCGGAACCGACAGCACCGCCAGCGTAAAGGCCACAAGCCCCAGATTCTCCTGGGCATGCATCATGTATTGAGCGTCGTGCTGCAGCAGCCGCATGACGAATACCGACATGATGATGCCCATCACGAGCGTACCGCCGTCCCCGATGAACATCTTCGATGTCTTGCCGAAGACATTGTGAAAGAAAAACGGAATGAGCGATCCTGCGGATACGGCTGCCAGAATGGCCATGACCGGATCGTCGGCCAACCAGAACATCACCCCGAACTGGATGCCCGCCATGATGCAGTAACCCGACGAAAGTCCGTCCACGCCGTCGATCAGGTTGATGGCATTGATGATGCCCACGGCGGCAAAGACCGTCAGCGGGATGGCGACTTCACGGGGAATTTGACCGAGTCCCCACAGTCCGTGGAAATCATCCAGTGTGTAGCCTCCGACGAAGACCAGCAGCAGGACGGTGCCAATCTCCACCAAAAAGCGCAGGGCCGGGGAGAGGTCGAGGATGTCATCGAGCGTCCCGGTATAGAGCATGATCATCATGGCGACCACCACGATGAACAAATCCGAACAGTCGCAGGCAATACCGGCGCACCCCAGTCCGATCACCGTTCCGAAAAACACGGCGATACCGCCAAGAACGGGGACCGGCTTGCGTTGGAGTTTCCGGGCATCGGGATTATCCACGATGTTTTTGTCGAGGGCAATGGCGACCAATCGCGGATGGATCCAGCAAACGCCCAAAACCGCAATCAGAGAGGTAATGAAATACAACATACTTGGGGATATTTGTTTGATGGAAACAATCGAAAGAAACGATTGCAAGCGGAAAACGGACAGCCGGTACGACAACTGCCGGCTCAACGGCTCGCCGACACGGATTCACAATGTTGCGGTTCCGAGGAGGCAGACCGTCCGACATACAGGCCATGTCCCAACCAACAATCGTAATCGTCAAGACGCCGGATGAGTTGCAACTTGCACTTTTTCGGATTCCGCTCCTCACGCCACGGATCGACGGCGCCATGCGCATGATCCCGGCAGATGCAACTGTTCGTGCAACCATAGAGCGTAACCAGCAACAACGCACGCGACTGTTCGGCACGGATCAGCGGCAGGATACTGCGAATCGTACCTACCAGACGGTCGAACTCCTCCTTCTCTCCAAGAATCGCATAGGCCGGAAGCAGCATCGAGTAAAGTTTGCAACGCATGACGTCACTCTCCAACTGCAGACTGCCGTATTGCCGCAGCGTCTCCCGGGCCAACTCCCGATCCGCGTCCGTCACCCCTTCGGGCGAATGGTAACGCTTCAGCGCTTCATGAAGTCCCGCCGGAAGCCGGTCGCCGTTCAGACGCGTGTAGACATGGCGGTTGTCCGAGTTCAACGCAACCACCTCGTACTGGCCGGGCTCCACACTGAGCAGCGGTACATACATGCAGTTCTCCACACAGACCATGATGTCTTTCCGTCCACCTCCGGGCTGGATGATGACGCTTGCCTCCACTCCCTTGAACTGCCCCTCGGTGATGCGCACCCGATCCCCTTTCATCAGCCGGTTCGGTTCGGGTGTATAGACCGGCAGTTCATCGCAATAGGATTCGGCAACCCATTTCAGATTGGCCATCTCCTCGTCCGACAAGTAGGGATAATATCCGCCACGTCCGTCAGTCACGGACCCGGGGCAGGAAACTGTATTGGGGAAGAAATCGTTTCAAACGATAGATCTCTGCTTCCGAGGCGTGTACGAAGACGTAATTGTACAGCAACGGATGCTGCGTGCGGACCAGTTCGCCTTTTTTTTCGCAGACGGCGACGTACGACGGAGCAAAATATTCGAACGGCTGCTCGCCGACACGGATGCGCCGAGCCAGCTCGGTCTGGAGTCCTTTGGCCGGGTTGCCCCTGTAATATCCTTTTGAAGAGACCGGCAGCACCAGCACATACCACCTTACCGCATGGTTGTTTTTTCTTGTGCGGATCTGCTCGGAGACCGAGTCAGACCAAGTCCAGTTAGTGCCCTGCGTATTCATTCCAATATCGTTTATCCAGGAATCCGCATCGCATCCGGGCAATCCGAGGCCTTGCCAGCGCAGCATCAGAACACGCTGACATTCAGTGAATTAATAATTACACATAAGGTATTCGTGAAAATTGCGAATACCTTGCTTCGCTTCGGGCTTGTCTGCAAACCTACAGTTGCGAATGTTTATTATTTCTGTTTAAGAAACCACACTATTTAGTCGCAAAAATAGATAAATTCGTCGAATAAACAAAAAGAGAGGTTTTTTTCTTGCATCAAACCATCACGCAATGCCTATTCGTCTGACAGACAAACAAAAACAGCCGTTTTAAAATCTTATTTTCACGGTTGTTTCACCCCAATGCAACAACAACCGGAGGTCCGGAAAAAGCAAACGGAAGGCATAAGTAACAATTTGGAAGCATTTACGACCAAAATGACACGGTCTTCGTCTAAAAATCAAGAAGTTACCGTCTCATGCGATTTCTTAAACAGAGATCGCACAAGGGTGCAAGGGAGAATCCCGCATTGTAAGCCATGCAATGGCAGGTCCTCCCGTAAATGTCATTCCCAAACACAAACCATTCCTTCCAAAAAGGCATCGGCAGGCAATTGCCTGCCGATGCCGTCCCTTCCGGGCCGAAAGCGCCTCCCTGCCGTCCCGGATGCATCAGTTCGTTCGGGGGCCGCTCACATGAGCGACATTTCGAAGGCGAAGACCGGCGGAATGTGAGGATCTGCACCCCCAGAGCCATATTCGGCCGCCTTGCCGGGTTCGACGCCACAGGTCGATCAGCAGCGGAATGTCCAGACCATCGGGAATATTGATAATTCCGTCGGCACTGCCGTCCACATTCAGATTCCGGCCCCACGGATTGCGCATGGTGAACAGAGCAGCCTTGTCGGTCGAATGTATCAGCGTATAGGCATGGCCCGAGACGGTCAGCGTCCCGTCTATCGGAATATCGCCCGGATGGGATCCGCCAACGACGATCCTTCCCTGCAGGAGACTCGCCCGCTCGACCCGTGCCAGCTGGTCGTTGTCGAGCGCCCCACGGTCAAAAGCGAAATCACTTCCATTGCCCGGTGGTGGGCTCAATATTAGGCTTTCAATAAATTTACAAATCCAACAATACCTGCAAACGATCAAATAATAGAACATCTATTATAAACATGATTTACCATATTAAACACTTGCTTACAGCACAAATACACGTACTTCAATCAAACAATTTATTCCACTATATATCAAATATATACATCAAATGCCAATGTAATTTTACGAACTAGATACACAAAAACGGCATATTCGCAATACGAAACACAACCAATCATTAAACTCTCACAATAAAAACATGTATTCAAGCACACATATGAAACATGCATTCATTTTAATTATACCTTTATATATAATATAAGACAAACACATCATATAACCAGGCTCAAGCACCAACAACGGTCTTCGGTTTCAATTCTTGAGAAGAGAACCTGAAGAAGGGATCGCGCCTTACGGTCAAGAAATTTCAACGGTCAAATTTTACTGAACGGAACAACCGGCCCAAACTAGGACAAGACAAAAAAAATCAGGGAGATAACCCGATCAAACAATTGTACCCAGAACAAAAAAAAGGACAAAAAGGCCATTTTCGAAAATACTTAATTAAACTTCAATATTGATTTTCACAAACTTTTTATCGAATTTTACACCCGCAACAGCCCAAAAAAGAGGTCCGCGACTTGCATTTTCCGCAGATGTTTTCTATATTTGTTGGACGACATATTGAACACGGAAGTGTAAGTTTATTCTCACAGTGGAATCTGGAAAATTCAATTGGAGAGAGGATAAGCGGCCAACTTCTTACGTCATACCCGTTTCACAGGGATAGGCGTGGGCTGTTGCTTATTTTAATAAATCAGTTGATAAATATATCAATCTGACAAACAGACTTTTAAGAAGATTTTACAGGGGTTTTAGTAACGATTTGGAGAATGTGCGAAATTCGCTACTTTGCGTAATCATCTTGTCAAATAACCCTTGTCAAAAACAAAGGTAGGAATTTTCTTTGAACTTGCAAAAATATTCGATTTAAGTGCTAAATACAAAACGAAGGCACGAGGTTATGAGCCTCGTACCTTCTTCCCTTTTATTTCTTGTTACCGTGTTAGATGGCTTTGATGACGAATGGGCAATAAGATTAAAATGGTTTTCTGCAAATTACGAAAAATAATTGATATATAGCCTATTTTCCGGTAATAAAAATGTAGCGACGGTGTTTCACAACTCTGTCGCTACCGCTACAACTAAAACAAGTTTTTAACCTTAATTTTTATCTTCATTACAAATGAATACAAAATAGTTGATATTTGCAAATCATCTGTCCGTTTCCGGTACGAGCCATTCGGGGGCATGAAAAAATGGTATGCCGCATGATAGTGGTCGGAAATGCGCCGGAGCCCGATTCGGATGTGTCGGATGGAAAAAAGGACTCCGTCGTATAACGACGGAGTCCCGGTTTATGAGTGAAACGGATCGGCGGGGTTAGAAATTGCCTTTGTCCTTGCGGTCCCACCACAGACGGGTGCCACCGGTGTCGCCGTCGCCTTTCACTTCGGAAGATTCAGCCTTCAGCAGCTGGATGGCATTGTTCACCTCGACGGTGTTGGAGCTCAGTTCCGTTTCGTTGTACAGCAGGCGGCGCGGGCCGAGCTGCGTGTCGATGATCGAGGGGGCCAGATTTTGCTTCGGACGGAAGAGTTTGGGGTAGCCCGTGCGGCGGTAATCGGCCCACGCTTCGGTCGAGAGCGGGAAGTTGGCGATCCATTTCTGGGTGATGATGCGTTCGAGCTTTTCTTCATTCGAAGCGCCTTCGTCCCACTTCACCGTGATACTGGTGGTCGGATCGGAGTTGTATTCCGGCTTCCACGGGTCCGTATAACCCTCAGGTGAGGAGGTATCGTCGTTGATGTAGCTGCTGATAGCCGCATCGTCGATAGCCGCCCAGTCGGGCCGTCAGTTTCTTCTCGGTCCATGCTGCCGCGGCGTCGGACTGTCGGTAGCTCTTCTGGTTGCGGATGGAAACCTCGATACCCTTTTCATAGAGTTCCTTTACGCTCTGCTGCCCGGCGTCGGTCCAGCGAAGTTTGGCTTCGGCGCGCAGGAACCAGCCTTCGGCGGCGAACATGATGGGCTGCGGCGTCGCATATCCGCCGGCCAGAAACGAGTAGTAGACGCGCTGGTTGTCGTTGCCGCCGTTCTTATTGCCCAATTCGCAGCCTACGGGAACTCCGATGTATTGCGCTCCCTTGCGGATCAGGATGTCGCTTTCGTTGTATATGTCCTCGTTGTTCTGGTCTTTCTCGCCTGTCGGTTCGGCGGTCTCCTTGACCAGATGGCGGACGTTGGTGGTGAAATAGAGCGGGCGGCGCGGGTCGTTGTAGCCGTTCATGAACGCTACGATCGACGAACCGATGCCCGAATCCAGCCAGTCCATCATGCGGCGCAGTTCGTTCGAGTAGGACTTGTTGATAAGGATGTCCTTGTCTTCGAGGACTCCGGCCTGAATGGCTTCCTTGGCGTATTTTTCAGCATCGACGGGGTTTACCTTGACGATGCGCAGCGCCATGCGCAGCTTGAGCTGGTTGGCGATCTTCTTCCAGAGCGTGCGGTCGCCGTTGCACCAGCAGTCGAACGATGCGAGACCTGCGGTCTCCGTATCCAGTCCTTCGAGCGCTTTGTCCAGCTGTGCGAATATCGCCTTGTAGATATCTTCCTGTTTGTCGTAGGCGTAGCTGCTGGGGCGTTCGGCCAGTTCGTCCGCTGCGAGGACCGACGAATAGGGAACCGGGCCGTAGGTGTCGGTATACTGGAGCAGGTTATACGCTTCGACGATGCGGGCTACGGCTGCGAAGTCATGCTGTCCGGCGGCGTCGCACTGTTTGATCAGCCGGCGGGTGTTGTTGAATATTTTCTGTCATGGATGTTTTACCG
>ENA-OPCY01000752-OPCY01000752.1-human-gut-metagenome-genome-assembly--contig:-NODE-752-length-22261-cov-1.654102_pt1 | contig 22261 bp, 19 predicted proteins | sample MGYA00241568_ERZ501487 | MGnify/ENA primary metagenome ERZ501487 (study PRJEB25962, sample SAMEA2042574) | human gut metagenome | biome: human gut; feature: human-associated habitat; material: faeces... | reverse complement strand
CCGCCTCAAGGTCCTCAAGCGGCTGATGCGAGAGCTTGCCGTAGTCCTTGAACTTCTCGGTGCTGAAATATACATCGCCCTGTGCCTCATAGGCATAGCCCTTTTCGATAAGGGTCGAAATTATATGAATAATAGCGTCGATATTCTCTGTGGCCTTCGGATTAACAGTCGCGTGTCGGACATTGAGTCCGTCCGCATCCGTCCAGAACTCTTTTATATAGCGCTCGGAAATCTCGGAGAAATCGACGTGCTCCTCGTTTGCGCGTCTGATTATCTTATCGTCGATATCCGTGAAGTTCTGAACGAATGTCACTTTATAGCCGCGGTATTCGAGATAGCGGCGCAGGATATCGAAGATGCAAAGCGGACGGGCGTTTCCGATGTGGATATAGTTATACACGGTCGGTCCGCAGGCATACATCTTTATCTCACCCGGGGTAATCGGGACGAGCTCTTCCTTTTTTCTTGTTAAAGTGTTGTAGACTTTCATTTATATCTTCCTTTCAGTCAATTTCCTGTGTATTTTCCTGCTCCTCAAGCTGTTTTCGCAGCTGGGACAGCTGATACTCGAGTCTGCAAAGCTCCTGCGCGACAGGGTCGGGTATATGCACCTGGTCGAGATCGTCGACTCTTATTCCGTTGCGGCGCACGACACGAGCCGGCACGCCGACGGCGGTACAGTCGGGCGGTATCTCCTCAAGAACCACAGCGCCCGCGGCTATATTCGAGTTGTCGCCGACGGTAAAGGGGCCGAGCACCTTTGCGCCCGCGCCGATGAGGACATTGTTGCCGATAGTAGGGTGACGTTTGCCCGTGTCTTTGCCGGTGCCGCCGAGCGTCACGCCCTGATAGAGCTTGACATTGTTACCGATGATCGTCGTCTCGCCGACGACGATGCCCGTGCCGTGGTCGATGAAGAAGTATTCTCCGATCTTCGCACCGGGGTTGATGTCGATACCGGTCTTTGAATGGGCATATTCCGACATCATGCGCGGGATCATCGCAACTTTATTTTCATACAGCTCGTGCGCGATGCGGTAAACGAAGATAGCAAACATGCCGGGGTAGGAGAGCAGTACCTCTTCCTTGCTGTAGGCCGCGGGGTCGCCTTCAAAGTTCGCGGACAGATCCTTGAGCAGCAGCTCCTGAATGGCAGGCATGCGCGCAATGAGCGCCGTGCTGATCTCATAGGCAAGGTCGTCGTTTTCCTCGCATTCCGGCATCGTCAGCGCGATCTGGTGGAAGAGTTTTTCGTGGATGTGTTCCATCAAAAGCGCGCTGTACTGCTCCGGCGGCAGCTTGAGCAGGTCTCCGTCGCCATAGTAGACCGGAAAAATGAGCTTTTGACAGTCTCGGAGGATCTCGATGACCGCATTGCGGCTGGGCATGCGCAGCGCGTCACCGTACATGGGGATCTGAGAGCTTTTGTAGTTTGCCGCCATGCGGTCAGCCGCCGCGTGAATGGCGTCGTTTTTTCTTGCTTTGTCCATAAGAAATCCTCCTGATCCATCAGAATTGCAAATAAAGGAATTAGAAAATAATTATAGTAGTATTCTCCGTCAAAATCAAGCATTTCCTCTGCAAGGCGCAGGAAACAACGAAAGGCGATGACCCACAGTCATCGCCTTTCGTGCTTTTTTACTTGATGAACCAGATATCCATGTCGACGTTGCCCTTGATGCCGTCCACGCTTCCCTTGGAGGAATACTGCCACATGGCAAAATCATAGTAGAACGTCGGTGCGCTCACATCATAGCGCGCATACCACAGCGGATAATCCATCACCTTGCTGAGATCATACTTGACATAGCCCGCGTAATCGGTGATATAGATCATGGCATCGTAGCCCGCGTCCTCGATGATCTCGCAGAAGGCGTTCGCCGCGGCGCAGAGCACGCCGGTCTCAATGCCGTAGGTGCGCGCCTCGCTCTTACCGATGACCTCCCAGTCGAACACGACAGGGCCGGTAATATTGTGTCCACGGAGCTTGTCGAGCACATAATAGGCCTCCTCTTCCGCCTCCTCTACGCTGATGGCCTGGGAGAAGAAATAAGCGCCCACCTGAAGTCCCGCGCGGCTTGCGCCGTCGGCGTACTCATCAAATTTCGTATCTTCGTAGATCGCACCCGCGGTGTAGCCGCGGCCGCCCACGCGGGCGATGACAAAGTCGACCTCCGTGCGCGCTACGCTTTCCCAGTCCACATCGCCCTGATACTGCGACACGTCGATACCCACACGTGTGCGCACGCTGGGATCATTGTAGGTCATGATGCTGCCGTTCTTAACGAATGCGGACTGATTGTAGGCATTCGTCGGCACACCCTCGAGCACATCAAGCGTATAGTCCTTATAATGGATCTTCTGCTTCTGGTCGAGCGAGCTGAGCTGATAGATGCGGTAAACGATCGTTGCCACCTCCGCGCGCGTGATGCTGCTGTTCGGATAGAAATACGACAGGTCGCCGACCTTGGAGCCGATGAACACACCTGCTTCGTAAAGCGCCGTCACGTAACCGTCGTTCACATCGGCAAAGGGCGTTGCCGCATTGGACGCGCCATAGCCCAGTGCCTTGGCCGCAAAGCGTGCTACATCCAAGCGGCTGATGCCGCGATCGAGCTGGGCATCACTGTAAGCCTGCGCGGCAAAGCCCATAGAGTAGGCGTACAGCGCATAACCGCTCGCCCAGTGCTCCGTAACAGGAGACTGTACCTTGTGTCCCGTTGCCAGCAACAGGAGCTTGAGCATCTCGCCCGTGCTCGTGGCACGGTTGGGGGCAAAGGTGCCGTCGTCGTTGCCGCCGACGATCCCCTGCTGGCTCAGTTCCATCACGTAGTTATAAAACCAGTCGGATCGGTTGACGTCGCTATAAGTTCTGCCGGTATAGCTGGCGGCCGTCCACTGCGCCGTCGCCACTACGCTGCCGCGCACGGTGCTGCTTTCCGTAATGGTTCTGCCGTCCTTGGTCATAAGGCCAGCAAAGCTGTAACCGAGCTTTTCCATCTTGGGGAACGACTCATAGGATTCACCGATCTCATAAACGGCAAAATCCGTCTCGTAGGATACACCGCTTTCCTTGTTGATGATAAGGTAGGCAAACTCATCCTCTGCCGCACGGGGATCGTCATCAAGGAAAATGGCAGCCTCCTGCAGTCGGCGATCGGCAAGGCCTGCCTGCGCCTGCCCGCCGGAGTGGCACCATTCGCCGAACGCCTGCGCCACCTCAAGGCGCGTGGCGTCAATCTCGCCGCGGGCGATCTTAACGAGAGCGCTCGTTCCGCTCATCCAGCCGGTACCGAAGTTGTAGCTGAAGCAGATGAGCGCATCGAACTGCCCCTGCGTAGGGCTAACGTCGTAGCGGTCAAAAAAGTCGTTGAGCTTTTCCTCGTAGCGCTCGACCTTGCTCATCAGCAGGAGTTCTGCCTCTTCGCGCGTAACGCCATCCGGGAAATCTTCCTCGCCGCACTCCGTACCGTAGCCGATGTACCACTTGCCGCCGGCGGAATACTTCTCCGCGCGGAAGCCCTCTTCCTCTTCGATCTGCTCAATGGCCATATCCCCTGCGCGCATCAGGCGGCCGCTCGCCATTGCTGCGGGCACGCACAGCTGCATGGCAAGGCACAGCGCCAAAAGCACGGCCAGAGGCTTTCTGTTTCGTGTGATCTGCTTCATCGTGTTTTCTCCTTTGCCGGAATCGGGCGAAACTGCCCACTGTCTGTCGAATCTGCTGCTATCATAGCATAGGTTTACATAAGAATCAACCAAAACGGTGCAAAAAATGCTGCCCAGGCAAGTGCCGGGCAGCATTTTTTACATCAGCGCGTCAAACAGCGCCTCCATATTGTCATCAGAATACTCGACCTCCGCGCTGTACAGCCTGCACAGCGCGATCTGATCTTCCACGGTAAAGTCGCCATGCAGCAAAAAGTGCAGCGCACCGAGCGCAAAAAGCAGCCTCACCGATGCCACAGCAAACGCCGCCTTGCTGCTCACATCCCCGTCGTCCAAGGCCTCCGGCACATGGCGGTAGAGGAAGTAGACAAGAAGCTGCTCATATTCCGTCTCACGTGTTTTCATGTGCGCGGCAAACTCATCAAGCGGCAGTGCGTCCGCATGCGTGCGCAGCGACGCGAGCAGCTCCGTCCAACTCTCGTCCATTCGCTCGAGGGAAAGGTAGCAGTCCGCCCACTGCGCAAACGAAATATCCGGCATGTGCGCGCCGCTGAGCGACAAGATCCGTTCCATTCGCCGCTTTAATGGCTCTCCCCGATCCTGCGCAGCATCAAAAAGCTTCTCTCGCAGCCCGAGCAGCGCCGTCTCCTCTTCATCGAGCGTCCCCTCGCCGGTCACGACGAGCGCTGTTTTCTCCTTCTTTGTCAGGATCAGACGCGCGGCCGCTTCGCAGCAAAGCCCCACGCCGATCTCCGTGCGCTCTGAAAAAAAGCTGCGGTAGCGCGGGTGGTCGGTGCAAATTTGGCAGAGCATCTTCTCCCCGCCGTAAAGGATCAGGTCACAGAGGTTTTTTTCGTTCAAAAACGGGCAACGCTCGCCCTCGCCGAGGATAAAGTGCGGTGCATCGCCGTCCTCTGCAATATTCCTGCGCAGGCGCTCGCCCATCTCGCCGCCGACGGTGCGATAAGCAGCGAGGGCGTCCTCGTCCACGTCGATCTCCCACCCGATGCAGCAGTTGTGGCGGTCGGCGATGCAGTGAAAGCGCTCATAATAATCAGGACAAACATTCTGCACGGCGGAGTCCTCCCGGTTCTGGTGTCGCGCGACGCGTGGATCGCGTGCCGCTTTATTATAAGTCGGATAGGCACACATTGCAACGAATTTTCTCCTTGCCGCAGGCAGAAAGATATGTTATAGTGATTTTATTATGCGGGCATGATGGAATTGGCAGACATGCGAGATTTAGGTTCTCGTGCCGCAAGGCGTTGGGGTTCAAGTCCCCATGCCCGCACCATATCGAGTGGTCATAAGAAGCGTCACTTATGACCACTCGATTTTTTATCTTGGCACAGTTTCACACGAGGAGTAGGCAGGTATCTGTTTCTTTTTCTATTCGCTTATCCTCTGCCTGCAAAATAATTTCACAGGTGAGAGCATGGACAAGGTTTACACTTGTAAAGAAAACCGATATACTTGTATCTAAGCCAAAATAGTTTTTGATAAAAAACTCTGTGAAAGCGCATTGGAGGACGATGCCATGCCAAAACCGAAGTGGAATCTAAACACCATTTACATCTCCGAGCGACTTCAGGAAAGTCTGCGGCCCATCTCCCGATGCGCCATGACCACCGTGGTCGCGCCCATGGGCTACGGAAAGACTACGGCGGTGAACTGGTATCTCGCTGAGCGCGCCAAGGCGGAGACATTGCGCATCATCCGCGTCAGCGTATATTCCGATAACCTTGCGATCTTCTGGAAAAGCGTACAGGAGGCGTTCGCCCGCACAGGCTTCCCCTTCCTGCGAGACTATCCCTGCCCCACGGACGCCGCGGGCGGCGGACTGCTGGTGGACGATCTCTGCCACGCGCTGGCAGATGATACGCCCTGCTATCTCTTCATCGACGATTTCCACCTGCTCACGGACAAGCGCGCCTCGCTGTTTCTCTGTATGCTCGCAAACAGGCTTCCTTCAAACGTGCATCTGATCGTTGCAAGCCGCGACCGCTTTCTGCCCGCGGCGGAGGTGGTGCGGCTGGGGGCAAGAGTCTATCAGATCGGCACGGAGCAGCTGCGCCTCAACCACACGGAGCTTGCCGTCTATGCCCACCGCTGCGGCACGGAGCTTTCCGACGCGCAGGTGGAGAGCCTTCTCTATTCGAGCGAGGGCTGGTTTTCCGCCGTGTATCTGAGTCTGCGTACGCTCTCCGAGCGCGGCGTGCTGCCCAGCCGTCATTCGGACATCTACGCCACCTTTACCGCCGCCATGATCGACCCACTGCCGCAAAAGCAGCGCGAGTTTCTGGCGGTCATGGGGCTTGCCGACGAATTTAGCGCCGAAATGGCGCAGTATATCACAGGCGATGCGGACGCGGGGCAGATTCTCTCCCTGCTGACCGAGCAGAACGCCTTTGTTGCGCGTCTGCCGGACGGCGTGACCTATCGCTTCCACCACATGATGAAGGAGTGCGCCGAGCGCAGTTTTCTTGCGATGTCGGCGGAAACGCAGCAGCTCTATTGGGAGCACTTCGGCCTGTGGTATGAGCAGCACCGGCAGTATCTCCATGCCATCGCCGCCTACCGGAAGAGTGAAAATTACGACGCGCTGCTGCGCGTCATCCGCAGCGATGCGGGCATTTTGCTCGCCGCGCTCAAGCCGGAGGACGTACTGGAAGCGCTGGACAAATGCCCCGCCGAAACGCTCAAGGCCCACCCCTTCGCCATTCTGGTGCTGATGCGCCGCATGTTCACATGGCGGCAGATTCCGAAAATGATGGAGCTGAAGGCCCTGCTGCTGACGGCCATCGAGGAGCATCCGGAGCTGTCCGAAGAAGAGCGCGGCAACCTGCTGGGAGAGTGCGACCTCATTCTGAGCTTTCTCTGCTACAACGACATCAGCGCCATGAGCCGCCTGCACCGCAGCGCCAGCGCGCAGATGTCCCGCCCCGCCATCAGCATTCAGTCGAGCGGCGGCTGGACCTTCGGCTCGCCATCTGTCCTGATGATGTTCCACCGCGCACCAGGATCGCTCAAAAGCGAACTTTTTGAGATGGACGAGTGCATGCCCCACTACTACAAGGTCACCAACCATCACGGGCAGGGCGCGGAGACCATCATGCGCGCCGAGGCGTTGTTCTGTCAGGGGCGCTTCACCGATGCACATATTGAGTTGGAACGTGCCTACACGCAGGTGAAGGACAATGGGCAGATCAACATGGCGCTCTGCTGCGATTTTCTGTCGCGGCGGCTCTCGCTTTATACCGATGTAGAGCAGCGCTATACCTTTGCGGAGCGATACTCGGAGCTTCTGCGCTATCACGACGCCTCGTGGATCAACCTCTGGAGTGCTACCAGCGCCTACTACCATGCCCTGCGCGGCGAAACGGACAAAATCCCGGAGATTTTCTCGCAGCACCGCCTCTCCGATATCAACATGCTCGCGCCGGGAAAACCCATGATGGAAATGATCGAAAATCAGGTCTATCTTGCCGAGGGCGCCTATGCCAAAGTGGCGGGTCGCAGCGCAGAACTGTTGGCGGTGTGCGAGGCAATGCACTACGCATTAGTAGCAACACATAGCCGCATCCAGACAGCGGCGGCCTATGCGCAATTGGGAAAAATTGAGGAAGCCCATGCATGGTTGGGAAAGGCGCTTTCCAACGCCGCACCGGACGGTCTTGTGATGCCGTTTGTTGAAAACTACGCATACTTAAGGCCCCTGCTGGCGCGAGAGATCAAAACAGAACTGGTCGAAAAAATCACCAAACTTGGTGAGGCGGCAGGGGCGCGAAACGCGGCAAGCGTCCGCCCGGCTGCCTTCGATGTGCTGACACCGCGGGAGTTTGAGATCGTAGAGCTGATAGCGCAGCGGCTGAGCAACCGCGAGATCGCGGAAAAGCTCTATCTCTCCGAGGGCAGCGTCAAGCAGTATGTCAATCAGATCTATTCAAAACTTCATATTGAGGGCGACACCCGCACCAAGCGAAAGGCGCTTGCCGGACTGTTCGGGCAAAAGACCTAACCTTTGGTTAATGGTTCTCCCACAAGATCCACCGTACAATGTCTGTACGGTGGATCTTTATTTTCACAGGAAGGAGGGCGCGCACTTGAATCGAAAGTATCTCACAGCCGTCACACCGCTGCCCGATCATGTGCTGCAAGTTGATTTTGTGTCCGGAAGCCGGCTCCTGCTGGATATGAAGCCCTATCTCGATAAGATCCGGTTTCGCCCGCTTGCAGATGCACGGGTGTGGAACAGCGCCGTGACCAACGGCATCTTTGTCCGCTTCGGTGATGTGGAGCTGAGCCACGATGAAATCTTGTCCATGGCGGAACAGGAGCATTGAAGCAGTTCATTTGAAAAAGGAGAAGCAAACGATGAAACATTTGAAAACCTATCTGTCTTTTGCATTGGCGCTGGCGCTGTGCCTGAGCCTTGCCGCCTGCGGCGAGAGCAACGAGGACTATGGCGACGACGGCAGCGACTATAATTTTTATGGCCTGCCGGATTCCTTCGAGGGTCTGGTCAAGGACAGCGAACAGATGTCGAACCTCTACGTCTTCGGCGGCGCATGGCGTGGCGAGGACGGCGGCACGCTGATCTCCGCCACCAACGACAGCGGTGACGAGGTGCGCTTTGCGCTGTACGATTCGGACGAAGAGGTGACCGCCAGCGGCTTCATTCAGTTCGTGCCGGAGTATGACTGCGACTATTTCTACAATGAGCACGACGGCATGGCCTACCGCAGCTGGTTCGACGAGGTCGGCTCGCTGCATGTGGCCGAGCTCGGCACCTTTACGCAGATGACCGGCGACGCGCCGGGCGAGAACATCGGCGACATCGATTTTGAGACGATGGCGGGCACATGGTATCTGGACGCCGAGTGGGACGCACACAGCATCCTTGTGTTTGATGAAATCGGCGGCTGGGAGCTGCTGGAGCGGCCCGGTGGCGACGGCGACCCCACCACGGTGGACAGCGGCACCGTCGAGCTTGCGCCCGAGGACTCCGAGGAGATGTATCTCGCGGTTTCCGAGCTGTATGACGAGGTGGCCTATGAATTCACCCTTCTCGACCACGACACGCTGCGCTGGGGCGACTTTGAATTCTATCAGAAAATGGCGTAACGCGCGGAAAATAAGGAGGACGATCACATGAAAAAGAAATTACCATACGCTCTCGCGGGGCTGATGCTGCTCTGCCTGCTGTGCACGGCCTGCGGCGGAGATTCCTCCTTGCAGGACGACCCCAACGATGGACTGGGCGGCGGGGTCAGCGAGGATACCGTGAACGACTTCAGCGATTTTGAGGGCATTTGGCTGGGAGAAGCGAACAACGACTACGACTACATGGAGTTTGATTCAGACGGCAACTGGACGCTGTATCTCAGCGGCGAAGCGGTGGACGGAGGCTATCTCCGCTATGAGCCGGAGTGGGAGGCCATCTACGCTTACAGCGATCTCGACGACTCCGGCAGCCGCATCGCCATGGAGGACGGTCAGCTCTACTGCGCCGCCTACGGCTACTTTAATCCCGGCGAAGGAATGGAGTACCTCTGGTATGAGGACGGCGGCCGTCTCACAGAGGACGATGCACCCATTTTTTCGGAGGACGAGGTGTCTGACTGGAACGGCCGTCTGAACGGCGATGCAAATTCCTATTGGAGCTGGGATTCCGACCTCTGCCAGCGGAACGTTTCAGAATTCAAGGGCATCTGGTACTATGACGGCGACCTATCGGCTGAGACCTATATCGTCATCGACGGCAGAGGCAACTGGAGCTTTTACCAGCGCGCGCCCGGCGCTGAAAGCGCGGAAATGGACTGCGGCACCTTCTCCTATTCGACGGACGAGGCGAGCACCTATTACGCCGATTCCACGATGTACGATGGTGTGTCGTACAAGGTCTTTGAACTGGACGAGGACGTTCTCGTATGGGGCGACGAAGGCTCTTACTACCTGATGGAGTAATAGAAAGGACGGAAGAATGATGAAAATTCGATGGAAGCATATCGTTTCCTCTGCGCTGGCGCTGGCACTCTGCCTGAGCCTTGCCGCCTGCGGCAATTCCGATGATGTGGCGGGAGAGGACTGGCGTACCAGCGGCATGGTGGCCGCAAGCGGCACCATCACCCACGACGGCGAAAGCGTGGATGTTCTGGTCACTGTGAGCGAGAGCAGTGCGGCGTTCTACCGCGACCTTCCCGAGCAGGTGCTCTTTGACAGCGTGTCCTTTCCCATGAACATTCCCGACGCGGAGCAGGCCTTCAACGCCATTTTCCTTGAGGATCTCGACGGCGACGGTGAAAGCGACGTGCTGGTAAGCTTTATCCACGAAAACGGCGATGAAACTGAGCTGGTCTGGATCTGGGACCCGGTCGAGCGCTATGTGTTCCGGGAGGATCTCTCCACGGTTGCCATCAGCGGCGGTGCGTACGACGGCGCGCTCCTTCCGGCAGATGAAATCCAATCCGGCGAACCCTACTTCACGCAAAACGGTCTTGCGATCAACGCCGCCGTGGAGATGGGAACCTTCCTGCTGAAGGACGGCGTTTGCAGCTACTCCGGTCTTGGCGACGGCTATAATACCGGCGACTGCTATTGGGAGATCACAAAGAACGGCGACTACACCCACGACGGCATTCGCGAGCTGCACTTTGATGCCATCTGCTATATTCCGGACAGCTCCATTCCATATTTCGCCGAGCAGTACATCACCAATACCGACAGCGAGCTGTACGACTTCTACACCGGCATGTGGCTCACCACCGCAACGGCCTACGACAACAGCCAACGCGGTGACAACTATTATCTCCACACCGTCAGCTGGCAGGGAAACAGCTATCTCATTGAATTCGCCTACTCGACCGATTGGCAGTACAACGTGGGAGACTGGGCGCAGGTCCTGACCAAGAGCTACGCCGTCTATCTTCCCGAGGAGTACGACGGTCTGGTCTTTGCCGCCGAGGCGCAGCCGGGCAGCTACAAGGACAGTGCCAAGCGCATGCAGCTTGACAGCATTTCGCCCGAGGCCGCCCTCATGGACATTGATACCGTGGATCCTTACAGCAGCCTGTATTTCAGTCTCTGCTATTAAAAGGAGAAGCGGCAATGGAAAAGAAGCAAAACGATTTTGAAACGTCCGGCATCGAGCGCATGACGGACGCGGAGCTGTCAAAGAAGCTGGGACACTATCAGAGAACGGAGAGCATCGGCATATTGCTGGGCGTTTTGCTGGTGATCGCCGGGTGTATTTCGATGTTTATACAGCGTGACCCCATTTTGGTCTGCGCTTTGGCGTTCCCCGGCGTGGCACTGTTCCTGCTGGTGGCCAAGCCCGCCCAGAAGAAGAAAAAAGCGCTGATGCAGCAGCAGCTGGGCGGCTTCTTCCGCACGGAACTGACAAAAGCCTTCGGCCCGGAGCCGGAGCCGGCCACGCTGCCCATCGACTGGGCGTATCTGGAGGCGGCAAAGCTGTCGGCGGTCCCCTTTACGGAGTGTACCGTGACGGACTTCCACGAGGGCGAGCACAAGGGACTGCGGTTCTCCGCAGCCAATGTGGAGCTGCGCCGCACGGTGGAGGAAAAGTCCGGCCCCGACAACGACAACTGGATGACCCGAACCGAGACACTGTTCCGCGGCATCGTGGTTCGCTGCAAGGCCATCTGTGACCCGGCGCTGGACATCGCCCTGAACGACATGTTCCAGGAGCGGAAGAAGGACGACATCACCGCCCCTGCCGCCTTCCAGAAGCACTTTGCCGCTCATACGGCGGATGGCCGGGAGGTGGACGATCAGGTCTCACCGCAGCTTCGTGACCTGGTACAGAAGCTGGAGGCATCTTCCCGCAGTGCCAAGCTGTGCGGCCTTATCCTCCGTGACGGCGATCTGGCGCTGGCCCTGAACACCCGGTATGTGTTTGCAGGCGTTCCGGAGGAGCTGGATCTGCGGGACATCGACGGGATACGAAAATGGTTTACAGCCTCGCTGACCGGTATGGGTAATCTGCTGGATCTGATAACGGAAAGCCCCGCCTTGACCGGCGCAGCAGAATAAGGAGAAGCATATGGAAGAAAAGAACATAACCATGACAGATGAACAGCTGGCGCAGGAGCTGCGCAAAAGCAAGGGCGGCAAGCTCGGCGGCAAACTTCTCTCGCTGCTGGGCGGCGCGGTTGCCATCGTGGGTATCCTTCTGGGCGGCAACATCGTGCTCATCCTGCTGGGCGGCGTGGTGCTCGCGCTGGGGCAGGCGGTGCAGGGAAAATCCAAGGCGCACGCGGACGGGCGGGCCTTCAATGCCATTGCGCCAGAGATCATAGGCGCTTGCTTTGAAAACGTACAGATGAACCCCGCCTCTCCCCTTTTGAACGCAGACGATACCAACATTCCCCTGCCAAGCCACAGCTATTGCAGCGGCAGCGGGTATGTCCGGGGGACCTATCAAAGTTTGACCACGGAGCTTTGCACCGTCAGGCTGACGGAGGTGGACGAATTCCAGCGCGAGGAAAGCGGTCAGTGGGAGAAAAACGAGCACGAGGTCTACGCCGGGCAGTGGGTGCTCTGCGAGCTTGACCGGGAGTTCCCAACATGGCTGACCATCTGGCCGAGGGATACACTGGGCAAGCTGCTTCGCGTCAAAACCATCAAAACAGGAAATGACGACTTTGACAAGCGCTTCAACCTGACAAGCGGCAATGAAGCGGCTGCCCTTCGTATTCTGACCCCCAAACGGATCGAACGCGTCCTGACGCTGGCGGACGCCTCCTTTGGAAAATTCGCCGTAAATCTCAACCCGGACGGGAAGCTCTATCTTGCCGTTCACAGCGGGCATGGCTTTTTTGATAGCGGCAAGGGGCGCGAAGATCCCGCGCGGCTGCGGGCGCGCTTCACCCGAGAGCTGAAGTGGTTTACGGATATGATCGACGCATTCCGCGGCGTGTAAGGGAGGGTGAGCAATATGCCTCTTTGGCTCGCTGTGGTGCTGCTGATTCTGACTGGTACCGGCCTTGCTCTGTGCCGCAGATATCTGCGCGGCAACAAAACCGCATACATTCTCTGTACGCTCTTCTGCGTGCTGTTGGCGCTGGCCTGCATCGTTTATATCGGGCTGACTTTTCTCTTTGTCGATGCAGTGCAGAATCAGCCGCCGGCATTGTGATCTTCCGCCGCTCACGCCACGCATCAAAGCAGCACCGTTTTCGGCTGTTAACAGCCGAAAACGGTGCTGCTTTTTGTATTCTTGCAATGCTCTTTTCTAACGTTTCCCCGTTTTGACTTGTTCGTACACAAAAAAAGGGAAAAACATCGTTGAACCCTCGGGACAAATCTGCCATAATAGATGCAATACGAACATATAAAAAGGCAGTTTTTACTATGAAACATATTTGCATCGGCATCCTTGCCCACGTCGACTCCGGAAAAACGACCCTCTCCGAGGGGCTTTTATATGCTTCCGGCGCGCTGCGGAAGCTCGGGCGCGTGGACCATGGCGACGCTTTTCTCGATACCGATGCGCTCGAGCGCGAGCGCGGCATCACGATCTTTGCAAAGCAGGCAGTGCTCGACTGCGGCGGCACGCACATCACGCTGCTCGATACGCCGGGACACGTTGACTTTTCTGCCGAGATGGAGCGCACGCTGTCGGTGCTTGACTACGCGGTGCTCGTCATCAGCGGCAGCGACGGCGTGCAGAGCCATACGCGCACCCTCTGGCGCCTGCTGACGCGCTACGAGGTGCCGACGTTTCTCTTCATCAACAAGATGGATCTTGCGGGAACAGACAAAAGCGCCCTGATGGAACGGCTCACGCAAACGCTGAGCGCGGAATGCGTCGATTTTTCCGCGCCGCCGCAGGGCCGTGATGAAGCACTCGCCCTGTGTGATGAAGCGGCGCTTGAATCGCTTTTGGAGCGCGGCTCGATCGACGATTCCCTGATCTCCGAAATGATCAAAAGCCGCAAGGTTTTCCCCTGCTTTTTCGGCTCGGCGCTCAAGATGGACGGTGTGGAGGATTTTCTCTCCGCGCTTGCGCGTTTCACGGTCGCGCCGGAATATCCCAGCGAATTTGGCGCGAAGGTCTTTAAGATCTCGCGCGACGCGCAGGGCGGGAGGCTCACGTGGCTCAAGGTCACAGGCGGAGCGCTGCGCGTGAAAGCACCGCTTTCGTATCGCGCGCAGAATCAGGACTATCAGGAAAAAGCCGATCAGCTGCGCCTCTATTCGGGCATCAAGTTCCGCACGCTCGAGAAAGCGGACGCTGGCAGTGTCGTCGCTGTCACGGGCCTCAGCCACAGCTATGTCGGACTCGGTCTCGGCACAGAGGCTGAGGCGTCCGCGCCGCTTTTGCAGCCGGTTTTGACCTATCAGCTTGTCCTGCCGGACGGCGCAGACGCGCATAGCGCGCTCACGAAGCTGCGAGAACTGGAGGAAGAGGACCCAATGCTGCGCATCGTCTGGGACGAACGCTACGGCCAGATCCACGTACAGCTCATGGGCAAGATCCAGCTTGAGATCCTGCGCCGCCGTATTCTCGACCGCTTCGGCCTCGCCGTGACCTTTGGCGAGGGCAGCATCGTTTACCGCGAGACCATCGCATCTCCGGTGCTTGGCATGGGGCACTTCGAGCCTCTGCGCCACTATGCAGAGGTGCAGCTTCTTATCGAGCCGCTTCCGCGCGGGACGGGTATCCAGCTTGCGTCAAGCCTTGCAACAGATGCGCTCGATCTCAACTGGCAGAGGCTCATCTTTACGCATCTTTTGGAGCGAGAGCACGCTGGCGTGCTGACCGGCTCGGCGCTGACAGATGTGCGCTTCACGCTCGTCGCAGGCCGGGCGCACTTAAAGCACACCGAGGGCGGCGACTTCCGCCAGGCGACCTACCGCGCCGTGCGGCAGGGGCTCATGCAGGCGGAAAGCCTGCTTCTTGAACCTTATTACGACTTCCGCCTTGAAGTTCCCGCCGAGTGTGTCGGCCGCGCGATGACCGACCTCCAGAACATGGGCGGAACGGTCGATCCCCCGCAAAGCGTGGGGGAAAACACCGTACTCACGGGTTATGCGCCGGTGCGCACGCTGCGCGACTATTTCACCGACGTTGCAGCCTATACCCGCGGCCGCGGACAGCTCTCCTGCGCCGTGCGCGGGTACGAGACCTGCCAAAATCAGGACGAGATCGTCGCGTCCCTCGGCTACGACGCCGAGCGCGACACAGATAATCCCGCCTCCTCCGTTTTCTGCGACCACGGCGGCAGCATCACCATTCCTTGGAATGAGGTCGCGCAGCATGTCCACTGCGACAGCGGCATTCACTTTGACAAAGAGGAAACCGAGGAGAAATCCGCTCCCCCGCCGCGCCGCGGCGTTGGCGCAGGCAGCGCGTATGCAGCGGACAAGGAGTTGCAGGAGATCTTCGAGCGCACCTACGGCAAGGTAGCACGCCGCGCGTTCGAACCGAGCAAAAAGCCCGCGCGCACCTCGCTTGCCGACCACTACGACGTGACGATCCACTCCGAGGACACGGAATATCTGCTCGTTGACGGCTACAACATTATTTTTGCCTGGGACGAGCTGCAGCGCCTTGCCGCGCAGGACATTGCCGCTGCGCGCGGTGCGCTCATCGACATTCTTGCAAACTATCAGGGCTTTCGCAAATGCCGCGTCATCGTGGTGTTCGATGCCTACAAGGTCAAGGGCAATCCCGGCAGCGTGCAGACGGTACACGGCATCAAAGTCGTTTACACCAAGGAAGCAGAGACCGCCGACACCTACATCGAACGTGCGACCTACGAGCTGCGCCGCGAGCGGCGCGTGCGCGTGGCAACATCGGACGGCCCCGAGCAGGTCATCATCCTCGGCCACGGGGCGCTGCGCGTCTCCGCCCGCGCGTTTCATGCCGAGGTCGAGGCCGCTGAGGGACAGATCAGCGCCGTACTGCAAAGCCTTGTAAACCGCCCGAGAAGCGAACGAACAGTGAGAAACAACGCAACGATCAAGCAATAAACTTTGACAAAAAGCGGTGGTTAAAGCCACCGCTTTTTTTACAATTTCCGTGCAATTTTTCTCTTGCAATTCATTTTTAATTGTTGTACTCTTATCACTGTTAACAGTCAATGATAGTCAATAACTGTTTACTATCAAAAATATTTCCACGAAAGGAGAAAGCAACCATGCAGACCAATGAGATCCAGGAGCTGCTGCTCGACACGATCCCCGCATGGCACTACTGGTTCGCCCGCCCGTTCAAGCGCATGCTCAACGACGGCGTGAGCCTCGATATGTACTACTGCATTCAATCGATGCGCCGCAGCGGCCACACGATGACGATGACAGAGCTTGCAAACTTCGCCCGCATGCCCAAGCAGCAGATGAGCAAGCTCGTTGACCGGCTTGTGGACAGCGGCTTTGCCGAGCGGCTGAGCGACCCGGACGACCGCCGGGTTATCCGTCTGCGCGCCACGGCGAAGGCGGACGAATACATCGCCGTCTTCTTTGAAAAGGACGCGGCGGAGTACCGCGAATTCTTCGAGCAGCTCGATAAGGAGGAACTTGATCCGTTCTGTGAGGCGCTGCGCACCATTCACGATACGTTTGACGAGCAGCGCAAGCGCATGATCGCGCAGGGGAAAATGCCCGAATGTCCCCCGCCGCGCAAGAGAGGAGGCAAATGCCAATGAAAATGATCCGCCACTTCATGGGCTGTATCCGCGAATACAAAAAGCCTACCGTCCTGACGCTTCTGTGCATGGTCGGCGAGGTCGCGATTGAGGTGCTGATCCCGTTTTTCACAGCCAATCTCGTCAATGAGATCAAAAACGGCGCAGCGCTCGGCGGCGTTGTCCGCGTGGGTCTTGTGCTCATTCTGATGTCCCTTGTGTCGCTTGGCTGCGGTGCGCTCGGCGGCCTGTTCGGCTCGCGGGTTTGCCAAAAACGTCCGCCACGACGTCTTCACCCGCGTGCAGGGCTTCGCCTTTGAAAATATCGACAAGTTTTCCTCCGCTTCGCTCGTCACGCGCATGACCACCGACGTGAGCAACGTGCAGATGGCGTTCATGATGTGCATCCGCATCGCCGTGCGCGCCCCGCTGATGTTCCTCTTTGCCGTCATCATGGCCTATATCATGGGCGGTGCGCTCGCAACGACCTTTCTTATCATCATTCCCGTGCTGGTGATCGGCCTTCTTCTCATCGCGCGCAAGGCCATGCCCGCCTTTCGCGCGGTGTTCCGCAAGTACGACCGTCTCAACGAATCCGTGGAGGAAAACGTCCGCGCGATGCGCGTGGTCAAAGGCTTTGCCCGTGAACAGTATGAAAAGGAGAAGTTCGCCGCTGCCTCGCACGACATTGCCAAGGACTTCACCTTCGCCGAGCGTGTGGTCGCGCTCAACGGTCCGCTGATGCAGTTCTGCGTCTACTTCAACATGGTCTTTGTGCTCTTTATCGGTTCGAATCTCATTATCACGGGCGGCGGCACGACCATCGACGTCGGTCAGCTCTCCGCCATGCTGACCTACGGCATGCAGATTCTGATGTCGCTGATGATGATCTCGATGATCTATGTGATGCTCACGATGTCCTACGAATCCTTCCTCCGCATCTGCGAGGTGCTTGAGGAAGAACCTGCCTTCGCCGCCCCTTCCTCCCCCGCCACAGACGTGAAGGACGGTTCAATCGACTTTGAAAACGTCAGCTTCAAGTATTCCGCACAGGCAAAGAAATTTGCCTTGCAGGGCATCAATCTGCACATCGCCTCGGGCATGACCGTCGGCATTCTCGGCGGCACGGGCTCGAGCAAATCAACGCTCGTACAGCTCATTCCCCGCCTTTATGACGCAACCGAAGGCAGCGTGAAGGTCGGCGGCGTGGATGTTCGCAATTACGACCTTGACGCGCTGCGCGGCGCGGTCAGCGTGGTGCTGCAAAAGAACGTTCTCTTCTCCGGCACGATCAAGGATAACCTTCGCTGGGGCAACGAGCACGCAAGCGACGAAGAAATGGTTGAGGCCTGCCGTCTTGCACAGGCAGATGAGTTCGTCCGCTCCTTCCCCGACGGGTACGACACCTACATCGAGCAGGGCGGTACGAACGTCTCCGGCGGCCAGAAGCAGCGCCTGTGCATCGCCCGCGCGCTGCTCAAAAAGCCGAAGATTCTGATCCTCGACGACTCGACCAGTGCGGTCGACACGCGCACCGACGCGCTGATCCGCGAGGGCTTCCGCACCTACATTCCCGAGACGACGAAGATCATCATTGCCCAGCGCGTCGCGTCCGTGCAGGACGCCGATCTCATTCTCGTGATGAATAACGGCCGCATCGCGGACATGGGCACGCACGAGCAGCTTCTTATCTCGAGCGCGATTTACCGCGAGGTCTACGAATCCCAGACAAACGGAGGTGACAGCAATGAGGCATAATTCCAGAGCGTCTGGCCGCCCCAACGACGGCGCCGCTAATCTTGCCATGCTGAAGCGCACGGTGAAAAAGCTTTTCTCCTACTATCCCGTGCTCGCCCCCGTCACATTCGCCTGCATTCTGTTCTCAGCGATTGTTTCATCGATTCCGTCCCTTTTCGTGCAGAACGTTATTCAGATCATTCAGAAGTGGTACGTTTCGCGCGACTGGGCATCTGCCAAGGCAGAGCTCGTCCCCATTCTGTCGCTGCTCATTTCGCTCTATGTGCTCTCGATCATTGCGATCCTCGTCTACAAGCAGCTCATGGCCTATATGACACAGGGCTTTCTTGATAAGCTCCGTCAGGAGATGTTCGGCGGCATGCAGGATCTTCCCATTCGCTACTTTGACACGCATCAGCACGGCGATATCATGAGCTTTTACACCAACGATATCGACACGCTGCGCCAGCTCGTGTCCGAAGCCATCCCCGCCTTCATCCAGTCTGGCGCGATCGTGCTGGCCGTGTTCGGCATTATGCTCTATTTCAGCATCTGGCTGACGCTCATTTCGGTGCTCGGCGTGATTCTGATGATCGTCGTCACCAAGCGCGTCGGCGGCGGCAGCGCCAAGTTCTTCCTGCGCCAGCAGCAGGCCGTCGCCAAAACCGAGGGCTATATTCAGGAGACGATGACCGGCCAGAAGGTCGTCAAGGTCTTCTGCCACGAGCAGCGCTCCATTGAGGAGTTCGACAAGATCAACGACGCCCTCTTTGAAGACAGCTACCGCGCCCACGCCTATGCCAGCGTGCTCGGCCCCATCATCGGCAACATCGGCAACTTCCTCTATGTGGCTCTGGCGCTCGTGGGCGGCGTGCTGCTGCTTATCGGCGTTCCGAACCTGAGCCTTTCCGGCAAGGCGCTGGATATCTCGATTCTCGTCCCGTTCCTCAACATGACCAAGCAGTTCACGGGCAATATCAACCAGCTCTCCCAGCAGATCAATTCCATCGTCATGGCGGGCGCAGGCGCGCAGCGCGTCTTCTCCCTCATCGATGAAAAGGCTGAGACAGACGACGGCTTCGTCACGCTCGTCGACGCGAACATCGCCCCCGACGGCACGATCACCGAGAGCGACCATCACACCGGCCACTGGGCGTGGAAGAACCCGAATGACAACGGTAAGGCCTCTTACCGCGAGCTGCGCGGCGACGTGCGCCTCATCGACGTGGACTTCGGCTACGAAGAGAACAAGCAGGTGCTCTACGACGTTTCCGTCTACGCAGAGCCAGGGCAGAAGGTCGCCTTCGTCGGCGCGACGGGCGCAGGCAAAACGACCATCACCAACCTCATCAACCGCTTTTACGACATTTCCGACGGTCAGATCCTCTACGACGGCATCGACGTCAGCAAGATCAAAAAGGCAGACCTGCGCCGCTCGCTCGGCATCGTTTTGCAGGACGTCAACCTCTTCACCGGCACGGTGATGGACAACATTCGTTACGGCAAGCTCAGCGCGACGGACGAAGAGTGCATCGCCGCGGCAAAGCTTGCCGGTGCGGACGACTTCATCTCGCGGCTTCCGCAGGGTTACGCAACCGAGCTTTCCAACAACGGCGCGAACCTCTCGCAGGGTCAGCGTCAGCTCATCTCCATCGCCCGCGCGGCGGTGGCAGACCCCCCGGTGATGATCCTCGACGAGGCAACGTCCTCCATCGACACGCGCACCGAGGCCATCGTCCAGCGCGGCATGGATCAGCTGATGGAGGGCCGCACGGTGTTCGTCATCGCCCACCGTCTGTCCACCGTCCGCAACGCGCAGGCCATTCTGGTGCTGGAGAACGGGCAGATCATCGAGCGGGGCGACCATGGCCAGCTGCTGGAGGAAAAGGGCCGGTACTATCAGCTGTATACCGGTCAGGCAAAATTAAGTTAAAAGGAGAGACGATCATGACGGAAAAAGAGCTTTGCCAAAAGGCCATCGACATGCTGGATAGGGCGTATATCCCCTATTCCCACTTCCCGGTGGGGGCGGCTCTGGAGTGTGCCGACGGCACGGTGTTTACCGGCTGCAACATCGAAAACGCCGCCTACGGCGCCACCATCTGTGCCGAGCGCACCGCCATCTTCAAGGCGGTCAGCGAGGGGCACCGGGACTTCGTCCGCATCGCCATCGCCGGCCGCAGCGACGACTACTGCGTCCCTTGCGGTACCTGCCGTCAAGTGATGATGGAGTTTGCCCCGCAGATGGAGGTGCTCTGCATCAACAAGGCGGGCGACGCCAAGAAATTTGCCCTGAAAGAGCTGCTGCCTTATGGATTTGACCAAACCTGGCTATAATAATTCATATATTTTCCACAAATTTCCGGGAACAAAATCATGCGGAAGTGCGTCTAACAAAGCAGACCCACAGCAACTGTGGAAACCAAGGAGGATATTTCAATGAAAAAGTTTTTTGCCCTGATGCTGGCCGCTGTGATGGCCCTGTCCCTTGTGGCCTGCGGCAGCAGCAACGACGCCAAGGACGACCAGTCCGGCGACCAGCCCGCCGAGATCACCAGTGCCCTGGGGATTCTGGAGACGGCATGGAACGATTACGGCGACGACGAGAAGTTTTCCGTGGTAGGCGGCGAGACCGGCGAGAATATGGTCGAGGACGCGCCTGCCGACTACGACCTGTCCGACCGCGCCACGGCGGAGGCCAATCTGGCTCTGCCGGAGACGGCGCAGGTGGATCAGGCGGCTACGCTGTCCCACGCCCTTAACCCCAACACCTTTACCGCCGCTGCCTATCACGCCACCGGCGACGCCAAGGAGCTGGCCTCTTCCTTGCGGGACAGCATCCAGCAGCATCACTGGATGTGCGGCTTCCCCGAAAAGGTAGTGGTGGCCGTCCGTGGTGAGTACGTGGTGACAGTGGTCGGCGCGGAGGATCTGGTGGACGCCTTTGCCAGCCGTCTCAACGGCATCTTCGGCATGGAGCTGGCCTACGACGAGGCGATGCAGGCGTGAGAAACGCCGTGCAACGGGCAGCCTTTGTGCTGCTGAGCTGTGCCCTGCTGCTGGGCGCGGTAAAATGGGTGCCCGAACAGGAAGCGCCGCCGCCGGCGGCACTTCCTGACGTGTATGTCAGCGGCGGCTATGCTGTCTCCACCGAGGCGGCGTATGACCAGCGGTCGCTGGACTATGCTGCCCGGAAGCTCCAGCAGCTTTACGACAGCTATCTGACCGGCAATGACGGCCATATTTACCTGTCCGTCATCCCCGACAAGGGCAGCTTCGTCCCGGCCATTGAGGGCTATACCCCCGCCTCTGCACAGGAAACGGCGGACGCGCTGCTGGCGCAGCTGGACTTTGTGCGGTATGTGGATATTGCGCCGGGGCTGACGCTGGAGGACTACTACCGCACCGACCCTCACTGGCGGCAGGAATGCCTTGTGCCCACAGCGCAGACGCTGGCGCAGGCCATGGACGTACCGCTGACGGGGGATTTTCAGGAAAACGCCGTGGACACGCCCTTTTTCGGCAGCTACACCGGGAAAACAGAGGAGCCCCTGACGGCGGACACGCTGCGGTATCTCACCGGCGAGACGCTGGACGCCTGTACCGTCTATGACTACGAAACGGAAGCGCAGGAGAGCCTGTACGACCTGTCCGCCGTGGACACAAAGACCCCCTACGACCTCTATCTGCAGGGCAGCAAGTCCCTGCTGCACATCGACAGTCCCCTGTCCGCCACGGATAAAACGCTGGTGGTGTTCCGGGACTCCTTCGGCAGCTCTCTGGCCCCTCTGCTGGTCCCCGGCTATGCCAAGGTGACGCTGGCGGACATCCGCTACCTCCCCAGCAGCCAGATGGGAAAGTACCTGACCTTCACCGATCAGGATGTACTGTTCCTTTACAGCGCCCCGGTGCTGAACAACAGTGAAACTCTGAAATAAGCCGCAAAGCGTCTGCCGGAAATGGCAGGCGCTTTGGACTTTTCTGCGGAAATGAGGCAGTTTCCTTTTTTATCTTGTACTTTTGAAAGAAATCATATATAATAGTAGCCTGATAATTATGCTCCGGAAGTGCGCTCTGCGTCGGAGCAGCGGAAAGGAAGGTTATCCTATGCTGAAATTTCATTCGGAACAGGGCGAGATCTCCGTCTCCAGCGCTGTTTTTTCCAACATTACCGGCATGGCTGCCACCAACTGCTTCGGTGTGAA
>ENA-OPCY01000751-OPCY01000751.1-human-gut-metagenome-genome-assembly--contig:-NODE-751-length-22346-cov-5.267776_pt1 | contig 22346 bp, 21 predicted proteins | sample MGYA00241568_ERZ501487 | MGnify/ENA primary metagenome ERZ501487 (study PRJEB25962, sample SAMEA2042574) | human gut metagenome | biome: human gut; feature: human-associated habitat; material: faeces... | reverse complement strand
CATCGCTGATATGGCATTGGCTCGGTCAAGCCTCGCCGAGCTAAAGGTTGGCTATGCTCTTGTTTTCCTTTCTGCTATCATCTTCTTGTTGGCGTTGATGATACCAGCTATCTGCTCGGTGTACTCACATATTCCGTTGGCGAAAGCCCGGCATTGGATTATGTGGTAGTCATCAAGCGAGATTTCTATGGTGGCTATCTGCTTGTTGCCGATGTAGGCGGTGAGGGTCAGCGTATTCTCTTTGAGAAAATATTTGGCTGTACCGCAACAGATAGATTGACTTTCACCGATTTTATAGTAATCGTCGATGGTGTCGATTGAGTGGATTTCTATCTCTCCGTCAGTCATCGCCATTCCGAAATAGCGGGATTTGAGTTCCTCAAACTTGGCTTTATCCTCAATGGCTTGCAGACGCTCTTTCTCTCTCTGCTCCTTGGTGCGCTGGCGGTTGACCTTTGCCACATATATGTCGTGGGCGGTTTTGAGGTCTTGGGGTGCTATCAGCGAGGGAGAATTGATGTCTCTGCCCATTTGCTCCAACATCTTGATGTAGTCAAACCACATTCCCACATCCTTAAACTTGTATCCGTTGCGCTTGGCTATCTTGATTGTGTTCCAATAGTAATCAACATCATCCGAGTTAAAAGGACTCCCACATAGATAATGGAGCAATTCTATCTCGTTGGCTTTCATCAGAGTCTCAGCCTTGGTGTTGGTCAGCAACTCTTGGAATAGTGTAACGGGGTGGATATGGTGGCAACAGCCTTTGAACCCGTTGCGCTTGATTGTGTCAGTGACCTTGATGCGGGGGTAAACCCATTCATCGGATATGCGTTGGAAGGCTTCATTGTCACGTCTTATCTCCAATGGAGAGCCAAAGGCGAAACTATCTATATAGTGTCCCAGAGTTCTCTGCAATCCTACTACGGTGGCGTTACCCTTGCAGTCAATCCAGTAACTGCCGATTTCAAGAAAGGCTGGCTTTGCCTTCATTCCCTTGCGCATTTCAACTATCATCAGGAACATTCTGACTACCTGATAACCCTCCATAGTGGTGATTACGTTGAAATAGGACTTGTCACGGATTACTCGCTCTTTGGTGTCCTTGATTTCAAGTTGTGTGCCACATTCGGGACATAGGCACATTCCGTTACGACTCTCCAACCACTCGTGACCGCATTTCATACAGGTACACATTCCGGATTTAAGGCGGTATCCGTAGTGATTGATTGTTGAGTTGAGAGCCCAATTCATTTGTGGAGTGGTGAGCGGGCGAAGTCGCCCACTCAAATCCACTATATGCTGTTGTTTTTTGTTACGGGGTTTCATTGTCTTGGGGTGTTTAGAGTTCATCAAAAAGGTTGGGGATTGAGTCAATCTCTGCTCCGGCTTTGGGAGCGGTGGCGGTCGGTTTGGGTTGAGCCTTCGGCTGAGATTGTCTGCGGAGTTCTCGGAGTCGTTCCTGCTTGAACTGCTCCATAGCCTGCTCTTTGAGTTCGGCTTTATCTTCCTCGGTAAGTTCCGGCTTGGATACCACGATGTTGCAGTTGATGGGTGTTCCGCCATCCTCGATATTCGCCTCATCAAAGTAGTCTACGAGGATATTTTCAACGGTTTTCTCATCTACGACGCATAGACCGCTCTTTTGGATAGTCCTGCAAAGATGATTTACTGCACCTTCCATACTCTTGGATGGGTTCGCCATCTTGGTAGCGAATGTGGGTTCTGCGATGCAACGCTCTTGGAGCATCTGCTGCATAACTGCGATTGCAGCGTTGTTGGATTTCATTGAATTTGCCATATCAGTGTTGTATTAAAGTGTGAATAACCAATAGATTATCAGTATTGCGGTTATGAGGGATATTACCCAGCCCGCACCTCGGATTACAGGTCTGACTATCGCCCACACCAGAGTTCCGATTATTGCTCCGACGATGATTGCCACCACCTTTGCAACCCTTTTTATTTGGTTGAACCTGAGGCTTTGAGCTTCGCTTTGACCTTTTATGTGGCTGTTTGTTTTCATCGTTGCGACTTTTTTTTATTTGTATATCACCATCGGTTTTCGCTTGCTTGACACCTCAAAGGCGTGTGGTGAATAGAGGGGATGTTCGCCTTTGGCGGAAAAATACAAGCCGCAGGTCTGGAGATTTTTCAGTCAAAAGGCAAAAGAATATCCCCGGCACCACACGTTTCCCATAGGCAAGCAAGTTGAAAATCGTTGTTGATTAGACAATAACGGGAGCCACGACTCCGGCACGGTGAAAACACACGGTCACATAATCGCAATGAAATCCCGTATCTAATCGTTAATTTTGTATCATGGAAATCAAAAAAGGCAATAAAGTAATCATCACTGGAAAGAATATCTGTTTTGTTGCAGGTATTCTCTCATTGGTCGCAGGAATATATTGGCTGGTCAGAGCATTGTTTTATGATGACACCAATCTCATTGCCATGCTGTCAAGTATGTGTATTGCACTCTACTTGATAACCTACGCTGGAAGACGTTCTTGATAAATGGCACTGCCCAGTCCCTGTTGGGCGAGTCTGTGATATGTCGGCTACGCAGGAAGGCGGCACATCACTGTCTCGGCTCGTGGACTGCTGACTCATCGGCTTGCCGCTTTGCCTTAGCAAAGAACCGGTAAGTGAGGGGGCGGTCGTAAAACTCCTTATCAAGCAACGGCGAAAAAGAACACGGATGAACGACATAGAGTCTCAGAGTAAAAGCAGCGTCCCCGATGCTTACCTCGGAGGCGTTGCCGGTTATCGGTGTTCCGCCGGTGCCAATAGGCTGGAGGCGGTCAATGGGTGTCAGCGGCTCGTCTACCGTCACCCTTTGACGGCATCCCGCCACCAACCCTGAAGACCGCTCCCTCTCTTGCCGCTTTCTTGCGAGTATATCCTAAAGGGTATAATTCGAGACGGTATAAAATATTTTATACCCTTTATGGTGTAGTTTGAGATATATTTATTATCTTTGCACCCAAAAGGGTATATTTATGACTCAGTTGGCAAAATATGTGAAGGAGATGCGTAAGCAGTTCGGGCTTACACAGGTTGATCTGTCCCAGAAATCAGGGGTAGGTCTGCGATTTGTGCGTGAACTTGAACAGGGTAAGGAAACTCTCCGTCTTGATAAGGTCAATCAGGTGCTGGCTCTGTTCGGAGCCGTTATGACACCGGCTAAAATTTCCGAATCGTGAAACAGGCAGAAGTATATGTAGGAAAGAGCCTTGCCGGAGTGTTGGCTGAGGACGATATGGGCTATGAGTTCAGATATGATTCAGAGTATCTGCAATCTGACAAGGCTGAGGCTGTGAGCCTGACAATGCCGTTGAGAGAAAAGCCATATCGCGATAAGGTGCTGTTTCCATTCTTCGACGGGCTGATACCGGAAGGGTGGCTTCTTGACATTGCAGAGCAGAGTTGGAAAATCTCTGCCCGTGACAGATTTTCATTGCTCCTTGCATGTTGCAAGGATTGCATAGGCAATGTAAGTGTGATACCACTTGAAGGGAAGGAGGTTGAAAATGTGTAAGTGTCTCTATTGCTATAAACCCCTCGCAGATGGCGAGGTGGATTATCATAAGTCGTGCGTCCGCAAGTTCTTTGTATCGACAACCGTTCCGGTGCTTCCATATACCAGAGCCAACATCAAGGAATTGGCAAGGGAGATTGTAACTGCAAGTACCACCGTGACCGGAGTGCAGGCAAAACTGTCGCTTGATATTACAAGGGGCCATGCCGGAGAACCGCAACGCTTCACCATTGTCGGGCTGTGGGGACGGTTTATACTCAAACCTCAGACCGACCGCTTTGCCAATCTTCCGGAGAATGAAGACGTGACAATGCACATGGCGGAGGCGGCAGGAATCAAGACAGTGCCACATTCGCTGATTCGCTTTGCCGATGGCGAACTCTGCTATATAACCCGCCGCGTTGACCGAACCAAGAAGGGTGATAAGATTGCGATGGAAGATATGTGCCAGTTGTCGGAACGTCTGACCGAAGATAAATATAAAGGCTCATACGAGCGTATAGCCAAACTCATAAAACAATATTCGGCGGCACCGCTATTGGATGTCGTCAACTTCTGGGAAGTTGTAGCATTCTCATGGTTGACCGGCAACGCCGATATGCACCTGAAGAACTTCTCGCTTTACCGTCCGGCAGACAGCTATATGCTGACCCCTGCCTATGACCTCCTGTCCACCTCAATAGTGATGCCTGACGATGACGAAGAGTTAGCCCTGACACTGAACGGCAAGAAAAAGAAGATTAAGAAAGCTGATTTTGAGACTGCCATGCGTGACAGCGGTATGGATGACAAAGCCATCGCAAACCTCTTCGGAAGATTTTCCAAGGCCATTCCAAAATGGTATGATTTGATAGAAGAATCATTCCTTCCCGATGAAATGAAACAGGCATATCGGGCGCAGATTGAGTCTATGGAGGCTCGACTTTGAGTTGGTAGAAATACGTGGCTTTGCAACGATTTGCCGTTGCAGCACCCCGGAAATACTGTTGCAAAAACCGTTGCATTTACAATTTTTAACTATTTTCATAGTGTTGATGTCGCCGATAATAATTAACTTTGCATTTACAACAAAACATCCTCGGAGGAGGGTGCGAAGGGGTGTGTCATTTTACTGTTGCAAAACTGTTGCACTTTAAGTCGCACAAAAGTGTAACTCAATGATATTTACTGGCTTAGATGGGTCAAAAAAGGTACCTGTCTTTCCGCAAATAAGCTTGATTATCAAGCGTTTGCAAAATCTACACCCAATATTACACCCAGAAATGGCAGTAATATTGGGTGTTTTGTTGACATCAAATGATACGATGTTCTGACAACTTAGTGGTGCCGGATTATTTAATGCCATTTAACATCACGTAATCCTCGTGAGACTTTGCTCGCCTCAAAAAAATCATCGCTATGTTTGGATATATCAAATATTGTTTGTAATTTTGCGAACAACAAATAAAAAATGATATGGCAAAATTAGAGATAACACCCGAACAGGAGCGTCTTGCGAGGTTTGCAAAAGCGATGGGGCATCCCACGCGGATAGCGATTCTCAATTTTCTCGCTCGGAGAAACGAATGTTTCTTCGGCGATATACACGAGGTGCTTCCGATTGCAAAAGCCACTGTGTCGCAACATCTGAGCGAGTTGAAAGAGGCAGGCTTAATACAAGGCACTATCGAGCCTCCAAAAGTAAAGTATTGCATCAACGCAGAGAACTGGAAACTTGCACGGCAACTGTTTTCACAGATGCTTGACGACTGCTGTCCCTCAAAAAAGAATAGCTGCTGCTCGTAAGCACTATTTTTTTATTTATTATGTTCGTAATTCGGCAAATAACAACTCAATTAAATACATTTAAGCACATGAAAAAGTTACTGATGTTTCTCGCCCTTATGATAGGGCTGATGTCATGCGGAAGCGGGGAAAACACCGCCGCTGCAAAATCTCCTGAAAAGGATAGAGTGGAAGTGATATATTTTCACGGCAAACAACGCTGTGCCACCTGTATGGCCATCGAGAAAAACGCAAAAGAGGTAGTAAATACTCTTTTTGCAAACGAGCTGAAAAATGGCACTGTCGTATTCAAGACAGTCGATATCTCTACCCCGGAAGGAGAAAAAATCGCCGATAAGTACGAGGTAACATGGTCATCTCTCTTTGTCAATAAATGGAAAGGCGGAAAAGAGAGCCGAAACAACCTCACTGAGTTTGGCTTCGGTAATGCCCGTAACAATCCAGACGGCTTCAAAAAAGGTCTTGCTGACAAAATCCGGCAATCGTTGAAATAATGGACTGGTTACAGACTTTACTTGACAACAGCACAGCTCCGGCTCTGACGGCTTTCCTCCTCGGACTACTCACCGCCATCTCGCCATGTCCGCTTGCCACCAATATAGCCGCGATCGGTTACATCAGTAAGGATATAGAGAACCGCAGGCGCATTTTCCGAAATGGTGTCCTTTACACTTTAGGACGAGTTGTCTCATATACCATCCTTGGCGTCATCCTTATCTCTACTCTGAAAGAGGGTGCAAGCGTGTTCGGGATACAAAAGGCAATAGGGAAATGGGGCGAGCTGCTGATTGGGCCGCTGTTGCTGCTTATCGGGCTTTTCATGCTGTTCGGGCATAAGCTCAATCTGCCTCAGTTCGGCTTCGGTGGCAACGGTGAAGGTCTTGCCCGAAAAGGGGGATGGGGAGCATTGCTGCTCGGTGTTCTGTTCGCGATGGCTTTCTGCCCTACAAGCGGAGTGCTGTACTTCGGTATGCTGATACCGATGTCGGTAACGGCAAGCGCAGGCTGGCTTCTGCCTGTATTGTTTGCTGTCGCCACCGCTCTCCCGGTGCTTGCAGTAGCATGGATTCTCGCGTTCAGCGTTGAAAAGGTCGGTGAGTTCTACGGCAAACTGCGCACTATTCAGAAATGGCTTAATATCATTGTCGGTATTCTGTTTATAGGTATCGGTGTGTATTACTGCGTTACTATGTTCTTCTAAAAAATTTTACAGATTATGTTCGTCAAAAGGCGAAAAACAAATAATAAAACAAATGGGAAATATCAAAGAAAACAAAAAAGGATTCTGGGCTAATCTCTTCTCTTCAAAGCCCAAATGCTCGTGTGGCGACAATATCATCGTCGAAGATGATGACAAACCGCAGGCCTCTTGCGGATGTGGCTCCGAGACTTCTTCTTCCTGCTGCACTGCCACTGGCGGAGGGGAAGCCAAAGAGGTTCTCGTGCTGGGTCCCGGCTGTTCCAAATGCAAGGAAACATACAAGGTAGTCGAGCGCGTAATCGCAGAAAACCATGTTGATGTCAAGCTATCCAAAATCGAGGATATAGCCGAGATGATGAGCTACAACATTATGACGACCCCAGCGGTGGTCGTTGACGGGACGGTAAAAATCAAGGGACACGTTCCGACAGCTGACGAAGTGAAGAAGGCACTCGGAATATAATCTGAACACAACATGGACTGTTATGAACACAAGAAAGGATGTCAAATTTCTGATATGGACTGTTGTCATATTTCTGACAGCGTTCTTCATGCCTGTCAACAGTGAAACGCTGTTGACCGCCACACACTCAACTCTTGATCTTGCCAAGTGGTATGCCCGTGAGCATATCGTTCTCTGCCTTCTCCCGGCATTCTTCATAGCCGGTGTGATTGCGGTGTTTGTAAGTCAGGGAGCGGTGTTAAAGTATTTCGGTGCAAATGCAAATAAATGGGTGTCATATACCGTGGCTTCAGTATCGGGAGGCATCCTTGCCGTGTGTTCATGCACTATTCTCCCGTTGTTCACCAGCATTTACAAGCGTGGAGCGGGTCTTGGTCCGGCAATAGCGTTTCTATATTCCGGTCCAGCCATCAGCATACTCTCGATAATCCTCACAGCCCGTATCCTCGGACTTGAGATGGGACTTGCCCGTGTTATCGGTGCCGTTACGTTTGCTGTGGTAATCGGTCTTGTGATGTCGTTCATCTTCCGTAAGGAAGAACGGGATAAAGAGGCATCACAGATGAATATCGTACCACCTTCGGAGAAACGCCCGCTTTGGCAGACCGCTGTGTTCTTCTTTACTCTCGTGGCAATCCTTGTGTTCGCCAACTGGGGCGCACCGGCGGCAATCGACCGTGGTGTCTGGGCTGCTATCTACGGGGCTAAATGGTGGATAACATCTGCCCTTGCAATAGGTCTGTGCGTGATGCTTGTGAAGATACTCCATCTTAAAGCTCGATGGATTATCCTCGGAGCTGTTGCCGTTGCTATTTCAGCTTTCATCGCAAATGTTTTCATTCCCGATGCAAAACTGGCTCCCCTTGTGCCTATGATAGTTTCTGTCGCTGTGCTTGCAATCATATTGCTCTGCGATAAAAACGATGATGAAAACCGCGAGTGGGTTTCAAACCAAGAATTAAAAGGAATGTAAGAATACTCAATAGTATTGAGCATTAGGTTATTACCTTTAGCGGTGTTTCGGCTTATGATACCCTTAAATTCCTTGGTTTTCATATATAGTACACTTTTAGTACACCTTGATTCCAAAATTATTTTGTATCTTTACGGTGTTATTAATACAAAGGTATCAAAAATATGGCAAAGCTGCAAAATAAAACAAAAGACAATCCCAAACTCGAACAACGGCCACTTAAAGACGGTCGCATATCGTTGTATCTGGAATATTACCTCGGTCGCACCGAAACACCGGTAGTTGATGAAGATGGCGCCCCCGTACTTTACACATCCGGGGCAATGGCTGGCAGACCGAAGGTTAAGATTACGCATAATCGCAAGAAAGAAACTCTGCCGTACTACCTTATTGCTGCTCCGAAGACTCCTGCGGAACGGCAACAAAACAAGGAGATTCTTGAGTTGGCCAAGAGGGTGCGCTATGAACGTGAAGAAGAACTCAAAGAGAACAAGCACGGTTACCGTCTGAAGAAAGAAGAAGTCGAGATAAACTATCTTGACTGGATGGCTGAGTATCATGCCAACTATACAAAAAGCGACGGCAATCAAATCCGCCGCGCCCGGACGGTGTTTATCGACTTCCTGATTGACCCTAAGATGAAACTGTTGCCCGAAAAAGTCAAAGGCGACATGAGCAAGGAAGAAAAGGAGGCTATTGAAAAGAATAATGCGAAGAAGGCCGCCGAAAGGGAGAAAAAGGCAGCGGGTCTGAAAGTAAAACCCGAGCAACTGACCAAGGATTTGATGCGCTCTTTCACTGAGTATCTGATTAAACGCTTCACGGGAGAAGGTGCCCACACACTCTATGCCCGATTCAAGAAGATGATATTGGCTGCTGTAGAAAAGGATATCATCCGTAAAAATCCCTGCACCGGCGTTTCGATAAAGAAAGACTACGGACAGTTGAAAAAGGACATTCTCAGTCAGGAAGAAATAACCACACTCGTTGCCACACATTATGACAAGGAGAATCCCGACATTCGCCGTGCTTTCATCTTTTGTCTGTATTGTGGCCTGCGCTGGTGCGATGTCAAAGACCTTACCTATGCAAACGTCGACTACTCTAACAAACTGCTGAAGTTTGAGCAAAGCAAGACCAAAGCCCATAGCGCAGCCAGCGGAGTTATCATTCCCCTCAATGACGGGCTTCTGCACCTTATCGGTCAACCCAAGGATGGCAACCGCAATCAAATCATCTTCCCATTGCCGTCGCATACCATGTGCCTGAAAGCCTTGCGCCACTGGGTAGCCCGTGCCGGTATTGAAAAGCACATCACCTGGCACTGCGCCCGTCATAGCTGCGGAACGAATCTGTTGAGCAACGGAGCCAATATCAAGACCGTAGCCAGCATCCTCGGACACAGCGGCCTCGCCCACACCGAGAAATACACCCGCGCCGTCGATTCCCTGAAACAAGCCGCCATCGACTCAATGCCGCCGTTAAATATATAACACCTTAAACACCAACTGATATGTCAATCAAAGTTTACGTCCTCACAGACCCCATTCTTATCGACTTCGCTCAGGACGGCGACATCGAAGGTTTCAAAGAATACCTTGACTCCGATGGTACTATTTACTTCAACGAACCGGAAACATTCGACACAGAGGCTGAAGTCCTCGCATATTGTGCAGGCATCGGTTTCGGCAAAGATGAACGCGCTCCAGTCGAGCGTTATCCACTTCGCAGTTCGGAAGAAGACGATCTGCCGTTCATCGAAGCCATAGAGAACTATTGACCCCCAATCTATAAGCCTAAGTCCCAATTAGTCGCAAATTTTCAAAAATCTTTTGAGATTTTGCGGCTTGCTTTTATGGTCAAACATTTGATTTTCCCGAAATTAATCCGTAACTTTGCACTTGTGCACAAACTTTAAAGTTTACCTTGACCAAACCACCACGATGAATAATAAACTAAATGTAAATCAATATTTCCATACTTTGTTATCTGTGCACATTGTGATGGCTTAAAATCAGGCAGATAACAGTACCGGACTTATTGGCTACACTTGTTAATTTATGCTGAGTGGTATCGACATTTTTTCAGGTGCTGGCGGGCTTAGCCTTGGGGCTGAGTTGGCAGGTATATCTATAAAATGCGCCATTGAAATCAATCCGAGTGCAGCTAAAACTTTCAAGCGCAATCATAAAAACGCGATCGTATTAAATCAAGACATTCGTACCATTTCAAAGAAGGATTTTAACTTTGATACTGAGGAAGTTTTTATTATAATGGGCGGACCTCCATGTCAAGGATTTTCACTTTCTAACACTCGTTCTCGAACTATGGCAAATCCGAACAATATGCTCTTTGAGCAGTTTGTTCGTCTTGTTGGAGAAATTAAACCTAAATGGTTTTTGTTTGAGAATGTTTGGGGCATAACTAATATCGAGAATGGGAAGGTAATGGCTCTCATAAAAAAATGCTTTGAGGACATAGGTTACACAGTTGTTCCCCAAGTATTAAGGGCTTCGGATTATGGGGTGCCTCAAAATAGAGAACGATTTTTTATGGTAGGGAATCGGCTTGGAATCAGTTTTGAATTTCCAAAGCCTTTTTCAACACCTCAAATATCGGTTTGGGATGCAATCAGTGATCTTCCCGAATTAGAAAATGGCCAAAATCTTGAAGTTGGAGATTACACTATTCCTTTTGAAAATGCTACGCCTTATCAAAAGGAGATGCGTAAACATTCTGAGCGCCCATATCAGAATTTTGTTTCCCGTAATAATGACCTCGTAATTGAACGATATAAGCATATACCTCAAGGAGGTAATTGGAGTGATATTCCTGATTACCTTATGACAAATTATGCAGACAAAAGTCGATGTCATAGTGGTATATATAAAAGATTATGCGCTGATAGACCCTCTGTTGTAATCTCAAATTACAGAAAGAGTATGTTGATACATCCATTTCAACATCGAGGCCTATCTGTTCGAGAAGCAGCTCGCATACAAAGCTTCCCGGACCATTTCTTATTTGAAGGCCCAATATCACATATTCAACAACAAATCGGTAATGCCGTGCCCCCACTGTTAGCTAAGGCGGTATTCCTCCAAATACTTACATACAATGCCTAAGCCACATTATGAAAAGAATATTCCGGCTGCTGACACTTTAATGAAGTCAATGCGCTCAATGGGCTACTCTTTTGAGTCTGCCATTGCTGATGTCATAGACAATAGTATCAGCGCTAAAGCTCATAATATTCATATTCTTTTCCCTGTTGACCCTCTCAAAGATGTAGCTGTGGGTATATGGGATGATGGCTTAGGCATGACTTCCGATGAGCTATTTGAGGCAATGCGGTATGGCAGTTCATCCGCGGAGGCAGAAAGGGAGGCAACTGATTTAGGCCGTTTCGGATTAGGTCTAAAATCAGCCTCATTATCGCAATGCCGAATACTTACGGTTGTCAGTAAGAAAGACAACAATGTGAGTGCATATTCATGGGATTTCAATTACATAATGGAATCCCGCGAATGGTATGTACGAAAATTGTCTCAAAGCGAGATTAAGGAATTACCATATTCTCATACCCTCAGAGAGATGGAGCATGGGACATTAGTCCTATGGCAAGATTTTGATGTAATTTCAAAATCTTGCGACGGCCAAATCTTTGATAGGCTTATGGAACTGAAAAATTCAGTGGACGAATACATTGGTCTCATCTTTCATCGCTATATTTCTTCCTCTAACCCAAAGGAGAAAATCTCAATATTAATTAACAACCATAAAGTAAAAGCTCTTGATCCTTTTTTAGAGTCGCATACAAAAGTCACGACCAAAAAGGAAAGAACTATTGCTGTGAACGATTCAAATGGAATCGAGCAACTGATTAGAGTCAAGTTGTACGTTCTCCCGTTCATATCCGATTTAACTGATAAAGATAAGAAACTGATTGGAGGAGTAGAGAATTTAAGGACGAAACAAGGGTTTTATATATACAGAAATAAACGTTTAATCATTTGGGGTACATGGTTCAACATGAAACCCAAAGGCGAATTAACTAAGAACGCAAGAGTACGTGTTGATATTCCAAACACACTTGATGACATTTGGAGCATCGATATAAAGAAACAAACGGCAAGTATTCCTAAACGTATACAGAACCAATTAAAAAACATTGTCATTCAGGCTCTCGACATTTCTGTCACCAAGCAAACTCATAGAGGCCGAAAAGATTCAGTTGACGATTCCAGAGATTATATATGGGATCGAATGAAAACACGTGGTAACAACTTCTATTATGTTATCAATAGAGATAATAAGTTGTTCCAGTTTGTTCGTGACAGAATGAGCGAGGAAGATTTTGGCTATCTCGATATGCTTATCAATGAAATTGAGCAAAATCTCCCTACTCATCAACTATATATAGATAAGGCTAATGACTGTGTCGTGGTTGAGGAACCTGATCACCGAACAGATGGATTATTCCAAATAGGTGTTACTATGATTGACGCCCGAAAGGCTCTTGACCCAATGCCTATTGAAGAAATCATTAGTCAGCTTATGGCTTCCGAGCCATTTTGTAACTACGCTGAATTGAAAGAACGGTTCATTAATAATTACTCCGAAGATGATAAGTGATAAAAACTATTCATTCCTAATCACTATCGTTAAATCCCGAATAGCTCTTGCCAAGCAAGACGGCAAGGAAATCAAGTTCGAGGATATTGACGGATATATTGATGAAGGCGTTGCTTTTGCCAATATTGCCATTGACAAAGAAACCAGGAATCGCCTTTTTGCAGATATTGAGTATGAACATAAAATATTTCATGCTCCTGGCGCTTGCATCTTTGATGATTACGATGAAAATCGTAATTGGTACAATGAAGCAAATATTGAGAACCCTTTTTTCTGGAATCGATATCGTGAGCATTTAATGATGCATACAAGCATCGACCGGGTAAGCATAAATTTGCTTGATGAGGAAACGTTACCGAACATTATGAATTTGTTGGGGAATCCAACAGAAAAATTATCCAAGCCTCAGTTTCGCAGAGGCCTGATTATTGGTGATGTTCAATCAGGAAAAACAGCAACATATTCCGGCCTTATTTGTAAAGCAGCTGATGCGGGATATAAAGTCGTTATTTTGCTTGCCGGTATTACTGAAAGTCTGCGGCGGCAAACTCAAGAACGTATAGACGAAGGCATTGTTGGACTATCTCGATTTAAGGATGGCAAAAAAACCGGACATCGTACAGTTGGTGTAGGATTGGATGGTCATGGTTACCGTGCAACTTCTTTCACTTCCCTTGATAATGATTTTGTCGGCGACTGCGACAAAATTTCCATGACATTAAACTCTAATAACTCATTAGTTATTTTTGTTGTCAAAAAGAATGTATCCATTCTTACCAAGCTTTATAACTGGCTGAAAGAATTAAATCTAGACCCGGTTATAAACAAGGTTGTAGCACCTATGCTTCTTATCGATGACGAAGCAGACAATGCTTCTGTCAATACACGAAAGGATGAGACCGATCCAACAAGGACCAACAAAATTATACGGCAAATATGCACGCTTTTCCAGAACTCTACATATGTAGGGTTCACTGCAACACCGTTTGCTAATGTGTTTATTGATCCCGATTCCATAGATTCAATGAAAAATGCGGATTTATTTCCGCAACATTTCATCTACGCACTTCCGACTCCGTCTTCATATATTGGCGCGTCTAAAATATTCTATGAAGATGGGCCGTATTATGGTTCTCTCAGATATATTTCTGATATAATAGAACCCGATTATGCTTCTGAAGAATTCAAAGAGCAACAGCGGGAAGACATTGATTCTTTGAATCAAGGTCCATTTTATTATAGGCATAAAAAAGAATGGAATGGCCAATTTCCGGATTCTCTAACGGAAGCCATACATTGCTATCTTCTTGCAAACGTAGTAAGAGATTTGCGTGGTGACCAAAAGAAACCGCGAAGCATGTTGATTAACATGTCGAGATTTGTTAAGGTACAACGAAGAATTAAAGAACACGTAGAGTCTGTTTTTGAAGACTTCTTTAATAAAATAAGATTTGACTTCAAAGACGATGCCTCTTATAACAAAACTTTACCGTTCTATGCTTATCTAAAATCTTTATGGGCTAAGCATTTCCATTGTATTTCCGATATTTCTTTCGATAGAGTTGTCAATAAGACCAACCTTATTTCTGCAATTGAGAAGATAAAAATTTTAATCGTTAACGGCTCCAAAACGAGCGATAAACTCGATTATAAATCCAATCCTCAACTCAGAGTAATTGCTATCGGAGGCCTGGCTCTTTCTCGAGGTTTAACTCTTGAAGGATTGTTGGTAAGTTATTTCTATCGTAATACAGCCACGTTCGATGTACTTATGCAAATGGGTAGATGGTTTGGCTACCGTCCGGGATATGAAGATTTATTCCAAATTTGGACGAGCGAGACCAGCGCTCGATGGTACGAAGAAATATCCGAAGCTCTTAAACAAGATATAAGAGATATGTACGAACAGCATCTTACGCCAAAGGACTTTGGCATAAAAGTTCGATACAATAGCTCTGAACTTGCGATTACTGCTTCCAACAAAATGCGTAAAGCATTTGACTGGACTATTCCGTTTACATATTACGGAAATATCTTTGATACACCGTATGTAAGTCTGAATGAATCACAGAATCGCAATAACTTAAAAGTCATATCCTCGTTGGCTGCCACTCTTAAAGAGAAAGGATATAGCTTCAGATTTGCTGATGTCGGCAGACATCCCCAAAGTGCAATAAATAATCCAAACATAGGAACTTCTCGATACTTCGCAGACGTCCCAAAATCTATCATTGTTGATATCCTTTCTTCCATCAAATGTTCGGTAGTCAATATGAACTTCAATACTGCCAACCTTTTGGACTTTGTTCAAGATCCCGACAATGTCGGACTTGATAATTGGGATGTTGTTTTTGAAGGTGGTGAAAGTTCAGAAAAATATGATATTCCAGAACTTTCCACTATAAATTGCGTAGAGCGTTCTATTTGTTTGGGTAATAGAAACGTTATACAAATTTCTTCACGTCGAAGAATTTTAGGTCTGCGTGAAGGCAAATTTGCGCTTACTAAAGAACAAATTAGCCATGCAGAAACAGCTTGTAGAGAAGCATGGATAGCCGCAGGTGAATCCCGTGAAAGTGCTAAAGGTAGAGATGTGCCTCTACGAGCTTACTTTGAGTATTTGCCTAATCGCAAACCTATTCTTATTGTTATGTGTATCCAACCCAAAAACAATAAGGATGGGAATAAGCCCGATACGGCTGAAATAAAAAAATACAAAGAAGAACTTGGCAACGATAAAATCGTGGCCTTCGCTATTGGCTTTCCGGGCATTGGAGAGATGGGCGCGCCGCGTAAATATAAAGTGAACAAGGTCTTCTATCAAATGTTTATGGAGGATTCCGAAGAAATCGAAGATGAAGATGAGGAATGATATATATAGAATATTCGAGACCTCATTTAATGATGGTCAGTTCATCCGTATAGGAACTAACAGAAATCTTAATCTCTATATCGGCCGCGATGAATGTGGACGTTACTCTTTTGATTTTCGTGGTATATACCATCCACAAAGAATTGCCGGTTCAGAAGTGATCTCTGTTTTCCAAACAAAGGTCGGAAATTATATTTTCCTAAGATTTTCTTTGGAGGCTCCAGATTTATTAGACTGTTTTTGCACTTTCTGCGAAGACTTACTTACTTCCACGTCAGATATAACCGATGATTCTATTGCTTACAATACCTTATATCAGCGGTATTTATCATGGAAAAAACTTTTCCGACCTAATCTTGGTAAGCTTTCTGAACCGGAAATCATGGGTCTTATTGGAGAATTAATCTTTATGCGTGACTATATGATTCCTACTTATGGTTGCAAAACAGCCATAGATAGCTGGACCGGTCCGGAAAAGACACATAAAGATTATTCTTTAAGTGATAAATGGTTTGAAATCAAAACCATAAGCACAGGAAAAGAAGTAGTACGCATTTCTTCTATTGAACAATTAGACTCAGAGATAGACGGACAGCTGTATGTTTACGAGCTTGAAAGAATGAGTCCTTCATTTGATGGTCTCAAACTTAATGCTATCATTAATGAGATTATCAGCTTATTGCCGACTTCATTTGTAAAAGATTTATTCGCATCTAAGCTGGAATTATTCGGTTTTGATTTTTCTCCCGAATATGACAATTTCGTATATTCTAACACCTCTCGCTCTTGTTACCTTGTTAATCAAAGTTTTCCCAGACTAAAACGTTCTGACCTGCCTATACAGATAGGACATGTTCAATATGATTTAATGTTGTCACATTTGGAAGATTTTAAGCAACCGTAAAGAGTAAACAATCTTGCCATGGAATTACAAGAATTTAGAATACAATATATCGACGCTCTCAGATTTGATGCTGAACACGATGGCTCCGAACCAGAGGCACAGTTCATCACCAAAGTTTTAGAACACTTGGAGGATATGGGTGAGATAAACGACCCAAATCCCATTTCCTTTGAAATCAGGGGACGTCGAGGTCGCATTATGGCTTTTGATGCCTATGCTTATGACGAAGCAGATAGCGCTTTGATCCTTATAGCCAGTGAATTTAGTAACAATCGCGAATCTATTCCAGTATTAACTAATACTCGAATTAACGAGATTGTCACAAGAATGGAAAATTTCTTGTACGAAAGCGTCAACGGTCATATGGAAGATTATTGCGACGACTCCGATGAAGCTATCATAATCTCGAAGGAGTTCAGACAAAAGATTGGTAAATCTTTAATGACATCCGAAATTTTAAGATTTCGCCTCGTTATCATTACTGACCATATACTTAGTAAGCAAGTTAAGAGTATAAGTCAGGAAGATTTTATTGACCGTCCTACCGAAGTCCAACTTTGGACTATCGACCGAATATTCAATTCTATCACGTCCAATTCAAGCGAAATCATTGAATTTGATACTTCTGAGTTCGGATGTGAAGGTGTTCAATTCCTAAAAGCTGAAATCGGCTCCGAATGCGAGTATGAGGCATATTTGGGTATTATACCGGGATATTTACTCGCACAAATGTATCTTAAATGGGGTAGTAAACTACTTCAAGGTAATGTCCGCGCATTTCTTAGTGCGAGAGGTAAAGTCAACAAAGGTATTAGAGACACTATCATAAATGCCCCATACAATTTCTTTACATACAATAATGGAATAGCAATCGTGGCTCGTTCTGTTGGATTCTCTGCTGACGGGCAAAGGATAGTCCACTTCAAAGACCCTCAAATTATCAACGGTGGTCAAACCACCGCTTCCCTTGCTAACGCCATTATCAAAAAAGAAGATAAAAAGGGAATGGACAATCTATTTGTTCCTATGAAACTTACCGTACTTAATATTGAGGATGAACTTTCTGAAGAACAAATAGACCAATATAACAGCATTACGAAAACCATTTCTCAGTGCGCAAATAGTCAAAATGCTGTTTCGGAGGCTGACTTTTTCTCGAATCATCCATTCCATGTAATGATGGAAAAACTTTCAGAAAAAGTATTGGCACCTCCCGTGGGTGGAAATCCTTTCCAAACTACATGGTTCTATGAACGTTCAAGAGGTAAATGGGAGCAACCTCAGATGCAACTTTCCGTTGCTGAGAGAAAAAAGTATTGCGAAAAGCATCCAAAATCTCAGGTAATAAAAAAAGAGAAGCTTGCAAAGTGCTTCAATAGTATATTGATGAATCCTCATCAGGTCTGTCAAAGCTCCGCAATCAACTTTAGCAAGTTCGCATCTTTTATCGAGGAATTGTACCAAAACTCCCGCGATTCTATTAACGAAGAGTTTTTCAAGAAATGCGTTTGCTCTGTTATCTTGTTTGATACACTTGATAAACTCGTAGGTAAAGCTTCATGGTATCCGAAAGGAGGTAACAAAGCGCAGATAGTTCCGTATGCTATCGCTAAACTATTTTCGCTTCTTCCAAAAGACTCGGATATTGATTGGCATAGCATTTGGCAAAAGCAAACGTTATATCCCATTTTAGCTGATGAGCTATCCCGAATTGCTTATGTCGCTCATCAGTTCTTGATGGAAGAAGCTAACGGCGGTATTGTCAGGACTATTTCCAGGACTCCGACTCTTTGGAATAAATTCAAGGCACTACCATTCAAACTTTCCGACAATTTCCTCGGTAGTCTTATCTCTAAGGAAGTGACTAAGGCAGTTGAAGCATCAGCTAAACGCGCGCACAGGTTTAATTCAGAGATTGACGCTGCCGTCGAAATTTTCAATCTCGGATATGATTATTGGATAGGTGTTTATAATGAACTCATAGCCAATAATATATTGACTTATGGAGATTCAACCTTCATAAAGTCTATTGCCGAATATATTAAAAAAGGTAATCTTCTAACCACCGCCCAATGTAGGCGTCTTGTTAAAATCATCAATAAGGCGGAAGACAAAGGGTATATAATGCCACGATAATGGTACCAGGATTTCAAGAATTTCTATTACCCGTCCTAAAATTTATGGGCGATGGCAAAGAGCACTCGAGAGATGAGATCTCTGAAAGAGTGCCCCAAAACTATTTTTCTTTCACTCCCGAAGAAATGAAAGAGAAAACGAAAAATGGGAACAAGATTAAAGTATTTGACCGGGTTGAGTGGAGCATTACGTACTTAAAACAATCTGGTCTTCTTAGTCGCCCGCGAAGATCACATTATATAATTACAGAATCGGGATTGGCCCTTCTGAAATCCGATATAAAGGAAATTACTTCAAAATTCCTTTATAATAACTATGCCGCTTTTAGAGACTTCCAAAATAGGACTCGAAATAGCGGTGGCGGAGTAGAGCGAACTACAAGCACAGCGGCTGAAGACACACCATCTTATCGTGAACAATCTAAGGCGTTATCAGATTATCAAAATTTCGCCAAAATTATAGATAATCTTAGGTCCTTTGGTGCTGAGCCATCCGAAGACCAACTGGATAAACTTGAAGAACTTAAACATACTGCGCTCTTAGATTCTATATCTTCATGTTCGCTCAATTTTGATAATCGCGATTTTCTATCGCTGAACGATAGGGTTCACATCCTTTTCTCTATCACCCGCGATGGATATTCAGCTAAAATTATCCCCGACAATATAGCTACTCAAATTGAAGGTACTGAGATCGTCTTCAAAGGAAATTGTTCAGAAGAATCCAATAAGCGTAAACGTCGGCCTAACTGGAACTTTTACAATCTCGGCCTCATTGACGGCGACATTATAGAATATACCCCAGACCCGACTCAAAAAGCCACAGTTGCATCGAAAAAAGGAGTAGAATACGATGGCGAAGTATTTGAGTCTCTTGATCTATTAACTCGCTTCATTGGTGATTCTGATAAGCGTCAAGATTGTACTACATTATGGAGCTTTGAAGGAGAAAGTCTTGCTGAGATCTATAACAATACATTCCCTAAATCAGAGTGATTCTTCTGGCGTTTCGGCACAATGACGCTTTAATAAATCTGGTCATGGTCTCAATCGTAAGCACCAAACAGTAACTCATATGTAGTTTTCGCTCCAACTTTTAGTTGAATCTACTCCGCAATATCTTAAACTCTATCGAATAGAAGATTATGATAACTGACAACTCGACATATAGGCAGCTTTTCCACTCATTGATTCAGCACAAGGAAAGCGAGGTCGTTGAGTTCAAGAAGGCGGAGAACAACTTCGACTTCGATGACCTCGGTAAGTATTTTTCGGCATTGAGTAACGAGGCTAATTTGCGTGGTCTTCCTTTTGCGTGGCTGGTATTTGGTTACGATGAAAAGAAGCATGAAATCATTGGCACTTCATACAAGGATGGCGAGGGTGCGCTGAACAAACTGAAACATGACCTCACCAATAACATGAGTGACGGTCAAACATTCCGCGAGATTATTCCGGTGGAAGTAGACGGCAAGCGCATACTGATGTTCAAGATTCCGGCCTCACCACGAAATATCGTGATGAAGTGGAAAGGTATCGCTTACGGTCGTGACGGCGAGAGTTTGAAGCCGCTCAATCAGTCGAAGCAGGATGAAATCCGCAATCAGACGCCATATCGCGACTGGTCTGCCGAGATTGTGCCCAACGCTACTCTCGATGACCTTGATGAAGTAGCGATTGCCAAAGCTCGTAAGATGTTTAAAAAGGTGCATAGTCGGATCCCGGTTGCCGAAGTCAACGATTGGTCAGATGAAAAGTTTCTCAGCAAATGTGGGCTTATGATTGACGGTAAGCTGACACGTGCCGCCATCATTCTATTAGGCAAGAGTTTTTCGGAGTATCTGCTGAGGCCGGCGGTTGTGCAAGTGACATGGACGCTACGCGATAAGAATAAGGATGTTGTTGATTACGAGCATTTCTCCGTGCCATACATACTGACAGTCGATGAAATCCTTGCCAAGATTCACAATCTGACATTGCGTGAGATGCCGGGCGGTACATTGTTCCCCGACACGATGAAGCAGTACGATGACTACACCATCCGTGAGGCACTTCACAACTGTATCGCACACTCTAATTACCAACTACAGCAGCGTATCAACTTTGTCGAAAATCCCGGATTCCTCTACTACTCTAATGCCGGTTCGTTCATCCCGGGGTCATTGGAAGAGGTTTTGAGCACGGATGAGCCGCAGAAGTTCTTCCGCAACGACTGTCTTTGTCAAGCGATGGTGCATTTCAACATGATTGATACTGTGAGCCGAGGTATAAAGAAGATGTTCACCGAGCAGTGGCAGCGCCGCTTCCCTATGCCTGACTATGAAATTGACAATGACAAGCAGCAGGTTGCTGTCCGCATTTATGGAACATCCATCGATGAGCGTTACACTAACATGCTCAAGAATAACGATTCACTTACCCTCTGGGACTGTATTTCACTTGATGCTATCCAGAAGGACCATCGTATTGATGAATCGGTCGCACAGGACATGATTCAGCGAGGGCTAATCGAAGGTGAAGCTCCGAACTACACCATATCCCTTAGTGTTGCCAAAGCATCCAGACAACTCGCGAAATATACAAAAGTCAGAGGTCTTGAACGCGATAAAATCAAGCACATGATTTTGCAATACATTCAGAATGCAGGTGTTGACGGGGCAAAACGGGATGCAATCCTTGACTATCTACAGGACACCCTTCCCGTTCGTAATACAAGAGAACAGAATTCTGATTTGATTCGTAACATACTGAGAGAGATGGGGCAAGAAAACATAATTGTATCTAAAAACAAATTATGGTATTTATCAAAATCGACGGATTAAACGTATATCTGCAGCCATCATGGTGTAATACATGTGTAGTTTACAAATTTATCGTGTAGTAGTATGTGTAGTAGCTGTTTTTGGGGACTACTACACGTACCTTCATCAAATTTCTATCGCATCCGACCTAAATCTCGGTCGGATGCGTGTTAATTAGGCGTAATCCGACCGTTTATTTATTGTAAAAACGAGTAGTTTACCCGAAAAAAACAAGTAGTTGGCGAGTAGTTCTGCAAATATCCGAGTAGTTTGCCCGAAAAGCGAGTAGTTATTTGGGACAGGCGTGTCTTTGTTTTCATTGCCCTGACACCATAATTGTTGTGCGGAGGTATAAGAGGAGAATGAACAATAGGGCATAGAGTAGTATTGTTAGAAGCGTCCAGCCACGTGGGAGAGAGAAGTTGCCGGTGAGGTAATTGAGGATGCGGCTTGTGAGGCGATGGCGAAGTGTGGCGATTTTGGGAAGTAAGCCAGACGGGAGGTCTGAGAAAATCGAATGCGGTTTGGGCGTATCATCTGCAGTGGTGGATGCCCCGAAATGTTTGAGAATATCCATGTGGATGTCAACAAATTTCTTTTCAGTTCTCTTGATATAAGTGATTATCAGTCGATAGAAAGTGTTGAACTCTTTGAGCATTGCAATGCACATTTCTTTCTCGGTGGCATAATATGGCTCACCTTTAGCCTCGCATTCCTGTCGGAGCCGTTCTTCTGCTTGGCGGTCTTCTTCCTGATGACATTCCTGCCGTTGTTGCAGACAGTCGTGGCACGCTTTCAGAAACATTTCATAGATTTTGTCGGTGTCGATTTCAACCCGGATGTTGCCATCGGTAGTGGCAGCCGTTTTGCCTTCCAGAATCAGAAGTCGGTTCTTGATTTCGTTTAGCTCGTTGACTTGCTGATTGTGCAGTCGGTCAACATAGTTTTTATCGTTTGTATTCATTCATGTATTATATTTGGAAAAACCGGAGCAGACTGGGACAGTGCGCCGGAGCAGACTGGGACACTTTTG
>ENA-OPCY01000749-OPCY01000749.1-human-gut-metagenome-genome-assembly--contig:-NODE-749-length-22368-cov-4.611348_pt1 | contig 22368 bp, 35 predicted proteins | sample MGYA00241568_ERZ501487 | MGnify/ENA primary metagenome ERZ501487 (study PRJEB25962, sample SAMEA2042574) | human gut metagenome | biome: human gut; feature: human-associated habitat; material: faeces... | reverse complement strand
ACTTGTACTTTACGTCAAGCTCGGCGTTCGCTTTCTCGCCGCCGTTGCGACTCGCACTCCGAATAGGCACATTCCGTGTATAAGAACGCTCTGAATGGGTGTCCGTTCGGGTGTGGGTGTCCCACCCAAAACTGCAACGGAGTTGCAATATCACTTGCGCAAGGCGCAAATATCACTGTTGCCACGGGCAACAATATCACGCACACTTTGCGTGCATATCACTTACATTGCCTTGCGGCTCGTGTTCCGTCTGCGAATAAGCACATTCCGTTAATAAGTACACCCTGAATAAGTTTTCGTTTATCCGCTTGCGTGCAAAGCACGCACACACCAAGCAGACAATCTTGCGAAACTGCGGCTTGAGTTCTTGTCCATGTCCGAACTGATAGCAAAGATTTTCTGCGCGGTAGAAAAATAAAAATTCGCATAAAAAAACGGCGATACGCTCGCGCATCGCCGTTAAAAATATGCAAATTTTTATTTGAGTTCGGAGAAGTACTTGATAGTACGCACCATTTGAGAGGTGTAGCTGTTCTCGTTGTCGTACCAAGAAACGACTTGAACTTGGCTGTTGCCGTCTTCCATGGGAGCAACCATAGTTTGAGTTGCGTCGAAGATAGAACCGAAGCGGCTGCCGATGATATCAGAAGAAACGATTTGGTCGGTGTTGTAGCCGAAGGACTCGGTTGCGGCAGCTTTCATTGCGGCGTTGATGCCTTCAACGGTGACGTGACCTTTGACGACTGCCACGAGGATGGTGGTGGAACCGGTCGGAGTGGGAACGCGTTGTGCGGAACCGATGAGTTTGCCGTTGAGTTCGGGGATGACGAGACCGATTGCCTTTGCAGCGCCGGTGCTGTTGGGGACGATGTTGATTGCAGCCGCGCGGCTTCTTCTCAAATCACCCTTTCTTTGCGGACCGTCGAGAGGCATTTGGTCACCGGTGTATGCGTGAACCGTGGTCATGATACCGCTCATGATAGGTGCATAATCGTTGAGTGCTTTCGCCATAGGAGCGAGGCAGTTGGTCGTGCAGCTTGCAGCGGAGATGATGTTGTCAGTTGCTTTCAAAGTGGTGTGGTTGACGTTGTAGACGATTGTGGGAAGGTCGTTGCCTGCGGGAGCAGAGATGACGACTTTGCGTGCGCCTGCGTCGATGTGTGCTTGTGCTTTTGCTTTGGAGGTGTAGAAACCCGTGCATTCCAAAACGACGTCTACGCCGAGTTCGCCCCAGGGAAGTTCTGCAGCTTTTGCTTTTGCGTAGATGGTGATCTTCTTGCCGTCGACGACGATGTAACCGTCTTCTTTGATCGTGCCGTCCTCGTTGAGAACTGCTTCACAGCTTTCTACCGTGTGAGAATTTGCGTAGTTGCCTTGTGTTGAGTCGTACTTAAGAAGATGAGCGAGCATCTTGGGGCTTGTGAGGTCGTTGATAGCGACAATTTCATAACCCTCTGCACCGAACATTTGTCTGAATGCAAGACGTCCGATACGACCAAAACCGTTGATAGCGACTTTTACGTTTGCCATTATAAATTCCTCCATAAAGGTTTATTCCTGATTTGATTGGATTTCCAACCGCAATTATTTTACAATTATTACGAAAAATATGCAAGTGTTATTAAAGGATTTTTTTATCGAATAAAAAAACGAACGTTCGGCGCAACTTTCCGTCGAGCCGAACGGCTTTAACCTTAAATTATTTGCAACAAATCAGTCGGCAAGGAAAGTGAGTTTTCCGTACACCAAAACGCTGATAAAATCGATAGGCCACACGAACACGAACAGCGCAAAGGACAACAATCCCGTGACGAGCGTATGACGTTGCCTCGTTTGCGAATATTTTGCAAAGCGGTATATAAACGTCATTGCCCAACCGAAAAAGAACTCTATCGCGCATTTCGACGTAAGCGAAAGGTTGTCGAATCTTGCAGTGGCGGTAGTGCCTGCGACGTCGTCGGCTTCGAGCGGAAGCACGATTGAAAAAGTGCTGCCCTTGCCTTTTTTGCTTTTTACGTAAACCTCTCCGCCGTGGTCTTTCATAATCTCGCGCACGACGTAAAGTCCCACGCCCTGACTGTTGCCCGACGAGCGCGCTTTGTCCTCGGTGTAAAATTGGTCGAAAACGTAAGGCAAACTCTCTTTTGAAATGCCTATGCCGTTGTCGCGAACGTAAAGAATGAAGCGTTTGCCCTTTTTCTTTGCGCCGATTTTCACCGTCTGACCTTTGTCGGAGTATTTCACCGCATTTGAAAGAAGATTTTGCACCACCCTTTCCATTTGTCCCTCGTCAACTCTGACTTCGACATCGGGGATTTTGCCCACTTGGAGTTTTATATTCCTCGCCTGCGCAAGCGGACGAAGTTTCTCAATCGTTTTGCCGAAAAAGTTTCTTGCCGGATGCAAAGTTTTGTGCGCGGATTGTTTTCTTATCTCGGCGTTGGACGACTCCACCATGCCTATAACCATCTCGTTCATTTGGTCTGTTTTTTGGATGATTAGTGCAGGATAGTCCTTATCGTCCATGCCGTCGGAAATGCACTCGGCGTATCCGGAAATAATCGCAAGCGGAGTTTTCATGTCGTGCGCGACGGAAGCGATGGACTTGTTTGCCCTAAGCGACGAATCCGTTTCGCTGTCTTTGAGTTTGAGCATTGCAACGCGCAATGCTTCAAGCCTTACGGCAATCGAATGATACGTTCCGAAGCCACGCGTTTCAACGGGGTCGTACAAGTCGCCCTCTTGCAATTTCGCAAGCGTTCTTTCGATTCTCAAAATCTCGTTTCTGTTCAGCATACGCCGTTTAACCTCTTATTTCGTGCAGATAAACTGTCGTTTTTGCGATTTGTCGTTTCAATCTTGCCACTTATAGCCAAGTCCCCATACGGTCACGACATTGCTTATTCCGACTTTAGACAGCTTATCGCGAAGCCTTGCAATCGTCACCGCGACAGTGTTTTCGTCAATGTATTCATCGACGCCCCAAACGTCGTCTATGAGCTTTTGTTTGGGCATAATCTGATTTTCATGTATTGTAAGATAGTCAAGGATTTTGAACTCCTTTGCTGTCAGATTCAACGGTTCGCCGTCCACTTTCGCCTCGTATCTCGATGACGAAATCATGAGGCTTCCATAGTGTCTATCGCCCAACGGAACGGCGTTGAACTCATAGTACCTTCTAAGTTGCGCGCCAACTCTCATAACCATTTCTTTGAACGAAAACGGCTTTGTGATATAGTCGTCCGCGCCGAGATCGAACATGCGTACTTTGTCGTCCTCCGTCACTTTTGCCGACACGACGATTATCGGCATCGTCATGGTTTTTCGGAGCGTTTCGCACACCGTGAACCCATCGATTTTGGGCATCATAATATCAAGCAACGCAAGGTCGGGCTTTATCTCGCTTGCTTTTCTCAATGCGTCTGCGCCGTCAAACGCCTAGTAGACTTCATGCCCTGCCTTTTCGAGATAACTCTTCATCATATCGGATATTTCAACGTTGTCCTCTGCTATAAGTATCTTTCTCATATCAATCTCCGCTAAAAATTTTCGCTTCTATTTTACAATATTATTTTGCATATTTCCATACTTTTTTACAATCAAAACTCTGATGCGGCAATTTTCTTTTGTGCCTCTTCGAAGTATCTCTTATATGCCTTTTGGCAATACCACGCATGCTTATCCTCTTCGGGCTTTTCAGACAATTTATACGAGTATCTGCCGTTGACTTTCCAGCCGTTGAGCATGCCTATGTCAAAAGCGTTCGTAGGGCAATTGAAAGAGCATCTAGCACACATAACGCAGTCGCCGCCAAAGCTGAACTTGCCATTTCCGTCCGTTTTGATGTTGCCAACGGGGCAATTTTTTGCGCAAGTGCCGCATTTTATACACTTGTTGCCGTCAACCTTGAAAAATCTTCCGTTGACTTTCATTGCCGGTTGTTCGATGCGCACCACCCATGCCACAAATCTTCCGAACGGAACTTTGGAAAGTTTATGCTCGACGCCGCAAAGCACTTCCCTTGCCTCGACGGAAGCAAGTTGTTCAAGCGTGTTTTTCATCCTTGCCGCCATTTCGTCGGTATGCCTGAAAATCATATTGTACGGCATCACGTAGTGGTATTCGCTGAAAGGAACGTATCCTTTTCGCTTCATAATATCGTTAAATTTTATCGACGACACGTTGTTGATTTTTAGCGGTTCACCCGACGTTTTGACAACGAAATATTGTTTTGTGCCATTTGCTTTCGGCAAAGCTTTTGCAAGGTCGAGCATTATGTAGGGCGCATTAAATCCGTGGATGGGATAGGCAAATCCGACATAGTCGAAGTTGTTTGGATCCGGCAAGTTTTCAAAGCCCTTTTTCACCGTGTACAGCGTGGTTTCGACGCCGTTTTTTTCAAATTCGCTCTTATATATATCGCACGCTTTTTTCGTATTGCCCGTGCCCGAAAAGACGTATATTATTGCGTTTTTCATGGTTTTCTCCTTCACTCACTTTATTTTTCGCCTTAATACACGGTGTATCTTGCAACGTGATTGCCGTCGTAAAAATAGGTCGTGTTTTCGCCTTTTGCGTGAGTATCGTACCAAACTTGCGCATAAAACGGCATAAATTTTGACAATCTGTCATAGTCCCACGGCTGAGGTTGACAACACACAGGACACCAATGACCGGCTTTGAGAATACAATACGGCGACGCCCAAAAACGATGTCCGTCGTGGCACTCCCATTCGAGTTTTGTGTACAAATCGCCCTTTTTCATGCTCGTAGACAAGCACTTACCGCCCCTGAACGCCGCCGCGGACTGCATATCTTCAATATTGAGTTCGTCGTCGCGCTTGCTTTCGTCATAGCCGTGGTCGAGGATATAGCCGTGTTCTTTGAGCTTTGTGATATCTCTCATATCGTCGTAATCGACGTCGCCGTCGGCAAGTTGTCCGTGCGCCAAAATCGGGAACTTGCTCCAATCGCTCGGCAAACATTTGAGATTTTCTTTGCTTCCGAAAAATGCCTTTACTTTGCCTGCCTGATTGCTACTCACCCAATATCTTGGTGCATTGTCGTCTTTAAGCAGTCTCTCTATGGCAAGTTTGGACACGAGTTTTGCAGGCACTAACTTTCCAAGTCTGTAATATTCGTGTTGTGACAGTATTTCTTGCCAGTAATCCTTTATATCCTCATGCTGAAAATCAAAATAATCGTTCAGAATATGGCTGTCCTGAAACCACATACAGTGGAAGTTACGAATGGAATTCCACTGCGGTTTCATATATTTTTGCGTCGAACCGCCGATAATCTTGAAGCCCTCGTCAAATGTATCGTATCCCGTCACTCTGTTGCATGCACCGCCGCCAATGTTGTAACACTTCTTCCAGAACTTCTCTTCGAGTTGTCCGCTTGCGTCCTTTTCGACGAGCCTGCGCATCAAAAGACCGCTATCGCGCGCCGTAACCCATTCGATAGGAGCATTAAAACATGTGTGGAACATAAGTCCGTCTTTCATATTGTTGGTGAGCATTCTGTTGTGAAGCATACCCGTCTGACGAAGCACCGCCCATTGCTTTACGTCGCTGTCGAGAACGTATCTCTCACCCTTGATTTTGCTTGCGGAATACTCGTCGTACGTGCTCGATATAAGCGGATCCCCCACTCTCCCCCAGGGGTGCTTGTAATTGCGGTTGCCGTATATCGCAACAGTGGAAATATGCACGAGTTTGGGCTGATTTTCCTTTATCTCGGACACTGAATCCACGATATTCATTGCACCGATGCGGTTACATCTGTCTGTAAGCACGGGATAGTGGTCGGCAGTCGGAGGAATGACTGCGGCGAGATTGAGAACGTAATCGCTGTTTGCCACAAGTTTTCTGCAATCTTCCTTTTCTGCCAAATCGCCGAAAATAACCTCGATTCTGCCTCCGTATTTACGCTTCCATTCTTTTGCACACTTGCGTTCTCTTCTTTCGTTCAAAAGCAATACTTTAAGCTTTTCGACAACCCCGCTCTCCATGAGTTGCATGACAGTTTCAAGTCCCATATTTCCGCTTGCTCCGGTGAGTGCAATGATTTTTCCCATATATGTGCCTCCTTTGTTTACGCATATATTATCGCACCCCGCCTTTGCAGAAGTCTTGACAAAAACATTACAATTGAGCCTAATTTCGACAAAATACACACTGTTTTGTAAGAGTTTTGTAAGATATTCGAAACGGACTTGCGGATTCGAAAAGTCTATAAATTTCAAATAATCGTTTTTTTGCGAGATTAAGCATAAAAAAAATCCACCGAAAATTCGGTGGATTTCTTGTTTTTTAAGGACTCAATCAGATGAGTTTAAGAATGCAAGTTTCTGCTGCGTCGCCGCGACGAGTGCCGGTTTTTAGGATACGGGTGTAACCGCCGCCTTGTCCGAGCTCGTTCTTGCGTGCGTCATACTTGGGAGCATACTCTTTGAACATCTTTTCGATAAGGGGGTGTTTTGTATCTTTGATGCGCGCTCTGAAAGCGGATTTTGATTCCTTTTCCCCCTTGATCTCTTGAAGATCGACGAGTTCAGCCATAAGTCTGCGACGTGCTGCGAGCTTCTTGGGACCGTCGTTGGTGAAAACGACTTCTTTCTTTGCGCCCTTTGCGTCGGCGACGGTCTTTGTGACCTTCACGTCGTCTTGGTAAGCTCTCATTGCGATAGTGATATATTTTTCAGCGAGGCTTCTGACTGCTTTTGCACGGTCGACAGTAGTTTCGATTTGACCGTACCAAAGAAGCTCGGAAACCTGATTTTTAAGCATAGCCATTCTTTGGTCTGTGCGTTTTCCTAATTTAGACATAGTGTTCCTCCTGTGCTCTTAGTCCTCTTGGGCCTTCAAGCCGAGGCCGAGGTCTTCGAGTTTCTTGACAACTTCTTCGAGTGATTTTCTGCCGAGGTTTCTCACTTTGAGCATATCGTCTTCCGTGCGCTTCGTGAGGTCTTCGACTGTATGGATGTTTGCGCGTTTCAAGCAATTGTACGAACGCACCGAGAGATCGAGATCTTCAACGGACATTTCCAAAACCTTGACCTTGCTGTCGGTCTGCGGCTCGACAAGGATTGACTTGTCGCCCATGTTTTCAACCAAATCGACAAAGAGTTTGATGTGGTCGTTCATGATTTTTGCAGCAAGAGAGGTGATTTCCTTTGCAGAGGTCGTGCCGTCGGTCGTAACTTCGAGGGTAAGTTTGTCGAAGTCGATGCTTTGTTCGACACGAGTGCTTTCAACTGCATAGTTGACTCTCACGACCGGAGTGTAGATCGAATCGATCGGAATGTAACCGATGGATTGATGATGGTCTTTGTTTTGGGAAGCGGGAACGTAACCTCTTCCGCAATCGACGAAGATGGTCATATCGATTGATGCGCCCTCGTCCAAAGTGCAGATGACTTGGTCGGGATTCATCACTTCGATGCCGGTGGCGCATTGAATGTCGCCTGCCGTAACCGTGCCGACTGTGTTTGCAAAGAGTTTGCATTCTTGTTTGCCCGCGGTCTCGAGACTGCTGATTGCTTTGAAACGAACAGTTTTGAGGTTGAGGATAATTTCGGTAACTTCCTCTTTCACGCCCTTGATTGTGGAGAATTCGTGATCGACTCCCGCGATCTTGATGCCGACTGCCGCAGCACCGGGAAGCGCGGAAAGAAGAATACGACGCAAGCAGTTGCCGATCGTCGTGCCGAAGCCTCTTTCAAGCGGCTCGACGACGAATTTGGCATAGTTTTTGCTTTCGTTCTCCGTGCAAGTTATCTTGGGACTTTTGATTTCCATCATAACTGTATCCTCCGATCAAATTATTTTGAGTACAACTCGACGATAAGGTGTTCTTGGATGTCGAGGTCGATGTCGCTTCTTTCGGGAAGAGCGACGACCTTGCCCGTGAGTGTAGCGTTGTCAAATTCGAGCCATTTGACGAGGCTGAGGTTTTTGGTCTCTTTGACGGCATTCCACATTGCGGAATCTTTCTTGTTTTCTTTGACTGCCACGACGTCGCCTGCTTTGACGAGGTAGGACGGAATGTCCACTGTCTTGCCGTTGACGGTGATGTGACCGTGGTTGACGATTTGGCGAGCCATAGCTCTTGAGGTGCCGAGGCCGAGACGATAAACGACGTTGTCAAGTCGTCTTTCGATCAAAACGAGCATGTTGTCACCGGTGACGCCGCGCATTTCGGATGCTCTGTCATAGTACATCTTGAACTGCTTTTCGGTCACGCCGTAGTAACGTTTGGTCTTTTGTTTTTCACGAAGTTGAACGCTGTAGCCGCTTGCTTTCTTTCTTCCCTTGCCGTGATCTCCGGGAGGTGCGTACTTTGTGAGAAGGGGGCATTTTGTAGAACCGCACTTCTCGCCCTTGAGATAGAGTTTGCAACCTTCACGTCTGCAAAGACGGCAATCTGCTCCTGTATATTTAGCCATAGTTTAAGTCCTCCTAATTACAGTCTTCTCGCCTTGGGCGGACGGCATCCGTTGTGAGGAATCGGAGAAACGTCTTGAATGAGCGTAACTTCGATACCGACGTTTGCGAGTGCGCGGATTGCGCTCTCTCTGCCTTGACCGGGACCTTTGACGTAGACTTCAACGCTTCTCATACCTTGATCGTATGCAACTTTGGCTGCGTCTTCGCTGACCATTTGTGCTGCAAACGGAGTGGACTTACGGCTGCCGCGGAGTTTGAGTTTGCCTGCGGAAGACCAAGAGATTGCGTTGCCGTTCATATCGGTGATAGTAACGATTGTGTTGTTGAAAGAAGCGTGGATATGCACTTGACCTTTTTCAACGCGTTTGATATCTTTTCTTTTCTTAATAGCTTTTCTTGCGATACCTGCCATAGTCTAGCCTCCTTATTTCTTGCTGCGGCTGACTGCGCGCTTGGGACCTTTTCTTGTACGAGCGTTTTGTTTGGTGTTTTGACCACGTACGGGAAGTCCTTTTCTGTGACGAACGCCGCGATAGCAACCGATTTCCATCAATCTCTTGATATTGAGACCGACTTCTCTTTTGAGGTCGCCTTCGACGTGCAAATGTTGTTCGATGTAATCACGAATGAGACTGACTTGATCTTCGCTCAAATCCTTGACGCGAATATCGGGATTGATGCCGGTCTCTTTCAAAATCTTTTGAGAAGTTGCAAGGCCGATACCATAGATGTAGGTAAGTCCGTATTCAACTCTCTTGTCGCGCGGAAGATCCACGCCGGCGATTCTTGCCATTTTCTACCTCCGAAATAGTGAAAAAAGTGTTTTTATATATGCCACGCATAGGTAGTTGCCGTAAGATTTGGAATGAAGCAACCAGCCGCCCTACGCTTTTTGCCGAATTTTACTTTTGATGAAGAGGCGGAGCATTGCCTCAAAACGTCAAAAGCCCGACGCATCAATCAACCTTGACGTTGTTTGTGGTTGGGATACTTTGAGCAGATAACCATAACTCTGCCGTTTCTTTTGATAACTTTGCATTTGTCGCACATAGGCTTGACGCTGGGTCTGACTTTCATAGTTAACCTCCTGAATGAGTCCTTTGTTTTCGATTTTGTTTCGATATGACCTTATTTGTTGCGGTAGATTATTCTGCCTTTTGTCAGGTCGTACGGCGACATTTCGATTTTGACTTTGTCGCCTTCGAGAATTCTTATGTTGTTGATACGCAACTTTCCGCCGAGATATGCAAGAATCTCATGGCCGTTTGTGAGCATCACTCTGAATTGAGTTTTGGGCAAAACTTCGATGACTTTGCCTTCGGTTTCGATAACGTCTTCTTTTGACATAGAGTCCTCTTATTTGTTGTTGTCGTTGTAAAAACGGAGTGCGCTGAACAATTCCTGATCGAACACCTGATTTCCGTTTTTAAGTTTTTCCGCAATCTTTTCAAGCGTGTCGCCCGTGGATTGAAGATGTTTTACGTTTTTGAGTTTCGCGTTTTTGATATGGCGCAGATTTCCGTCCGCAATTCTCACCGTATTCTCGTCAACAATCTCGACGACCACATAATATGCGCCTTGGTCGCGACCTGCTTTTGAATAAACGATTGAACCGATTTCCATATCAAAGCGTAAGTATTTCAGCTCCGTTTTCTGTCAGAGCAACAGTGTTCTCATAGTGAGCGGAAGGTTTGCCGTCGAGAGTGACGCATTTCCAACCGTCCTCGAGCGTTTGCCACGTGCCCATATTGACCATAGGTTCGATTGCAAGCACCATACCCACTTCGAGTTTCGGACCGTGTCCTGCTTTGCCGTAATTCGGCACAGCGGGATCCTCGTGCATTTCTCTGCCGATTCCGTGGCCTACCATCGACCTCACCACACCGTATCCGCGCGATTCGTTGTAAACCTGCACGGCGTGTGATATGTCGCCCAAACGACCGCCTGCCTTGAATTGCTTAACGCCCTCGAAAAAACTCTCTCTCGTTGTATCGACAAGGCGTTTTTTCTCTTCGCTTACCTCGCCTACGAGGAAGGTTCTTGCTGCGTCCGCTTGCCAGCCCTTGAAAACAAGTCCGCAATCGACACCGATTATCTCGCCTTCTTTGAGCCGTCTGTCCGAGGGAAATCCGTGCACTACGACTTCGTCTATCGAAGCGCATATCGTGCCGGGGAATCCGCCGTATCCGAGGAAGGACGGAGTCGAGTCGTGTCTTTTGATGTAATCGTAGGCAAATTCGTCAAGACGCTTTGTGGACACACCCGGTTTCACTCTGTCGCCGAGGAAGAGCAAGCAATCTCTGAGGATTGCGCCCGATTTCCTCATACATTCGATTTCGTGCGGGCTTTTGATGTTAATCATTCAAGCACCTTCTTGATGTCCGCAAAGATTTCTTCTTTCGTGCCGTTGGCTTTGATGTCGACGACTTTGTTTTGCGAACGATAGTAATCGATAAGCGGTTGCGTTTGGTCGCTGTAGACTTTAAGTCTGTTTTTCACGGTTTCGGGCTTGTCGTCGTCACGGATGAAAAGTTCCTTTCCGCAACGCTTGCATGTAGTTTCGCCGTTGAGCATTGAAACGTGATATGTTTCTCCGCACACGCAAACCCTTCTGCCTCCGAGTCTTGAAACGATGGTTTCAAACGGTACGTCGATGTTGATTGCAAGGTCGATTCTGGCAACCTTGTCGAGAGCCTCTGCCTGAGCGATTGTTCTGGGAAATCCGTCAAGAATGTATCCGTTTTTGCAATCCTCTTGCGAAAGTCTGTCTTCAACCAAGCCGATGACCACTTCGTCGGGAACGAGTCCGCCCGATTCCACAAAAGCTTTTGCTTTCAAACCGAGAGGAGTGCCTTCCTTCATGTTGCGACGAAGGATGTCACCCGTCGAGATGTGAGGAACCTTGAATTCCTCCGCAATCATTGCCGCTTGCGTACCTTTTCCTGCGCCCGGAGCGCCTAATAATATAATATTTTTCATAATTATTTATTATAGCACTTTTTCGCTTCGATGGCAAACAAATCATTGATTGATTTGCGCCACCGAGCAAAAAATTTGGGTTTGTTTGTCGATTCGCTTATTTGAGGAAGCCTTTGTAGTGCTTCATCATAATTTGCGATTCGAGTTGCTTGTTGAGTTCGAGTGCGACGGACACGACGATGAGCAAACCTGTTGCGGAGAACGAGTTCGCAAACGGGAGAGCCGGAGCCGCCCAAGTGCCGTTGCCCATTGCAAGAGCTCTGAAGATGAAAGTCGGGATGAGTGACAAGCACATGAGGAACACCGCTCCGAAGAAGGTGATTCTGTTGTTGATCTTCTTGAGGAAGTCGCTTGTCGGTTTGCCCGCTCTTATGCCGGGGATAAATCCGCCGTATTGTTGAATGTTTTTGGATACGTCTTCGGGATTGAACTGGATTTGAGCATAGAAATAGCTGAATCCGAGGATAAACAATGCCAAAAGTACGTAGTAGACCGCGGTGCCGCTTCCCATGTATTGAGCATACCAAACTGCCGCTTCGGTGTTGCTGAAGAAGAGTTGGATGATCATTTGCGGGAACATAAGCAAGGACGATGCGAAAATGATAGGCATAACGCCGCTACCGTTGACGCGGATGGGGATATACGTGGATTGACCGCCGTACATCTTGTTGCCCTTGATTTGTTTGGAGTACTGCACCGTGATTCTTCTCTCTGCACCGTCCATAAAGACGATAAACGTAAGCACTGCCACAACGACGAGAATAAATCCGATGATGTTCCAGATATAAGTCCATTCGTTGCCGACGAGCTTGAAAGATTCCGCCATAGTCGTGCCTGCGGTTGAAAGAATACCGATGAAGATGATGATTGACGTACCGTTGCCGATGCCGTACTCGGTGATTCTTTCGCTCAGCCACATGACCATGACGCTACCGCCCACGAGAAGAACGATTGTGAGAGCCATTGTGAGGATGGGGTTATCCGCACCCGATTCGAATGAGAACACGTCGATAAAGTAACTCTTGAAAGCCACGACGATACCGATTGCTTGCACGACTGCGAGCACGACGGCAACGATTCTCGTGATTTGCGTGAGTTTCTTTCTGCCTTCTTCACCCTCTTTGGACATCTTCTCCAGCGCAGGAATAACCAGCGCGAGAAGCTGCATGATAATCGACGAGTTGATAAACGGCAACACGCCGAGTGCAAACAAGGTGGCGTTCTGCATCGATCCGCCCGTAATAACGTTGAGGATGCTCAAAAAGTCGCTTGAAAAAGCTTCCGCTTGTTGCATCGCCGCAATGTTGAAGGTCGGGATGGGGATGTAACATCCGATTCTATAGACGAGGATAAGAGCGAGGGTAATCCATATCTTCACTCTTATTTCCTTCGACTTGAATGCGTTTTTGAGAGTCTCAAACATTATAGCACCTCTGTTGTGCCGCCTGCCTTTTCGATTTTTTCAATTGCAGACGCGGTGAATTTGTTGGCTTTGATCGTAAGCTTCTTTTCAAGTTCGCCGTTGCCGAGGACTTTGAGTCCGTAAGGCTCGACTTTCTTGATGACGCCGCTTGCGACAAGCTCATCGATACCGACAACTGCTCCGTCTTCAAATCTGTTGAAAACGTCGATGTTGACTGTGTTGTAGACGTGTGCGAATCTCTTGTTGTTGAAACCGATCTTCGGAAGTCTTCTGGTCATCGGCATTTGGCCGCCTTCGAAGTTGGGACGTACTCCGCCACCGCTTCTTGCCCATTGACCTTTGTGTCCACGAGTAGATGTTTTACCCATGCCGGAGCCTACGCCGCGACCAATTCTCTTGGTTGTGGTTCTTGCGCCATCTGCAGGTTTAAGATCTTGAATATTCATATGCTCCTCCTCACGCTTCCTCGACCTTGACAAGGTGAGAAACTTTTGCGATCTTTCCTCTCACGCAAGCGTCGTCAACGAAAGTTCTGGAATTGCCGATTTTGTGCAAGCCCATAGCTTCGAGATTGGCTTTTTGGTTTTTGAGGATGCCGTTTGCGCTCTTAACGAGAGTAACTTTGATCATTTTGACTTCTGCTTTTGCAGCCGCTTTCTTTGCCATAGTACACCTCCCGATTAGTCAGCCACGACGTCTACGCCGCGAAGTTGTGCGATTTGCTCTGCGTTGCGAAGGCTCATAAGTCCTTCAAGCGTTGCTTTTGCGCTGTTGATGGGATTGTTTGAGCCGAGGGATTTTGTTCTGATGTCCTTCACGCCTGCGGTTTCGAGCACCATACGGACTGCACCGCCCGCGATGACGCCGGTACCTTCTTCGGCAGGAAGGAGAAGAACTTGACCACGACCGAACTTGCCCGTCGTTGCATGAGGAATTGTGTTGCCTTTCAAAGAAACAGTCACGAGATTGCGTTTTGCAAATTGCGTTGCTTTCTCGATTGCTTCGGGAACTTCAGCCGCTTTGCCCATGCCGAGTCCCACTCTGCCGTTGCCGTCACCGACTACGACAAGTGCGGAGAAACGCATGTTTTTGCCACCTTTGGTGGTCTTTGTGACACGGTTGACAGCGATGAGTTTCTTGTTCAAACCATCGTTCTCTTCTCTGTTTCTATCGTTTCTTCTATCACGATTTTCTGCCATAATTCCTCCGATTAAAACTCAAGACCGGCTTCTCTTGCGCCGTCGGCGAGAGCTTGCACTCTGCCGGTGTAAAGATAGCCGCCTCTGTCGAACACGACTTCTTTGATGCCGATTGCCTGAGCTTTTTCAGCAATTGCCTTGCCGACGACTTTTGCAACGTCGCTCTTGGAAAGTTCCGCAGTTTGAGCTGCGATTGCTTTTTCGAGGTCGGATGCAGCGCAAAGAGTGTTGCCCTTCACGTCGTCGATCACTTGAGCATAGATATGGTTTGTGCTTCTGTACACGCAAAGACGAGGTCTTTGGGCAGTGCCGCTGACTTTCTTTCTGACTCTTGCGTGACGAATGATTCTATCTGCGTTTTTATCTTTTTTGCTTATCATACTTCACCTCAATTACTTCGTGGCTCTCTTGCCGACCTTGTGGATGACGGTCTCATCCTTGTAGTGAATACCGTAGTTGTGATACGGTTCAACCGGTTTGATAGCCTTGATGGTTGCAGCGGTTTGACCGACGAGTTGGCGGTCAATGCCCTTAACGACGATTTCGAGGGGTTGCGGTTGCGCAAAAGTGATGCCTTCGGGAGCGGTGAACTCAACGGGATGAGAAAATCCGATGTTGAGAGTCATCTTGTTGCCCGAAAGAGTGACCTTATAACCTACGCCGTTGACGATGAGGCTCTTTTCAAAACCTTTAGTTACGCCAACCACCATGTTGTGGATGAGAGCGCGGTAAAGTCCGTGCAATGCGCGATGGTCTTTGTCGTCGGTGTGACGAGTGCAAACCACGTGTCCGTCCTCGACTTTGACGTCGATGGATTTGTCAACCGTTTGGGAAAGTGCGCCGAGGGGGCCTTTCACCGTAACGAGGTTGTTGTTGATATCAACTGTAACACCTTGCGGAATGGCAATAGGTGCTCTACCGATTCTTGACATAGCGCGCCTCCTTACCAAACGTATGCGAGCACTTCGCCGCCGACGCGTTGTGCTTTCGCTTCCTTATCGGTGAGGATACCCTTGGAAGTGGAAAGGATTGCGATACCCATTCCGTTGAGAACCTTGGGAAGATTGTCCACACCTGCGTAGACGCGAAGACCGGGTGTAGAAACTCTCTTAAGACCGGTGACGACCTTTTGTCCCTTGACTGGAGCATATTTGAGAGTGATGACGATGTTGTTTTGAACATTGCCGTCCACAACCTCAAATCCTTTGACGTAACCTTCTTTTACGAGGATTTCTGCGATTGCCACCTTGATTTTGCTCGCCGGAACTTCAACCGTTTCGTGCTTTGCGGTCAAGGCATTTCTAATTCTTGTAAGCATATCTGCAATTGGATCAGTCATTTTTAGTGCCTCCTCTTACCAACTTGCCTTCTTCACTCCGGGAAGCTCGCCTTTGTATGCGAGGTTTCTGAAGCAAACTCTGCAAATACCGTACTTTTTGAGCACGGCGTGGGGACGTCCGCAAATACGGCAACGTGTATATTCACGCGTCGAGAACTTTTGTGGTCTTTGTTGCTTGATTTTCATTGATGTTTTGGCCATAGTTCACTCCTTACTTCGCAAAAGGCATACCGAGCAACTTGAGAAGTTCTCTTGCCTCTTCGTCAGTCTTTGCCGTTGTAACGATGCAAATATCGAAACCGCGAACCTTTTCGACTTTGTCGAATTCGATTTCGGGGAAGATGAGTTGCTCTTTCACGCCGACTGCGTAGTTGCCTCTTCCGTCAAAAGACTTCGAAGAGATTCCGCGGAAGTCGCGGACTCTGGGGAGCGCGATGGAAATGAACTTATCGAGGAAGTCGTACATTCTGTTGCCGCGAAGAGTAACTTTTGCACCGACGTTCATACCTTCTCTCACCTTGAAGTTTGCAACGGATTTCTTTGCCGTAGTGATAACCGGTTTTTGGCCTGCAATCATTTTGAGCTCTTCCACTGCAAGTTGCAGGGATTTGCTGTTGTCTTTGCAGTCGCCCAAGCCCATGTTAAGCACGATTTTCTCAAGACGAGGAACTTCGTTAATGTTCTTGTAGCCAAAGCGTTTGATGAGAGCCGGTACGACCTCTTCGGCATACTGTTTTCTCATGCGATATCTTTCAGCATTACCAGCATTGGTCTTATCGGTTGCAGTTGCTTTAGCAACCTGATTTTTCTTTTCTGCCACGATATTACCTCCGATTTATCAGTCCTTCTTATCTTCGGACTTTTCTGCTTTCTTTTTTGCGGCTTTCTTTGCCACTTTCTTTGCAGATGGTTTCTTCTCGTCCAAAGACGCACCGCACTTGGGGCATACGCGGACGGATTTTTGTTTGCCGTTCACGTCTTTCACTTCGTGCTTGACTCTGACGACGTCGCCGCAGCCTGCGCAAACGTGCATAACGTTGGATGCATCGATTGTGCCTTCTTGCTTGATGATGCCGCCCTTTTCTTGTGCGTTTCTGGGCTTTTTGCTCTTTGAAATGATGTTGACGCCTTCAACGTAGATTCTGCCGGTATCGGGAACGACTTTGAGGACTTTGCCCACTTTGCCTTGATCCTTGCCGGTGATAACCATAACGTTGTCGCCTTTCTTAACACTCAATTTTGCCATAATAGTTGTCCTCCTTACAGCACTTCGGGTGCGAGAGAGATGATTTTGGTGTAATCCTTGTCACGAAGTTCTCTTGCGATAGGCCCAAAAATACGAGTGCCTTGTGGTTGTTTTTGGTTGTCGATGATGACCGCCGCATTGTCGTCGAACTTGATGTGGCTGCCGTCCTCGCGTTGAAGACCGAACGTCGTGCGGACGATAACCGCTTTGACGACGTCGCCTTTCTTGACCTTGCCGCCCGGGATTGCCGATTTGACGGATGCGACGATGACGTCGCCGATATTTCCGCTTCTTCTGAAAGAACCGCCCAGGACTCTGATGCACATAATTTCTTTGGCTCCGCTGTTGTCAGCGACTTTGAGCCAACTCAATGGTTGAATCATAGCGTTCCTCCTATTATTTGGCTTTCTCGACTATTTCGACGAGTCTCCAGCACTTGTCCTTGGAAAGAGGACGAGTTTCTTGGATAAGCACCTTGTCGCCGATGCCGCATGCGTTGTTTTCGTCATGCGCTTTGAACTTCTTGGTGCGGTTTACGATTTTCTTGTAGAGGGGATGTTTTACGCGTTCGCTGACTGCGACGACGATGGTTTTGTCCATCTTGTCGCTAACAACGATACCCACTCTTTCTTTTCTCAAATTTCTTTCTTCCATATTATCCTCCGATTAGCCCTTTGCCTCGTCTTTTGCGCGAGCAATTTCTCTTTGACGGATGACAGTCTTGATACGGGCAATGTCGCGACGAGTTTCAACGATAACCATGGGGTTTGTCAATTGATTCGTGGCGTTTTTGAAGCGGAGGAAAAACAATTCCGACTTCAATTCGTTGAGCTTGGTTTGAAGCTCCTTATCTGTCATTTCCAAAACTTGTTTTGATTTCATGCTTCACCGCCTTCGGCACCGTTGACGTCCTCTGCTCTGACAAACTTGCATTTGACGGGAAGTTTGTTTGCAGCAAGACGCAATGCCTCTTTTGCTACTGCTTCGTCGATACCTGCGATTTCAAACATCACACGGCCCGGCTTGACGACTGCTACCCAGTATTCGGGAGAACCTTTACCTGAACCCATACGAGTTTCGGCAGGCTTCTTGGTTACGGGTTTGTGAGGGAAAATATCCACCCAGACTTGACCGCCACGACGGATGTATCTCGTCATAGCGACACGAGCTGCTTCGATTTGGTTGGAGGTAATCCAGCCCGGCTCTGTCGAAACAAGACCGTATTCGCCGTATGCGACGATGTTGCCCTTGTTTGCTTTGCCTTTCATTCTGCCACGCATTTGGCGACGTCTTTTGACGCGTTTAGGCATTAACATTATTGATTTCCTCCTTCAAGTGGATTTTTGCCAAGGATTTCACCCTTGTAGATCCAGCATTTGACGCCGATTGCGCCAAACGTGGTATTTGCGGTTGCGACACCGTAATCGATGTCCGCGCGGAGAGTTTGAAGAGGAATGGAGCCTTCGCGGTATTGTTCGCTTCTTGCGATTTCAGCACCGTCGAGTCTGCCGCTGACCATCGTCTTGACGCCCTTTGCGCCCGCTTTCATAGCCTTGGACATTGCTTGTTTCATTGCGCGACGGAAGGAAGCGCGTCCTTCGAGTTGTTTTGCAATGCCTTCCGCAACGAGTTGAGCGTCTGCATCGGGATGTTTGACTTCCATGATGTTGATGCTCACTTTCTTGTCGCCGGAAACAAGTTTTTCAACTTCTTTCTTGATTTCTTCAACGCCTGCGCCTGCTTTGCCGATGAGCACTGCCGGGCGTGCGGTGTAGATTGCGACTACGAGTTTATCTGCCGCTCTTTCGAGCACGATTTTTGAAATTGCCGTATCGTAGTATTTCTTTTTGATGAACTTGCGGACTTTGTTGTCTTCGACAATGTTGTCTGCAAAGTGCGCCTTGTCGGCATACCATTTAGAACTCCACGATTTGATGACGCCTGTACGAAGACCGTTCGGATCGACTTTTTGTCCCATTGTGTATACCTCCTATTACGCTTTCACCGTGTCAAGAATGACCGTGATATGACTTGTTCTCTTGTTGATGCGATGCGCTCTGCCCTTGGACACTGCTTGGATACGCTTGAGGGTGGGACCTTCGTTTGCGTAGCACTCTGCGATATACATATCGTTTCTTGCAAGATTTTGATTGTTTTCGCCGTTTGCCGCCGCGCTGTTTACCAACTTGATAAGGGGTTCGCTTGCAGCCTTTGGAGTGTTTTCCAAAATAGCGATTGCTTCTGTTACCGATTTGCCTCTGATGATGTCGAGAACGATGCGGACCTTGAAGGGAGAAATTCTGACGAATTTAGCCGTTGCACAAGGTCTTGTATCCGCTTTTGCTTGACGGTCCAAGGCTTTTTGTTTACTTCTAGTAGCCATATCTTCCTCCTATTACTTCGTGGTCTTTGCGCCTGCGTGACCTCTGAAAGTACGAGTGGGAGCAAACTCGCCGAGCTTGCAGCCGACCATATCTTCCGTGACGTACACGGGGACGTGTTGTTTACCGTTGTGAACTGCGATCGTGTGACCAACCATTTCAGGGAAAATCGTGGAACTTCTGGACCAAGTTTTGACAGATTGGCGTTCACCGGATGCGTTCATCGCATTGATTCTGTTCATAAGGCGCTCTTCTACGTACGGGCCTTTTTTAACACTTCTACTCATTTTGTCCTCCGATTAGTTCACACGCTTAATAATGAACTTATTAGATTTGTTCTTCTTCTTTCTGGTCTTATAACCGAGAGCAGGTTTACCCCAAGGAGTAACAGGTGAAGGCATACCGACTGGAGACTTGCCTTCGCCGCCGCCGTGCGGGTGGTCGTTCGGGTTCATAACGACACCACGAACGGTCGGGCGCACGCCCATGTGGCGGGTCTTACCGGCTTTACCTACGCGCACGATTTCGTGATCGAGGTTTCCGACTTGACCGACTGTCGCTCTGCAGTTGATGAGAACGTATCTCATTTCACCGCTGGGCATACGCACGATTGCGTATTTGCCTTCTTTTGCCATAAGTTGAGCCGCGTTGCCTGCTGCTCTTGCAATGATACCGCCGTTGCCGGGTTGAAGTTCGATGTTGTGAATCATCGTACCTACGGGGATTGCGGAAAGAGGAAGCGCGTTGCCGACTTTGATGTCCGCATGCTCACCGCTTTCGAGCACGTCGCCGACGTTCAAGCCCAAAGGAGCAAGGATGTATTTCTTTTCGCCGTCCGCATAGTGCAGAAGTGCGATGTTTGCAGAACGGTTGGGGTCGTATTCGATGGAAGCGACTTTTGCGGGGATACCGTCTTTATTGCGCTTGTAGTCGATGATACGATATTTGTTTCTGTTGCCGCCGCCGATGTGACGAACGGTGATTCTGCCCATAGAGTTTCTGCCGCCGCTCTTGTTGAGGGACACGAGGAGTGAACGCTCGGGAGTGGTGCTTGTGATCTCTTCGTATGCAGACACCGTCATGAAACGACGTGCAGGAGACGTTGGTTTATATTTCTTAATAGCCATATTCTTTACTCTCCTTATGCCAAGCTCTCGAAGAATTCGATTGCCTTACTGTCGTCGGTCAAAGTGACGATAGCTTTCTTGGAAGCAGAGCGTCTGCCTTCGTTTCTGCCCATTCTCTTCAATTTGCCGTCGTAGTTGGATGTATTGACTTTGTCAACTTTCACTTGGAAGATTTGCTCGACCGCAGCTTTGATTTGCGTTTTGGTTGCGGATTTGACAACCTTGAACGTGTATCTCTTGTTTGCGATGCCGTCATAACTCTTTTCGGAAAGGATAGGCTCGATAATGATGTCGTATGCTGTCATTGTGCTGCCTCCTCGAGTTTTTTAAGTGCGTCAACCGTGATGACGATGTTCTTCGTTGCCACAACGTCGTAAACGCTGAGGGTTCTTGCTTCGCAAACTTCAACGGTGGGGATGTTTTTGCTTGCCTTGAGAGCGACTTGGTCGTACTCGTCGAGGACGAACATAACTTTGCCGTTGAGAGAGAGTGCCTTCACCGCTCCTGCAACGAGTTTGGTTTTTGCTTCTGCGAGCGCAAATTTGTCAAGAACGACGACTTCGTTTTGACGAATCTTTTCAGAAAGTGCGGAATAGAACGCAGCAGTCTTCATGCTCTTGTTGATTTTTTGAGAGAAATCTCTGGGCTTCTTTGCGAACACCACGCCGCCGCCAACGTATTGGGGAGCAACGATGGAGCCTTGGCGAGCACGACCGGTGCCCTTTTGACGATAAGGTTTGCATCCGCCGCCGCGAACTTCCGTTCTGGTGAGTGCGCTCATCGTGCCTTGACGTTTGTTTGCGAGTTGTGCAACGACCACTTGGTGAATAAGTGCTTCGTTATAATCGCGTGCAAAGATGGAATCGCTGATTTCAACTGTGCCGGCTTTTTTGCCTGCCATATTCAAAACATTCAGTTTCATATTCTACCTCCGCTTAACCCTTGATGGATTCCTTCACGACGACAACGCCGCCTCTGGGACCGGGAACGGCACCTTTGATGAGAAGAAGATTTCTTGCTGCATCGACGCGTGCAACCGTAAGGTTTTGGACAGTAACCTTTTCATGTCCCCATTGTCCTGCCATGTGTTTGTTCTTGAACACTCTCGAGGGAGAGGAGCAAGCGCCCATGGAACCGACGCTTCTGTGGATAGGACCGGTACCGTGTGTCATAGGACCGATTCTGTGGGAGTTCCATCTTTGGATGACGCCCGAGAAGCCGTGACCTTTGGAAGTGCCCGTAACGTCAACTTTGTCGCCTTCGGTGAACATGTCGCAGGTCAGTTCCTGTCCGAGCGTGTAGCTCGCGCAGTTTGCGAAACGGAATTCACGAAGGTACTTTCTGACGGTTACGCCGGCTTTCTTGAAGTGTCCGGCAACCGGCTTGTTTACTCTTGTTTCCTTGACAGCGCCGAAGCCGACTTGCACAGCTTCATAACCGTCGTTCTCTTTCGTCTTTATCTGCACGACCGGGCAGGGACCTGCTTCCACGACCGTTACGGGAATGACCTTGCCTTCTGCAGTAAAGATTTGGCTCATGCCGATTTTCTTTCCGATGATTGCTTTATCCATGTAAAGTTCATCCTCCTTTTATTTGCTTAGAGCTTGATTGAGATATCGACGCCTGCGGGCAAATCGAGTTTCATCAAAGAATCGACTGTCTTGCTCGTGGGATTGTAGATATCGATCAAACGCTTGTGAGTTCTGAGTTCAAATTGTTCGCGGCTGTCTTTGTCTTTGTGAGGAGCACGCAAAATCGTGATGATTTCCTTTTCCGTGGGAAGAGGAATGGGACCCGAAACCTTCGTTCCCGTCTTCTTGACTGTCTCGACAATCTTTTCTGCGGAAAGATCGATAAGGTTGTGGTCGTAAGCCTTAAGTTTAATTCTGATCTTTTGTCCAGCCATTATTAGCCTCCTATATTACACTTGTCCGTGTGTGTCTTATATTTTTTACCCGCCGCAAACGCGACGGAAAACACGTATCCCTTTCGACACGCTTGTTTACTATATAATTTTTGAAAATTAAAGTCAAGCAAAAATTTGCGAATTTCCGAATATTTTTTAAACTAGTGTACAAAATCTTGCAAAAACCGCAAAATCTTGTATATATGGATTAATTTCGTTTTCAAACTAAACTTAATTATTTATATATTTGCGCGTGCCACTTACTCGGGTGTATCATACGCAAAAACCATCGTTTTGGCAACGGCAACACGCAAATCT
>ENA-OPCY01000743-OPCY01000743.1-human-gut-metagenome-genome-assembly--contig:-NODE-743-length-22441-cov-8.330296_pt1 | contig 22441 bp, 26 predicted proteins | sample MGYA00241568_ERZ501487 | MGnify/ENA primary metagenome ERZ501487 (study PRJEB25962, sample SAMEA2042574) | human gut metagenome | biome: human gut; feature: human-associated habitat; material: faeces... | reverse complement strand
TGGCAAGCCATTCTCCCCACGGGACGATCCGCTCGATCTGACTGAGAAATTCTTTTTTCTTCGTCCGCACCTGCGCCAGTTCATCGCTGAATGCGGAAATTGTCATCTGTTTATCCATAAGTTTATTATATCACACTCGGCGGTATCTGGCACTTTTTTCTGTGCGGTATTGCCTTAGAGATTTCCCTGCTGTTATATTGATGAAACCAGCAAGAAGATGAAGCTGCTGCGCACCGCTGGGGAGTCCGATCAGTATGTTGGGCGACTTGTTGCTGTGTTAAATACATTTCAAGTGTAATATTTCTTGATAATGTCATTATACCCCATTATACCCTCTGTAAAGTGGCATAATGGGGTATAATTCTATGCGGAGTTCTGATGATGATTAGAGGGTACGCTATGGAGTTTTCTGAAGTGCAAGCTGTAAGTGCTTAATAGCCACCAGCCTATTCTCTCCTGCGCATCCACGAGGTAATATCCAAAGCCTCAAAAGAGCATCACAAAGTAAATCGGCAGATAGGTTATCTTCCCCACCTTTGGCAATATAGGTAAACTGGTTGTCCTGGAACAGGAACTTCAGCAGCGTCAAAAGGTGTGGATACGCCTGAATTTCATCCATAAAAATCAGCGTATTCTCCTTCTGCTTCAGTTCGTCACCGTGGAGCATATTGACCTGCAAATAAAAACCCTCCACCGATTTGGTTTCCGCAAACAGCCTTGCCCCCAGCGAGTCCTCCACCATATTGATTCCAATATAGTTGGAGAACAGCTTTTCCCCAACATGCCGGATAATGTATGTCTTGCCAACCTAGCGGGCGCCATCTATCAAAAAAACCTTCGGAGAACACGCCTTCAAGTGCTACTCAGTGCGCAATTCGATTTTGTGATAAAGCATACGAACAGTCCAAACCAAGAGTTACTATGTAGAGGGTGTTTTCTCCCACCGAATACATATGACTGCGGCTCATTTGTGGTGAATGGAACAGCAGTTGTAGGAAAGGAGCAGAATAATCCTTATAACCGCTGCAAATCAACACAAAAAGGAGCTGATTCTTATGAAATCTCTATTTGAGGAAATGGGCGGCACTTACCGTCAGGAGGGTGATTATCTTATCCCGAACCTTGCGCTGCCGGACGAACCAGAATACCAGATCGGCAAGTACGGGCGTATGCGCCGCAGCTATCTGAAAGAGCATCGTCCGGTTCTCTACGCAAACCTGCTCACAAGCGGAACGCTGCATCGGCACCTTGCCGAGATCGACCAAGCCTGCAACGAGCGTATGGAAATCATCGTTTCCAATATGGCAAAGCAGGAAGGTGTGACCGAAGCGCTCAAAGCCGCCGACCAAATGGAATGGGTGCGCCGCATGAACAGCATCCGCAACCGTGCGGAGGAAATCGTCCTGACCGAGCTTGTATATGAATGACAAATGCCCGTTATTGGCTGCATGGCCGATAACGGGCATTTCTCAGAGAAATCGTCATAACACAATTAGCGAGGCCGGCCATGTGCGAACACTGGCCGGCCTCATAGCGTTATTCTATTTTCATCATGCGGTAGCCCACACCAATATGTGTTTGAATATATTGTGGAGACTCCTCTGTTGGCTCCAGTTTTTTTCGCAATGTTGCCATAAATACCCGCAGGGAAGCCACATCGTTATCCCAACTGCGGCCCCAGATATTTTGTGTGATAAAGGTATGAGTCAGTACCTTGCCGACATTCTTGGACAGCAGACACAACAGCTTATACTCAATGGGTGTCAGGTGAAGTTCGTTTTCATCCAGATAAGCGCATCCCCCGGCATAATCCACTTTCAACTTACCATTCACAAATACAGAACTGGCAGTAAACATCTCTGCCGTCATCAGAGAGAGTCTTCGCTGCGTCACCCGAAGTCGTGCCAGCAGTTCTTCTACCGAAAAGGGCTTTGTCAAATAATCGTCCGCTCCGGCATCCAGCGCCTTGATTTTATCGTTATCCTCGCTTCGGGCGCTGATTACAATAATCGGAACATTGGACCAGGAGCGAACCGTTTGAATGACTTGAACGCCATCCATATCCGGCAAGCCCAAATCCAGTAAGATGATTTCAGGATTGTGCGATGTGGCCTCCATAATGGCTGCCGAGCCATTAGGTGCTACCACATAACGATAATCATTTGTTTTTAAAGTGGTCGTAATGAGATTTCGTACAGACGGGTCATCCTCAACCACTAATATCAAAGGTTTATTCATGAAGTTCTACCTCCCCGGCGGGTAATGTAAATGTGAACACAGTGCCATTTGGCTGATTGTCTGATACGGAAATCGTGCCGCCGTGGGCGGTCACAATGGACTTACAGAGGGACAGCCCCAATCCAAGGCTTCTGCGGCTGTCGACCACTTTATTGGCTCCACTATAAAACATATCGAAAATACGGGGTTTCTGCTCATCGGGAATCCCAGGGCCGTTGTCGGAAACGGAAACCGTGACCCATTGCTCTTTTTGATCGGTGTGTATTTCAATTACGGAACCGACAGGGGTATATTTGATGGCGTTGTCAACCAAATTGATAATCACCTGAACGATCAGCTTCGCATCAATGTGGGCAAGGATAAAGTCTTTACCGCTGGTCACACGAATGGTGTGTTCTTTACTTTTTCTGTTGATGTGCTTCAGCGCTTCAGAAACGACCTCATCCATGAGTTCGATACTCCGCGTTAGATTGACCTGTCCGCCCTCAATTCGTGTGACTGCTAACAAATTTTCAACCAGATTGATTAGCCACATGGAATCGTCATAAATATCGGTAAAGGTCTGCTCCCGTAGTGCATCGTCCATTTTTTTATAATTTGCAAGCAAATTGTCTGCGCTGCCGGAAATCGCTGTCAAAGGCGTCCGAAGATCATGGGAGATTGCCCACAGCAGGTTAGCACGAAGCTGTTCATTTTGCGCCAGAACAGCCGCTTCCTCTTTTTCTTTGGCGTTTTTGATGTTTTCAAGTGCCAAAGCGCACTCGCCCAGAATAGAGAGGAGTACGCTGTTTTCGAAAGAGTCCAGCGGAATACCGTTCACCGCAATACCAGCCACTCCATATACATGCTGGTTGACCCGAATCGCAAGGTATAAACACTTTGCACTGGATAATGTATCTGTTGTGGCACCGGCGTGTTTATTGTTTCGGAAGACCCAATCGGCGACTGCTTTCTCGTTCTCAGAAATTAAATCTTCCTGAATGCTATTAACAGCACGAAAAACGTGAGGGGTGGCAAGTTCTTTGCCATCAGACAGGTAGACGACAATATCTTTTTTCAGCAGCTTCATGAGCTGCCCTGCCGTAGCGGTGATTACCGCATTCTCATCCTGCTCTTTTTGCAGAAGCTGGTTGGTTTCAAAAAGAATCTTTGTACGGTAAGCTGTATGGGCAGATTCACTCCTGCTGAGCTTCAGTTCGATGCTGGGATTTACATCCAGAGACACCACGGACGCAACTGCATTCGCCTGCTGATAGAACAGTCCTCCGCCGCCCAGCAGTATCACCGCAAGACAGGCAGCGACGAGTGTGGGCCATATTTTCTTTGCTGGTTTTTTTGTTGTCATATTGATCGCCGTTCCTTTCCGCACTTCACAGCGGGAGAGAACGCCGCACACATCGTCTGGTGCAGTTTTTTCAAGGGCTGAAGCCAACTTTTGCTCCATTTTTTTGTTCGTCATCGGGCGTCATCTCCTTCCATAATAACGCGCATCTTTTTCAATGCTCTGTGATATTTAGACAGGACGGTAGGAAGCGGCAGTTCCAGCAGTGCCGCAATTTCCCGGTGCTTCATGCCAGTGACCGCATGGAGCAGCACAACGCGCCGCTCCTCATCACCGAGAGCAGCCAGCGCATACAGCAGCAGAATGCGTTCATTTGCATCTAGGCCGCATGCCTGTGCGGGAATGGCGTCCCATTCTTCTTCACTGAGTGCGGCTTTTTTCTTTTCGCGCCGCAGATGCATCAGGCACAGGTTTTTGCACACGGTCAGCAGCCAGCCAATGGGCGACCCGGCGGGCCGGTACTGCTCTGCGCAATTCCACACCTGGACATAGGCTTTTAGTCCTCCGTGTAATAGAACATATTTGCTGCACTCTCAACATCACGCATAGAACGAAGAGTCGGCTTTTCAAGATCAGTACAAACTTCGCCATAAGTGTTCATTAGACGATTATACGTTTTAGTTGTATAAACATAGTATCTAAGTTCCTTGGATTGAGTTGCCAGCAATTTCCAATTGCTTATAAAATCATTAATCTCATGTTCGGCATCTGCCTTAGCAGAAGGCTTGATGATGTTCAATCGATTCATGATAAGAGCCTTCACTTCATTAAATTCAATATCATGTTTGCACTGGCAAATCTGATTCTGGCTGACAGACCCTGTCTGGCAGCTTGAGTAAGTGCGCCTTTGCGGGCAAAAATTCAGAGGTTATCCACAGTTTTTATTTGGCACCTATTGTATAATGCGGATTTTGGTATTTATGCGGTGTTGCCTTAATCCAGGTGCAGTCGATGAAATAACACAGAGCCATCTCAGGAATTTGCGTGATATTATCAAATCCTACCTCAATATTTCCGTAAAGCGAGAGCGCCTGCAATTTATTCATAACCAAGAGAAAGCCGCAGCTATGAGAAGTGCAGTTCCAAATCCCCTTGCAATCCTATCGGTATCGAACGCATTGAATTGGAAGAAGCTCGCGCTTACAGTAGTATACACTGCAGTCGATTCGTATAACAACTATAAGCGGGTTGGCGAAAATGCGGATATGGCATTCATCATGAGCGGTTGGGAGCTGGATGATGAAGAGAAAGACACTGTAATGAAGAATCGCGACCGTGCATTCGATTACATGGTGGACATGGTACAGGAATACAATCTGGATGGTTTGAAGACACTGAATGAAAAAGCAATCGAAAAGTTTGCTGAGATTACAGGCATTGCAAATGCATCCGAGAGAATCAAACTGCTAAAGGCAGAAGAACAAACCTACAGTATGCTGGGTAACTATTGGCTGGAACTGGCGAACGCCTATTTTGAAACAGATCAGTACAAAAAGTGCTTGGAATGTGTGGACGAATTCAGGAGATATTCGTCGTTTGCCATATCGCTGCCTGGTTCCTTGGGGTTTTCCTTCACAGTGTAGCTGCCATAGGGCAGTGCGTTGGGGGCTGTGGATTCTTCGGCAGCTCCAGAAGATGGACACTGAGACGCTGCGGGAGGCATACGCCGCCGTAAGCCGGATATCGGACAGGGGAAAGAAAGGCTATTAACGCCCCACACGGTTCCCTTTTGGGACGTGTGGGAAACCCCTGTATGTATCCAAACAAGCCGGAAAACACGCCGCAGCGTGTCATTTCCAAGTGAGCGGATACTAAGGCGGCAGCTATTGCCATCGGCAGTAAACCATACACGGCGGCAGCCTGCACCTGTGGCAGCATAACATTTGCGCTTCGTTCCTTTTCAAACTAAATATGAATGAAATGCAAACAAAATACGAATATAATGTGAACGAAATAGAGGGGATTATCGAGAAACGATAAGAGAGGGTGTGTCGCATATATCTATACCTTATCGAATGACCCCACCCCCTTCCCCGCTATCCCCCCGGGGGGTGGGTGGCTCGAAGGAAAGCCCTTCGGTGCTGGCCTATATTTCAAGCCGGCAGGGGAGTTATTGCCAGGCAGGCAGACCGCACGGCAGCCACAAAGGAACCGCCGGGCAGCATTTCAAGATGCTCGCCCGGCTTGCTTCTGTAATTCCCTCTGTAGCGCCCAGAGATGGCCTGTAACAGGTGAGCTCCGGTTTCAGGGTGTCACCCGCATCAATCTGCCTCAGCTGTCCTTGTACGAGATATCGCCAAAATTAACGGTATAAGATTCCTCGTTGCCGCTCAGATATTGCAATCTTCCCTTGCTTTTTGTCATTCTCTGTGCTATGCTGTCGATGGTGCTACCAGTAACGGTAGGCGGTCAGCCCCCATCATCGGGGGTAGCTTCTGCGCCCCCACTTTTCAGAGAGGGGGTGTGCGAATGGTTACATACTCCGACCTTATCCAGATCGGCATTTTAATCGTTGGCATTATCAGCCTGTTTATTGCGGCTAATAACAAGAAGTAACCGCCCCTGTCCCCACAGTTTGGCGGTTACTTCTCGTAACTCATAGACTTCGGGGCTGACCGTCTACCGGTAGCACCCTCGTTTTCTATACTATACCTCGATTTTGAGAGATTGTCAACACTCCCGCCACTCAGGCGGGAATTTTTATTCCGTAGGGGTGGTATCCGGTGTGTTGTCCCGCTCCATCTGGTTTGTGATTGCCCGGTTGATAAAGGCGTTCACACTGCCCCCGTCGTGTTTATCCGCGTGGGCTTTAATGATATCCTTTTGACCCTTTGGCATTCTTACCTTTACTTCATCGTAATTCTCTTTCATATTAAACTGCACGAGCATTTCTTTTTCTGCCTGATGTAGAATCGTAGAAATGAGTCGGTGATGTTCAAGCACCGTCTTTGCCGACAGGGGAACCTTGACCTCCTCTACAGTAAAGATGTCGTGGAGGTCATAATCCAAAGCTTCACAGATTGCTTCCGCACTGGAAATCCAAATGGGTTGGCCTCGGACGGCAGCGGTAATTGTCATCGGAGCCAATCCTGTCTCTCTTGCAAGTGCAGAATTCGGAACATCGAGGCGTTCAAGCGTTCTCAGGAGTTCTCCTTTAGAATAAGCCCTGCTTTTGTTCTTGCAGACACTGTTTGTCAGAATATCTCTGTAGAATTCGTTCAAATGCTCGGGCCGAATCTTGGTCAACGACAGATGACCAATTGCCTCGTTTATGCGCGGAAGCCACAGCCTCGTTCTTTTATACACAACTTTGCGCCTGAAAAAATCAAGAGGTGGAAGCCGCCAGTTAGACGGCCTCGCTCTTGACAACACGCAGCTTTGGTTGGTTGGCTTCTATGAAGTCCAATATCCGCTGGTGCTGGTCTGCAAAGTTAAATTCTACTTCAATTCGTTTTTCCTCATAAATGCTAATCTGTTTTATCAAGGCAACAACAATACCGCGCTCCAAATGGTCGATATTCTTATACTTCAAAAATGTTTGCAGGTACGGGTCAGCGGAAGTGATACCGTTTGATACAAAGGTCTGTTCCTCTTGCAGATTTGCGATAGTCTGCCGGATTTCCTCGGCCTGTTGTTCAAACTTCGCTTTCATGCGGTGGTATTCATCCCGCGTCAGGTCGCCGCTTTTCCAGTCGATATACAGATTATCACAAAGATTTGTAATCTTGTGAAGCTCCTGTTCTTGTGTTTTCAGCAGCTTGTCAAGCCTTGTTAACTGATTACGCACTACGGGGGCTTGGCTTATTTCGTCAATGATTTCTGCGAGAGAACCGCAAAGGTCAATCTGTCTTTTGACAGCTTCAAATACTACCTGCTCCACCAACTCGTCCCGGATGGTGTGACTGCTGCACAAGCCTCTGGATTTCATAATGTACGTCTTGCAGCTATAATAAGTGTACCCCTTGGAAGTCCGGCGCGTCATGCCCCGGCCACAATCCCCACAGCGGAGGAAGCCGGAAAACAGACAAACCGTTTTTGCCTTGGGGGAAGTCCGCACATTCTTTTCCAAAAGCTCTTGCGCCCGGTCAAAGGTTTGCTGATCTATGATGGCTTCGTGTGTATTTTCTACCCAAAACCAATCATCTTCCGGGATAGGAACAATCGTGTGAACCTTATAGCTTTTGACTTGGTGGCGTCCCTGTACCATGTGGCCTAAATAGGTCGGATTTTTCAGCATATTCACGATGGTGCGCTCGCTCCAATATACCTTGCCGGTTTGCGCGTGGGGGTTATGGTAATTCATCCCCATTTGCTGCTTGTAGGCTGTCGGGCTTGGAATCCCTAACGCAATCAATTTCCGGGCAATCGCATTTTTGTTCATACCCTCGTACACATACCACTGAAAAATGTCCTGCACGATGGGGGCGGTTTCTGGATTGATAACCAGCTTGTGATAGTCCTCCGGGTCTTTCAGATACCCATAGGGGGCGAAAGCTCCGATAAACTGTCCCATGCTGCGCTTCATATCCAATACGCTGCGGATTTTGATTGAGGTCTGGTAGCAATGCTGATCGTTCATGTAGCTTTGCATTTTAGTTGCAATGCTGCTGATTTCTTCGGGCCGCAGGTAGCTGTCCAGTGCCGGAAGCTCTACGGAGATAAAACGAACATCCAGAGAAACGAACACATATTCAAGATAGTGGCCGCACTCGTAATCATTTCTGGACAAACGGGAGAGGTCTTTGACAATTACACAGTTGATTTTCTTTGCGTAAATATCAGCCAGAAGCCTTTGAAAGTCCTCACGGTCGCTGTCAGTACCAGTCCGTCCATCGTCCTGATAGTTGTCTACCACTTGGATTTCCGGGTGGTTTGCCAGATAATAGTCGAGGATAGCGTCTTGGTTCTCGATACTGTAACTTACATCGTGTCCGTCCTCTTTGGAAAGTCGTTTATATTTTCCGCACTTCCAAATTTTCTTGCCGTTCTCTGTAAAGGTGTTATTAGAAGATTTTCTGCCTCGTTTCAAGATACCTCCAATCCTCTATAATCACAATATGATTATAGCATACATGACCGACAAAATCAGCCCTTTTTCAGCCCTGAAAAATAATTTTTCAGCAGGCCGTCAAGGGCGGTTCCGCCAGCGGAAAACCGAACAGATACAACGGCATCCCCACATCGAAAAAGATAGGGGTTCTTTACCTGTTCCAGATAATTCATCATGCGCTGTTCAGGTGGTAATGAGGTATCAACGGAAACAGTGCGGATGTCAACAAGATCATCCGCATTGACTTCTTTAATGTTTTGCTGGCGCATATCGGCCAGCATTTGGGTATTAAACATAGCGTCCTCCTTTCCGATCAGAGGACGGTATGTTATTGCCTTTCCAAAATGAAAATTAGGCATTGCGGACGGCTGCTGGCACAGCTCCACGGGACTTTCACCCCCGCGTGGTTCTCACGCGGCCCTACCCATTGCTTGTGACGCTTTTAACGCTCGAACTATGGCTATAAGGGAGTATCATTGTCCTGCCTGTACGTCGTCGCCCGTAAGCTGCCACGCTCACATTGCGGCGTGGTGTTAATCGCTCCGCTTATCCCTACGGGAAAAAGTATCGTGGCGCACCAGCCGTCCGGCTCAGCACAGACAGAATGTGTCCGTATGCCCTATGATGCGCCGCCGTTATCTTGCGGGCATATTTGTCAAGGTACAGCCAGCGGCCCGCCGTGGGTTGGTGAAACAGGGAAAGGGTTAAGCTGTTTCAGCCTCCGGGGGCCGGTTCGTCACTTCGTCGTGACGATAGCGTGGATGAGCTTGATTTCCAGACGGCGCTTCATGGCCTCGTCCAGACACACATGAGGATAGCCGTTTTCATCGTAGAGCGTCCGGGTACACAGCTTGTTCATGTAACCGCTGTAATACCGCAAAACACGCTCCACGGCTTCGGCATCCCCAGCGCGGGCGGCCTCGATCACCGAGAGGGGCAAAAGCTCAATGCCCTTGTAGTTCGGGTTATTCATCCGCGTCTAACCTCCTTTCGGCATCAACGCCTTTAGCTGTTTCCGCAGCTCCGATAGGGTCTTTGTCCTGTGCCGCTGGACGGCGCTTCGGGACATTCCCATGAGTGCGCCGATCTCGCCGTCTGCCAGTTCCATGACACAATGCAGAATTAAAATACTCTGCTCCATGCTTGGAAGCGTGCAAAGGCTTCGGCTACAAGCTCATTGTCGATATGTAAATCACAGCCATGCGACGAAAAAGTAAAGCTGTCGCTGGGGTAGTGATCTACTGTAAAGAGCTTGTCCAAATCTGCCTGTGACAAAGAACCGAGCGACACTTCACGGTCACGGCGGCGCTTCATTTCTGACAGGTAGCTTTTGGCCTCGTTACGCAGTACCGTCTTGCAAAAAGCATCGAACAGGCACCGCGCTTCATAGTCGCGGGGGATAGCATCCATCTTCTCACCCCCTTTCTTTGGGGGATGTTGGTGGTTCTCTCCCTTTCCGCTAACAAGACTTTGGCAAAGCCGCCAGCTACCCGCTAAAGGCCCCCTTTTTGAAAATTTCTCAAAGAATTTTTTCGGCCAGGGACAGCGGCTAAAATGCGACAAAAATCGTCCGGCAGGTCGTAGACCCACCGGGCGATGACGTGAAGTGTTTTGTTGTTTGTTTACATGGTATAGTTCATACTCGTGGCCGGATTTTTCCCGTGGAGGGTATAGACTTTTTTTAAGCGGTTTGGTTTCCGAAAACAGGGGCAAATGAGCATGGCGGCATCCTCCTACGGGCCGCCGCGCTTATGCGATATGAGATAGGCCAAAAAGAACGGCGGTCTTGATTTTTCAAAACCGCCGCAGGGATATGTATATTGAGCGCACGAAAGCAACCTGCCCGACAACGGTTTTTTTCTTTCCCCGTCGGGCGGGGCAGGCTGTCGTTGTGTATTGGATAAAAAAGCCGATAACCACAAGGGATCAGACCTTGTGTGTTATCGGCTCTGCGTCTGTGCGTCTGGCTCTTTGATAACAGATATATTCAGTTGTCGTGCGGAGATCAATGTTTCATGCTTGCATTTGGGACAATACAACGGGAAGTTTTCAAGAACTGTATCTTCCCGTATTCGTACTCGCGTTTTGGAATCGCATACTGGACACTATATCCATGTTTCGATCATTGTTTTGTACCGTCATTCTTGCAGTTCTTGAAGCCACGCATAGCAGCCCAAATGCCGATAACAATGATATATACACAGATACCCAGCGCGACAATAGTTATTTCTGTGCCATAGTCCGAAATAGTGTTATTCTGTATCGCCGGGATCGCCCGAAAGTGAATGTATGAAGTTAAGGCCAGCAATCCAATATCGACAAAAACCATGATCGAACCAGCCTGCTTGCTTACCTTTTTCTTATCGTATTTCGCACGTTCTTCGGGGCTTTTAGTGTTAAATCCAGAAACCAACATACTCCCTTTACCAGTCAACAAGATAATCGTTGCAATAATAGCGAGTGCCACAATCACCCACATAATCCAAATAAACCACATAGTCAAAACTCCTTTCAGCCTTGATTAAACTTTGTAATTGGTGATTAGATACAATAGTTCTGTGATCGCCATAACTCCCCATTGAAAGAGGATTAGCGCAAAAATGGTTTCGACAAAATACATCGGTGCGAGTATAAGTACAACCAAGGAAAATACCCCTATGTGCTGACTACTCATATTGATAAGGGCCATGTCCATAATCACCTGATTTTCTGCGCTGTGGATATGGTGAACCACCGCAAGTACAATTCCAACCGGCAGAGCTACGCCTATATCCGGCGCACCAGTGACCGGCCGTGCCGGGAACACGGTTTGTCGGTGGTACAGCCCAGCCGGGATAAGGGCAAGAGCTATGCGGAATGGGATGCCGGGCGCAAGGGCAAGAGCTGGAAAGCCAAACTGAAAGCCGCCATTGACGCCGCCATCCCGCAGGCCAAAGACTTTGACGACTTCCTGCGGCTCATGGTATAGTTCATACTCATAGCCGGAATATTCCCGTGGCGGGGCAAGGCTTTTTTTAAGCGGTAGAAGTGGATTAGATTATAATGATAGTAAAACAGCATGGCGGCGTCCTCCCGTGGGCCGCCATGCCTTTAACTGCTGGGAATGACAGAAAGAAAGCAGCGGCCTTGATTTCTCAAAACCGCCACCAGTGAATATAAATTAAGCGTGAAAATGGGTCTGCCCAGCAGCGGTTTTTTTCTTTTCTGCCGCTGGGCAGATGTTTTTTCTTTAGATACATGATAAGAGGAATTTTTGAAGATTCCATAAAGATTTGAAAAATGGACGGACATAAAAGACGTCCATTACACTATCGGAAAATCAGCAAGGAAGTTTCATAGTAACCTTTGCGCCGCCGGTTTCTTTTGAATTTTCTAAAATAAGCTGACCATTATGTTGTTCCATAATCGAATTTGTAATATATAGACCCATACCAAAGTGTAACTTTGAATTGCGGCTTTGATCGCCCATATAGAACCGTTCCTGTGCGTGGCATAATGCCTCTTTAGAAAACCCCGTTCCCTCGTCTGTGACTGAAATTTCCACGAAACCGTTGTTACTCTGAACATCCACATAAAGCGTTCCGCCTTGCGGGGAGTAGTCCAGCCCATTACTGATAACATTCATAATAGCACGTTCTATCAGCACCCTATCAAATTTCAGCATTTGAGGGAGTGAAACAGTATTCATTTGCAGCCGGATTTCTTTTGTCCGGCATAGTGATTCCATATAACCGAACAAGTGCTGCATGAACGCTGGCAAGTCTATACTTTCAATATGGAGCTGATAACCAACCGCCGCCCGTGATATATCAATCAGGGTTTGAATATATGACTGCATCTGGCCGGAGCTTTCCACGACGTAACCAGCGTATAATCGTTGCTCATCATCAAGATTTGTTTCTGTGAGTAAATCAGCATTTCCTTGAATAACCGTCAGAGGCGTTTTCAAATCATGGGCAAGCGCGGCGATTTGCTCTTTCTGTGTCTGTTCGGTTTTCCATTGCCGTTCTAACGAAATTTTCAGATTATCTTTCATATCTGAAAAAGATGCAAGGACATCTTCAAACTCTTTGATTTTGGCGTGTCCTACTTCAAAATCAAGGTTTTGCTTTGAAACCTCCGCAGTTGCTTCAAAAAGCGGGGTCAGTTGTGTACGCAGGTTCTTAGCAAATCTGGCGGTCAGTATGATAATGACCAGCAGCGAATTTACAGCCATCAGGATAAACGCAAGCGTGTCAGGAGATGGAAAATATTCCGGTAGCCATGACACTGTAAATTGAGAACCAATATAATACCTTAAAACGCAAAATTCGTTTTCCCGGACAACAAGTGCAAACTGCCTCCCCGTAGCATATTCAATATATTCTCCCTTTGCGTACAGCAGGGCAATTTCTTTTTCATCATCGTCCATATTGCTGTAAAGCTCATTAAAGTTCTTGTCCAGAATTAAGTAGCCGCATCCCTGTGGAATCACAACCTTTGTAATATCCGGGGCAATCGTCAGCGTTGGAATGATCTCTTTTACCTGCAATTCACTTAGATTTGCTCTTGTAGCTAATCCAGCATTTACAGCAAGTCCCTCCAAACCAGAAGGGACAATAATTGCCGCTACCAGCATGACAATGAGGGAGATAGCAAACTGGCGAAACAATATTTTCAATGTAGGTTTCTTTTTCACTCCCATTTATATCCTATCCCCCATACGGTGCTGATCGGACTTATTTTGAAATGCTCCAATTTCGCACGAATATTTTTTATATGCGTTGAGATCGTAGAGTTATCGCCTATTCCATCAAACCCGAAAACGGCTTCATAGATTTGTTCTTTTGTAAAAACCTGTCCCCGGTTTTTCGCAAGGTATTCACAGATTGAATACTCGCTTTTGGTAAGGGGAACCGGCTGTTCTGAAACATACAGTACCTTTGCGGAAAGGTCAAATCTTATATCAGGCTCAAATGAAAGTGTGCTGTGATGCTCCCTTTTTTCTCTGCGTAAATGTGCCGCGACACGGGCGCGAAGCTCCTGAATACGAAAAGGTTTCGTAATATAATCATCCGCACCGATGCCCAATCCAAACAATATATCTTCCTCTAATGTCTTTGCGGTCAGAAAGAGAATCGGGCAGTCTACCATATTCCTGATCTGTTTGCAAAACTCAAACCCGTCTGTGCCAGGCATCATCACATCCAAAAGAATGAGGTCATAGAAATGCAGCTTTTTGATGTCTACATCATCCGCATTTTGACAGACTGTTATCAAATATCCATCTTTCCCCAAACTGTTCTTAATCAATTCCAAGATAGAAACTTCATCGTCAACTACAAGTAAGTGGGTCAAAAAATCACCTCCCGCCCCATTATACCACATTGTCGAGGTTACTCATCATTATTTTTAATGTCAGCTTTCCGATATTCATTGTTGATATTTACAGCTACGGCATTGCTTATATCCACATCCACAATACTGTAAACGTAGCCGAAACTGAAATCTTCCCCCGCCACATTTTTGAAGCGTTTCGATACCTGCCCGATTTCTTCTTGCAGTTCTGACATTTCAAGACATTCATCCGTTATGGTATATGTCAGGCCGTTATATGAAATTTCATCATAGTTTGCGGCGTTCAGCTCATAATACGGCAGAGATTCATTTAACGCCTTATTTTTATCGGCGGTATCGCGGAGCGCACCGCAGGCCGATAAGCATATAAGACTTACAAGCACAATTACCACGGCAAACAGGCACTTTTTATTCACTGTTTTTACCTCCCTCCCAACCATGAAACCAAACCAAACTGGCAATCAGCAGACAAACAGTGCAGCATACAGAAATAATCATACCGCTGAAAAAATCGGTTTTTACCTGTGCATACAGTTGGGGGCTATCCCATGCAAGCACAGTGTAATCCATAGCACGAACGCCCCAGGCCCAGGGAATATATTTCCATGTAGCGTCACCAAGCCCTGTTATCATAAGGGCAGCTATTAAACTCCCTGCAATTCCCAATCCCATAGATGCACCTTTTCCGAAGCTCATTCCCACAAACAAATGAATCAGGTAAATGGGAAGCATGGTAATCAACAATAGAATCCCTGCTTTCAGGTAAAGGCTTGCCGGAGCATCCCTATATAGTGCAGCGAATGTTCCTAACGCTAAAAATGTTGCGCCAAAAGCACAGATCATCAGAAAACCAAGTTTACCAATATACGTTGCCATGCGAGATGGGATTGTTCCCAACAAAAGCTGATAATGCCCGGCCTGATTTTCGATCTGAACAACCAGGCCCACAATAATGCCGATCAGAAACGGGAACGCAACGGCCAGCACTTCCAGATAGGCACTGATTTTGGTTGCCAGTTCCCATCTGGATATATGATAGTAACCCGCAAAAATCGCCGCACATATAATCGGAATCATGCTGTGCATATAGAGCAAAATGCTATGTTTACACTTCTGATATTCTGCTTTCCAGCAGCGAACCACAGATACCATAGTTACCCCACCTCCTTTTTCTCAAACCATCTTGCAGTTAAAAATGACAGCGCCGCAAACCAGGCCAGCGAAATGACCAATACAAGTATAATCATCCAAAATGCCATTGCCGTACTCTGATCTGCAACCGGCTCACCATTAGGCAAAATACCTAACACGGAAATCATAAGATGCGGCACCCAGCTATACGGGCAGATCATCCACAAAGAGGTTGTAGCCGTGAAAATCCCTAAAACGCTTCCAAGTCCGGCATTAAGAATAACCGTGACAAAGATACCAACTTTTTTTGATAACCATAAGCACAGCGGAACTTCCCATAGGCTTGCAATGACAATACAAGCTGTTCCGGCCGCAGCCTGCCAAATTCCGATTGTCAGGGGAATTTCGTTGATAACTAATATTGCAAAACCGCCCAACAGATTTAGCGCCAGGAAAATGAAATTCCCCACACAGGAGTAAATACCGGCCACTCCAATTTTTGCTTTCCAGACTTTGTTCTGCGAAACAGGCAATGAAGCAACGGCACGATATTTTAGTTTGCCATTATCCCGCTGTTCAATCAAGGCACAGGTGAGCGTAAGGAATCCAGGATAAAGCAGGATATACCACCAATTATAAGAATTGAGCTGGAACCAAAGAGGGGCAAAAAAGTTCATAAGCGCAGTTACAAACGGGGCCAGAACGATCAGCGTTTTTGTGAAAGTTCTCTTATGCTTTAGGTTCTCTGCCTGAATATATGCCATCTCCATTTAATATCCCTCCTTACCATTTCTGCGAATAACATCCATAAAGAGTTGTTCCAAATCTTCACCGGCGCGAAGCTCTCCCTCATATCCAAGGACGCCGCCAGCAATGATACCCACATGATCTGCAATCTGCTGGACTTCTGACAGAATATGGCTGGACAAAATAACTGTAATCCCTTTGCAGGGAAAAGAGCGAATTAACTCTCGAAGTTCCTCAATCCCTAAAGGGTCAAGGCCGTTAGTCGGTTCATCCAGAATCAAAAGCTGGGGACTGTTCAGCAATGCAATAGCAATACCAAGCCGCTGCTTCATACCAAGAGAAAACTGCCCGGCCCGTTTCTTGCCGGTATTCGTGAGCTGGACAATTTGCAATACCTCGTTAATTCGTGCATCGTCCAGGCCGAGCAATGTAGTTCTGACTTTGAGATTTTCGTATGCAGTCAGATTTTCGTAAAGCGGGGGCATCTCAATCAAAGCACCGATATGCTCCAGATCATTCCGCTTCCACGGGTGGCCGTCAAACTCGATGCTTCCCGATGTGGGGCGCAAAATGCCGGTGAGCATTTTTAAGATCGTGGATTTGCCAGCCCCATTCGGCCCCAGCAGACCATAAACCGAGTTGCGCCGGATGTTCAGTGACACATTGTTTACCGCCATTTGCCCCTTGAAATTTTTGCAGAGGTCAGTCGTTTTCAAAATCATATCCATATAATCAAGTCCTTTCTTTGATTTTACGGATAGCATACCGGGCAATTTTGAAGATTTCATAAAGATTCCCGAAAACAGAATATGAACAATACACCGTAACTGTGGAGCATATGCGGAAATCGCCGACCTGTGCGGCTGCTCCAAGGCATCTATCTTTGAGAGTATCGAGGCGGTCAGGAAGAAAGTCAAAAAATATTGGATGCGGTGCCCTGACGAATAAGTGTTTTCGGGCTACCCGGTGAGGGGAACTTTTTCCCATCACACAAGTGGAGAGGACAGGCAGTTTTACGCTGTCTGTCCTCTTTGGATTTAGGAGGAACGCCCATGAAAACGATTAACCTGAGAAAACTCTATTTCTCGCAGTACCATGAAGATGTATTTGTGGCGGTCAGCGACGAAGTGGCAGAAGCTCTCCTTCTTATGCAACGTGCAGAAAACAATCGCAGACAAAAAAATAATTATTACAAAGCCTACTATTCGATTGATTGCGTGGATGGAATCGAAATGGCTGCTATTCACGGAGAACAACTTTCTCCGGAAGATTATTTAATCGAATTGGCGGAACAGGATGAATGGAATTGTATGCTGCAACGGCTAAATGAAACGCTTGCCCGCTTGACACCAACTCAGCAACGGCGTATCCATGCGCGATATATGTTAAAAATGAAAAATAAGGATATTGCGGCAATGGAACATATCTCCCCTGCGCAAGTCAGTCAATCCATCCGTGGAGGCATAAAGCGCCTGCGGCAATATCTCTCGCGTGATGAGTGGGCTGACCGTTTATGAAAACGATCAATTTGAGAAAATTCTATGGCTCTGTTTATAAAACGGACACATTTATAGAACTGCCCGATGAAATCGTGGATGCGCTGGAAAGCGAAGAACGTATAGAACACTATTCGGGACAAAAAATAAGGGAACACACCTATTCCATCGACTATTCGCCGGAAATAGAATATCACTTTCCGAATCAGGAACCTTCTGCCGAAGAAATTCTTCTGGCAAAAGAGCAGAAAGAACGGATGGTTCTTATGCTGCAATGCCTGCAAGAAGCGCTTGCGACCCTGACCCCAATGCAAAAACGACGATTAGAAGCGCGTTTTGCAGCGGCAATGAAATATCGAGAAATTGCAGATGAGGAGAACGTCAGCATGACTTCGATTACGACAACGGTCAGGGATGCTGTGTTAAAACTGAGAGATTATTTTATAAAACACGGATGGTTAGAATCTCCAAAGGAGGCAACGGTATGTACGAGAGTAGCCCCACGGAAACGAATCAGAAAAAAGACGAGAAGGAACAAATCATGAAGAAAATTCGCCAGTTGGAAAATCAACAGAAGATTCTGTTGAATCGCCAGAGCGACATGGAGCGCCGCGCCAGAACCCGCCGCCTGATTGAGCATGGCGCAATTCTGGAGAGCGTCTTTCCCACCCTTGCAGCGCTGCCGGGCGAGGAAGTCAAGGCATTTCTTTTAGCGCTATCCCGTCTGCCAGAAGCAGCGGAATTGCTGAAAAATACGGTGAAAAACGAAGCGACGGAGTAACCGCAGGATTCCAAAGGCGCACTTATGCACCTCGTCGGGGCAAGCTCCATATTCTTCGTTTCGCCGCAAGCGGCAAAACTCATCCATTCCGCTGCCCCTCCTCTCCCCACAAAGTCTTGAGACTTTGCAGGAACCCCATTAGGTGCTGTGCGCTCTGCCGAGGGCTGTTGCGGTCAAAGATCGCGATGGGGCGATGCCCCAACCCCCTTTATACTCCGCACAGAATATCTTGCGAAAGGAGGAAACGCATATTGCTATTTTTCATTGCACCATCAAGCTGGTGCAGCGCAGCAAGGGAAAATCTGTCGTTGCCGCTGCTGCATATCGCAGTGGGACAAAGCTGGCCAATGAGTGGGACGGCATGACGCATGATTACACCCGCAAAGGCGGCGTTGTCCATGCCGAGATCATGCTGCCAGCGCACGCGCCGCCGGAGTTTCAAGACCGCGCTATTCTCTGGAACAACGTAGAGCAAATCGAGAAATCCAAGGACAGCCAGCTTGCCCGCGAAGTGGAAGTTGCCCTGCCCGTGGAACTGAGCCGGGAGCAGCAGCTATCCCTTGTCCGTTCGTATGTGAAAGATAATTTTGTAGATAAAGGCATGTGCGCCGATTTTGCCATCCATGACCGCGACACAGGAAATCCTCACGCCCACATTCTGCTGACTGTTCGTCCGTTGAAAGAGAATGGGCAATGGGGTGCAAAATGCCGCAAGGTCTATGAACTGGATGAACGTGGTCAACGCATCGCAGATGGCAGAGGCGGATGGAAAAATCATCGAGAAGATACGACGGACTGGAACAACAAAGAACAGGCTGAGGTCTGGCGCAGCGCATGGGCAGATTATACCAATCAGGCGTTGGAAGCTGCCGGAAAGTTGGAACGAATCGACCATCGCAGTTATCAGCGGCAAGGCGTTCAGAAAATCCCCTCGGTGCATTTGGGCGTTGCCGCGAAGCAAATGGAAAAGCGCGGCATAGTTACCCGAAAAGGCGATTTGAATCGACAGATTACCGCCGATAACAAACTGCTCAAAGAGATTAAAGCCCGCATTGCCCGGTTGCACCGTTGGACAAAGGATGAAGCTGCAAAGCCGAAGAGCAGTCAGCCCACCCTATTGCAGCTGTGGGAGACACAACAGGCAATGCGCGACAAGCCGGCTTCCCGTTACGAATCGATTAGGAAGCTGCGGGAACAGGCAGCGCTTTATAATTTGCTTGCCACGAACGGCATCACCACTATGCAGCAGCTTCATGAAAAGGTGGATGCCATGAACGCACAATATTATAAACTGCGAGGTGAAATTGTATCCGCTGAACGTCGAATTGCGACGCTGGAAGAACGGCTGGACATGTTTGAAAAATACGAGAAAAACAAAGCGGTGCAGCGCCAGTATGTCAAAGTGAAACCTGCCAAGCGGGAGCAATTCGAACAGAGCTATCGTGCCGAGTTGACCCTGTATAAGGCTGCTGTTCGGTATCTGGAAAATCTGAAAACCGAGGGCGAACCTGTCACGCCGAAAAAATGGCGGAGCGAGGTTGAATCTCTAACCGCACAGAAGAATTTGCAGTATCAGGAGATGCACGCCATGCGAGAGGAAATCAAGGCGGTAGAAAAGCTGAAAAAGGCAGCCGAGCGGCTTGAAAAGGATGCTCAGGCAAAGGAAAAGAAACGAAACGAACCCGAACGCTGAACATAAGAAAGCCGTCGTACAGAATCACTTCCATACGGCGGCAGATGTTATTTCCCGAAAAGATCGCTATGCGTTCCGGTACGGGCTAACGTCAGCACCAGCACTTCATCTTCGATACGGTAGATCAGCAGCCAATCGGGAAGAATGTGGCACTCGCGGTGTCCCACCCAGTTCCCGGTCAAAGCATGGTCTTTGTGCTTATCGGGAAGCGTTTCGCCCATTGCAAGCATGGCAATCACTTCTTCCAGCAGCTCGATTTTCATGCTGCGTTTCATAGCCAGCTTGAAGTCCTTTTTGAACTGCGTGGTGGGCTTGACGATGTATTTCGTTTTTCTCATGCTTTCAGGTCTGCAAACAGCTCATCCAGATCGGTATAGCCTTTCACGGACGGATCCTTTGCAATCCTTTCTGCTTCCAACATGGCAGCAATCGTTTCCTTGTTGGGCTGATTCAGAGAGATATCAAACGGAATACGTCCCTCACGGAGCGACTGACGAACAAAGATGTTGAACGCGGTGGACAGGTTCATGCCGAGTTCTCCAAAGAGTGCGTCGGCTTGCGCTTTCAAATCCGAATCCATACGGATGCTGATGTTTGTGGTAGAGCCAGCCATAAAACCATCTCCTTTTCTACTGATGAATATAGTATATGTTGTTTGCACGAAGAAATCAATACTTTGCACGAATAATTTACAAAAATTCAGTCGGTGTTGGAAAACGCACTGAAAAGAAAATCAAACGCAAAGGAGAAATCCATGTCAGAAAATCGCAAATATTATTACATGAAACTCAAAGAAAACTTTTTTACGGACGCCAAGATGGTCATTCTGGAAAGTATGCAGGATGGACTGCTCTATTCCAACCTGCTGCTGAAGATGTATCTCATGTCCTTGAAATACAACGGTATTCTCATGCTTAACGATCATTTGCCCCATACGCCTCAAACCATCGCAACCTTTACCCGACATCAAATCGGCACGGTGGAACGGGCGATCAAAGTCTTTTTGGAGTTTGGTTTTGTGGAGATATTGACGGATGGAAGCTACTATATGGCGGACATCCAGCTTTTGATCGGGCAATCTTCTACCGAGGGCGAGCGCAAGCGAAAGGAGCGGATGCGCTTGAAGCGGCAAAATCTTCTTCCGTCCGGGCAGGTGGACAAATGTCCACCAGAGATTAGAGATAAGAGATTAGATATTAGAGATAAAGAGAATAGAGAGTGTGTCGGCACACCCGCCTATGGACGTTATCAGAACGTGTTTCTCACCGATGATGAATTGACTGAGCTGCAAAAGGAACTGCCCGCCTTGTGGCAGACCTACGTTGACCGACTCTCCGAGTACATGGCGTCCACCGGCAAGCAGTATCAAAACCACGCGGCTACTATTCGCCGCTGGGCAGCCGAGGATAGAAAGAAAGCAGCAACACAGACCCGAAACCGAGATTACAGCGTTCGAGAAGGTGAAACCGTATGATGGAAATCACTGAGGAAATCCGCGCTTGGATTAAAAGAAATGCTGGAACAACGAAATTAGATGCAGATGAGTATATCGACGCATCCGACGGTTTGATTCATTGTAAAAATTGCAAAGGCTCACGACAGACGATTGTGCCAAACTTTGGCAAGCCGGGATATCTTATGCCGCGATGCATCTGTGCCTGTCAGATCGAGGCGGAGCGGCGGCGCAAAGAAGCAGATGCGCAGCGGGAACGCATGGAGCGAATCAAGCGCCGCAAGGCACAGGGACTTCAAGACCGCTATCTGTATGACTATACCTTTGCCAACGACAACGGCCAAAATCCCCTGATGGACAAGGCCCGCGCCTATGTGGAGAACTGGAAGGAGGCTTACAAGAACAACACCGGCCTGCTTCTGTTCGGAGATGTGGGAACAGGCAAATCCTTTTTCGCCGGTTGTATCGCAAATGCCTTGCTTGAACGGGATGTTCCCGTACTGATGACGAATTTTCCATCCATCTTGAACCGACTGACGGGCGTGTTCTCCGAGGATAGAGCGGATTTTATCGCCAGTTTGGAACTTTACGACCTGCTGATTATTGACGATTTGGGCGTAGAGCGCAGCACGGAGTACGCGATGGAGCAGATGTTTTATGTGATTGACAGCCGATATCGCAGCCGTAAACCCATGATTATCACCACAAATCTGCGCTTAGAAGAAATCAAAAATCCGCCCGACCTTGCCCACGCCCGCATTTATGACCGCATATTGGAACGCTGTGCGCCTATTCTCTTTGTCGGAAAGAACTTCCGAGAGGAAAACGCGGCGGTAACGAGAACGGCGGCAAAGCAGATCGTATCCCCTGAAGAAAGGAGCCTTGCAGAATATGAGAATTGAAAATACGCCCCGCACAATGACCGTTCAGCCGGAGCAGAACGCCCCGGCACTGGTGCGGAAGATTGGAAAGACCACTTACAAGGTTCGCGTCCATTTCAGCACCACCAGCACGGAAACCATGAGCGATAAAATCAAGCGTATGTTGAAAAACGAAGTGCGGCAGATGTGAGCTGCCTTTAGATAAAAAGCGAAGGTCGGGAATCTGGAGTGGATTTCCGACCTTGCTTTTTATGAATTTGATGAAAAAGTCCTTGACTTTTCGTCTCTGGCA
>ENA-OPCY01000729-OPCY01000729.1-human-gut-metagenome-genome-assembly--contig:-NODE-729-length-22775-cov-3.594278_pt1 | contig 22775 bp, 20 predicted proteins | sample MGYA00241568_ERZ501487 | MGnify/ENA primary metagenome ERZ501487 (study PRJEB25962, sample SAMEA2042574) | human gut metagenome | biome: human gut; feature: human-associated habitat; material: faeces... | reverse complement strand
TGCCGGTGGATCGCCCCAGCTGCCCTTATAATGCCGAGACTCTGAAAGACCGGAAGATGGTTAAGAGTAGCATGCTGACTAATCCTTTTGAGAAGTTTGAGAGGAAGAGATTTATGTATTATTCGAAGGATCTTGGTGTTATTTCGCTGAATCATGCGCTGCTGGCGAAGATGAGTGAGGGGGATTGGGAGAGAGTGAAAGGGCAGATGAAGGAAGATTTGGAGAGGTACTATGAGTGATTTTTACGGACCGAATAAAAGCAGTGAAAGAAAACTATTCAAAGTTTCCAAGAATAGAAGTAGCAAATGAAGGAGAAAAGAAGCAAACCTTAGACTTACTTGCAAAATTATAAGAGATGAAAGGAAAAGCTTATGAAGAAGGGAAAAAAGAAAAATATAATAACAGCCAATATTTGTAGGCTTTTCCGTAATTGGGGAACTGCTGTAAAAAATAAATTTCTTCGTGGTGGAGACAAGTTGAAACTTAATGTCAGTGATACAGCTGATTATGGATATGTGGGTCTTGGTCCAACAGATGATGCGGAGAATGTATCGGAATATCTGAGGGCTATGGAATGGGCAATAAATGATAAGAGTGTTACTAACATAGCTCTTGCGGGTCCTTATGGAGCTGGAAAAAGTAGTATCATTAATACTTTTTTGAGAAAACATCCGAGCATAAAGTATATCAATATTTCGCTTGCAGCATTTAGGGAGAATAACCAAGAGGAGATTGATAGCGAAGATGGAAATTTTGAGAAGCTATTAGAGGAAGGGATTCTTAAACAACTCTTTTATAAAGTGCATTACTCAAAGATACCACAGAGCAGATATCGTAAACTTCATAAGGTTTCGTTTGGGACTAGCTTACTGCGAGTTCTGTTTACCCTGGCACTGGTTATTAGTTTTACTTTCCTTCTTGCGCCTGCAAAAATTGAGGAAGCAATAAGTGCATATTCAGACACCATGTCAAATCTTCTTGGTTGGAATGAATTAGAGCAGATTGCTTTTGCGTCTGGCTTTGGACTAATCATAATAATTATTTTAACAAGCCTGTTTAGATGGATAAATACAAAATGGAAATCCATAGAAATTAATGTGGCAGATAAAGCAGTTATTAAGGCAGATGAAGCAGGTGAGGCTTTATCTCTTAATAAGAATATGGATGAAATTCTGTACTTCTTTGAGGAAACAGATTATTCACTTGTAGTGATAGAGGATCTTGATAGATTTGATACGCCGGAAGTCTACACAAAACTTAGAGAAATTAACAAGATTATTAATGAGTATGATGCTATTCAGAGAAGAATCGTATTCATATACGCATTGAAGGATGACATTTTCCATAATGAGGATAGAACTAAATTCTTTGATTTTATCATACCGGTTGTTCCTTATATCGATGCTACAAATTCAGGGGAATATTTAAAACATCGCTTGGATGAAATCAGATCTACAGGGATGGAATTTGACATTACAGATGAATACATAATGAATGTAGCTCCTTTCATTTCAGATATGAGGGTACTTAACAGTATCTGCAATGAATTTATTGTTTTCAAAAAAACCATAAAAGATAGCCAAGATCTTGGGAAACTGCAGGATATTCAAATGCTGTCTATTATGATTTTTAAGAACATGTATCCTGAAGAATTTGCGCTGTTGCAAGGAACTGAAGGAATAATAAAAAAAGCATATACTGACAGAAATGATTTCATAAAAGTGACATCAGCAGATTTGCAAAAAGAAATAGAGGATGCCGAAGAAGAAAGAAGAAAATCGGATAGTCAGGAAATGTTACATGCGGAAGATGTAAAACTTGCATTCATCCAAAAGATTGTGGGTGACAGAGGTGTTTTTACTAAGATTCAGGGAACTAAAGGAAATTTCACAAGAAGTGATATTTTAAAGGGGGATTTTTCTCTGGCGCAAATTGGTGTAGGAGCAGCTACAGTGTATTATCGTCAGCCAAATTATTATAGCGGAGAATATATTATAAATGAGATAGAAAAAGTGACATGTTCGGATGGAGTAACTTATTACGAAAAGTGTGACAGAGCAATTGCGAGAGATAAGAAGCGTAGGAAACAGATTGCCCAAAACTTATTGGATAAGCAAAGACAACTTTATGAATTACGTTCTAAGCCAATGAAAATGTTGATTAAGGAATATGGGGCGGATGAAGTATTAGGTGACGATGTAAGAAAAAACAAACTTCTGGTGTTTATGCTTAGGCATGGATATATTGATGATACTTATCAGATGTATATAAATTACTTTTTACCAGGAAGCATTTCGGCAGATGAGTTGAATTTTATTATTAATGTTCGCAACTATGCCGGAACGGCAGATTGGGATTATAGAATTATTCATCCTGAAAATGTTATTAGCCGTTTGTTCGATTATGAACTTGAGCAGCAGAAAGAGTGTCTTAATTTTGATTTGGCAGAATTCTTTTATGCTGATAATAGAAAATCTGATAAGAAAACTGGATTTTCAAAGCAATTGGCAAAAGACGATGAAGATAGCAGAAGATTTATCAAAGAATATTATGTGAGAGCAAAAAATAGGGCAGAGTTTATAAGATGCATTGCAAAAGAAAAGCCTCTGTTCTGGTTTGATATATGTTCTGATGAGAGTTTAGGCCATCAGGATAAGGTGACCTACTTAAAAGATATCTTCATGTATCTTAAGGCTGAAGACATTGTTTTGCAAGATACGGCAGCTAATGAAGTTAATTCTGCGTATTCAATATGTACCTTTATTGTTGAGGCAGATGAAGTTCTTGAACAATTACAGGATACTGGCACAGAGAAAATTGTGACTGTATTGACGCAGATAAAGACAAAGTTCAAGAATATTAATATACAGACCGTAGATGCTGAGATCATTAAAGGTGTTTTTGCAAATGAATTGTTCGAGATATCGCTGGCTATGCTTCAGAAGTATGCAGATTTTATCGCCGGCGAAGCAGTTGAAGGATTTGAATCTAATATCTATACACATATATTAGATCATGGTGATATACAAGTAATAGAGTACCTTGAGCGAAATATAAGTGAATTAGTTGAAAAGGTAATTTTGCCTACCGAGGCTAATACAGGTGAAGATATAGAGACAATATATCGATGCATGGAATTGCTTGATTACGAAGACTCTTTGTCTATTCAGCTTGTTCAGAAGATGAAAGCTGTAATGAGCAATTTGAAGGAATGGCATAGCACAATAAAAGATCAACAAAGAAATGTAAGGAATATAGTTGATGCATTCCTGACTGAAAATAAAATGGTGGCATCAGTTGAAAATCTTGATACATATAAATCATTATTCTCATTTTCAGCTGTGCTTTGCGGATTTGTTGATGAAAATATAGAGGCTTTCCTTTCAGATGAGAACCTTGATGATGCACATGTGAAAGAATTTTTAAAGAAAGATATCAAGGATGAAACTATAGAAAAAATTCTACAGAATTACCAAATGGATTCGTTTAGTGAGAATTTAAATAGCTATCCTGATAATGTTGTGCAGGCGATGATTGGGCTGAGATATTTTAAGTACACAAGAAGCAGATATAATGAAATTCTTTCTGCGTTTTCAGGAATGCTTCCGTTGTTTGCTGAACTTTACTGGGATGAATTTGAAGCAGAAATCCCGAGCATAGACTTCGATTTAGCAATAATTGACAGGTTTATGGAATCAGGTATTGATGATGAAAAGAAAGTAGTATTTCTTAATAGAGCCGAAGCATCACAAATGACGGATGCGATGTATTCTTTTGTGAAGAGCACAAATGTAAGTATTCCTAAAAGGTATTTACAGGCAGCTTGGAATAAGCTGGATGAGAAAGATAGACCAGAATTTATGGTTAAGCATTTTTCAGAGTTTACTATTATTGAGATTCAAAACATGTTTATGCAAATGCCAAAAGAATACAATGCATTACGACAAGAGGGAAGATGGCACGAAGCATTACTTGAAAAAAATGCTATAAACGAATCTCTTTGTAAAAAGCTTTTGAGAGCGGGTTACATTTCTTCTTATGACATAAAGAAAGAGAAGAATATATTGTTTACTGGTGACATTGAGAAGTATGTTGCAAGAGTAAAAGCAAAAAGGTAGGGATGATCATGGAATTACAAGATATACAAGAAAAAATAAATAACCTTCTTGCAGGAACAGAGCGAAAGATTGTTTTTGGGTATGACGATGACGCTTCTTACGCAGATGATATTGATGCACTGCATCTAGAAGATGGATGTAAGGTTTTGAAACTTACTGGAAGCAAGGAAGAGATTTATCGTATTATCATCGGTAGTTCCAATATCACGAGTGCTGCTTTGACGAAAAATAAGGAGTCACAGAGTTTCTGCAGGTCTTCCAGCTGGATCAGGAGCTCGATAATGTCGCCTTTAGAGCGTAATTCAGAGACAGCATCCTGCTAGAGTGCTAGAGACGGTGATAACGGTCAGCTTCCTTTTTGAGTTTTTCCTCCCGGCGTAGCTGTTTTTGAATCTCGGCTTCAAAATGAGCCCTGAGTCTGTCAATGCCAAGGGGAGGACTCCAACTGCTCCAGTTTTTTTGCGGAGCCTTGCGTTTTCGCTATGAAGTTTAAAATTTTTTTCATAAAGAGAATCTTTCATGGGAGGGCATCCTTATTATTGAGGGTTGGACAGTTCATCAAGGAGTGTCTGCTGCTTATCACAAAGAGCCTGAAGATTCAGGATAAGCTTATTCTGATTCAGAATAAGAGATTCTTTGGTATCCAAAAGTTCTTCAAGAGTCTGGCAGCGTTTTTGGAGAGCATCGTTCTGCTTTTGGAGATTTTGAATCATAAGTTGTTCGATTGTGGGATGTGGCATATCTATCACCTCGGTTCTTATGAGATGATTATACAGGAAAGCGTGGAAAAAAGCGAATCCGGGAAAAATAGGAACCGTCAGAATGCCGAGTGGATAAGTTGTAGGGAGAAAGAAAAAGAGACTTTTGGAAAGAGAAAAAAAGGACAAAAGGGAGTGCTCTGCAATGAAAAAAGAGGGAGGATGGACAGAGATGTGGATAAGAAAATTTCAAAGAAGATAGGGGGCAAAATGAAAAAATAAATTTTGGCGATATGCACAAAAACATCCATTTACTGGCATGGGTGTGAACTGTAACACGACTTGTGAACTATGGTTTTACAAGTCCGTTTTTTTGTACATCTATCGAGTATAATAATTTAGGAGATGAGCCTAAAGAGGACAAAATATTAAAATCTAGATTCCAAAAGCTTATTTTAATAGTTAATCTTTGAGAACGCGTAATTATGTATACACAAAGGAGTCTGAGTATGGTAGTATAATTAAGAGTATTATTAATTATAAGCGTGGAGGATAGGCATGCAGATAAGCTATAAAAAATTATGGAAGCTTCTTATAGACAAAGATATGTTAAAAAAAGATTTAGCTTCAAAAGCGGGAATTAGTTCTACATCTATGGCAAAACTTTCTAAAAATGAGAATGTTAATACAGAGATATTAAGGAAAATATGTACAGCCCTGGAATGTGACATCTCAGACATCATGGAAATGACAGAAGAAAAAGAAGGAGAGAATAGGTAATTATGATTAGATTAGCAACGGTATTCAGCGGAATTGGAGCGATAGAGCATGCGCTGGAACGCATGAATATAGAGAATGAAATAGTATTTGCCTGTGATAACGGTGATGTTGAGATTCTGACTAAAGATGTAGGTATGAACCTTGATGACATAGGAGCTGAGCTGAAGAGTCTTGAGGGGATGATTGATACAATACAATTTAATGATGCCGTAGAAGATTTATACAAAGACCAGCTGGAAAATATGCTAAAGGAAGCTTTAAAAGAATATTCAAGTGTGCATGAAACCATCAAGGAACTTCCAAATTATTCGGATAACATAGCAGCAGAAACATTAAAAAAGATTCTTTCAATGGATGATGTTAAGGCAGCAAGAATTAAAGAATATAAGAAATTTTTGTCAGAAATTGGTAAAGGATCAGACGAACAGGCAAGATTAAGAGAGTTTCAGATTATGTTAGAGATTTCCAATGATTATAAGAAGGATAATTCTCTTGATGATTTAGGAAAGGATATGGAATTTTCCAGTGTAGATAACATTGACTGGCGTAGCATTTCTGAAACAGTAAAAATGTTATATGAAAGATTGGAACTGGCTAATGGAAAGAAAATAATTCGAAGAGTCCAGGACCTTTCACAGAGAACCAGCCAGTTACATGAGAAAATTAATTACATGAAAGTCCAAAAGAAACTTGAAGCTATGGGAGATGACTGGAAGGCACGTAAAGAATACGTCGATTCACTTTATGCGGGTCAGGAGAATCGCAACAAGGTAAAACAGTCTTATATGGCTAACTATAAAATCTCTGAAGAGGACTATCATTGGAATGTTGCCTTTTTGAATGGTAAGCAATATGCGGGAAAAGTGGATCTTTTTGTAGGAGGAAGTCCATGCCAGTCATTTTCTCTTGTAGGTAAGCAAAGAGGTCTTGAAGATACGAGGGGAACCTTATTTTATGAGTATGCGAGACTCATAGATGAGATTAAGCCTAAAGTGTTTATTTATGAAAATGTTCGTGCAGTCACGTCCCATGATGGTGGAAAAACATGGAAGAAGATGCAGGAGGTATTTGAAGAACTTGGATATAAATTTTCATGGAAGGTACTTAATGCTAAAAATTATGGAATACCACAGAACAGAGAAAGACTTTTTGTTGTTGGCATAAAAGAAGACCTGCTTGGTGAGAGGACCTTTGAATTTCCGGAGGCAATACCTCTTGAAAAGAAAATGAAAGATTTTCTGATGGAAAATGCTCCTGGGGGATATTTCCTTCCTCGTAAAGGCGTAGAGTTTGTGACTATGGAAAAAAACTTGGAGAAACGTTTTACACAGATTGATGGAGATATACAACTTTGCCAAAAGAAGAACCAGCAGTTTAATTGGCATGGAGATTTTGTGTTTCAGTCTGAGGAAGAGGCAAAAGCTAATAACATTCCTGATTTGGAAAAGTACTTTTTATCAGAGAAGGTGCGAAAATATGTATTGGCTACAGGTACAAAGAATTTTTATAGTAAGCCTAAAATCGATTTGGATGTAGCAAGACCACTACTTACTACTATGCATAAGATGCATAGGGCTGGCGTAGACAACTATGTAACAACAGATGGAAGATTGAGAAAGCTTACTCCCAGGGAATGCCTGCGGCTTATGGGATTTTCAGATAGTTTTAAGATCGTTGTTTCAGATACGGCAATGTATCAACAGGCGGGAAATTCTATTGTTGTGGATGTGCTGATTCATATCATGGAAGAAATTCTGAAATGTTGTCCGGGGATTATAGAGGAGGTATAACAAATGTCATTTTCACCATTTGCCAGGTTTAGAAATTTTACGGTAGATAATTTAAAAGCATTGTTAGAAGTATATCCTGATCAGGCGGAGAAGATGAGCTGGAATGAAGCTGGGGATCTAGTGGAATCCGTTGCAAAAGGTTATAAGAGAACATCTTACCAGCAGGCATGCCAATTAGGTCTTGAAAATAGAGGAGCAGGTCAGTTTGGTGTTCAGACATATTTATATACGTTTGATGATGAATATTTAAGAAAATATATGGAATTTTGGATTAAAACATATTTTGCACCCAATCCATATGTTAATTCAGACGATGAACCAATACTGATCTTTTGTGAGTTGGTGAAGGAAATTCTCGCAAAACGGGATTTAAAAATTGACTTTTATGATTTCTTTAATCGCAGGATAGGTGGAAAAAGTGATGACATTCTTATGAATGCATTGAAGGCATACGGTACTCCGCTAAAATATGAGAAGCTTAATGACACGCATTACTTTTATATAGAACAGCAAAATAAAGATTACCTTGAAAAACAGGTAGCATTTATTGAAACAGAATTTTCTATCCCTGATGCCAAAAATAAGGCAGCTTTCTTTGAAAGATATAAATATTGCAATTTTTGCAAATTTTTTGGAATATCGGCAAAGGTGCCGGAGGAGGTAGATATATCCAACGACAATATTAAGACAAAGCGCCTTCCGGGGGCTAAAAATATTTTGTTGTATGGCGTTCCAGGAGCAGGCAAAAGCCACCATATAGCAAAACAGTATTGTGCAGATGGTAGACGCATGGAAAGGGTGGTATTTCATCCTGATTATACGTATTCAGATTTTGTAGGACAGATTTTACCGCGAATTGTGAATGGAGAACTAAAATATGTATTTGTACCAGGTCCGTTTACACGAATGGTTGAAAAGGCATGGAAAGATCCTGGAAATTATTACTATCTAATTATTGAAGAAATTAATCGTGGCAATGCACCAGCAATTTTTGGAGAAATTTTTCAGCTTTTAGATCGTAAAGAAGCAGATAATTATCCTGAGGATGTTGTGGGTGAAAGTGAATATGGAATATCAAATTACGAAGTGGCAGAGATTGTTTATGAAAATTCAGACCATGAGGTGAAAATTCCATCTAATCTGTTCATATTGGCAACAATGAATACGGCAGATCAAAATGTTTTTACTCTAGATACTGCTTTTCAAAGAAGATGGCAGATGGAACATATCCCTAACAAATTTGTGTTTGAAGAAGGCAGCCATGCACTTGACCCGATACAGGGAACGAAAGTGAACTGGGGAACGTTTGCTATGGTTATTAATGATCAGATTATAGAGAACAATAGAGATATTAGTAGCTCGGAAGATAAGAGATTGGGAACGTTTTTTGTAAAGAAGAATGAACTCAATGCAGAGATATTCCCTGAGAAAGTATTGAAATATTTATGGGATGATGCTTTTAAAATGGAAAGGGAACTGGTATTTGATTCGGGGTTTGGCTCACTTGAACAAGTAATAGAAGTATATGAAGATAGTAAGGGCGACAAGTTACAGGCTGTATTGCGAGCGGAACTTTATCAAAAGATGATAAAAGAGATGGATGATAGAGCAGATATGCCAATGAAAAATGACGGGGACCAATAGGAAAGGAGGAAGTTGTATGCTGAATTCATCAATTAGAGATCGATGTTTTGTAAATCAAAACAGGGATGCAGATACTTTTGTTGGTTTAAAATGCGAAAACGGTGAATTTAGTGTACATTTTCCATTAGGATTTGGCATATCTGAAAATGATAAGGAACTTCGAAAAGATATAATTCTGTTGCTGGACACTATCGCATCAACTACAGGAAAGAAGGATTCCAGTATCTATAATTTGGCAAAAGATTATAATTATACAGCGTTTCCAATTCAGGCATATATTTCTATTATTAAAGACTACTATGAGCGTGGATATTATCAGGAGAGAGAAAAGCAGTATGTTGTTTCCAAACGTGGAAAGATAGACTGGAACAAAACAATTAAAAAACAAAAGCCCTATGTTCAGGAAAATAATGTTTTTTATTTAGATTTCGTGACGAGAAAGAATCAGATAAACGAAAATGAACTGATTTCGCTGATTCATGAATATTGTGTTTATGAGAGTTTTAATAAAATAGGCTGGCTATTTACAGCTCGTATTCCGCAGGTACCGAGAATAAAATATAATAAAAAATTGTTTAGAAGTGTATTGATTCAAAAAAATTCGAACACATTTAATGACAGAAACAGAAGACTGTTTAGGGATATGCTGGCTGTTGTTGAATATTTGGGTGACGGCGATGCCTCTTTAAATTATAAGTATGGTACAGAACGATTTGAATATGTATGGGAAGCTATGGTAGATAGAGCATATGGCATTATTGGGAAGGAGGCATATTTTCCTAAGACTCGATGGATTATAGATGGAAAGATTTATCAGAATGCCTGTTTGGAACCAGATACCATTATGCTATGGAATGGAGATATATATGTTCTGGATGCAAAATATTATAAGTACGGTGCTACCAGGCACCCATCGGATTTGCCGGAGTCTACATCGATAAATAAGCAGATTACATATGGCGAATATATAGCGGAACAGGACAAGTTTAAGAGAATTCATGGCGAACGTTACAAGGTATACAATGCATTTCTTATGCCTTTTGAATCTAAAGCCGAAGAGGTGGAGAATATTGGAGTGGCTTTTAGTGATTGGAAATCTAATCAAAAAAGCTATGAACAGATACAGGGTATAGTAATAGATGTAAAAGGGCTTATGAAATCTGTTGCTTTCAAAGATGAAAGAAAAATAGCAGTATTGGCAAACTGTATAGAGAATTATGTTGAGTAAGGGGTATACTTGTGTGCGAAGAGGGACAGATATAGATGACGGATGTACTAACACCTGAACAACGACGTAAAAATATGCAGCATATTAAGGCGAATGATACAAGGATAGAGGTGCTGCTTAGAAAAGCATTGTGGCAGAAAGGATTCCGATATAGAAAGAATTATAAGGAATTGCCAGGAACACCGGACATCGTATTGACACAATATAAGATAGCAATATTTTGTGATGGAGAGTTCTTTCATGGAAAGGATTGGGAAGTATTAAAGCCTCGTCTTGAAAAGAGCAATAATAGTGAATTTTGGATTAGTAAAATATCTAAAAATAGGGAACATGACGATGTGGTTAATAAGAAACTTCTGTTTATGGGCTGGACTGTCATTCGTTTTTGGGGTAATGATATTAAAAAAAATACAGATGAATGCGTTAAGGTAATCGAAGAGACAATTTTTGACCTTAAAAATGCAAATGATCAGCTATAAGCGTAAAATAACAGTGTCTGATATAACAAAGACGGAGGAATAAGCGATGACAAATAATGTGTATATTACAATAGCCGGCAATAGATATAAGGTACTTGATGCACTGAACAACATTACACTGGCAGATTCTTTTGTGAAAAATAAATTAGGTACAGGACATGGAGAAGCAAAATTATATGTCGGAAATGAAGGAGAACGGTTCCGGGAATTTTTTGACGATTTAAATAGAGAATGTTTTTTTGTAAAAGAAGATTTTGATAAGTACTTGCTGGATGCAAAAGATGAATTTATGAATCCACAGCAGGAATATATTAAAAAGACTGAGATGGGAAGAATATATTCAGAGTTGACAGATAGAGTTGCCGCATTTCATAAAGGAGTGTTGAAATTTAATATATATAGAAAAGAGGTAGAACCCCCAAGAGTGTATATGCAGTCAAACTCCGAATATTATGATTTGATGAGGACGTTAGGATTACCTAATATCTCTTATGTATCTGTTATGAAAGTGCAGAGTCAGCAGGGAAATATTTTCTACTATTTCCGAATGTTTATTGATTACAAAAGTGATATTGTTACTTATGAAAGTCCAATGGAACTATCAGAAGAGAAAAAGATTTCAGAGAGTTCAATATCCAAAAACGAAAAAGAGGTCTTGATACAGGCAAGAAAAGGACAGGGAAAATATCGGCAAAAACTGCTTGAGGAATGTCCCTATTGTCCGATATCTATGATTAATGATGAGAGATTACTTATAGCGAGTCATATTAAACCATGGGCAAAGTCGGATGACAAAGAAAAGATTGATCCTAAAAATGGATTTATGTTATCACCAAATTATGATTGCCTGTTTGATAATGGATTTATGACATTTAAGAGCGATAAAACAATTATTGTGTCACCTTGGATTAGCCCTATGAACCAAAAAAGACTGGGGATATATACGGGAATGAAAGTTCCCAAATTACCACTTGATGATGAAAGAGAAAAGTACATGATTTATCATAGGGAAAATGTGTATAAAGGGTAAAGGTGTGAATGTTGAATGGGGAGGTCCAAATTCAACATCGCATGATTTAATTGGAAAAGATGTGGAGTACGAGATTAAATCTTCGACAAGCAGATACGAGAAAGTAATACATATTGCAGGACAATTTCAAATGCAAAAAACTAAAAGACTGTTTTTGTATTTCTGTAGATTTGAACAGAACATTAATGGTCAGTGCATAAATGATGTTGTTGATCGACTTATCACAAAAGCTGGTGAATCAAAAGATGAGTTAAATGGAAAATTGAGTCGTCAAGGGTATGGAATAGGATCCAGTGCAAGAGATGAAAAATATCAAGTGCACGAAATACTTCAATATGCAGTAGATGAAAGCTTTCCTAAAATTATTCCGGAAAGTTGTGTGGGGGACTATTCCTAAGGGAATTGAACATTTAGAGTATAATGTTGATCTTTCTTTATTGGATGGTACAGTGATAGAGGTATTAATGATAAAATAGTTTTTGCTCTCAAGATTCATAGTTATTTAAGTGAATAACACATAGGAGGAATAATAGTGATACTAGATGAGCTATATAATGTCGTTTCGCATTTAATAGAGGAAACAGAAGATGTTGATACGATTCTAAAGAGTGGGGAGATACAACTTTATAAATTAACAGAAATAATGGGAAAAACCGATCAAGAAATTGACGAATTTGTTAAACAAAAGGAAAATGACAAGAAGAAACAGGAATTGTTGTTTGAAGTTTTTCAAAAAATCAAGCTAGAACAATCAATTGAAAATATTAGTGATAGAATAGCAGCAGAAGAAGATGATAATAACAAGGAGCATTGTTAAACGCCAAGGTGGTGATTGGCATTTTATAAATCGATATGGTAAGGATTCTACAAAGAAGGAAGGTCCTTATCAGCAAGCGCAGGGAAATGAACAATCGTTAAGATTATACTTGGAAAAAAGGCTTAAAAATAAGCAGGATCCTATTTGTAGATGTGCTTATGCCAATTGCGTTATGACTCCGGATTGTGTGATTGATGCGGATGATAATATAGAAATTATACCTGAAATTACTTTTGATAAAAGAAATACAAAAGAAGATTTGCCTAAGTTTTTTGAGAGATCTTTCAAGTATTGGAAGGATAAGACGATGGAAAAACATCATTTTTCTGGAAGACACTTGCAGGATGAGGATAAAGAACGATTAGTAAGTATTCTTCGTGGTGACTTTGCGTTTGTTCCGGCAATGTCATTAGCGTTAAAAAGAACGGATGAGATGCTGGCTTCTTTAACAGATGAACAGTACATAATCATGCAGGGATTTCACTCAAAGAGAATGCTGGTTTCCGGTCCTGCAGGTACTGGGAAAACGATGCTGGCTATGGATCAGTGTAGAAAACTGACAGCAGAAGGATATAACGTGTTGTATTTATGCTACAACAAGTTAATTGCAAACTATGTAAGAAAGAATTTTGAATTAGAAAAGCAGGATATAGATGTTTCTACTTTACATAGTTTTCTTATGAAGAAAACTGGTGAAACTGAAATCGAAGATGCCAATTTCTTTACAGACATCTTGCCTAATAAATTCATAGATGGAATTGATGAGTATATGCCAGATAATGAAAAGTATGATGTTCTGGTTATCGATGAAGGACAGGATCTAATGAATACAGTTTCTGTCTTGTGCTTGGAAGGAATGGTAAAAGGCGGTCTGAGCAAAGGAAGATGGACTATATATTATGACAAAAATCAGAACATCTTTGGGAAATACGAAGAACTTCAGGATATTTATGATGAATTAGAAGATTATGGTGCCTCATGCTATGAGCTTTCTGTAAACTGCAGAAACACCAAGCAGATTGCAACAGGAAACTGGTATGCAACAAATATCAAGCAGGCTTCAATAATGAAGGCTGATGGTGAAGTGGTTGGTTATCATAAATATGATAGTAAGACTGCTGAAAAAACGGATGTCTTGAAACTTATTAGACGACTTCTTTCAGAAGGAATCAGTAGAAATGATATCGTTATCTTGTCTCCGTATAGAATGGATAACGCAAATAGCTGTCTTTATAATGCATCCATTCCATCTGATATTGGTGAGATAAGATTAAATGAATTTAATAAGCTGGATAGTGATGACTTTATAAGATTTTACACGGTAAAAGCGTTTAAGGGACTTGAAGCCAGAGTGATATTGTATATTGATATTGATGGTTTTGAGGACGACGATGAAAGGTTATTAAACTATGTAGCGATGTCTAGGGCAAGAACTCTTCTTGAAGTATTCTATAGGGCAGATTTAGAAGAAGAACGCCAGAAGATGATGCTGAATAGCTATAATCTTTAAAGGCTGAGCATATGTTCTGAGATTAAGTGCGTTAAAAAGATTATTTGAAGAGATAGAGGTACATACGTATGAAGGTAAAAGTTGTATTACCATTTTTAAAAGAGAATGAATCAGATTTTAAAGTTCATTGTGGAAGAGGATCTACTGATACATTTTTACCTCTGCGTTTGTTTCTTCAGGATCAGTCAAAGTTTAAAATATGGCAAGAGGAACAGACACAAAAGAATTTTCAAAGAAAATATATTTTATCGCTGATCTATTGGCATAAGGATGAATGGATTTTTGCGGGTATATACGAGAGTATTTCTGTAAAAGAAACACCAAATGGTCCGTCAAAATATAGATATGAAACAAAACTCTTAGATGTTGGAACAGACCTGATTGGTAAGATGATAATTGGGTTTAAGAAAGATTTTAGAGCGTCATATCTTTGCCTGGAAAACTATATTGATGACTTGGAAGTACTTGAAATAACAAGAGATGTATGCAAGACGGAATTCCCAGGTTACGACAAAGTTAATGTTTCGTGGGAAGAATTATCTGGATTAATTGATACAGATGCTTGGAAAACGGCACTCGCAAACCAAAAAGGTGTGTATTTGATTACTGATTCTTCTAATGGAAAAAAGTATGTTGGATCAGCTACCGGAGAAAACATGCTTTGGGGAAGATGGAAAGAGTACATAGCAAATGGTAATGGTGGAAATATAGAGTTGAAAAATCTGGATTTCAGCTATATCCAAAAGAATTTCAGATATAGCATATTGGAAATATATAAAAGCACAACGGATGATGATGCGATTTTAGAAAGAGAATCCTGGTGGAAGGAACTTCTGATGACGCGGCAATTTGGATATAACAAGAAATAGACGTCAAAGAAAATTATGAAGGGGGGGAGCTTTCAAGGTTAGAAAGCTGGAAATAATGTATGGAGCAAATTGAACTTATACAGCATTGGAATTACTTCTGTTCACTTGCTGAAAGATTGGATGATACAAAGCATTATATAGACCACGGCTTGCAAGAACATAACGGGAAAAGAGAACTTGTACATGGAAAGGTATACTCGGATGTTTTTAAACAGATTATTGTTTTATCAGCGTCTGAATTTGAAATAATGAGTAAAGCTTTATGCCATAAAAAAGGGGTAAAAACTAAGAAGATTGGAGATATAAGCGAAACAATACTAGGTACATTCCCAAAAATTATTGAGTTTGAAGTTAGCACACCTTTTTGGATTAATACACCGTTACAAGATTGGAAGACGAAGCGGATTGACGGTGGTAAGAATATAAAAGTTGAGGGGCTGGATTGGTGGTTTGCTTATAATTCGATAAAGCATGATGAAGTAGGATCTATTACGGATGCAACACTTGAAAATGCAATAATAGCATTATCATCATTGTATATTATTGAACTCTATTTGATGAAAGAAGTGTTTGGAAATATGAGCATTGTTTACACATATCCTACAGTATATTTTAAATGCAAGTATTTACCTCATCCTGTTAGCAGTGGAGAAGGATTGTTGCCGGATGAAGGTGGTTTATCACCAACTGAGAGATATAAAAAGGAATGTCCCGAACTTTTTAAGAAGTATGAAATAGAATCAAAGTGATTGTGAAAAATGGTTGTGACAAGTTGATATAACACAATTTCTTTTAATTAGATATCAAAGAAGTATCGGTTGAAAGCTGTTTTTTAGTTATCATAAAAACTTACTTATGTCCAGCCTATAACAGGCTGGGCAATTTATTATAAATAAGTACAACAAAGAAGGTAATTCATATGGATTCAATATTAGTTTTTGATGATTTTAAGCATTGTTTTAGGGAATTAGACACCTCAAATTATAATGATGATTTAGTTGTAGGATCTGTTTTTTTTACAAGAGATGCTATAAATGTCATTGAAAAATATTACAGAATAATTGGTTACATAATATGCGATGATAAGGGCGTTTATTATCCGATTGATGTGAGAAAAAATGATATAGCCATATTGGAAGGAACTTATAATTGCATAGAGGATGAATTAAAGAAGGAATTGGTGCCATATAATATAAAGATCGAACCAGCAGAGGTATGGAGTCCTTTCTTTTTTCGTTGGCAGTTCATGTGTGATTGGAATGTTTTTGAAACTTGTGGAGATTTTATAAATATAGCCTCAAAAATAATAGGAAATGAGAGGCTGATGAAGAAGATTATTGATGACAAAATCGATTATGTCCTTCCAGTAAATTATAAAGAATTATCTCAAATGGTACGAGGCTTGAATAAATTATTTGGAGTTGAATTTTATAATAAGGATTATTACGAAGAGATAAACTATTTATTTGATTCGCTTGTGAATGGATACCATATAAATATGTCTACAGAAGAAGTTGAGACGTATTGTTATCAATTATGTAATTACGTTTTGAAAAGAATAGAGGGAGAACATGTATAATTCGGGAATAGGTACACCTTATTGGTTTGAATGGGAAATTGGAATACTAGAATGCTTGAATATGCTACAAGATACATCAATTGAATCAGTAATACTTCAATCAACTGATTTTCAGGCATTAGATGATGTCGTAGTAAATTATAGTGATAAAAGCATTTTAAATATTCAAGTAAAACATACAGATGAAGATGCTAATTTCACATATTCTTTTTTAGCTTCTGGGAAAAAGCCTTTACTGAATGCGTTGGCTTTAGAATGGAAGAATAATAAAGATAATTATAATTTTAAAGGTATTCAAATTGTAACAAATAAAAAATGGGGTCCGCAGGAAACAGATGGAAAGTGTTCAATGGATGACTTTATTTCCAAGGTGTTTCCATGCTTACAAGATAATTATAATTATACTTCGGCAAAGCCTAATGAGCAGAAGGCTATCGAATGGTACAGAGAAAATTTGGAGATAAATTTAGATTCTAATGAGGCGGCGTGTTTCACTAAAATTTTCTCTTTTAGAAAAGAGTCGTGTCTTGCTGATGTGGAAGAAAAAATACGTGTGAAGATTGGCGAAATACTAGGAACAGATAATAGTGATGCGATAGATTTTTGCTTAAATAGTCTTCTTTCTAAATTGAATATATGGGCAACATCAAGAAGAGAGAAGCAGGAAATAACAAGAGAAAATGTATATGGAGCATTATGCTATACCGAGCCGGATGTTCCTTCATATGAACTATGTCCAGAAAAACCGATACTTCCTTCTCGACAACGGTTTGGGGAGACCTTTATAGATGACATTAAAAAGAATAGTAATCATATCATATTCTTAGAAGGATTACCGGGCTGTGGAAAAACAAATTTTATAAGTTATTTATCACAGATGAATGAGTCTATAGTTGATTTTAGATTTTACACATATCTCCCAGTAAATAAAGTAGATGGTTCATATAGTGATGATGAAGGCTTTTATTTGGGTAATATTTTGTGGAGAAGTATTCTCGTACAGCTTAAGAAAAAATTTGAAGAGAATAATTTATTATCTGTTGTAAAGTTTCCACTTATATACCAATTTATGTCTGTTTCTGAAATGCGGGAAACGGTAATACATTTCCTACCGGAATATGCAAAATGTATAGGAAGGCCTTGCTACTTTTTTATAGATGGATTAGATCATGCTGCAAGATCAAAAGATGCACGAAATTCATTTTTATCTCAATTGCCAAGACCAGAGGAAATCGGGGATGATTTTTATTTTGTCTTGGTCGGACAGTCTATAAATGATGGTTATCCGTCTTGGATGAAAGATAATAAAGGTATTACATATTACAGCATGCCGGCTTTGGATACAGATGATGTTGTTATATTATTAGAGCAAAGCGGTGTAGCAGAGAATACAGTCGATATGGAAAACTTGGCGAAAACCGTTATTTCAGTTATTGGGAACAATGTTCTTAATATAATATTTGCAATTCTGGAATTGAAGAAAATGGTATTGCCACTTTCCTTCGAGGCAATAGAGAAGGAACTAAATAGTAGGTTTTTAAATAAACAAATTGATAAATATTACGAATGGATTATTAGTTCGCAGGAAAAAAGCCTTTTGCTATACAAAATTGAGGCAATTATGGCGTTTTCAAGTAAACGTATTAACGCTTATGATGTGGCTCAAATGTGTGGAGTTGAACACGACGAGGCGGCGTTTGTTTTAAATGGCTTATATCCAATTATTGTATGTGAAGGCGATAGATACTTCGCTTTTCATAATGATGTAAGGCTTTTTTTACAGAATGCAATTATTCACAATTCAAATATAAAAGGAATTACCGAATCAATAATTAATCGAATTAAACAGGATAGAGAATTATGGAAATATCGATATGATATCTCTTTTAATTTACTAGTATCTTGTAAGGCCACTGATGAGGTGTTGAAACTGATTGATGTTGAATATGTAATGGATTCAGCATTATATGGGATATCGTTTGATAGGATACTTCAGCAGTTTATACTAGCGCACCAATTGCCAATGGATAATCTTGAAGAAGTATGCATACATTCAAGTGCAGTGTCTCTTTGTTTGGCACAGTATGCAAATTGCATACAGTATTATGCAAAAGAATCGGATTATTTTGAAGCACAAAGTATCAACAAAAAGACTAAAGCGGAAAAATATTGTTTGAATGTTAAAAATGATATAGAGCAAATCATTTTAGATATTGATTTTGCTGCTAAGGCTGGATTTGAACGAGGACATAAACTTTTCGATGAATACCTCAGTGGATATAATATAGAGGCATTGTTAAGCGGGGAGCTAAACAAAGAAACGCTTGTTAAGGCAGGATATATATTTCGATGCTATGGTGCAGATTATATGGATGCTCTTACTGGAAATTCTAACGATTATGTTTATTTTGTAGATGGATGGTTAGATGCCAGTGTAAGTCTTACATCAAAAGAAGATATCAGGCAAACATTCACTTTTAAATGGTATAATCCAGATTCATTGTATGCATATATTCATCAGATTACAGAAGAAAAGAATCTTGAAAAAGAATCATTTGACGAATTGTTGAATATTCTTTTAGGAATGTCTGCATCTATAGAAATAATTATAGAGATTTGCACATATGGACTGTTAAACTCATATAAATGCGAAGCTGGGATAGAATATATTGGCAACCACTTAAGTGATATTATAAAAATAGATAGACATTATAAATACGAAGATTTAAGAATAATTTCTTTGATTAAGGCTAACTTGTGCCTGTTTGGTAGGATTGAGGAATCGTTAGTTGAAAAATGTTATAAAGAAATATTGAATCTAACTCATAATGGTGAATCACAAAGAGGTTATAAACCAGCATTGGCACAGTATGATATTGCAAAGCATGTTAGTGAACAATTTTATTCGGTGGACAGAAATGATGTATTATCTAAAGATGATATCTTTTCATTGATTTATTTTGCGGATAAGTACGGTGTTGGATCTGCTCATGATTGTAATGGATATACTGTTATGAGATTTTTACGTAAAGTATTGGTGAGCTTTTCCAAGCATAACCCCAAGGCAGGAATTATCGATACTATTTGTAAAGCGGTTGTTCAATGTTTGGAATGGGATAAGACTCGATTTATTCCGGAGTTTAACAAGTTGTTCTGTATATCAAATGCGCATGCTGATTTTCTAAAAGTTGCAGAATATTGGTGTGGCGAAGATGGAGTGGCTTGGAGATCAGAATATGATGAGATGGAAGATTTATGTAAAAACATGATACCTGCATTAGAATACTTTGGAGAAAACAAGTTTATAGAGGAAGTACGTGAAAAACAGAAATATAGAATGTTTGGCTATGTGGGAAGAAAAGACTATTCGTTAAATGGTTTACTTGATTGTTATAAAAAACTTCCTCTGAATGAAGAAAAATTATGCTGTTATGGCATGAGACTGTTTTCCGTTTCAAATTTAGCGGATTCTATTGGTGATAATAGGTTTTCAAGTGAAGTTGACCGAGAGTTGCTAGAGGATGCCGTTAAATTGGGGTACAAGTACTGTAATGCATTATTTGAACTAAAAAATACTCCTAAAGATTTAGTTTATTGGAGAATGAAAGTTCTTGATTCTCTATATTGCAATATAGATTTGATTTCTGATGATTCTGAATTAATTGCGTTATACAGACTTACAAATTCATGGATTAAAGAGTATATAGAGAATGATAGAGAATACAATCGATTGGAAACCTTAAGAAGTTACAATTATGAAATTATTTCTCGCATTTCAAGTTCTGAAATTCGGGAAAAGCTTATGGCAAAAGGATTGTATGATAAAGCGGAACATAAAGATTTCTCTGTAGAAACAGGAAGGGACTATAATCTCGAAATTATCAATCTTTTAAAAGAAGATGGATATAATGAAAAGGCGGAAGGAGTAATTCTTACACAAATAGATAAAAGAGAAATCGGATTACATAAGCTGATTATGGAGGCAGGAGATATTATCGCCCAAAAACATATGGAAGAATATGTAAATAGATGTGTTGTTAAATTTATTCTATCTGAAAGCAAGTATGGTTATATAGGCAGCGGAATTAGCGATGTATTTGAACGTTATTATGAAATGTTCAATGATAATACATGGAATCTTTTATTTGAAAATATAGTAACTCGATTCGCAGAAAGTGATTATGGCATAATTGCCTCGTTGTGGGGAGATTTTACAATTTTCTCAATTTATTATCTTTCAAGAATAGATAAAGATAAAATAAAAGCTTTATTCGATTGTTTATGTAAAACACATGAAAGTCTTTCTTCGGCGAATGGAAGAGTAAAAATAAAAGAAGAAAAACTGATCTTGGATGAGAATATTACGTCGCTCTCTGATATGGTAAATTTTCAGCTTAATATATGACTTTGGGTAAAATACTTATTCTTAGAAAGGAGGGATTTTGTGTCAAAGCAGAAAAAAAGAAGGCTTGCTGATTATTCGACTTCAGAGATGGTAAAGCTTTGCGGAATGAAAGCCAGCAGTACTTTTGAAAACAAAAGAGATAAAGTCTTTGAGCGATATGAAATAGATCCAACTCTTTTTAAAATGGATTCTAGCATTGAGGGAGGAGAAAACTTTTATCCTGTTGTTTGTGCTGAATTATTGGCAATTCTAATAAAAAATTGGGATAAAAACCCTTCAAGTAGAAAAAATGCTAACAGAGATAATGTTACAGTGACTCAGATTTGTGATTTTTATAGGGCATTATTAAAAGATGTAGATGATCTTCCAAAAGAATTGAGAGGACTTATATATAAATCTTGCCAGAGTCATTTTACTACAAAGTGTCTTGTAATATGGGCGGAAAGAGTAGTAAATGGATTGGCATTATTTACAGAAACGCATATGGATCAACCAGAGGAAAATATAGGTAAGCTTTGTCAGGCTCTTGCTATTAATTTGGATAAAATGACATACATGGAATACATGAATAATAAGCTTATAGAGGCTGTCCCTTGGATCGCTCAATTTGGTGTATTTCCAAATCCTTTTAACATTAGTTCTATGCAAAAACCAGCAATAGGTACTCAAAATGTTGGTCTAGACGTTGGCTTGGCAGAGTTGATTAAGGCTATTGCATTAGAGATGAATAGCGATAAGGAAGAAATACAGTATGAGTCTATAAAAGATGAGGAATCTGATGTTGGCGCTGTAAGGGATGTGTATTACAAAATGGTACAGTCATGGTATGTCTCGTCAGAGTTTGAAGAATATACAACAAATACATATTCCAAAGGAGCTTCTGCTTGGAAAAACTGGGCCGAAAAAATTGAATCTGGCGAGATGGAGGGTAAAGATGCAATTGTAGCATTTTATGAGAAGCAACTTGCGGAAGCAAAACTAGAAGTTATGGCATTGGAGCAGCGTTTAGAGGCAATAAAAAATGACGAGCCAGCTATTTTTCCGGTGACTGCTGAGGAAATAGAGGATATCAATGACGCATATGTAGAGTATTTTCATGATAAGTATGGTAAGCAAGCAAGTTATCAGCGGTATGCAGATGTATATGTTGGTCAAATGTTATGGGCTTTTTTAACTCAAGATTCTTAATAAATGTTGGAATTAAATATAAAGATAGTTTTCTGTTGTAAACTCTTTTTATAAAAACAGGAAAGGAGAGCTTATGATGGTAAAATTAACTACAGTTCAGGCAAAATCTGCTGTAAGAAAGTATGCTGATCGTCAAAAGACAATCAGGCAACTTGCAATCGAATATGATGTAACGTATGAACAAATGCGCAAAATCATGGTTAAAGCTGGGTATTCGAATGGGCTGAAAGTAAGATGAGCGATTGCATCTAAAGCCTGTCCTTATTAACGGTAAACGTCAAATCCTGCGCCTTGGCTAATTAGTTTTTTAGAGGAGGCTAAAGCGCATGGATCAATTAACTCACACTGTCCGCAGGTCGAACTGGATAAACATCATTCGACAGTGTCAGGACAGACCGGCAGGCACTACGGCAAAGCAGTGGCTTGCTGAAAACGACATTTCTGAAAAATCTTACTATTACTGGCTCCGAATGATCCGCCGGGAAGTCTGTGAACAGGAGGGACTCCAGGAAGTCACCAACTCGTCTGCTCTCTCTTTTGTAGAAATCCCGGTAAAAACTGCTCTGGACACAACACCGGTGCCAACCGTCCCGGCAGCAATGACTCCGGTTGCAGTGATCAGATCAGGCCGCCTGACGCT
>ENA-OPCY01000724-OPCY01000724.1-human-gut-metagenome-genome-assembly--contig:-NODE-724-length-22838-cov-2.245358_pt1 | contig 22838 bp, 16 predicted proteins | sample MGYA00241568_ERZ501487 | MGnify/ENA primary metagenome ERZ501487 (study PRJEB25962, sample SAMEA2042574) | human gut metagenome | biome: human gut; feature: human-associated habitat; material: faeces... | reverse complement strand
TGGCAAGCTTAAAGCAGCAGGCTTTACTGTGGCAGCGGCATTTGCGCTTTGGCTGGGGTTAGCATTGTTCTACCGAACAGATTTCGGTATGCCTATCGGAGTGCAGAATTATCTATTCCATAAATACAATGAGGAATTTGAAGTTTCGGGTTTTTTCGGGGCAACAATTGCAGGACACCCAACAAACCAGCTAACCTGCTGTCCCAAAAACGGAAACCCTCAAACCGATTCATTTAACGTTGTGCGGAAAAAGAATCTATCAATAGGCAGCAGACTTTTTGCGAGTGATAATTATTATGGGATAATAATTCGGGAAGATTACGAGGAATATATATCAACATTCATTGATGATTATTTTGATGATTTTACAGTAAAAGTATACTTTGAAACAAGTGGATTAAGCAATGCAAAATATATGTCGGACGAATTTGATAAAAATACATCTTTGGAAGATTTTTTTGATTACCAAAAAGATGAAAATAACATACGTGCTCAAAACACGGCAAACTTATCAATTATGTTAGATTATCAACCAACGACAAAGGAAAAAAATATTATTATAAATAAAATCGAGCAAATGTTTAGTGAATTAAGTCAAGACTTAAGATTTGCCAAAATGGAAATAATTACAGTTGTTATTCCGGAAAGATGTAAATACTATGATGTTGATAGAGTGCAATTTTATTATATACTTAAAGAAAATAAAAGTGGAGAATACATTTCATCAGTTCGTAGTTTTGTAACAGATGACAATGATTATAGCGAAATAGAAATTAGTGATGATTTCTTTAAAAATGAGGAGGAAGAATAAATGGCACTTAATGATACACAACTTATTTTATTGGATAATTTAATTTATTTAGACTACACTGTTGGTGATAATACGGATAATGCTACTGTTAGAAATAAAGTGAATTATTTATTAAGTTTATCAGATAAGGAATTTAAAGAAACTGTAACCGATGAACAATTCTATTACTGCAAAGATATGGTGAATGGAATGTCACCGGAACAATGGAGAACTGTTTTAAATGCAATAGCGGCAGATGAAACGCTTATGAGTATGCAGATTACCAATGTTAAGGACGATAATGATTACACCGGTGGTAAAGACAAGAGTGCTACAGGATTCAGAGCAGCATGCTTTACAAATGGAGAAGACACTGCTGTGATTTATCGTGGAACAGTAGGTTCAAATCAGTGGGATGACAATGGTGTTGGTGGTACATCGACAGGAACTGTTTCACAGCTTCAGGCATATCAGTATTTAAGCGAATTGCAGTATACTGATATAGCTGATACATCAATTTACGTAAGCGGACATTCCAAGGGCGGAAACATGGCGCAGTATGCTTCACTTATTGCCATGAGCAATACAAATCTGAATATTGAACAATGTCTATCTTTTGATGGGCAGGGCTTTTCAAAGCAATTTTTAGATTATGCACAAGAAATGGGCTTTATGACTGATGAAGCACTTTCAAAAATTTATAAAATCTCATCTGAATATGATGTGGTTAATTCTTTATTTTTGCCATTACAATCAGTTGAAAATACGACCTTCATTGATTCATCTGGAGCATTGAATGGAATTGCTGATTATGCTATGGTTGGGCATATAGGATCTAATGTTTTATCCGTAAATGGTGAACTAAATAACAGCACTATCCCAAGGCCAATTCACGCTTTTATGTCTGAATTGATGACATATATGTATGAAAATGTTGACACAGAAACAACAGCCAATATTTGCAGTGGACTTATGGGATTATTAGCTGACAATAACGGAGAAATATCTGTAATATTGGACGTGCTAATAATGAATAAGATACCAGTCAGCAATTTGCCAACAACTTACATGATTGTACCCAATAAATATCAAGAGTCAATTTCTCAATTGTTTAATGTATTTTGTGATTTTTGTTTAGAAGATAAAAATAAGGGCCTATTAGCTTTAACGGTTGCCGATTACATTAAATCAGATGGAATAGTAACAAATGCTGGATTGAATTTTTTGCAGTTATTATTTAAGAAATTCAATATTGAATCAGATGACATAAGCAAAGCAAATGATTTTTATAATTCATATGTTAATGACCATGTCTCGGGAGCAACTATTTCTGACCCAAGTATGATATATCTTGATTATGAAGATGCACTAGCTTTAAATTTGTATAAAAAGGCTACGGGAAATGCAATTGAAACAATAGAGGAGGTTACTGAACAGGGAGTTAAGATATCGCTAGAAATATTTAGCGATTTTATGAAGACATTTAAATTTATTGTTGATAATGAACATATTTGGAAATATACTACAAGACCAGTATTAGCAACTGCGAATGTATCCACTAATGCAGCCAGCAAAATCAAATACGACCCCTTAATCCTTGACCTCGACGGCGACGGTTTCAACGTTGAAACAAAGGAAAACGGCGCAAACTTTGACCTGGATAAAAACGGCTTTGCAGAAAAGATAAACTGGACAAAGAAGGACGGTTTTCTCTGCCTTGACCTGAACGGCAACGGTACAATTGACAACGGCGGTGAGCTTTTCGGAGATAAGACCCTGCTCGCTGACGGAACGACCGCAAAGAACGGCTTTGAAGCGCTGGCGCAGTATGACGGCAACGGCGACGGCGTTATTGATGAAAACGACGAAATTTTCGGCAGCCTGCGCATATGGGTTGATGCAGACGGAAACGGCATAAGCAGTGAGGGCGAAATGAAAACCCTTGCAGAGCTTGGTATATCCTCCATAAACCTCGGCTATGAGAATGTGAATTCTGAAACAGGAACAGAAGCAACTATCGGAAATACTGCAAGCTTCACCCGTGTCGACGGTACAACAGGCGGCATTGGCGAGCTGTGGGTTTCCTCCGATTTGTTTGATACGGTGGACAAGCTTGATATTGAAATTCCCGACGATATTAAGGAGCTGCCGAATATCCGAAGTATCGGCAACGTTTATTCGCTGCATAACGCTATGGCACTCGATGAAACAGGCGAACTGAAAGCGCTGGTTGAAAACTTTGCGTCGGAGCAGGATTTGGACAAGCGTATGCAGATCGCAGAGCAGATCCTGTATTTTGTCTGCGGTGCAAACGATGTTGCAGATGGCAGCAGAGGTTCATATATGGATGCAAAACAGCTTGCAGTTATTGAAGCTATGCTGGGTGAGAATTATGTAGGTACATCCGGAGCGAATCCACATAGAGATGCTGCACCTATGTTGAAAGAAGCCTATGCTGATTTGCTGAATATGTATTTTAACGAGCTGAACGCACAGACGCATATCAAGGATTATGCTGCACTGCTCAGATATACCGAGAATGAGGACGGAACCAAAACATTAAATGCGGATCTTGTGAACTATGTTCTGGAGTATCAGCTTTCACACGGCGATGAGCAGGCAAAAAATATTCTTGGTGAAATTGCAAGATATGTACAGTATCTTGATAACGGCGGAATAACTGGAATCAATGATTTTGTAATGAACTATGCAAAAATATCAGCTGAATATGCTGCTGAAATCTTCAAGGTTATGCCAAACGGATTTGCTGCTGACGGAATAGATCCCCTTAGCGGTACAAACAGTGCAGATTTCCTTGCCGGCTCCGATAACGGAGAAACTATTAACGGCGGTAACGGGGATGATGTAATTGTTGGCGGCAAGGGCAATGATACCCTTTACGGCGGATACGGCAACGATACATATATCTTCAACCTTGGTGACGGAAATGATGTTATCAATGAGCAGAATTCAAACTCTGCACTTGATAAGATAGTATTTGGCGAGGGTATATCGGCAGAAGATATTATTGTAACACGAAGCGGAAATGATATGGTTCTGAAAATCAAGGGTACCGAAGACAGTATCAGAATAGTAAGTCAGTACATTGATAGCTACTATAGGGTAGAAAGCTTTGAATTTGCAGATGGAACAGTAGTGTCTTCCGATACATATTACAATACCTCTCTTGAAATAAAAGGAAGCGGAGTAATTGAAGACTTTACCGGAGGGTATGGTACAAGGAACACTACACTCATCGGTTCTGATGAAGCAGATGCAATCTATGGATACAGTGGAAATGATGTGCTTATCGGCGGCAAGGGCAATGATACCCTTTACGGCGGATACGGCAACGATACATATATTTTCAACCTTGGTGACGGAAATGATGTTATCAATGAGCAGAATTCAAACTCTGCAAGTGATAAACTTGTATTTGGCGAGGGAATATCAATAACTGATATTATGTTTAGTAACACAGGGAATAATATGGAGATTACATTTGCTGAGACTGCGGATAGTGTTACGATTATCAATCAAAAAATTGATAGCTATTACAGAGTAGAAAACTTTGTCACATCCGATGGTTATACCATAGATTACAGCAAAGTAAATCAACTTATTCAGGCAATGGCTTCATTTGAAGCGGACACAGGAATGAGTTGGACAGAAGCTGTTGAGCAGAGTAACGAAACAGCAAACAGCATTATTTCTGAGATGTGGGTCAAATCTGTGTCATAAAACCAAATATTCAGACATTGACCTTCGCACATTGTGGAGGTCAATGTTTTGTGAGGAAGTGAATAAATGAACATAACTGAAGAAAAAGAACAGCAGAAGCTTGATTTTGGCTTGCAGTGTCTGATGACAATTGCGGCATATTACAGAATTCCTGCGGACGCTAAAAATATTATTCATTTGCTGGCTATGGAGGGAAAATCTTTTGGTGACGATGATATTCTCCGTGCAGCAAAGCTGCTGAAAATAAAAGCAAAATCCGCAGTGATTATTTCCGAAAAGCTTATAAAAATGACTTTTCCTGCTATAATGAATACAAATGAAGGATATTTTCTTATACTAAAATCAGATGGGGAACGCTGCCTTGTAATAACCGAAGATAACAATTTACCTCACGTTATAACAATAGACAAGCTTACAGAAATCTGGGACGGAAAAATTATGTTGTTTGTCCCGAGAATGATGCAAAACAAAGATGTAAAATTTGGCTTTAAATGGTTTATACCCACAATTATTAAGTATAAAACGCCGCTTTTGGAGGTGCTTGCAGCAGCGTTTATAATGCAGGTTTTAGGTTTACTTTCTCCGCTTATTACACAGTCGGTGATCGATAAGGTGCTTGTACATAACAGTCTTTCCACACTTGACGTTCTGGCAATAGGTCTGCTTTTGATAGCAGTATTTGAAACAATACTTTCTGTTGCACGCAACTACGTTTTTACACATACAGCAAGCAAAATTGACGTTATCCTCAGCTGCCGCTTGTTCAATCATCTGTTCAGACTTCCACTGAGATATTTTGAAACAAGACGTGTAGGAGATACGGTTGCAAGAGTCCGTGAGCTTGAAAACATAAGGCGGTTTTTAACTGGTGTTCCTATGACAACCTTGTTGGACTCTCTATTTATAATAGTATACATTGTCGTAATGATTTTTTACAGCCCGAAGCTTACCCTTGTAACACTAGCTTCAATTCCAATTCTCGTTTTAATTTCGGCTTTAGTAACGCCCATTCTGAAATCAAGACTTGACGAGAAATTCAACTGTGGTGCTGAATCTCAATCCTATCTTGTTGAAGCAGTTACAGGAGTGCAGACAATAAAATCCTTTGCAATTGAACCATCTGCACAGAAAAAGTGGGAGGGACTTCTTGCTAATTATACAAAAGCAGGGTTCAAAACCTCCATTCTTTCAGGCAATTCAGGTGCAGCAGCACAGTTTGTACAAAAGGTTTTCGACTTACTGATCTTATGGATTGGAGCAAGGCTTGTTATTGATGGAAAGCTTTCTGTGGGACAGCTTGTGGCGTTTCGTATGCTTTCGGGACGAGTAAGCGGCCCCGTATTAAGGCTTGTACAGATGTGGCAGGATTTTTAACAGACTTCCATTTCGGTTCAGAGACTTGGCGACATATTTAACACAAAGCCTGAACCGACAATGGATAATTCAAAAACAAGACTCCCTGAAATAAAGGGGGATATTCGTTTTGACAAGGTTTCTTTCCGTTATCGTGCTGACGGTGCGGAGGTAATAAAAAATATGTCTTTTGGAATACGCCCCAATACAGTTGTAGGGATTGTAGGACGAAGCGGCTCGGGAAAAAGTACAATTTCAAAGCTTGTTCAGCGGCTTTATGTTCCCGAATCGGGAAAAATTTTGATTGATGGTGTAGATCTTGCACTTGCCGACCCTAACTGGCTTAGAACACAGATTGGTGTTGTTTTGCAGGAAAACTTTCTTTTTAATGCCTCAATCCGTGAAAATATTGCTCTTCAAAATCCCGCCGCAAGTATGGAAGAAATTATTTGCGCGGCAAAAATTGCAGGTGCTCACGAATTTATTCTTGAACTTAGTGAGGGATATGACACAATGGTTGGTGAAAAGGGTACCGGACTTTCCGGCGGTCAGAAGCAGCGTATTGCAATTGCGCGAGCGTTGCTGACTGATCCCAAAATCCTTATTTTTGACGAAGCAACTTCGGCACTTGACTACGAGTCGGAGAGCATTATACAGCAGAATCTTAAAGAAATCTGCAAGGGCAGAACAGTACTGATAATTGCTCACAGACTTTCAATTCTGAAAGATGCGGATTTGATAATGGTCGTAGAGCGTGGACAGGTAGCAGAATATGGTCCAAAAGACAAGCTTATCGAATCCAAAGGATTGTATTATCATTTGCTTTCACAGCAACAGAGTGTGAGGTGAGAACAGTGATCCGAAAATTGAGAGCTAAATATGATAAAAGTCTAGAAACTGCATTTTTGTCCGAAGCACTTGAAATTGTAGAGAAGCCTGCCTCACCTATCGGTCACTTTATGATTTGGGTAACAATAGGCATTGTGGTTTCGGCAATAGTATGGGCTTGCTTCGGAAAAATGGACGAGGTTGCAATTGCTTCCGCCACTGTTGCACCAAAGGACGGCGTTCAGGTTATTCAGCTTCTTTATGAGGGTATTGTAACGCAAATCCTTGTTGAAGAGGGCGAAGTGGTGAAGAAGGGACAGGAACTTATTATTCTTGACACAACAGCCGAGCAGATTGGCATTGAAAATTCCGAAAGCAAAATCAGCGAGCTTACCTTGCAGAATAATTTGATTGAACTGATTCTGAGCGGCAAGGATATTTCCGATTATGCAGAGAAAAACGGAATTACCGAGGAAAATGACATTCAGGTTGTAAAACTGATGATTGGTATGCAAAACGAAAATCAGCTTGTGATCAGTCAGTATCAATCCCAATATGCACAGTGTGAAAAGCAGCTTGAAATTGAGCAGAATTCTCTTGAGAAGCTTAACGGAGATTTGGCAGCTTTGGAGAAGCAGAAATCCGACGCAGTAAATTTATACAGCGGAAGTTCACCGGAGGGACAGGCACTTGAAAATTACAAATTACAGCTTGAAACTGCCGAAAAGGAGTATGAAGAATACTCAAAGCTGTATAAGATTGGTGCGGTTGCAAAGTATCAGCTTGATGAGAAGAAAAATGCCCTAGATGACATACGCAAGCAGCTTGAATTGCAGGAAGTCCGTGCAGAGCATGAGTCTGCAGGAAATTCAGCCGAGGTTTTGGAATTACAGCGTGAGATCAATTTACTTTTAAAAGATGTCTCCGCACAAGAGAAAAATGTGCAGAAGCAGGAAGAACTGCTGGAGCAGTCGGAAACAGCACTGCAATCTGAAAAGACGGAATTTGAGCAAAGCCTTACGAATATACTTGTTACAAATAACCAGGCTCTTACCGATTATGAGTCTGATTTGAAGCTGAAAAATCAAAGCAACAAATCGCAAGTACTCACTTCTCCGGTTGACGGAACGGTTCAGACAGTTGCTGTAACAACTGTAGGCGGAGTTGTTACCTCAGCACAGCCTGTTGTAACAATTGTTCCCGAAAATGCGGAGCTTATCATTGAAGCAGACGTGCTAAATAAGGATATCGGATATGTTTTCGTGGGACAAGAAGTTTCAGTTAAGCTTGACACATTCTCTTTTCAGAAATATGGAACTGTTGATGGCAAGATAATTTACGTAAGTCCGTCAGCTGTGGAAGACGAACGTAAGGGGCTTGTCTACAAGATAAAGGTTGCAATCGAGAGAACTTCATTCAATGTGAACGGTGCGGATGTACCTATATCATCGGGCATGAGCGGCACTGCTGAAATAAAGCTTGAAGAGAGAAGAATTATTGAATTTTTCCTTGAACCAGTGTTTGAATATTTTGATGACAGTTTGAAGGTAAGATAAAATGAATTAATTCTTTATAATCAAGTATAAGTTGTTTGCTTCTGCTTTTATATTTATATTGGGAATGTTACACCATATAGAGCAGCTAAAGGTGGTTCTTTGGCTGCTTTTATATGTATATCGATAATTATACTATTAAAAATGCAAATGTCAATTTTTGCGTACACAATTGTGTGCAAAATTTATCGTATTAGTTATTTTTGTGCCTAAAAATTGCAGGTTATGCCAAATCTATTGACGAACAAATGCGTTTTTGTTAGATTAATGACAGGAAAAATGTATGACGTTTTATGTGAATGAGCGTTTATACAGAATTTTTATGGAGAAAAATAAAAAATGAAACAATTATTTAAGTAGATATGGGAAGAAAAACGATATATATATATATATATATATATAATTTTGCTAGGAAATGGACTAGTACATTTTTCGCTTTTGGGGGCATAATTGCTTTATTTGTTTCGTTTGATGATATATTTTGTGCGGAATGGTATCATAAGTTATTGTTTGCACTATTTCTCTTATTTGCTGTGTTTGCAATATGCTGTTTTATAGGTGCAGTAGTAGTTATAAATACAAAAGAAGTAAAGCTGTTTGATGTTGGAAATAATCATGCAGTATATGTAAAATATGGAGATGTGTTTTCAGAAGAATTGATAAGTAATAATCAGTATAATCACAGAAATATTTTGGTTTCTGTTAACAGATGTTTTGATACAATAGTCAATGATAATCTGATTAGTAGGAACACTTTACATGGAGCTGCAATTAAGAAAATAATCAAAGATAAGCCGTATAAGGCAAAAAAACTAGATATGGAAATTCAAAAACAGCTGGGATCTAAGCATTTTATACAATTAGAACAAAATGAAAAACCGTCCGGAAATTTGAGAAGATATGATGAAGGTACTGTAGTTGAAATAACAGCTGGAAACGCAACATATTTTTTATTAGGATTGACTTGCTTTGACGAAAATTTACATCCTTATATTTCTGACAAGGAATATATTCAAGCATTAATGTGCGGGTTTGAGTATTCTATGGAAAGAAATCAAGGTAATCCCTTAATTTTTCCACTTTTGGGAGCCGGAAGAGCAGGAACAGGAAAGAATGAAAAGGATATTCTGGAGTTTTTGGTGAAATTTTTACAGCTTCATAAATCCAAAATAAATTGTGATGTATATTTAGTTGTTAGAAGTTCTGCCAAAAATTCAATATCAATATTTGACTTAATTTAAAAGGAGTGATTATATGGCATATCGTAATGGCAACTATTGTGCATTTTATGTTGATGAACCTTTTTCGGAAAACAATCTAGGTGCAAATTCAACACATGACTTTGTGTATTATAATTTGCTAAAGGCTTGGAAGGACGATGACCCAGATTTTCCGTTTATTAACTCTCATGAAAAGACTTATAATGTTAGAGATGGAAGCGACTGGGAAACGACATTAAAGCCAAGACTTCATGAAAGACTAAGAAATTCAAAAAATATCATTTTATTTTTATGTTCAATAACAAATAATAGTCGTGCATTAAGAGAAGAAATTGACTATGGAATCAATTCTATGGAATTACCTGTAATAATTGTTTATCCTGATTTTAAAACATACGATGAAATGCTTGAAAGTGGAGAGAAATGCTTTTGTGACTAAGTTGTTGAACTATGGGAAAAACTACCCATACTTAAATCCTCAATGGAAAATGTTCCAACTTTACATATTCCGTATAGAAAAAAATTTGTTAAAAAAGCATTGAGTAATCCAGATTTTATGGTTAATTCCAAAGTTGAACCTAAAAAATATATACTCACATTATGATATGGGTATATTATAAAAATGCATTGTAATTATGCTGTCTGTTCGGTTGAACGGGCGGCATTTTTATATAAAAAATTAAATGACAGTAGTCTGTCGGAATGGAGTATGATCATGAAATACTACTATGTTAAAAAAATCGAGTAGAGGTATCCGATGAAATTGCAAGGTATAATAATCTTATGCATTCAAGAGAACTTCGCAGAAGAAGGAGAGATAAGGACAAACTTGTGTACTTTTCCGATGATGAGATAATGGATGTGTACTGCAATGTAAGTACAATGGGAACGGACGAGGAATATGAGCAGATTGAGTTGCGTCATATTATAAGAGATGCTATCCAAAATGAATTGACAGATATGCAAAGAACTGCTATTATTTATGTTTTCTTTGAGAGATACACTCATAGACAGACTGCAGAAATTATGGGTGTTAGCAAGTCAACGGTAGATACATATATTTGCAGGGCGTTGGCAAAGCTTAAAAAGAAACTGGGTAATATGGATATACTCTAAATCGATGTGAGTGATAATAAACAAAAAAGTTTGAGGCTATTTGTGGATTATTTGAGATTTGGTGAATAAAACTTTCCCGAATGTCGTTCAGATGCTAATAAAACGTACTGTATATTATAGAGGAGGAATCATTCTTAATAGATTACGCAGATCAGGTCAGAGATAACGAGATTCGGGAGGATTTTTTATGCAGGAAAATTCAAGAAAAGTAATGACAGTAAAGGCTGCTGCTGCCTTGATAGAGGGTTTGTCTGAGTACAGATTAAGACAAATGTGTCTAAACGGACAAGTCGAATGCATCAGGGCAGGGCGCAAAATACTTGTGACTGAAGCAGCTGTATTTGGAAATGGTAGCGAGAGCAAACAAACGGAAGAAATGGAAAATAAAAAAGTAATTTAGCGCTTTAAAGCGTTGACAGATAACTTTAATTATGCTATAATAAAAACAAACAAAAAAACTGCCCCTCATCTGCGAAAATGAGAAGCAGTATTGGCGTTGTAATCATATTCCTAAAAGAAAAATGAAACAAAGCTCTAGACAAGTTAATTGTAGCATTTTTCTTTAGGAATGTCAAGTTTTTTGAAAGGAAAGTGGTACAGTGGCACAGATTTCAAAACGTGGCGATAGTTACACTATTCGCTGTTATTGCGGAACAGATGTAAATGGTAAGCGTATTATCAGAAATTTTACATGGAAACTGGACGATGAGATGACACCAAAGCAGATTGAAAAGGAACTTGAGAAGCAGGCTTTATTGTGTGAGGAAAGATGTCGCAGAGGGATTGTACTTGATACAAATATGACATTTGCAAAATATATAAATGAGGTATGGCTTCCACGTGCAGAGAGTGAAACCAAAACAACAACATTTACACGTTATAAGGGAATGCTCGGTCGAATCATACCAGCGCTTGGACATTTTAAGATAGGACAGATTCAGCCGTTCCATCTTTACACTTTTTATGATAATCTCCGTGAAACTAAGCGTGAAGATGTAAAGTGTACTCCTAACAAAGAAGCAATCAGACTTATGAAAACCGATACTCGCCCTGAACTTGCAAAGAACATTGGAATATCAACAACAACGATTGATGTTATCAGGGCAGGAAAGAGGATAGGAATCGAAACAGCCAGAAAAGTAGCGGAGTATTTTGGTGTTAAGCCGAATACTATATTTGAAATGACAGGAGAAACACTCTCTGATCGCACGGTGCTTCATCATCATAGACTTATTTCAACTATTATGCAGTCTGCTGTATATGATGAGATCATTTACAACAATCCATGCAAGCGTACAAAAGCTCCGAGAGTTGGTCGCAAGGAAGCACATTATCTTGAAGATGTGCAGGCTGAAAAGCTCCTTGAATTGATATCTGAAAAAGCAGATCACCCGTTTGATGTGATAATTCCGCTTATTCTTCATACGGGAATGCGAAGGGGAGAGGCTTGCGGTCTTAATTGGGATGACATTGATTTTGCAAATTGTACTATTAGTATTTCTCGTTCTTTATTGTATCTTCCCGAAAAGGGAGTATTTGAAAATGATACCAAGACATTTTCTTCAACGAGAGTTATAAAGGTTGGACAAGATATTATTGATATGCTGTCAGATTACAGTAAGTGGCAGATATGCAAGGCAAATGAACTTGGAGATCAATGGATAGATAGTGGGAAGATATTCACATCATGGAATGGTAAACCTATAAATCCGGGTACAGTATCAGCTTGGTTTCATAAATTTATCATAAAAAATGATCTGCCATACATATCAATTCACGGTCTGCGTCACACAAATGCTTCGATAATGATCTCGAATGGGGTTCCGATAACAACTACCGCCAAGAGATTAGGACATAGCACCAGCGCAACGACGAGTAAAATTTATGCTCATGCTATAGCCTCTGCAGACGCAGCAGCGGCTTCGGCTATTCAGGCTGTCATTCCATTAAAGAGGAGAAGATATTGACATAAGTACAATTAAATAATCCTTCCATATAAAAGAAGGAGCTGTTGCATGAATGTGCAGCAGCTCCTGTTTTTATATATCAAAATATTTTAAAGAAGGAGTGATGCTACGGCAATACCTGCAAACCAGTTTTCTGTGTTCATCGGCATTATCTGTAAAATCACAAAGGAAGGTGTTATTGGATGCAAGAAAGTCTGCATTATGATCAATAATGCTTTGGTTGTATGAATCAAATATGTGCTGTATCCAATTAATGTTTTGGTTTTGATCGTCGCCATTTGAATTGAAAATTTCCAGCAGTTTTAAGCTGTATTCGGAATTGTATTCGTCGGCAGTCAATTCCTTGCTGTAATCAAACGTATTGCCGTTATCTTTAGCAAGAATAAATTTCATTGCGTCTGTCATTTGCTGAAAAGCACACAGATGAAGCAGAGGATTATCCTTAAAGCATTCCACGTCAGGGTTCCAATTAGGAGTATAATAATACTTTTTGTTGGGTATGTCAGGATAGGTTCCTGCTCTGCCGTGTCCGAGCCAGCCTAACGATGTTGACGAAAACGCAGGAACATAAGCATAGTTGGGTTTTGTTTTTTGACTTATATATCTTATATTGCTTAGTTTATACGGTTTCTGTCTATCAAACTTTTCATATTCTGTTATCCATGTAGTTTCATTTATCGCTTCGGAGGGTATTCCGACAAAATACTCATGAGAAAATGTATCTGCAAGAACGTGCATTGTCATTCCAACATACAGCAGCTTTTTGTTTTGTGAATTTTGATTGGAATTAAATTCCGCTTTTGCTTTATCAACGATCTTGCCGGTCATGTGACTGTAAGGCAGACACATAAGCTTAAAAATTTCCGTGGTTTCCTGATTACAGATGTATTTTCCGTTATAGTAGCGGAGCCTGTATGTTTCGTCTTCGGTATAATTTCCGGGTAGGAAGTGAAAAGAAGTCCATACCAGTGGAACCTCATCGGAAAAGGCAGAGCCAAACCAACCCTTATTCATTTGCAAAAGCTCGGACATTGAATGGCAAGTAGGTACACGACTTCCAAAGCCATGTTTTTGGAGTAGTTCTTTTGTGCAGTCGTCAACAAACTGAGCAGAATGTGCAATAGCCCATGCGTCATCATTGTTAAATCCTGCTTCTCTTGCCGCACAGTATGTACCGTAATAGTGAAATGAAAAATAAATCCTTTCCGGAACTGACTGCGGATGCGCAGTGATTGATTATGTCGAAGTTTCAGGATTGTTTTCAGCGCATCCGCAGAATTGTTCCGAAGTTGTTAGTTGTTATTCTTCAAACTTGTCGAAGTTGTAGGTTATTGATACGGCACCGGTACTCTCATTTTCACTAAGAATGATCGTAAGGTACTGCTGACCCTCATAATCGATCTCAACTGGCTTTCTCGAAAGCGTTGCAGCATCAAAGAACGGATCTCTGATCTCAAGGTCGCTGAGAGCAACATAAAGCTTGGGGTGAATTGCAAAATTGACCTTGAATCTGGGACGAACATCGCATTTGAAAAGGGGCTTGCCGTTCTTTGCAACAACAGCAGAGCTTGTACGGGAATTCTTGTTGTGGATCTCAATTGTATCTTCTGTCGGAGCAGGCTCGTTGCTCTTTCTGACATCAAGCGCATTATCGTTGTTGTAAATCTCCCATGCGGTGTTGTATTCAACAGGCACGAGCTTGGTCATGATCTTGCCATCGTGACTGATGTTTTCCATTGAACCGATAGTGATCTCCGTAGGAAGCAGTGCTCTCATCTGAGCGCCGGGAGCAATATACTGATGCTCCCATGCAGCGGTTTTAAAATTTTTGACGTTAAGTGTTACAGCCTCCTGATAAAGAAGTACCTGCTGTGTTGTACCGAGCTTGCTCTTCACTCTGATGTGAAGGTCAGTGTTTGAATTAGCCATTTCAAATACCTCCATTTTATATTTGTTTTTTGAATGATCAAAATGACTGTGCATAAGAAATCACTGCTTTTTTACACAACCAAGATCATCTTTGGATAATATAAATTGATACCAAAGCGTTGAATAGCTTTAACCATAGATAACTATAAATTATCGTGTGTTATCACTGTGGAAGGAGCAGTAAAATGAAAATTGCATTAGGAATACATGTAGGTCATGACAGGGGGGCCTGCCTTATCAAAAACGGAGAAGTAATAGCTGCGGTATCCAATGAAAGATTGGATAGGAAAAAGTATTCACAGTCGTTGGAGTTACCTTTTGACTCTATAAATGCTTTGTTAACGTATTGCGACATAAGCATTGGTGATATAAAATCAATAGGAATATCAGGGGTTGCCTTTGAAGGCAACAAAATGCTGAACTGGTATAAGGACGAGTTTTTTGACCATTATAAATGTGAGTATATTCCGATTTATCTTGTTGACCATCATGATGCACATGCGTATTCAACATACTATTCGTCAGGACAGTCTGACAGCTTGATTTTTGTATTTGATGGTGGAGGGGATTTTACGCTGGATATGCAGGAATCAGAGTCTATATTCATCGGTCATAAAGGAAGAGTAACGCTTTTAGACAGAAGACTGCAAAATATGGCTGTCCGTCATATGAAAGATGAGATAAACCATGTTTTCCCGCTTATGCCGAAGCATGTGCAAAACCTTGAAATGAGCATTGCAAGAAAATATTCCCAAATTACAAGGCTGCTTGGCTTTGGGTTTGGTGAAGAAGGCAAAACTATGGGTCTCGCTTCGTTCGGAAAACCTATGCTTGATTTTTCAACCCTTAAGTACGATAATCTGAATTATTCTCTAACATATAAGGACATCATACAGGACTTGTATGCAATGCAGCAGAGAAGCAATATGAATTTTAGGGAATTTATTTGTTCCGAGCGTGCCAATATTGCGGCAACTGTGCAGAGTTTCGTTGAGATTACAGTAATCTCTATTATTTCATCCTATGCGAAGAAATTCAATGCCAAAAGCATCTGCACGGCAGGAGGTCTATTTTTAAACTGTCTTACCAATCATAAGCTCATAGAAAACTTGGATACGGATAATATATTTTTTCTTCCCTCTTCGGGCGATGACGGCCAGGCTCTTGGGAGTGCTTATTATGCATACATTCACGAATTCGGATATAATGATAAATTCCAGATAGTTCTCCCTTACTTAGGATTATCATATTCAGATGAAGAAATCAAAACTGCAATAGAAAAAAAGGGTCTGAAATATCATGAATATACGGAATCTGAATTAGTTGAGGTACTTGCGGATTACATAAGCAGCAACAAAATTATTGCACTCCACAGAGGAAGGACTGAGATAGGTCCAAGAGCCTTATGCCATAGGAGCATTCTTGCTAATCCAGCTGATCCAAGTATGAAAGATATTCTTAACAATCGTGTAAAACATAGAGAACCATTTCGTCCATTTGCCCCAACAGTAACGGAAGAAGAACAGTTTGAATATTTTGCTCTAAAAACATCTTCTCCGTATATGCTGCTGGCAGCTGATGTTAAGGAGGAATACCGTCTAAAACTCGCATCAATCACACACATTGACAACACAGCACGAGTCCAGGCGGTATCTAAGGATGTTGAGCCGTTTATTCATATGCTACTTTTGGAACTGAAAAAACGCATAGGATTTCCAATAGTTTTGAATACATCATTTAACATTGCTGGTCAACCCATCGTTGAAAGTCCGCTTGATGCTTTAAATACGTTTTTATCCACGGATATAGATATCTTGGCAATAGAAAATTTCGTAATTGACAAATCCATTATGTTAGGGCAATAAAATAGCCTGTTATATCATCTTTCAGCAGGGGAACTTTCGGAGCATCGCAAAACAGGAGTTTGGGACGCGATGAACTTGTAATTTTATACAGTTGATCCAGTTTTTCTTTTTCTAGTGATATCTGCTTAGGCATAGTTATAGATTTTGGATTTGAGTCATCCTCGTTGAAATAAGAAATTGCTGACATTCTGGAATTAAAGTAGTCCTGTGTGTAATGATGCCTTATAAAAAATGCAATATTGCTTATGGCAAGGATATTACTGTAACACAGATCCTTTTTTCCTATAAACAACATATTCTGAGCTTTTAAGATATTAAATGCAGAATTAAATTGCTTTTCAACCTCCTCCTTGCATTTACCCAAGCGTAAATCAATTATTGCAGTAATATTGTGAAGCTGCCATAGATAACTCGATATTCCGAACCTTATGCTGCAATTAAGTGCAGTCTTGGCCTTTGCTTCGGCGGTAAGCAAATCACTTGGAGTTCCCAGCTTCAGGTACATTGCAGATAGGAGAAGATGTCCTTGAATATAAGCCCTGTTAAGGTTGCTGTCCTGTGCTTTTTTTACTATTTTTTCAGTTTCAATGATAGAATCGTTATATGTCCCCATATTATAAGAAAAGTCAACGATGTTCCTGTAGATACCATTATTTAACCCTATTCTGGTTGACTGGGATTTTTGCAGACAGTTGTCCACCAAACTTAAGCTATTCATGCATTCATTATAATTCTGTAAATAATAGAGCTTGGAGCGGGTTCGGTATGCAATAGCCAGGAGAGAATCATCATGATTTTTCATTGCTATTTTTATTTCCAGATTATTGTATTTTTGGGCAATGCTGTAGCAATTAAATTTTATATAAACAGCGCATAGGCGATCTGCTATGTCGAATATACTCTGATAATCGAATCCTGACTTGTCTATCAGCATTTTTACCTGAAGTTCATTCAACAGCAGTATGCCTTCATAGTTCATTCCTGAATTAAGTAGGGCATGTGCTTTCTGTGCACATATGGAATTTGTAAGTTTTTTATCATCCTTTAAGAAAGGCACCTGTGATATATATTCCAAACATTTATTGCAGTCGCGGACGGCATTAATAGGAATAAGGTGATGAAGCGTTATATAGATTTTTGTATTTATCAGCTTTTTGGCAACATCCTTAAATTTATCTTCATTTTTTATGATAGTCAATATATCATCGATATAATCATATATAGATGTGTCTATAGATATATTTGAAAAGTTAGTTTCTTTTGATACATCGTTTATTATTTGTTCAAATTCTTTCAGGGCAAGATTATATTGCTTTGTCCAGAAGTACAGTCTTGCCAGAATATATTTCGGGTAACCAGATACCCTGGTCTTATGAGTGAGCATCTCCTTACCTATTCTATTTTGCAGAGTAGTGTTGTTCATCAATTTTTCTAATAAAAAGATTCTGATACTCTCATGCATAAATAAATAGTTCTTGTCACATTTCCTGATAAATCTTCTTTCCATAAGAAATCTAATTTTTAAACAGTCGGGATCGAATTCTCTTGCATCGGATTCGGAGATTTGTCCATTATACATGGTCAGTATCAGCAAAAACAGGAAATATTCAATCTTTTTTTCTTGCCCTTCATTTTGGATAAAAAGGATCCTTTTTTCGTATATATCATTTATTTTTGGAGGCAGGGAATGTATTACCTTAACCTTATAAGTGCTATATATGCTAACTGTATTTTCGTTTTCCAGATATGCTATTTTTTCATCAAGGAGATGCTCCACATACTGTACGATATATAACGGAATATTCTGGCTGTTTATAAATATTGAGTCGTATACTGCGTCTGGAACGCCCTGTATTGTGCAACGAATGAAACGCTTTGTGTCATCCGGATTTAACGGTTGAATATCCCAGACAGTTTTGTCTTTTTTCAGGTTTTGGTTTGACCATTCCACAAAATTATAGTAATCGGTATTGCCTGCAGAGTAGTCAGTTCTTCCACAGAGTATGATAACGACCGGTGCAGAGTGGCTTTTCAATTCCTTGATTTGTTCCATAAGATGTTTAGAACTGTTATGAAAGTCATCGATTACTATTAAAGCAACGTTTACTTCATTATTGCAAGATAATATTGTATCCTTAAAATTGGAAATATCATTGGTTGTATCTTGTCTTAAATATTTGTTTTCCCTAAGGAAAGAATATATTTCTTTTATAGTTAAATTATTGTTTGTTTTTAAAGTACAGGTAAAAATATCAATTAATAATGTATTATTGATTTTATTAATCAATTCTGTGGTTATTCTGGTTTTTCCGACACCGGCATCCCCCCACAAGCAAAACAGATTTTCAGGTTTCTTGTTTTGCAAGCTTGAATAAATTATATCAATCGCCAGTTTATGCTGCTCTCCGATAAATGAAGGAATATATTTCACAGACAATCCTGTATTATGAATAACTATAGGATATGTTATATTTCTGTCACTTACAGAAAAATTGATATCCTGATAATCCGATTTATTTTCACATTTTAATTTGATCCTGAGTGCAGCGGAATCATATGGATCAACAGTTACTAGATATTCATTGTTATCAGTAATCCAGTTCAAATTTGTCAGAAGAGAAAGTGTATATTTCTTTAGTTCAGTGCTATAATTTCTGAAAACAAAATAAAGCTCTAGTGAATCTTCATACGAGTCAATCTGATATACCTGATATTCAAGATAAAAATGATCTTGACCGCTATAACATTTAGGTTCTGTAAAAAGAGAACACTTAAAAAGTTTTAATTGTCTTGCAATAATATACTAATCTATAAGAACAAATTCGGCTCTTATTTTTTCCAGATCCTTTTTAACATGATAATGATCTTTTGCCAGAATAACTGAATTTGTTAGGAGAACAAAATAATCTATTTTACTGTCAGCATGTATAACATTGTCGATAGTCGGATAAAACTTTTCCCTGCGCAGTTTATTTTGATCTGTACTTTTACATTCAATGTAAATGGTTGTTTCTTCATTTCCATGGCTTTTAAATGTAATGCCAAATAAGGATAATGAATCACCTTTAAATTTTATAATAACATCTTTACCACCATCATTTACGGCAGGTGTCTGGTCTATTTGTATGTTCTGATTGCCAATGCAGAGAAGTTTAATATATTTATGAATATTGTCCTCAAAGGTTTTGCCGCGATCATTGCCTAATGTCCAAAGGCGGTTATGATTATTTCCTATTGAATATGTCTTTCCAAATGATACCCCCATTATTATCCCCCTATTAGCAGATTAGTATATAATAAGTCATAATTTGTGTAAGTACCCACGATAATTTATAGTTATCCAACGTAAATCTAACACAAATCGACAAAATCAAAGCAATACGATATAATAAGTATTATTATAATAAAGGAGATTTGTGTATGAAAAACTTGTTTATATTTATTCCCGAATTCATCGAGTATTGTGAATTTAGAAAAAATCTGAATGGCAAGACCATTAAAGCCTATTCGACTGACCTTAGGCAAATGTCCAAATACATTAAAAGCCTTGATAAAACATCGATATGCAGCTATATTTCTTACCTTCATAAAACATATAAACCCAAGACCTGCCGCAGAAAAATTGCAACACTAAAGGCGTTCGTCCACTATTTGCTCATTGAGGATATTATCGATATAAATCCTTTTGATAAGATCGAAACAGCTTTTCGTGAGCCGATCTTGCTTCCTAAAACAATACCATTAAACATAATAAAAAATATGTTGGCCATTGCATACGACAATTATCGGAATTCGTCCACGGAATATTCCCAAAAGAGCAGCCTTCGTGAAATAGCGGTTATGGAAATGCTGTTTGCTACGGGTGCAAGAGTTTCGGAAATATGCTCACTCACACCTAATGCAGTCGATTTGCCAAACCATACAATAAAAATCTTCGGCAAAGGCTCAAAAGAGCGTATAATTCAAATTGAAAATGCCGATGTGCTGAAAATTCTCGCCAAATACTACGCTGCATTTGAAAAGGATATTCAAAATTGCGGCTGGTTCTTCGTGAATAAACTGCATAAAAGACTTTCTGAACAATCAGTGCGTGAGCTTGTGAATAAATACGCTGCACTAGCGGAAAGCAGCATACATATCACGCCGCACATGTTCCGTCATTCTTTTGCGACTCTGCTCCTTGAAGAAGATGTTGATATTCGCTATATTCAAAAACTTCTCGGACACAGTTCAATCACCACAACGCAGGTATATACCCATGTTTCGCTTGCAAAACAAAAAGAGATACTCTCTGTTAAGCACCCACGGAACAAAATTATTCTATAAAAACATATAGATTTAAAATATTATACATTTTTATGTGGTAAAATTGTATATAAACCCGACAAGAGGTATAAAAAATAGAATAAAAGCGCATTTGGAGCAACAAAAAACAGCTCCCATAAAGATAACTGCTTTTGCAGGGTTAAAAATCACAATATGTTTCCGCTTGTTCCGAGGTAAAGATCAATTACACAGTCATCATTGCAGATGCTGCGCACAAGATAGTAAACATCGGTTATCGGTTTGATATTGCTGCTGTAAACATAGCTGCAAAGTTCAGCGGCAAAGCCGTTTAGATTGCATATTTTCCCGTTAAACTTGCTCATGACCGCATTTTCAAGCTTGAAACAAGACTTGTACACATAATGGCTGTTGCTTTCAAATACCTTGTCAACAGGGATAAGGAGTTCAAATCCAAGTATTGTTGTGCGCTCGGTTTCTAACCTTTCGTCAACAGTGAAAAGTAAGTCGCCTTTCTGCTCAAGCTCCAGCGCATCAAGAGCCGTGCAGATATGTTTCAAAAGTCGAGGCAGGTCTTTTTCTTCAACCCTTGTTCGGTAGGACAGTATATTGTCATACCATAATTGCTGCTTTTCGACCATGTACATTTTGTACCTCTTTAATTAGCCCAAGATCCAACGCCACAAATGACCAAACCAAGACATCGTAATCCCTCCTAAAATATTTTCTGAAACCATTTTAGGAAGAATATTGGTAACTCTCAATGGATATTTGACAAAGTTATCATTTTTAGGAATGAAAAGCATATTGTAAATTTTGTCAAATTGTAATACAATAAAATATGAAAGGGTGATTATTATGAGAATAGCAATATGCGATGATGAAAAATCAATGCAGAATATACTTGAAAAATTGCTAGATGAGTATAGTCGTATGAAAAATATTGATGTTTCTATTGATAAATTTGATAATGGGCATGATCTCCTCAGAACATTAAATGAAAAAGAATACGAAATAGTTTTCATGGACTATCAGATGCAGGTTATTGACGGAATGGAGACCTCACGGCTTATCCGAAGTAGGAATAACGAATGTGTTATCATTTTTGTAAGTGCATATCCCGAGGTAGCCGTTGATTCTTATGAAGTGAATACTTTTCGTTTTATTGTTAAGCCGATTAATAAAGAGAAGCTGTTCAAGGCACTTGACGATTATATGAAGTCAATTGATTATGACAATTTGTTAATTCTTAAAACTCACGATGGGACATGGAAAATTAGAATGTCGGATATAATTTATGCAGAAGCAAAGGGAAAGCATACGATCATTCGGACAACACAAAAGACTTTTGAGATACATATTCACTTAAAGAAGATAGAGGATCAATTGTCTCCTGAAAAATTCTGTCGTTGCCAAAGAGCGTATATTGCGGGGTTTGCTCATATAGAAAACCATACAAATACAGAGATTATTTTCGATAATGGTGAACGGGCACAAATTGGTAAAGTTTATGCTGCAAAATTTAAAAAATCATTTCAGGGATATATTATGAGATATAATAACATGTCAAATAATATAAAGTATTAGGGGTAGTAATAATGATTGGGCAATGCGTGTTTAGTATTTTATCTGATATAATTATGGTTATATCTACGATTATATTAATATCAGGATTTGGGGTCAATAAAATAAGTAATACTAGAAATGTTATCAAAGCATTGGTAATTATTTGCATGCTATCATTAACAATCTTTATTACTTACCCACTAGAAATAAATTTTCTTTCTTTTTGGCTATATCCTATAATGTTTGGACTCGCATATAAATTTATTTATTTAAAACTAAATTTTGCACAGATATACATTGCGATTTTATCAGAATTTATAGTATATCTTTTTTCATCAACTGGTACATTTATAGTTATGCAATTAACATCTGATTCGTTTGACCTTTCAAATAAAATCTCGTTATGTATTTCTAGAGTAATATATTTGGTAATTGCGATTTTGATTAGCAGTTCACCTAGGACTAAGAAATTATATATCATTTCAAAGGATATTCCGAAGTACATCTGGTTTCTTATCATACTATCTCTTATTTGTGTAAGTTCCATTTCAGATTTGAACTGTTTTCCAACAATTAATCCATCGAAAGAATTAATTGAAATGCTTAAACCCCCAGCTATGCTGGGG
>ENA-OPCY01000700-OPCY01000700.1-human-gut-metagenome-genome-assembly--contig:-NODE-700-length-23325-cov-3.457714_pt1 | contig 23325 bp, 19 predicted proteins | sample MGYA00241568_ERZ501487 | MGnify/ENA primary metagenome ERZ501487 (study PRJEB25962, sample SAMEA2042574) | human gut metagenome | biome: human gut; feature: human-associated habitat; material: faeces... | reverse complement strand
TCGAAAGGATCGATAAAGTAATTTCTTATGTGTTATTAAGGAAGGATATATACACACAAGATGGATTTTGAGTCGAAAGGTGAGCCATACTTTCTATCTCTTACCACCCATATAATACCCCTATTTCGTAAACTTGTAAACCCTTCCACCTATTTTTCGAAAATTAAATCAAAATTTGTCATTTCATCCTGGTTTGAAACACCCAAATTATAATTTCTATCCTTGATCAATAACAATAGATCTTCATCTAGATCTGGGTTTTGACAAGCCGCTAAAAATAGACGAATGGCTTCCATAGCCAATAATTGAGCACGATCATATAGATCAAAGAAACTTTCCGTTGAAACAAACGAACTGTCACTTGGATGAACCCAACGCGTATGTAAAAGATTCATTACATCATATGGATCATCTGGATGATTCGGAACAATATATCCAGATAAAGAGTTATAGGCCTTTGTGAATGTTTCTAATGTTTGAAGCGCCTTTAACTTATCTCCAGAAGCATCATAGAACAGTGTTTCAATAAAATGCCAATCGTTTAAACTTTCTAAAATTTGATGTGGCTTAATATCAAAGCCTAAGATTTGACGGATTGCCACAACATAAATACGTGCAATCGCTCTAGCTTGCTCTTTAGTTACATCACATACTTCATAAAATTTAAAATCTTCAATTGTACACTCACGCTTCACCTTCAACATGATCGCATCCAATAAAGATTCAAAACGATGATGATACCAAGCACTCTTTCCTTTACATGGGCCTGTACGATAGAAAACATAAGGATGACTTGTCGCATCCAATGCCCAATGACATAAATGCCCGCAAACATAGGTCATCATATCTTTTTTGATGTCTTCATCTTGTTCATTACGAATTGAAATCAAAGCTTTTTGGTAAAAATCATTGACATGAGCCGCATGAAACATGCTTCCTGCAACTCTTAAATCACTTTTCTTATAAAAATCTTTTGGATTCATTCCATGAAAGAATAGAAAATCAGGTCCATTAGAACCGATTTCTAAAAGTTGTAGTCTTGGTTCAAATAAATCATGTGTAGCTTCATCTACTTTATCAAAGATTTCCTGTGCAAATAAAGTATGTGTAATAATATTAGGCATTGTTTTTTACCTCCTCAATCAAACCATGATATACAATATATTCAGCATATGTATCCATTTGGCAATATGTTGAAATGGCTTTTTTTACTTCTTTTTTCTCTTCTTCATCCTTATCATCATATGTACGATACGCAAAGACCGCATTCAAACCATTTTGAATATCTAAATCAAGATAAGAAACATCTTTTGAAAAGACGGGTAATATACTCTTTAAAGAATAATGTCCGCGCATTTTTGAATTATAATACAATCCAGCTTCAAAAGGCTTTGATAAATCTACCATTCTAGAACAGATTGCATCTAATTCTTCTTTATATTCTTCAAATTGACTCGCAAGTTGCTTCAATCTCAGCTTCTCAGCTCCTTCCATATTGTATACAAGAATCGTCCCTGTTTTTGGAAGGTCTTGAATCAATTGCTCAATAAAATGTCTTCTGCAATCTTTCGATTCAAAGAAATTATAATGTTTCAAATTCCCGTCTTGTGTTTCTACATGCAAACTATATTGGAAACACAGTACATCAAAAGGCTTCATATTTTCATAAGGTGGTATGGCAAAGGTATCCCATTCAAAATCTAGATATGAAATTGGATACTGAATTTGTTTCATCCATACTTTTAATGCGGCCCGATCCATAAATGGTTTATTCGTTTTACTTGCCATATATTGCGCATATTGAAGACGAAACCCTTCAATTTGATTCAACGGCAATTCATGAATATGACGAATGCCACGATTATAGGCATCTAATTTATGTTGATTGGTCGTAAAAAACAAAATAGAATCATCGGGTTCATTGGATTCGTCAAAACATACGGAATAATAATTACATCTTCTTAATGCCGTACATTGCTTTGTACGCACTGGAGTGATGCTAGTACGATTCAAAATTTCTTTAGTTCTTTCAATCCAACGATCCAAATCAATATCCACTTCATCCATACACTCGGATATCGTTTTCGATAGATGATTACGCTTATTGAATAGCTTATCACTTATGCATAACAATTCATTTAAATCTAGACTTTCTTTGCGAATATATTCCTTATTCAAATACACAATGCGATTTTGAGTCACGTGAATACCACAATGAGATAGAATGATTTCATTGATTTTCATAATCAACGCCTCATTCTCTTTTGGATATGCACTTAAATGTGGATATACAGCCATATATCCATTCTCTACTTTTTTTAGATATGGAATTTTTGTACGACACTCCTTATATTCGAATCGTGCAAAACATACGACATCATTTTCTTCTAATAACTTTAAAGATTGTTCATTTGAATCCATGGAATGACCTAAACCGCAATTTGTTGCGTTTAGATACGTTTGCCAAAGATTTGAGAATGGACAATCCATTTTATAAAAACTTTCTTGGTGAATTGAATTGTGGACACTGTTCCAACAAAAACAGTCACATTTCATTTCACGCATTAAATCTGATACATGTAACATAAAATTTTTCACCATTCTTATTGTACTTCAAAAATCAAATCTTTTCATCCTTTATAAGCGTTTAATATTTTTTTAACGCGCATAACATAGTTTGACTTCACATCTTCTGGCTGCAAGATTTCTACTTGATTTGTCATCGCAAATAAAGATTGATACAAATTCGACATGTCGTCCGTATAAAATTCAAAGTCGGTGAAACCCTCTTGTTTATTGATGATTTGTAGTTTATTACCCCAATATTTTTCTTTAAACAAACGAAGACCATTCTCATTATGATAGACTCTGACTTGTATTTGTTTTAAATCTAAAGGAATTAGAGAATGCTCTCCAATATAGTTACTTAAATGGAAATGATTATCACGAATAAAATGTCTCGATGAGATTTCACATGAATACATACGTTCTAAGCTGAAACGATACATACGATAATCTTTTCTCAATAAGGAAAAACCAATTAAATAATAGGATTTATGATAGTGAATTATTTCGTAGGGCTCAACCTCAAATTCTTTGGGGGTTTCATCTTGTAAAGATTGGTACGACAAAAGGACGCAAAGACCTAGATTTATGGCTTGTTGCGTCTTGTCGATCATAGTTGAAGTCTTTTGATCCAACTTGATTGAATTTGACATGTAGTGTAATGAATCGTTTGATGAAATTTTACTTGTCGCAATAATCTTATCCATGGCATCACAATATAAAGGGAGTGGTTTAAAATCTTTTTGTGTACGCATAAATTTATACGATTGTACCAATGCATCCTTTTGTTCGTCACTAAAAATAGTGACCGGAAGATCATATTGATCATTCAAGATATAGCCTCCATAGCGTCCTTTCACTTCTTCTACGTTATAGCCTGCAAGCACAAGCTCTTTTTTAAATTCACGAATATTTCGTGGATTTACTTCTAGTTCTGAAGCAAGTTGTGTTGTATTCATCTTTCCTCTTGCCTTTAAAAGTTGTAGCATGCGAATGCATAAGTTTGTTCGATTCATTGTTTTCTCCTTTTAGTGTGTGCTGCAAAATCTTTGGGGATAGTAACCAAAGCCTTTTTTTGGCTCAAAATGTTTAGGAACAATACCACGAAATACAAGTGGACGTATCATTTGACCAATCCCTCTTTCAAGCGCAAAACCTAAAGCCTCTTGTTTTTGAATGGCTCCGGCATCAATTAAAATATTTACAATTTCTTCATTTCCAATGCTGATGGCATGCATCAAAATTGGATACCCATTAAATACCCAGCTTGGACTTGCACCAAGTTGTAAACAATATTCAACTTTTTGTACATCCTCTTTCCATACGGCATCTAATAAATCCATAGCTAATCTTTTTTCTGCGTTCATATTGTATCCTTCTTTCTATACTCAAAGGATACAATTTAAATAGACATCATTTATGTCAAATTAATTGGTTACCTCTTTTACTTTTTGAAGACGACTTAACACATCTTCACTCACCAATTGATAAATACACGAACAAATTGGAATAAAGATAATGATTCCAATAATACCTGCAACATTTGCTCCAATTGTGATCGCAACAATAATATACATGGGTGGAAAGCCAACGGATTTTCCAACGACATGAGGATAAATAAAGTTTCCTTCGACTTGTTGGATACAAATAAACATAATGATAAAAGTTAGACCTTGTACAGGGGATGTCATCGCAATAAAGAAAGCGCATAATATGGCGGCGACCAAAGCTCCAAACATAGGTACCAAAGCGCCAATACCCACGACAAGTCCAACTAAAAATGCGTATGGTATTTTTAAAATCAAGGATCCTACAGTGACTAAACTTGCAAGAATTAAACATTCTAAGCAGGTTCCTCCTACATAACTTGTAAATATGCGAACAATAAGTTTTAATACGTGGCGCACTCGATCATAGTTTTTTTCAGGAAGATAAGCTTTTAATAAAGATTTTGTTTCATGTACGACTTGTTCTTTATTAAAGAGCAATAAAAAAGAAAAGACAATGGTGATAAAGGCTTGCGCAAACCATGAAAATGTTGTGGATAAAATTGTAAAAATTGAGCCGAATATATCGTTGGCTCCCCCTGAAACAAGCCATGAACTTATTTTTTTTGAGACATTATCAATCGCAAATGTACTAAAGGCGTTGATGTCTAAGTTTTTTAAGGAATCATGAATTACATCAATATTTTTTGTGACATCTAAAAGCCAAATATATAATTCATAAATCATTTTTGGAAAATTTGTCAGCAGCAATTGAATAGAAAATAAAATTCTTGGTATGACAATTCCAACAAATGCGACAAAGACGGCAAAAACGATTAGAACCGATAATACATTCGAAATAATTCGTTTGATTTTTGTATCTTTGATGTCAAACCATTTTATCGAATAGCGCATTAGATTATTCGAAATAATATTAAACACAAAAGCCAAACCGGCTCCAAGTAAAAATGGTAAGCACATTTGTCCAATCCAACCTAAAAAACAAAAGATCTTTTCAAAATAATAGATAACCATTCCAATCAATAGTGTAAAAATTATAAGTCTTTGGTACATCTTCTCTTTTTCATGTAGGTCCACTAAAAACCACCTCAAATCGAATTTATTATACTATCTTTTAAAATGAAAATCATTTTTTTAAATTTTTTATTTACATCTTTTTTTCATAGGTGTAAAATTGCCGAGTTAAAAGAAAAAAAGTAGAGGTGAAACAAATGAGTACAAAGTACATTTTCGTAACGGGTGGTGTGGTTTCTGGTTTAGGTAAAGGAATCAGTGCAGCAAGTCTTGGCCGTCTTTTAAAGTCTCGCGGCTACAAGGTTACAAGCCAAAAATTAGATCCTTATATCAATGTGGATCCAGGAACAATGTCCCCTTTCCAACATGGTGAAGTTTATGTCACAGATGATGGTCTTGAAGCCGATCTAGATTTAGGTCATTATGAACGATTTATTGATGAAAACCTACACACGTATTCCAACCTTACCACTGGACGTGTCTATTGGAATGTCATCAACAAAGAGCGTGATGGAAAATATCTTGGTGAAACCGTTCAAGTCATCCCTCATATTACCAATGAAATCAAAAGTTTTGTGATTCGTGCTGGTAAGCATGCAGCGGCAGATGTTGTGATCACTGAAATTGGTGGTACAACGGGTGATATTGAAAGCTTACCTTTTTTAGAATCCATTCGTCAGGTGGCCTTAGAAGTAGGACGTAAAAATTGTTTATTCATCCATGTAACGTATATCCCATATATTTCTGGTTCTCAAGAATATAAATCAAAACCAACTCAGCATTCTGTCAAAGAATTACAGTCTTATGGTATTAATCCAGATATTATTGTTGCGCGTTGTGATGAAACCATTCCTCAGTCTGTTTTAGACAAAATTTCATTATTCTGTAACGTTGAAAAGCGTTGTGTGATCCAAAATAAGACACTTCCTTCCCTTTATGAAGTTCCATTTATGTTGGAAGAACAAAATCTTGCGGACATTGTCTGTGAAAAAACGGGTCTAGAAATTCGTAAACCAGATTTAACAGAATGGAAACAAGTTGTTGAAAACATTAAAGCAAGTACAAAACCTGTAAATATTGCCTTGGTTGGTAAATATGTAGCACTACATGATGCATATCTTTCTGTAAGTGAAGCTTTATATCATGGTGGTTTTGAAAATCACGCCAAAGTCAATATTCAATGGATTGATTCACAAGGTTTAGAAAATGCCAATTTAGATGAAGTATTTAAAGATACAGATGGAATTATTTTACCTGGTGGTTTTGGAGATCGTGGTATTGAAGGTATGATCAGTGTTGCAAACTATGCAAGAAATAAACAAATCCCTTATTTAGGAATCTGTTTGGGTATGCAAATTGCAGCCATTGCCTTTGCGCGTGATGTATTAGGTTTTGAGGATGCCAATTCGTATGAATTTGATTTTGAAAGTAAACATACAATCATTGATTTTATGGAAGATCAAAGCAATGATATCAAAAAAGGTGGCACTATGCGTTTAGGTTCTTATCCTTGTTCTTTAAAAGCGGATACAAAAATCTGGTCTTGCTACAAAAAAGATATGATCGATGAAAGACATCGTCATCGTTATGAATTCAATAATGAATATCGCAGTGAATTCGAACGTAATGGTATGAACATCGTTGGTACAAGTCCAGATAAACAATTAGTAGAAGCTATTGAATATACAAATCATCCATTCTATATTGGTGTTCAATATCATCCTGAATTTAAATCTAGACCAAATCGCCCTCACCCATTGTTTGTTGGTTTAGTAAAGGCAAGTCTAGAAAACAAAGAAAGTCACAAATAGTGACTTTCCTTTTTTTATATATACTTTTCAAGTTCATCCACAGACATATTTAATATGGAAGCTACAGACTTTATATCCATTGTACTAGAAAAACGAACGATCATAAACCAAGAAATAATTTCACCTTCGTTTTTTAACAATAAAGAAGGATTTAACTATATGCATTAAAAACTAAATGTCAGATTGCCTACATACTCTTATACGAAAAAATGAAGGTTTTTTTGAAAAAAAGAAAAATTTCTCAAATAATTTATGAAAATAATGATATTATATACGCGACAGGAGGATACACAAAAAATGAAAATTGTCGATGAATATTTTGGATGTGACGTATTTAGTACATCAGCTATGCAAAGATATTTGCCTCATGCCGTCTACAAACAAATGATGGATGTAATGGAAAAAGGAAAAGAACTTCCTAAAGAAATCGCAGATGTCGTAGCGAATGCCATGAAAGACTGGGCGATGGATAAAGGGGCTACTCATTATACACACTGGTTCCAGCCAATGACAGGTATCACTGCTGAAAAGCATGATGCGTTTATTAATCCAACTGGGCCAACATCTGTTATTTCAGACTTTAGAGGAAAAGAATTGATCAAAGGTGAACCTGATGCTTCCAGTTTTCCAAGTGGTGGATTACGTGCTACTTTTGAAGCTAGAGGATATACAGCATGGGATCCAACTTCTTTAGCTTTCGTTAAAGAAAAGACATTGTATATACCAACTTTATTCTGTTCTTACGATGGCAGTGCTTTGGATAAGAAAACACCATTATTAAGAAGTAATGATGCATTAAACAAGGCAGCTGTTCGTTTATTGAATATTATGGGTTACAATATCCATAAAATCAAAACAACGGTTGGGCCTGAACAAGAATATTTCTTAATTGATGAAGAAATGTTTAAAGAACGTCTAGACCTATTGGTTACAGGAAGAACACTATTTGGTGCGGCTCCAGTAAAAGGTCAAGAATTAGATGATCACTACTTTGGAAGTTTATCCGAACGTGTAAAAGCCTATATGGAAGAAGTAGATGAAGAACTTTGGAAATTAGGTGTATATGCCAAAACAGAACATAAAGAAGTGGCTCCATGTCAATTTGAATTGGCACCTGTATTTACATCAACAAATATTGCGAATGACCAAAACCAACTTACAATGGAAGTTTTACAAAAGGTGGCTTCACATCATGGATTGGTATGTTTATTACATGAAAAGCCATTTGATGGTGTCAATGGTAGTGGTAAACACAACAACTGGTCTTTCTGTACAGAAGAGAGCGAAAACATTTTAGAGCCTGGTGATTCTCCAAAAGACAATATTCGTTTCTTAACAGTACTTGCGGCCATCATTAAAGGTGTCGATGAATATCAAGACTTATTAAGAATCTCTGTTGCCAGTGCTGGAAACGATCATCGTTTAGGTGCAGATGAAGCACCACCAGCTATTATTTCTATCTATTTAGGTGAAGAATTAACAGCTATCTTAGAAGCTATTGAAGCTGGAAATGAATATGTAGATACAATCGATCGTAGATTGGAACTCGGCGTTTCAACACTACCTCCAATCGCAAAAGATTCTACAGACCGTAACCGTACTTCTCCATTTGCGTTTACTGGTAATAAATTCGAATTTAGAATGCTTGGATCCAACTTAAACATTTCTTGTCCAAACACAATTTTAAATACAATCGTAGCTGAAGAATTAACGCAGTTTGCGGATGAATTGGAATGTGTTAAAAAAGAAGATATGACAAAAGCCTTGATTGCATTAATTCAAAAAACATTAAAGAATCACAAACGAATTATCTTCTCTGGAAATGGATATTCAGAAGACTGGAAGAAAGAAGCACAAAAACGTGGTTTATTAGAACTTAAAACAACTGCGGATGCACTTCCTCACTATACGGATCCAAAAAATCTTCAATTGTTTGAAAAACACAATGTATATTCTGCAAGTGAATTGCACGCACGTGAAAGTATCCTTCTTACTAACTATTATCAAGTGGTTCAAATCGAAGCCAAGACGATGGCTTATATGTTGCGCAAACAAATCTTGCCTGCAATCTTTAGCTATGAGGCTAAACTAGCTCAAATCATTCAAACTAAAAAATCAAGTGGAATCGATGCACCTTTAGAAGTGAAGATTTTAAAAAATATCAACACACCTTTAGAACTCGTTTCAAACCACTTAGATACATTGGAAACATTGATTCACAAAGAAACAACAACAGAAAAACAAGCGGCTTGTTTTGCGGCCAATGAATTACTTCCATTAATGGAAACAATTCGTCAATTGACAGATTTGATTGAAACCAATGTTTCGAAAGAAGACTGGCCTTTACCAGACTATAATGACATTCTATTTAAGTCTATGCTTTAGGGAATCCAAGGATTCCCTCTTTTTTACATTTATTTTCTGTAAATACTTGCATAAATAGTATTCAAGGTTCATAATCACTTAAAAAGGAGTTTAGTTATGACTAAATTATTCGTACACGCAAAATTATTGATTGATGGCATAAGTGCTACACCCAAATTTGATCAATTAATTTCAATTGAAGATGATAAAATCAAAGCGATAGAAGATTATCATGAAATACATGAAGATGTCATTGAAGTAAATACAATTACGCCAGGCTTCTTTAACTGCCATGTCCACATCCTTTATCCTGTCGGATTCGACTCAAAAAAAGAATTTAGCTTAATAGAGAAGATATTCTATGCACAAAAGCACTGTAAAGATTATCTTGAATCCGGAGTAACATTTATTCGTGTTGTAGGCACGGAAGAAAATTATGATCTACAAATTAAAGAAGCCATTCAAAATGACGTGATTCAAGGACCTCATATGTATTGTGCCGGTAAAGTCATATGTATGACAGGCGGTCATGGATGGCAAGAAGGTATTGAAGCAGATGGTAAAGATGGTTGTTTAAAAGCAGTTCGTACACAACTAAAAAGTGGTGTAGACCTCATTAAAATGATGGCTACAGGCGGCGTTATGGCTAAAGGTGTTGAGCCGGGTAATGCCCAATTTAGTGTAGAAGAAATGAAGGTCATGATTGAAGAAGCGCATAAAGCAGGAAGAAAAGCGGCTACACATGCCCAAGGTTTACAAGGTATTAAAAATGCCTTATATGCAGGTATTGATTCCATTGAACATGGTTGTTTTTTAGATGAGGAATGTCTTGAACTTATGAAAAAACAAAATACATTCTTAGTCCCTACCCTTTGTGCTCCTCAATGCATTATTGATAAGGGTATAGAAAATGGAGTGGCCAAATATATGGTAGATAAAACCTTGAAGGTTAAGGATGCACACGTCAAAAGTGTTAAAGAAGCCTATAAGCAAGGTATTCAGATTGCACTAGGTACAGATGCCGGCACACCATTTAACTATCACAACAATACAGCTTATGAAATGGAGCTTTTGGCAAGATTAAACATCCCAAACATGGATATTTTAAAAATCGCAACAATCAATTCCGCAAGATGTGTAGGTGTTGAAAAAGACTATGGTTCGATTGAAGTAGGAAAACAAGCAGATTTAGTATGTCTTGAAGAAAATCCATTAGAGAATATTTCAAACGTAAGAAAAATCAATAAAGTCATTCAATCTGGTAAGATTGTTGTAGAAAACAATTAAAGACGGGATTATATCCAATTCCCGTCTTTTTCTATATCGATTCATTTATCGTGATCTTATTTATCTATTTTAAAGCTACAATTTGAAATGTTTAAACAACATTCTCTTTTAATTTAAATTTTCGGGCAATAATGAATAAATCTTTTGTCCGTAACTATAATCTTCAAATGCCTTTGATATAATATCTTGGGCTAGACGTATATTCGATGTTGAAATAAAGCCATCATAAATAATGCGTCCATTAAATGGCATAATGGCTGTCTGCATCAACATAGGTGTTTTTTCTGGGGCAATGAATTGATCTAAGTTTTCATTTAAGCCTTTCACCATATAGTTGATACCTTCATCATTTAATACCGTATAATTCTTTTCGTATGCCACCAACAAGAAATTTTTGCGCATACCATATCTAAAATCCGAAATGATATTTAGATTGCGGAATGTAAAATTAGAAGGATTCTTTTCGATATATTCATCAATAAAACGATCCTTATCTTTCCAGAAGACTTCAATCAAATTAACAAGTTCATCGGGTTCAATATAAATATTTGGATCAATTTTTTTATTAGGAATAATTTGTTCGAATGAATTCACATAGTCCAAGATACTAAAATATAGTTTATAGAATAAACGCGTATCTTTTTGTTCGATACAAGCATTTGTCTGAGGCTCATTTAACTGGCGCAGCTTTTCATTAAAATGCGCCTGATTCTTCATCTTTTGATACATGTCCATACTCAAACCATAATAGTTTGGCAATGCAATTTGTACAACAGCCTTATGATAGCGATTTGAAAGTGGTTTCGAAAATTGATAAAAGAATGGAATCCATTCCATCTTTTCTTCATTGACTGTACCATTTAATAGATGATTAAAGAACTCGTCTTTAAATTGAGTTACATCCAATACTTCTTTCTTTAAAGCTGTAAAGAATTTTTTAATATCCGAATTTGTCGCATCATATCCATGATAAAAAATAGAAATATAACTATCTTGATCTAAAAATTTAGGTTCGAATCTTTCGTGTTGAATACGACTATCTCGAATGCGATCTAAAATTTCATTATAGTCCCAATATACATATTCATTCGCAAAACTATCATCAATTAATTGATAATCTTCTTTTAAATAAGCCCAGAAATTAAAAAGTGCACTTTCAATAATGGATTTATAATGAAAAGAACATGCACTGCATACAGCTTGAATCAATGAGGGTTTGATAATACCGAAAGCACGAATAATGCCAAGAATGACAATGGTTGGTTCATCGTTTTCTGCCTTTTGGTCTAAATCAATGTTTTTTACAGCCAATTTTACATTCTTTTTGAATTCTTCTGGCAACTCTTGATCAAAATATAAAAACTTAGAGCTTAATGCCGTTCTTTCAAAGCGATAGCGATCATCCTCTAAATCTTGGTTGCGCAATAATCTTCTTAAAGCTTTTAATTCCCATGTCGTACAAATAGATATTAAATATTCAGGTGTATATGTTTCAATCATGTGTTCAAACATCTCTTTACGAGTCATAGAATCATAGTCAAAGTAATCATTTTGACATGTTCTTTTATAAGTTTCAAAAACTTTTTCTTTGCGTAAACGATTTGCGTTTTCTAGTATACGTACCAATGAAACTCCTCCTTTTTTATTGTTTATGTCCAATCTAGTTTTGATTGTTGTATATATTATATTATGTAATTCATGAAATTTGAACTTATGTGATAAAATTAACCTTAAGAGGAACACAACATGAGAATCATAGAATTTATTAAGCGTTTATTCCATCGTGAAAAACCTATTGAGATCAAACAAAAAAAAGATTTGAATTCACCAAAAAAGATGAAACAAAAGAAAGATTTAAATCCACCAAAAAAGATGAAACAAACGTATGTCGCAAAATCAACAAATTATTTAGATGAACAATTGGATTTATTTAAAACGATCCAACCTGGACACCTTGTCTTTTGTCGTATGCCAGTGTGCGAAGACAATTTAGTGGATATCAATAACCCCCATCGCATACGTCCCTTTTTGATTATCAAAAAAGACAAAGAGTATTTGTATGGGTATGCGGGAAGCACAAAGAAAAAGAATCCAAAGATTCAATATACTTTAAAAGATGGACATAAAGATAAGAAAACAGGCACTTTTAGCGATTCCTATCTATATTTAAACAATGTGTATCGAATTCCCATTCAAAATATCAAGGGAATTTTAAAACAAGTCTCAAACAAAGATTTGATTCAAATCCAAAGAAAGATTCAATTATTGAAAAATAGTGATGTATATCATATTGATTTATTTGAAAACATTGAATTTACATTTGAAATAGGAGATATAGTGGAATATAAATCTTCCCTTTACTTTTTATCAAAAATTCAAGGCGATAAAATATATGGATATATTTGTTCAAATACAAATGGTAATATCGAATTAAAGGGTTTAAATCTATTCATCAATACAGATATGGAAAGAAAGATCAAGCCAGATCCACATGGTTTAAAATATATTTTTAACATGAATGTGAATCGTTATGTGAACAAACAGTTAAAAAAAGAAAACAAAGAAGTATTGGAATTGAAAGAAGATGCATACATATCTAGAAATGTATCGTATTATAATTATTATCCAATCGGAACTATATTAAAAGATATCAATACGGATGAAGAAATCGTATACTTATTTCATTATCAGAGGATTCCGCGTTGTGCGAAGATGGAAGAATTGTATAATGATAGTTATTCGATTTGGCAATTCACACCTAAATATTTTGATGTCGAGGATGAATTAACAATAAATGGTATAAAAGATATGTTGGAAGGTTTCTTAAGCAAGAAATCAAGGATGAAAGAGGTCAATAAACCATTTATTCCAATTTTAGAAATGGAATACAAAAAGTTAAAGAAACAAACAAAGAAGGTTAGGTAATATGGCATTAACAATTGAAAAAGCACAACAAATTCTAGATGATTATTATGATTTAACACATACAAAATATGAGGATGATATTTCATTGATCCATGCTCTAGAGTTTTTAATACAAGAAACAAAGGATCCTGAATATATGGTAGAACTTGGTGGTTGGTATTATGAACAAAGACAATTTGATTTGGCGGAAGAATATTATTTAATGGCCGCTAGTCTTGAGTATGTAGATGCCTATGAATGTTTAGGATATATCTACTATTATGGTAGAGTTGGTCAACCAGACTACAAAAAAGCATTTCACTATTATAAGCTTGCCAGTGAAAAAGGAAATCTTGTGGCTGCCTACAAGCTTGCGGATATGTATAAGAATGGTTATTTTGTTTCAAAGGATTATGCGAAATATGTAGAAATCATTAAAAGTTTATATCCAATGATTCAAGGTGCTACAAATACTTTTGATCCGGTTCCTGAAATTTATTCTCGCCTTGCCAAAATCTATGTGGAAGAAGGTAATGAAGATCAGGCCATACAACTTTTATTGATTGCGAAAGAGTTTCAATCTCAAAGATTGATTTATTCTCAATTCTTTGGAGATTTAACCATCATGAAATATATCGTAAACGATTTATATTCTCTGATTCAATTTGATCCTAACTATATGGATTTATTCGACTTATATTATGCCCTACAAAAGCCTTGTAAAGTAGCCATAGAAATTCTTGGTGATGATCATATTATTGAAGCTAAATACGAGGATGGCTTATTCTATATTTGTATGGATGATAAAAATTATGAGGATGTAGACCAATTCTTTTTGCATGCCAAAGTCAATGAGGAACCTATATCCACACAATATGTCAATGTGAATTATATTGAGATATTAGATTAAAAAAAGTGGTAATCACTCAAACAAAATGAGTTTTACCACCTTCTTTATTGTTCTGCAATCTTTTTTCGTAAGCTGTCATTTGTGGTTTTTAAAACTTGCTCGGCCATATTTCCGCCGTTGTTGGTAATATCCTCAATGATTTCATTACTTGAATAGTCTATGGAATACATGTAAACGGTGTCGTCTGTTTTATAAATATAGTAAGTAAAATCAATATCCATATCTGGCGTCAATAGATAAATGTTATTACCTTGTAATGAAAGTGTACATGGAATTGATTCCTCATCACTCTGTCTTTCGTAATTGAAAGTTGAATAGGTTGCTTCATTTGTATCTTTATCAATACTTAAACAATCAACAAGTGTATATCCTTTTGCGTTGATTCTTTGTTCTCCATAGTAGTCTGTAGAAGTTGCGGTTTCCTCCTGAATCTCATCTATACTTGGAATATTCAAATCCTTCATTTGATATGGTAGAGGATCAAAATCATATTCTTCATAATCGATATCAAATTCTTCCTGGAAATCATCAATTATTGTACAGCAGCTTTGGATTGCTTCATTTAAAAGTGGAACATTATCATATGTAATGCCATCTTTATTGATTGATATTGAGCCAGTTGCGTCTTCTCCATATGTGTAGTTTCCATTCTCAAATTCGTAGTAATTATATTGGATATCATACTTTGTATATTTCTTATTCGTTGAATTAATAGTTATTGTCTTTTGATATTCTTTTGTATCTTCAATTACATCTGTTGTATATGTATAGGATATATATTCTTTATCATTTTGGTTTTGCAAAGCAAATATGGTAGTAGTTGTTTCATTGTCGTTTTCTACGATATAGCGGGCAGCCATATTTTGATGCTTTTTGCCTTCGTCTGAACTTATACCAATATTCCAGTTGTTTTTTAAGTACGCATTATCTTTGGATTTGGATTGAACAGCATCAATGGTAGCTTCCCAAAAATCTTGCTTTTCATCTTGGTGACAAGCTGTTAAAGATATAGCGCAAAATAAGCAGAGAATATATTTGAATAATTTCATGATTAAAGCCTTCTTTCTTTATCAAACAATTTTGGATGATAAATATCTTGAATTAGTGTATTTAAATACAAGCAAAAGAACATCTATATATTTATGTTTCTAATTCATGGATACTATAGTTCTTAAATAGATGAAAATCAAGAATATAAAAAGTCAAACCTGATAAAGATTTGGATTAAAATAATAAACTTCTAGGTCTTAGGTTTTTTGAATTGAGAAATTGCTCCATTTTTTCCAATTCATTTGAGGACATCTTATCAATAGAAAAATAGCATCTATAAAATTTTTTAATTTTTTTGTTAGCTCTATATAAAAAACATATGTTATCTATATATGTATAATAGCTTAAATCATCATATGATGAGACTTCTGGATTTTTTTTATACAGAACATGACTGCAATATTCTTGATTCAAGACAGAATGAATTGGTATACCGTTTTTAAATACTGATTCATTACTTTGTTTTTGTAATGAACTATAGCCTTTCAGTAAAAGTATATATGGGCCTCCTAAAAGGAGCATACATACAAATACCGATACCGAAGCACAAATAATATATATCATACCAGGCCTTTGAAAAATAATTATCATCAATATAATAACTATATCAAAAAAATAAAATATAATAAAGCTTTTTTTGGCAACGCCGCTATGTATGATTTATAAGCTGTATTGATTTTTATGTATCCAGAAGATTCGTACATCGATACAACACCTCTTTATTTGAATAATAAAATACCAACTTTGATTAAAATCAAGTTTTGTTTGTAGTAGTTTTTTATACTATGATTAGTGAGTAAATTTGTTCTTTATAAATTAGATATTATTTTATTTTTGTTTTTATATAATAATTATATAATTCGTATATTTCTTCATCTGGAATGCTTTTGTATAAAAATTAACAAGGATTCTAATCTATTTGAGACAGGTAAAGTATTACATGATTTTTTGTAAATTTTTAAAAAGGTTAGAAGAATTAGTACTCCTAACCTTTATTTAACACTTTTAGCAATTAATTTATCATCATAAAATATAACCACATAGCTATGCTTGAGCTAAATATTGAGTTGTAAACCAAGAGACTACTAATGGTGCATATTCAACACCAACAAAACAACAAAGTGCAATCATTAAAGAAGCTAGCAATACAGTAGAAAGGGCTTGACCCACATTAGAAAAATCAATAGATTCTTCCATATCTCCAGTTGCAGTGATTGTAAATTCTAGTTCAATTCAAACGTTTCCTGTAACATCGTCAAATTCTAATAGATTGTCTGTCTCACAGATTAAACTTAGTTTCATTGTGTTTACACCTGCTGAAACGATTTGATATGAAATATTACCGACTTTTACGCTAGTTGCAACATCTTCTAAAGTGCTCTCAATATAAGCTTGTAATTCAGTATCTTGGACTTGTGATTTGATTTGATCCACACTTGTTTTGAATCCACTGCTTAATTCATTTCCATTCCATGTGATTGAAATTGTATTTGAAGAAGATGAATGAAGCTTTAATGACTCAGATGTTTTTAATATTGCAGAAATAATAATGTTTTCTGTAGCTGTTGTTCCAAGATTATATGAGCCATTTTCAAAATTAAATTCAACGCCTAGATTTAAGAATTTGTCTAATAGACCTGTACTTCTTAATATACAGTTTGTATATTTTCGCTGTGCCTGATATAAACGGTCTTCATCTGTGTCATCTTGTGTAGTATCAACTTTTCTGCATCCAGCATCTAACCCTGATACACCAACATTATCTAAATCAAAATTTGGAGTTGATGAATAAGTGAATTCTACAAATTGATCAAATGCCCAGTTTTCTGGAATCTGGTATCCAAGATTGCCACTAAATCCAGTAGACATGTCTGCGACAAAAGAGAAGTCACATAATCCAGCTTCGTATACTTTTGTACAAACAAATCTTGGTGCGTAGATTCCGATTTTATAATTTTTTGTATTGTATACACCTTGATTGAATGCATTTCTGATTTATTCACTTTAATACTGCCTACCTCCTGTAATCGTCCCAATATAAAAAGATCATTTAAGGAACGTATTTCTACATTGTTGTTTACTTCTATGTTGATTAACACTTATATACCTCCTTGTAAACCTCAAGGATTATATCAAAGCGTAATCAGAAGTGTACATTCTTAAATGATCATTTATGTACATATTTAGATTATCATTTATAAACCACGTCATTTCTTCTCTAAGACTTTATTCTCATTACATGCCTGCAAAAAGAAAAAGCCAGGAATATTATATCCTGACTTGAATACCATGAATAACTAAACAAACAGTTGATTCTCTTTCAATAGAAATGATTCTTGATCTGTTCATCTACATTATACAATTCTATATTAACCAGAATACTTTTCTTCCTGGTTTCATAATACGAAAAGAACTCGGACAACTAAATGTTGCCCGAGCCCAAAATTAGCTATAAACCGTTTTAGGGTATATGCCGCCCCTTAAATTCTTGGAGAGCAAATTCACCTAACCCCATCCAAATTTATTGCGCCCTTTTTTTCGGGAAGATTGAAACAATAAATTTTTTTAATATCTCATATATAATTAAGCTGTTTTCACCTCGAACTTACATTTTATGTTAGTAAAGGTGAAATCTAATAAATTTAAAAGACCTGTTGCTTAAATTGAATTTTGAAGATAAAGTCTTCTCCTTCAATCACTTTATATTTCATTTTATAGTTATCTAATAGATTACGAACAATATATAATCCTAGACCATTCCCTTTTGGTTGGGTTGGATCTTGTTTGTTTTGAATATAGAAATAGTCTTGTTCGATTCCAATTTGAATCATACCCTTTTCATACGTATAGTTGATCGCATTACTAATAAGATTCGATAAAATGATATTTAGAGCCGTCTTACCAATATACATTGTTTCATCTTTTACATCGTTTTGAATTCTTAATTCCTTTTGGTGAATCAATACATCATATTTTTGAAGCACACGACTTAATTCATTCTTTATACAAACAATTTCTTCATCGTCTTTTAGATTTTCAATGGAATATACCGATAAAATTTGTTGGATACTCTTCGTTAAGTGATCGACTAAATCAATGCAGTCATCAATATAAAGATCTCTATTTTTATATTTACCCACATTATATTTCATATTTTCTAAGATAATTTTAAGACTTGCCAAAGGCGTTTTTAATTCGTGACTGGCCCCTTTAAAGAAATCGTATTTTATTTTCTCTAATCTTAAAATCTCTTTATTTTTCAATTCTAGATTGGAAATGGAATCAAGAAGTGTTTCATACAAATCATTAATTTGTGCCTTCAATTGACCAATCTCATCATTCGAATCAATTTCTAGACGAGCCTTCTTATCTAATGCCATCATTTGATCGGTTACACGCTTGATTTCAACCACATAATTTTTAATGGATTTGGCATACACAAAAGAGACAATGGCCGAAAAGCATAGGGATAGGATTAATGAGTAAGGAAGAAATTGTAAACTTAGATTTTTGGCTTGACTTTGCATGTCTGCCGTTGAAACAAATTGGAGGCGAATGCTCTTTCCTGTATCCAGCTTTAATTTTCTTTCCTCAATAATTAAAGAGTTATTAGAACTCTTTAAATCGACATTTAAATCATTCTTAATTTCTACTTCATTCGATGAGGCATTCTTTTTAATAAACGCTTTGATTTCATTGGTGTTGGAATAGAAATCTAAAGCTTGTTCAATATAGTCTTCCGATTTACCATTTAAGTTTTCTGTAATTTCATTGGCCTTAGTATAAATTTCTTCTTTTCTTACATCCAAATAGGTTCTTGGAAAAATCAAATATACAAAGAGATGGATAAATAAGACAATAATAGCGATGACACTGAATGTTTGTATGCATATTTTAGGAAATATCTTTAAGTTTTTCATGATTTCTCCAATTTGTAGCCCACATTACGAATGGTCGTAATACAATCTAAGCCTAGTTTTTTACGCAATTCTTTAATATATACATCAATAACTCGATCATAAGGAACTTCTTCACTATCTTTCCAAACATGATCTAATATTTGTGCTCTAGTTAAGGCAATCCCTGCATTATCTAAAAGATATTTTAATATCTCTAGTTCTTTGGCATTGATATCCATCGTTTTACCATCTATTTTCGCCGTATAGCTTTTGAAGTTCACACAAACATTTTTATATGCAAAAATATCCTGCTTCTGTAAAAGCGCGTCAACACGGGCTTTTAATACGGGTAGTGAAAATGGTTTTTCAATATAGCCATCGGCCAAGTTTGTATAGGCATCAATTTTGAATTCTTCATTGCTGAAAGCCGTTAAAATTAAAACGGGTAAATCACTTTCTTTACGAATTTCTTTTAATACATCCAACCCATTGATATATGGAATTTGAATATCCAATATCACCAAATGAATATCTGTGTTAAACTTTTCCAATGCCTCTTTACCATCTTTTGCCTGGACAATACTATATCCAGACTCCGATAGAAATTCACTTAATCCTTCGCGAATCAGTGTATCATCTTCCACTACCAATATTTTCATCATTCTTCCTCATTCATTAATTCTTTACAGTTCTTGTTTAACAAGTGTGTGGTAGCCACAACAAGTGCGACTAACATTACAATTGACATAAATATAATAACATACACTATATATTTTGGTTCAACATGAGCATCAATATGCGTCAACATCTTATTAAAGCCATCCACTTCAGCTCCACCGCCAAGTTGATTTGAGGCAGATTCTTTTGCGATTTGTTTAGCAACACCAGTGCTTACTTGATTCAATACTTTTGTGCCTAGACCTGATGCAGTTTTACTAGCGATAAAGTACGCAAAGATATAGGCAGGAATGGTTACCATACATAGTTCTAGAACAAACTGAATAAAAATCTTCGTTTTAGAAATACCTAAAGCCATTAAAATTGCGATTTCTTTTCTTCGTTCATTCATCCACATGAGCAACAATAAAGTAACAACGATACCCGCAAAAATCAAAGATCCAATAAACATTTTATTTGCGACACTATACATACCACTTATTGATTTTTGTAGAGCCGGATAATTGGATGTACTTTTTACCAGTACATACGCATTCCAGTTGATATCTAATTTCCTTAGATTTTTAATAACTTGATCCAAATCTTTATTTCCTTTCACAAAGAATGTGGCATCTTGATATACAGCTGTTTTTTCTGTATTGCCATAAACTTTAGCAGCCGTATCCAAATCCGTGATTAGATTGTTTTCATATAATTCTTGTGCTGCTGCAACACCACCCTGATTATGACCATCAAATAAACCCTTAATGGTTACTTCTACTGTTTCGTCAGCCCCCTTTTCATTATCTGCATCGTAGATATTTGAACGGAGTAATAGTTTATCTCCCACTTTTAAATGATTCTTTGCCGCTAAATCTTTATGCATTAAGATTTGATGTTTATCCTTACTATTTAAATGTTTGCCCTCAACTAATTTATAGGCACCCGATACAAATTTTGTTTCTTTTTTTGATTCATTCACCCCAGTAAGCATCACGGTCGATTTAAATTTAGTAAGACGCTCTTCATTTTCATTTGAAGTTAAAATAATATCATGATCGACTAAGTCAGCTACACTATTGATTCTTTTCACATATGAATCAATGTCTTTTGAAGAACAAATCTTTTCAATGTCCTTTCCCTTAACATTGCCCGCACCTCTAGGCGTGCCAAAATTGACTTGACGATTAATTTCCATTGTAAAACTATTGGTAATCGAGCCTAATGATGTATTGGACGCTTTGTTTGTCGCATCTTTAATAGAGAGTCCGACTAAACAAAGGCTTGACATAATTACAACAACAAGAAATAGAATTATTGACTTCACACTTTTTCGAGTTACATATTTAAATGCATTCTTAAACATTCTATTTCCCCCTCTTCTTTAACTTTTTATCTTTTAATTCATAGACAACATCAGCGGCATCCGCTACCTCTTTACTATGTGTCACAACAATCACACACTTATTTCTTTCTTTAGCGCGAGCCTTTAAGATATCAATAATTTCACTAGCCGTATCGCTATCTAGATTTCCTGTTGGTTCATCTGCCAAGATAATAGGTGCACTGCTTGTAAGGGCACGGGCAATCGCAACTCTTTGTTGCTGCCCTCCCGATAATTTCATTACACTACGATTGATTTGGGATTGTTCAAGTCCTAAATCTAAAAGAATGGAAGGCGAAGCTTTAGAATTGACTAAGCGTACATTTTCTAATGGTGTTAAATAATCAATTAAATTGTAATTTTGAAACACAAGACAAATATGATTCTTACGATGATTTGTATATCCCGTTTTTGAAATATCTTCTCCTTCAAATAAAATTTCACCAGAATCCGGCTCATCAAGTCCAGCTAATAAAGATAATAAGGTTGATTTACCAGCTCCTGATTTTCCAATAATCGCATAGAATTTTCCGCACTCAAAGTTTTGATTTACTTCAAATAAAATATGTTCTAGTTTTGTGTAACCATACGTTACATCTTTTATTTCTAATATACTCATTATTTATTTCTCCTAACTCAATTTTGATAATATTTCCCTTGGCTTTTTGATCATGATCATAAGGCTCGCAATTAGTACAGAAACGATAATAATACTCATCAGCAAGCCATAACTTAATGTGAAGCATAACGCATTATGTTTGATTACACTATAAGCACATAGAATGATTCCTGATGGAATCGATATAAATACAAGTTCGAATATAAATTGGATGATGATTTCCACCTTACTTTTACCTATAGACAACAAGATACCAATTTCATGGATGCGATCTCTTAGCCATAGAACTAAGACTAAAGATAAGACAACAAGTCCACACACAATGATAGAACAAGATAGAATTTGAATCATGTGATTCATACTTTGTATAGATTCTAAAGACGATTGATAGGCATTTTTATCTTTAGACACAACATATTCACTTGATGGATATAAGGATTGAACTTGTTTTAAACGCTTTGAATCTATCGTCAGTTTAGTGACCATCTTAGTATCCAAAGAATTATAATCCACAAACATAGTATTCTCACTTAAATCGGATGATAAACCTGTATAGGTTTCATGTTTCTTACCTGCAAAGATGCCTTTAATGGTATAAGTATGAGAATTCAAAACTATTGTATCCCCTACTTTTAAATGATTCTTCTTAGCTAAATCCGAATGAATAAGAATAGAGTTTCTATCCTTAGAATCAATATCTTTTCCGGAAGTTAAAGTAAACACGCCACTACGAAATAAAACATTTTTTGAAGTGTTATTAGTTCCAATTACTGAAACCACATTCTTATATTCTTTAGGCAAAGAATCCAGTGTTACACCTTGCTGAATAGAAACAACCTTAGCTTCTTTTAATTTAGAAACAAATTCATATTCATACACAGAATTTTCAAAAGATGTATGTTCAAATTCGGAACCATCCTTTTTTTGTACCACGATCGAACTATGACTTGCAGAATATAAAGACCGTTCTAATTGTGCGTTGTATGAAAGTATACTCAAACATTCATAAAGACTGATCAGGATAACCATAAGTATCAAAAACAAGATACCCGTTCTTACTTTTTTTCTTGTGATATATGCATAAGCATTATGTATCAAAACAACCAACTCCTTATCCGACACTATATTAGCAATCATTTATGAAATGTGTATGAAATGGATTCAAGAATCGCAAATATTTAAAAATTCATGGGATGATATATAAAATAAATACACATACAACACGTTTTCCTAAGTTCCTATATGATCTAAAGCACACTATTTTCGTTAGATTAGATAAGGTTAGTCTTGACTTTTATATATATCAATTGTTTAATAATCATACAGAAAGACTACTGGATACAGTGGTTCCTC
>ENA-OPCY01000699-OPCY01000699.1-human-gut-metagenome-genome-assembly--contig:-NODE-699-length-23372-cov-4.089420_pt1 | contig 23372 bp, 20 predicted proteins | sample MGYA00241568_ERZ501487 | MGnify/ENA primary metagenome ERZ501487 (study PRJEB25962, sample SAMEA2042574) | human gut metagenome | biome: human gut; feature: human-associated habitat; material: faeces... | reverse complement strand
ACCCTACAATTTTTGAAGCCAACTTTTAGTCGACCCTATCTAATTGCGGATTACCTGTATATTTCTGATATTCCTTTGTCGTTTCATCATCAAAACAATACAAACTGATTTTCATTGTATAATCACTATTCGCATCCAACCAATCCGCAATCGTCTTTAATACAAGTGGCACTGCCTTTTCTACAGGATAGCCATAAATGCCACATGAAATAGCAGGAAATGCGATAGTATGAATATCATTCTTACGAGCTAACGTTAAGCTATTCCAATAACAATCCCTCAACATATGCTCATCTTCATGTTGACCCGAATAAATGGGTCCTACTGTATGAATCACATACTTCGCCTTTAAATCATAGCCCTTTGTAATCTTGGCCTGCCCTGTTTGACAGCCATTTAATAATTTACACTCTTCAAGTAACATGGGGCCAGCTGCTCTATGAATAGCGCCATCTACACCGCCGCCACCCAAAAGCGATTCATTCGCTGCATTGACAATACAATCTCCATCAAAAGTAGTGATATCTCCTTTTACTACTTTGATTTCACTCTCTAAATTCTTATTGTCTAAAATCATTTCAATTAAAACCTTTGGTAAAAAATACGAATCTTTCCAAGGATTTAATACAACTCCACTTACACCTTGTGTATCATGCACCATATGGAGTACATCCATCACACTTTGATTTAATGTTTCTGTAGCCTGACCCAAATCCACTTGATTCTGAGTGGTAAAGGCTACAAATACATCTTGACCATCATCTAAAGATAATCTTCGATAGACCTTTTCACCCTTTGCGTCACCAACAGGAATAATAAATTGTTTTTCTTCTTTTGCCAGTTTACGAATCTGCGAAAGAACCTCCATATTCTTTTCACGAGTTCCTTCTTGATATAATTCTTGAATCAATGTTTCTAATTTTTCCATACCTATTTCCTTACTACAAATGTCAAACTAAAAGGAAAAGCTCCAATCACATCTTGATAGATTGAATCATCAATAAAGAATCCCTCTTTCATTGCACTTTCCTTTAATAGTGAATCTAACGAAATAAATTCTTCCTCGCTGATTTTAAAATCATTAAAACAATATCCATCATTGAAACGCTGATAGTTAAATACTTCATCCATTAAATCCCAAGTACTGACTTCGCTACCATCTTCTAATGTATCCATATAGTTTAATAATTCATTTACGATTTCTTGTTGTCTTTCTTGTACCATAAAAATCACCTACACTTATTCTAACACAAAATGAAAAAGAGGCATGGCCTCTTAGTCAATTTCTAAATATTCTTTGATTCTTTGAATCTGATTCAAGCCATCCAAATATCCCATGTAATAAAGATCGGCGAGTTTATCCACATCCCTCTCTACACGCGATACATTCACAGGCTTGCTTGGGGCAATCGTAAAGATTCTTTCCTCATTTTCAAGTCTTGCTAATTCATCACACTGTCTATTGTAGTCACTATTCATTGATTCTAGCTTCTGTTCTAAAGCTGGATATCCTGCATACAATCTTTTCGTCATTTTTTGAACCAAAGGATTCGTCTCACTCTTTCGATACTCTCTTTGACGTGTACGAACGACAATAATCTTTTCAAAATCATGATCCAACGCCCATTGATACGCTATCTTATCACTGCAACCACCATCTAAATATAAACCATCTTCAATTTCAACCATCTTTGAAACATAAGGCATGGTTGCACTGGCTTGTACGGCTTTAAAAATATCTTGCGTTTTATTCTTACTAAAATATTCGGGTCTTCCCGTTTTACAATTCGTACATACCGCAATAAAATCACGCGTAGGATTCATAAAACGAGGCGTATTTAATGGATCAAAATATTGAGTTCCTTTCATCAAAAAATCAAATCCAATGATTCCTTTGTTGTTTTTAAAAGCTTCTAAACCAACATATCGAGAATCATGACGATACCCTAAATTAATTCTAGCACTACGACCAATTTGACCAGCCACATAGTTAAATCCATTCAAAGCCCCTGCACTTGTACCTACTGTACACTGCATATTGATTTCAAACTGCATTAGAGCATCTAATACTCCTGATGTATATAATCCTCGAAAAGCACCGCCTTCCAGGACAATACACCCAGGAACAATTTTATTTGAAGTATTTCCATTTGGAAGTTTGGATATTCCCGAAAAACGCTTATTATTCTTCTTCATAACATCCCTCCTTCTTAGCTGAAAATTTTATACTCATTTTTTAAATTTGTCTACTTTTTTTGTTCATTCCAAAGCTTGTCAGCCATTGGCTTCCAGTTTTTTGCATATGGTACCGTCTTTTCTAATAAGTGATCCACATCTTCTGGGGATTCATAATCTGTATTGACTGCTTTACTTTGTTTAACCAACTCTTGAATGCGACCTGCATTTTCAAGCATTGGACAAGGTCTTAACATATTTTCATTAAATGGTTGATTATCATGATAAGCCTGGAATAATGGAGATCTAAGTGCATCGAGTAATGTCGTGTCATGAATATTACAGTTTGAATAATGAATAAATACACATGGTTCTACATCCCCTTTGGCATTGATATGTAGATATCTTCTTCCTCCGGCAATACATCCACCCACATATTGCGCATCATTTTGAAAATCCATAGTGAAAATTGGTTTTTCACTTCTGAACTTACGAATCTGATGATAAACATACGCTCTTTGTTCTGGTGTTGGAAGTAATTCTTTCACAGCCCCATTTCCTACTGGCATATAGTGGAAGAACCAGCAGAATAAAGCACCTGATTCAATCATTAAATCAAAGAATTCATCACTTGCGATATCTTTATAGTTTGCACTTGTATAACAAGTACTAATTCCAAAAGGCAATTTGTGTTTCTTTAATAATTCCATGGCACGTTTTACATTTTCATAACAGCCTTCACCACGTCTAGAATCATTCGCTGTTTCAAAACCTTCCAAACTAATGGCTGGCACAAAGTTTTTAACTCGCAACATATCCTGACAGAATTCTTCATCGATCAATGTACCATTTGTGAAAGATAAGAAAGCACAATCGGGATGCATTTCACAAATCTTAATCACATCTTTTTTACGTGTTAAAGGTTCTCCACCCGTATAAATATACATGTAAGTTCCTAATTCTTTTCCTTGACGGATAATCGAATCAATATCGTCTAAAGATAAATTTAATTGATGACCATATTCAGCAGCCCAACAACCTGTACAATGCAAATTACATGCAGATGTTGGATCTAATAATACAGCCCAAGGAATATTACAATTATATTTTTCTGACAATTCCTCTTGTTTTGTACTACCATTTAGTGTTGCATTAAAAATAAAGTTTTTAAATACAGTCTGACGAACGCCTGCATCCAAATCATACAACTTTAAAATGTAGTCATACCAAACACCCTTTTCATCGATTTGTTCACGAATCAATTTACGTTGTGAACCATACCAACCTTCAGGCATAACTTTATCTACTAAATTCATTAATTTAGGAATGTTTGTTTCTGGATCCTTCTCCAAATACTTCAAAGCTTGATTCATACCAAACTTTTGAACACTACTCTGTAAAGAACTAAAATTCATAACTCTTCCTCCCTTTTTATTGTTTCATTCTAGTTCTTTAAAAATGATTTTTCAATACACAAATTTTCAAATGTGTAAAATTTATGAACTATGGTCATTATTTTTATACCGTTTTGAGATATATATTATATATTATTTGTATATTTATGAACCACGGTCATTTTTTTGTGCAAAAAAAGAAGGTGTTTTCACACCCTCTTAGATTTCATTGGCAGCCTTATATCCTGTACGAATAGCACTTGCGATATCTGCTGTTCTTTCACCACTGCAGTCACCTACATAAGTAAATGGAACAGTTAACTTACTATCATCAAATACATTCTTTTTAGAACCTAATGCATTCACAATTGTATCCGCTGTAATTTCAACATTTGTTTCATCTTTTGTATTCACTGCATAGATTACATTATCTTTAATTTCACTAACACGTGTATTCACAAATTTTTGAACATTGTGTTCTTTAAAATCCGCTTCCATCAAAGGCAATACAGTTTCAGATTCTTGTGCTGCAATTTTATCCATCATTTCTACAATTGAAACTTCTAGACCTTTATTTGCCAAATATTCAGCTGTTTCAGCACCTACTAAGCCTCCGCCTAATACTACACATTTACCAGATACTTCTTGACCATTCAAGATATCCCAGCTGGATACTACATTTGAATTTTCTACAGGCATAGGAAGATCCATATTGTGAGCTCCAATGGCCAAGATCACATGATCAAATCCATTCAATTCTTCCATTGTTGGTTCGTGGTTTAATTGAATGTCCACTTTACCAGGCAAGAATTTTTCGTAGTATTGAACCGAACGTAAAATTTCATCTTTTCTTGGAGGAACTGACGCAATATTGATTTGTCCTCCTAAACGATCTGATTTTTCAAACACTGTCACTGTATGTCCACGTTTATATGCTACACGAGCTGCTTCTAATCCCGCAAGACCTGCACCAACTACCGCAACATTCTTAGTTTCTGTACATGGTTTAATGAAGATTGTTTCTTCATCTCCATTTTCTGCATTTAAAACACAACTTAAATAACGACGAGATTGGATGGCATCTACACAACCTTTATTACAGTTCAAACATTCACGAATGCATTCACCTTTTTCCACTTTATTGGCAATATCTGGGTCTGTTAACAAACTTCTTCCATAGCCAATCATGTCAGCTGTACCATCTTCTAGAATCTTTTCACCAGCTTCAACACTGACAACACGACCCACTGTTGCCACAGGACAAGAAACAACGGCTTTTACTTTTTCACAAGCACCTAAAGTCCAGTTATAAGGAACCGCACCCATTGGAGGAATTGTATCGCCCATGTTTCCTGTATGGTTAGCTTGAGCCACTTGAATCATATCGATTCCTGCTGCATCTAACATTTTTGCAAATTCAACCGCTTCATCTTCCAATAAACCACCTTTACCACGTAAAGATCCATCTGGATTGACAGTAATGATTGGAAGTTTATATTCGACCATCATGGATGGAACCGCTTCTTTAATCGCTTGTAAAACTTCTAATGCGTAACGAGTACGATTTTCTAAGCTACCACCATAATTATCTGTACGATGATTTAATACTGTTGAACATAATGAACCAAGTAAACGGTCCCCATGAATTTCAATCGCATCAATACCAGCTTTTTGTGCTTTTCTAGCACATTGGGCAATGCTATTTTTAATAGCTGTTAATTGTTCAACACTTGCTTCCGTCACAAAGTGCTGCATATCATGATGTAATTTTGCGTATGCACCCTTTGTCAATTCGTCACAGATTTTTTGTTGTTTTTCAGCCTCTTCTACATCATTTGCCGCCTTTGCTTTTGCAGACAATTGACCAGCAATCCCAGCTTCCATGATCATTTTTCCTACGCCTTGAACATCATATTCTGGGTGGAACAATTGTAAAGCTACTTTACAATCGTATTCATGTAAGGCATCTGCCAATTTTTTATACATTTCAATTTGCGATTCATCATATAGTTTTGGTGTAGGACTTGCCGTACGAACAGGAGCCACATCACCAATAACAATATAGGAACATCCACCTTTGGCAAGTCTTGTATAGAAAGCTAATGAACGAGGACCAATTGATCCATCTCTTTCTTCATATCCTGTTGTCAAAGGGGGAAACATAATTCTATTTTTAAAAGTTAAGTTACCAACTTGAATTGGTTGTAGTAATTTACTTGTCATATTTTCTCCTATATATTTTTTGCAATCTCATGCGCATTTGTGATCGCATCTTTTAAAGTTCCTACTTTTTCACAATCCCCAATGTAGTGTACATTTTCAGCTTCCACTTCCACTTTCTTAGGTGCATAACCGACTGCGAAAATTAAAGTATCCGCTTCTGTAAGCTTGTGTTCAACACCCTCTTTTACATACGTAATTGTATTTTCATCCACACTTGTTACTTGTGCATTCAATTCGATGCGAACACCTTTCTGCATCAATCTTTGTGTCAATCTAGATTTTGCAGCTCCACCTTCACCAGGCATTAAGTTATTTGTCATTTCTAATAATGTAATCTTACGATTCATTGGAAATAAGTCATTGATTAATGGTGCTAAATAATCGGCTGTTTCACATCCAACACTTCCACCACCTAATACAACAATATTACGTCCTGGATATTTCTTTCCAGATAATACATCGTCTGCAGTCATCCAATTTTTAAATACTTTGAATGGAGGAATTTCTTTTGGAGTTGCTCCACTTGAACATACGATTTCGTAATCTTTAAATTCATTTTCAAGCATTTCTTTTGTGACTTCTGTATTTAAACGAACTTCAACACCTTCATGATCTAAGCGACGAATCATAAATTTAATAACTTTACACAATTCTTGTTTCGCAATTGGAACCGCCGCAAGTCTTAATTGTCCACCAAGTTCATTTGATTTTTCACAAAGAACAACTTCGTGTCCACGTTTTTTGGCAACATATGCGGCTTCCATACCAGCAGGACCACCACCAATAACTAATACTTTTTTCTTATCAGAAGCTTCTTCAATCGTATCATCTTCAACACTTGGATTTACTGTACAAGAAATACGTTTACCCATCATGATACCTGTTAAACAACGACCACATCCAATACATGGGCGAATGTCATCTACTTTACCTTCAAATGCCTTATTCGCAAATTCACTATCACATAAGTTTGGACGACCAATCATACACATATCACATTTTTCATTGGCGATTAATTCTTCAGCCATCCAAGGTTCATTAATACGTGCTACAGTGGCAACTGGGATATTTACATGCTTTTTGATTTCTTCACTTGAATGAGCGTGAGGTGCAGCACTTGTACCTGGTGCAGGCATACTTGATCCACGTTTGATTGTGTTACCACCAGATACGTGAATAAAGTCAACTCCAGCTTTTTCTAGTTGCTTACAAACATAGATTTGATCATTTAATGTCAATCCACCTTCACTATATTCATCACCACTAATACGAACATCAATAATAAAGTCATCTCCACAGTATTTACGAACAGATGCGATTACTTCTAAGCATAAACGTAAGCGTCCATCAATATTTCCACCATATTCATCTGTACGTTTATTATATAAAGGTGTTAAGAAACCACCTAATAATCCGTGGGCATGCGCACATTGAATTTCAACTCCATCACCACCGGCAATCTGAACACGGTGAGCTGCTTGTCCAAATTGATCAACGATTGTATGTAATTCTTCAATCGTTGCAGGTCTTGGTGCACTTTGTGCATAATAAGGACCCACACAGCTTGGTGCAATCAATTGAGGTGTTCCTGGTACTGGGAATGCCATATAAGCTGGGTGGAACAATTGTGCTAAGATTTTAGTTCCATATTGGTGTACGCCATCCACCAATTTTTTCCATCCTGGAATAAAACTATCATCATAAATTGACATATCTCCTGGAAGATATACATACGTTGGTTCTACAGTTACAACTTCAGTAACGATAAGTCCAACTCCACCTTTTGCACGTGCAGAATAGTGTGCTACTAAATCATCTGTAACATATCCTTTATCGGCCATGTTCGTTGAAATAGGTGGCATAAAAATACGGTTTTTTACAGTTGTTTTTCCAATTTCAATTGGTTCAAATAAATGTGGAAAATTATTCATTTTCTAAACTCCTCCTCATAGATTCTTGTTATTTTATTCACAAATAGACGCAAAAAGCCTATCTCTTTTCTTGTATATTATTATGAATTAAAAAATAAAAAGAATGCGTTACCATCATTATAACGCATTTGTTAACATAAAACTATCTATTTAGTTAATTTGTGAACTTATTTTAGTTAGGTATCCTTAACAATGTTTTAATATAACATTTTATCATTGAATATCACAATCAAATCCAATTCGAACCATCTCCATTTGAAACTCTCATCAATGAACTACCGAGATTCTCTAAAACAAATTTCCAATCAATAAGAAAAGGACTTCAGTTTAACTGAAATCCCTTAGTGTTTTATTTCCCGTATCTACGATTTGGTTTATCATCATTAAAACGTCTTCTTGGTTTAAAGTCACCATCTTTTCGATCATCAAAACGACGTCTTGGTTTATCATCATTGAATCTGCGTCTAGGCTTAAAGTCTCCATCTTTTTTATCGTCAAAACGTCTTCTAGGTTTGAAATCGCCATCTCTTCTTGGTTTGTAGTCACGATCTTTTCGATCATCAAAACGACGTCTTGGTCTATAGTCATCATTGCGAACAAGTAGCGTAACACTTTCTACATGTGGAGTTTGACTAAACATGTCGACTGGTTGAATCTTGACAATACGATATTCTTTCTTTAATACACCTAAGTCTTTAGCCAAAGTCGCTGGGTTACAAGATACATAGATCATCGTTTTGATCTTTGATTTTAAAATAGTTTCCTTCATTGTATCATCCAAACCAGAACGAGGCGGATCCACAATCAATGTATCCACATCTTTTTCTTGCACTAAGTGTGCTAAAGCAATACCCGCATCTTCACAAATGAAAGATACATTGTCTGCATGATTTAATATCGCATTTTCATTGGCATTGTCTACCGCATCTTGAATGGATTCAACACCAATAATTTCTTGCGCCTTATCTTTCACAAATAAACTGATGGCACCAATACCACTATAGGCTTCAACCGTAGTCTTTGATCTTGGCATCCAATCTTTAACTACATTATAAAGATTCACGGATTGTTTCGTATTTAACTGGAAGAAAGATCTTGGAAGTAAAGAAAGTTGAATATCTTCTAATTGAAGATGCATCTTTTCTTCTCCCCAAATAAAACGCATATCCCCAAATACTTCGCGTTTTGTTTCTGTTTTTACACTTTGCCAAATCGAAACAACACCCTCTAATTGAGTTACATCATGAATAAATTCTTCACTTAAATCTTCTTTTCCCGTCACAAAAATAATTTGAATCTTAGAATCAAATTCCTTCATGACCAACGTACGATAACCTGTTTTCTTTTTATCATCATACATTTTTAAGTGATGTTCATTCATGATTTTTAAAACAGCCTGACGCGTCTGTTCTAAAAGTTTTGAGTGTACATAACATCTTTCCATCTTTTGAAAATGATTTGTGTCACGCTCATACATTCCTGTATATAATTCACCATATTCTTCACCAAAAGGAAGTTTACAACTATTACGATATGACAATGGTTCTGGATTTTTTAGAATCGGTAATATACGACCATTATAATCCGCATACTTAATTAATGTCTCCTTAAGATTTCCCTCTTTCATCTTACATTGAGCCGGATACTTCACGTGCATCAAGGCACATCCACCACACTCTTTCCAAATTGGACATAAAGGATAACGACGCTTTGAGCTCTGTTCTACCAAACGAGTCATTTCACCAATCAAGTATGTATCTTCATCCCTTTTAATATCAAATTCGATTACTTCTTCAGGAATGGCATTTTCAATAAATACTGGCTTTCCCTCATGGAATGCAATTCCTTCACCGTTGATTCCCCATTTTTTTATTGTTGTTTTCATATTTTTTTGTACACAGTTACGACAAATTCAAACGTAACCTCTAACCTTTCTAATTCTTTTACTCGATCAAGACCAGCTTGACTTGTTTTATATCGATATGGTGTCATTTCCAACAAAGCCCATACATCATCAACCATTTTCGTTTCCTTAATGATTTTTTGACTCACCATGTCATATTGCTCTTGTATTTCAGGCATTTCATTTTCGTAGGGTGTGTCATACAATACTTCTTTTAATTCAAAACAATGCTTAGGACCCGGACCCACTACAATCCAATATCCATTTTCTTTTAGAATACGATAGATTTCATCTTGGCCTAAAGGCACAAAAATACTGGTAACACAATCTATACTCGCGTCTGAAAAAGGCATATCAAATAAACTCCCCACAATATATTGTGTATGTTTATCTTGTTTAGATGCATGAAGTATCGCTTCCTTACTTAAATCAATGCCATAACTCTGCTCGAAGTTTGCACCAATCTCTTTTGTGTAATAGCCTTGACCGCAGCCAGCATCCAAATACACATTTCCTTTTACCTTTTCCTTTACATATTGACGCATAAAATCATAATAATCTTTTTCCAAAAAATCCGTACGCGCTTTGACCATTAAAGCATTGTCCCCGTGATTCTTTGTCTGTTTACGAGATAAGTTCACATAGCCTTGTTTTACACAATCAAAAGAGTGATTATTTACGCATCGAAATGTTTTATTTTCTTTTATTAGTTTCTCTTTACACACCGGACATATCAACATAGAAAGATTATAACATAAAAGAAAAAGAGAAGTGCTTAATTTTCACTTCTCTTAGAATAAATCTTCTTCAACCTTAACTGGATGTACCCAAATATCTTCTGTATTATCTATACAATCTTGTACCATCTTGTCAAAATCCCATTTTCCCTCATATTTTTCGCATTTATCAACACGAGGTTTTGTGACTGGATTTTTAGGTGTAAAAATTGTACAACAATCTTCATAAGGAAGAATACTTGTTTCATAGGTTCCAATCTTTTTAGATAGATCAATAATCTCAACTTTATCCATACAAACAACTGGACGAATAATTGGCATATTTGTGACATCATTGATTGCAAGCATACTTTCTAATGTTTGACTTGCGACCTGACCAATTGACTCACCAGTAGCGATTGCTTGCGCATGTCTTTTTTTGGCTAAGCCTGTTGCAATACGCATCATCATACGACGCATTAATGTGATCGCATAACTCTCATCCGCATTTTGATAGATTGCCAATTGAAGATCTGTAAATGGAACAACATGAACTAAAACATCCCCCTGATAACCAGATACAAGTCTTGCCAGTTCCATAACTTTTTCCTGTGCATTTTGTGAAGTATATGGAGGAGATGCATAGTGAATACATTCAATATGTACACCACGCTTCATCATTAAGTAGCAGGCAACTGGAGAATCAATTCCGCCACTCAATAAAACCATGGCCTTTCCACCAACACCAACTGGATATCCACCAGCCCCTTGAATACGATCTGTCATAATATAGGCTGCATCTTGGTGAACTTCAACAACAATTTTAACATCCGGATTATGCACATCTACTTTCCAGTCACTGTTCTTTAAAATTTTAGTGGCTACCTTACGATTAATTTCATCCGAAATATAAGGGAATAATTTATCGCTACGACGTGCAGCTACCTTAAATGTTTTTGGCGTTGTTAAATCTAAAGATTCATAACAAGCATCAATGATTTGATCTAAATCTGGTTCCACCTTAATAGCCAATGAGAAAGATGAAATTCCAAATACTTTTGCTAAAATGTCACTAACCTGTTTTGAATCTTCATCATGAAGGTAAATATACATACGATCATGTTGTTTTTCAAATTCTAATGTTGGAAATGCTTTTAAAGCCTTACGAACATTATCATAAAGCGCCTTAATAAAGTTGTTACGGTTTTTTCCTTTTAAACTCAATTCGCCATAGCGAATCAAGATATGATTATAACGATAAGCCATAATTCTCTATAATCTCCTTACATGTTTCTATAAAATATTTTGCCTCTTCTAAAGTATTCTCATAAGAAAATGATAAGCGAATTCCATGTATCGCATCAAATTCCGATTTATGCATAGCCAATAAGACTTCAGAAGCATTGGTATTTTGTGAAGAACAAGTGCTTTTTGCGGATACACAAATCCCTTTTTGATCCAAAGCATTCAATAAGACTTCACTTGTGATTTGATCAAATGAAATATTTAGAATGTATGGAATCGCACTCAAAGGTGAATGGATATGTGCACCATCAATTTTAGATAATTCTTCACGCAAATATTGATTGATTTTTGAAACATGAGCATACGCACTAGATTGTTCTTCTAAAGCCAAACGAATCGTTTTTGCCAAAACAATATTGGCCGGTGCATTCTCTGTTCCTCCACGAAGACCTTGTTCTTGTTGACCACCTTGAATAATTGGAACAAGCTGAATCTTCTTTTTCTTCATTAAAATGGCACTCCCCTTTAGACCATGAATCTTATGTGCAGAGATCGTTGCCATATCTAATTTATCGAAAGGAATATCAATTTTAGAGAAGCTTTGTACACAATCCACATGATAAACACAAGTTGGATTTTGATGTACAATTTTCTCTAATTCTAAAATGGGATTGATGGCACCCATTTCATTATTCACATGCATAACAGAAACTAAAATCGTATCTTTACGCATATGCGCTTTTAAACATTCTGGCGTTACAATACCTTCTTCATTAATTGGAAGAAATTCAACTTCAAAGCCAAAACGCTTTAAAAACTCCATCGCATGACGAACACTTGAATGTTCAACATTACTTGTTAGAACATGATGACCTCTATGTTCATTTGCTAAAGCATATCCAACAATAGCTAATGTGTTGGATTCACTAGCCGCTGAAGTAAAAATAATTTCACTAGGCTCTACATGAAGCATAGAAGCAATATTTGATCGACTCTTTTCCATGAGCGTACTTGCTTGACGTCCTATTGCATGCAAACTATCTGGATTGCCATAACAAGTTTCTAACATTTGCCCATAAACACGACGAACCTCTGTACGTACAGAGGTTGTCGAAGCATTATCAAAATAAATCATTACTGCACCTGATTCATAACAGCAGGATCTTTTTGAGCAACTAGTTTCTCATAAATTCCTGGGTGCATGTTTTCGATTGCCTGAATCGCAATCTTAAGTGCACGAGTATATTCTCCATTTTGGAAGCATAACTCTGCACGAGTTAAATCCGAATCCATTTGTGCATGCGTACTACGGAAACGGTTACCAAACACAATCGCATTTTCTACCATAACAGCAACACCGACTAAATTGTTTGCGTTATTGTATAACTTATATACAAAGTCGATGGCATCCTGCAAATCTGCATTTAATGTTTGTACATCTAATGGTGAGTGATCCAACACAACACGAACACGTTGAATCAAGCGTTCGCCTTCTTTTAAATCTGCAGAAAATTGAGATGAAATACTAGGTAAATGACGTGTTACTGTATTTAGACGCACTTCATTTAAAATCAATTGTAATTTAGTCAATTGTTTTTTAGCACGTGATTCATCACTACTTGCTCCCACTAGCATTTCTTTCATATCCTTGACTTGATCGTGGAATTCATTAACATCTTCTGAAAATTTACGATAACCATGAACTACATCTACGCTTGGACGTTGATTTTGTTTCAATTCATTTTGAATTTCATCACGACGCTTTTCTAAATCTTCCATTTGGATTTTTGCCAAAGAGAAGCGGTGTGTCCAATCTTCTAAACCAAAACGGTCTTTGATATTGGCATAAAGTGCCATGATTTCCTCAAGTTCCTGACCAATGACATTAACAATATCTAAATTTGATTGAAGACTCACATGAATTTCTTCATATGCCTGTTTTTCATTCGTCACATCATCTTGTAAAGCTAAGATGTGATCTCCAATGATTTCCAAGTTTTCTTGTGCCAATTCAAATTCACCAGCATCCAATTGATCAATTGTACTTGCCAATGCATTTTGAATGGTCGTTAATTTTTCTTCTGGTTCTAAATAAGATAAGTCGATATCTTTTTCTTGTAATTCCTTGATGTGCAAACGAACTTCGTTGATTGCACGAGGCAATACATTCTTGGCCTTTTCATAGAGTCCAGGGAAGGCTGCAATTTTAGAGCTGATCTCATCCACCATTTTTGAGATTTTTTCTTGTTCTTCCTTTGCCTTATTAAATTCAGAAGCAAACATCCATTCTTCGAAATTAGAGAATTCATTTTCGATTTCCTCTAAACATGAATCTACATAATTAACCGATCCATAGAATGAAGAACGATTATCTTGATAAACAGTTTTCACATTACGGAAACGTTCTTTTAAAGCATTTGCCGATTCACGAACTTCTGTTTCACGAGCTAAGATGTGATCCAAAGATTGCGTAACAATACGAATTCTTTCTTTTGTTTCATCCATCATTGTTTCTAAATCATCCATTGCACGCATTGATTTACGCAAACGATGTCTAGAAACATAATCATCTGCTTCATTGAACAAATCATCACATGCACTTAAGTTATTTTGACAAGTATCATATTTTGGAGTTAATTTTTTAACTTTATCCATGATATCATCATTCACTCTTGCGAATGCCGATGCTTTGTTAAATTTATAGGCCAAGGAATTGTTACGAATTTCATTCATTTCAATTTCAAGATCTGAAAGTCGCTTCGACGCCTTTTTACGTTTGATCATACGCATGATGATCCAAACCAAGATCAAGACTAAAATCGCTATACAAAGATAGATGATTACAGTCACAGAAAGTTGATTTTTTATGAATGCGTATACTGATCGAAAGAAATTCAAAACACTATCCATAGTGGTACCTCCTTGCAAACCATTCTTATTATAGCAAAACTTCAAAATCATTGCATCCTTTTCTTGATTTTATTCATGTTCTTTGATATGATACATAAGCATAAATTGATAGCAGCATACAAAGTTAAAGGATATGCGTTACAGCACTAAGCGATATGAGTAAGCTAATAGCTGATAGCGGAAAATATCATTGTTAACACAACCTTTAAAGATTTGTACTGTTATTGTTTTATGAATGATATAAAACAATAGGAGGAAAAATTATGTCAAGAAACACAGGAAGCATTTGGAAAAAGTCTCGTCGTCTTGGTTTCTCAGTTTTAGAAACTGGTGAAGAATTAACTCGTCGTGATACTATTCCAGGACAACACGGTTCACCTCGTCGTCCAAAATTAACAAACTACGGTATCCAGTTACAAGAAAAACAAAGAATTCGTCACACTTACCAATTAAGTGAAAAACAATTCTACAACACTTACTTAAAAGCAAGTAAAAAAGCTGGTTCAGCTGGTGAAAACTTCTTAGTAATGTTAGAATCTCGTTTAGATAATATCGTTTATCGTATGGGATTTGCACGTACTCGTCGTGCTAGCCGTCAGTTAGTAAACCACGGACACGTATTAGTAGATGGTAAGAAAGTAGATATCCCTAGTTTCCAAGTAAAACCAGGACAAGTTATCGAAATCCGTGAACGCGCTAAAAACTTAAGCGTAATTAACGAAGCTTTAGAAGCTGCAACAGCAACAGTTGATTTTGTAGAAGTAAACAAAGATGCTAAGAAAGGTACTTATGTTCGTTACCCAGAACGTAAAGAACTATTCACAGCTCAAGAAATCAACGAATTGTTAGTAGTAGAATTCTACAACCGTTAATCTTAGACATAAAAAAAGAAAGAAGCGACTTGATTCGCTTCTTTTTTTGTGGATGTGTTTTCTTATTTTGTGTATTTCTCTTTGTTTTACTAACGTAAAAAATCAATTTTTTCAGCTACAAAGCCATAGTTTAAGTATACCTTTTCATCCTTTTGGTATTTACGCGAATGAATACGACCATTGATTCCTACATAATCACCAATCTTACATGAAGCACTTACCGTTTCTGCAAGTCCTCGCCATACTTCAATAACCATATCATCATTTTCATAAACACCATCTGAATTTGGAAAGTTACGCTGCACACGAACAGGAAGTTCACAAGTCTTCAAACCATTTGTTGTTTCCTTTAAAACAGGCATTTCCGTAATTTTCCCCACGATACTAAACGCATTCATAATTGATTATCCTCCTTCAATTCTGACCACCATTTTCATCACCATCCTTCTTCAAATGTATTGTACAAACATCCCTCATATAAAACAAACGACCTATTTTGTCTATAGGTCGCTATTTTGTACATATTTCTATTGTTTTCAGCCTCTAATTTGGCTAAAATAACGCAAATTAGATCAGATAGAATCATTCGGAAGAATTTTTGTCACACACACATTTGAAAAATCTAAATCATCCAAATTAGAAAGAACCTTGTCTAAAGACATCTTTTGAATGCGATTTAAACTATCCATATAATCAAAATTTTCAAAATGACTTCTTAATAAATCATTAGCTAAACCATCAAAATGATTTAAGCCCCTTAAATTATTCGCTATAGCCTGCGCACGCAAAGATTGATAATCTTCATTCAATATTGTTTTCTTCTTCACCTGCTCTTTTACAAGCTCAATAAAAGCATCTGGATTTGTAGTTTGTGCATAAAACAAGACATAACTATGATCTGTAGTAAAATCAGCTTCTGCTCCTACAAATTGCGTAAAGATTCTTTGATCCAGCCATTCTTGAAATTTAGGATTCAAAGGCCCCATTAAAGAATCTAGCCACATATTGACCGCAAAATCCTTTTCTATACTCTCCATAACATTTGAACAAGGCTTCATTTTAAAGCCAACACACACAAAAGGCTGAGAAATATCCATTGTATCTACAAATTCTTTGCGATTGACTTCCATCGGTTCTTCTTTAAAAACACGCGAAATCTCTTTATCACACTTACTTTCTACGTCCTTTTGACAGTCTTTGATCCATTCCATAATTTCGTCTGTATCTTTTCCAGTGATGCCTACAAGACATAATTTACTTGGATCATAGTTCAACTCATAAAAATATTTAAGATCTTCCATACGCATATTTTGAATATCTTCCTTAGATCCTAATACATCTACTTTCATTGGATGATTCTTATATAAAGAGATTAAAGTCTCCTTAAAAAGACGCTGTTCAGGCGATTGTTGATACATATCATATTCACTTAGAATAATTCCCTTTTCTTTTTCAATCGTTTTGTTTGTCACGTCTAGATTCTCAACAAAATCAAATAACAGCTTTAATGGCTGTTTTACATCTGCTGTCGTTGAAAAATAAAATGCAGTTTCTGTATATGAAGTATAGGCATTTGTAGAACACTGCAAACCCGCAAACAATTCACTAACATCTTCTCCATCTAAATAAAACATTTGATGCTCTAAATAATGAGCCAATCCACTTTTATGATGAACAAGTGTTCCATCCACATTTTGATCTATGTCAAAGCCACCAACTTTTGCCCCCAAAAGAAAGAGTGATCTTTGATAATCCGGCTTATGCACAAGTAAAACTTGTAAGCCATTTGGTAAAGTTTCTTTCGTTAAATCCAAATTATAATTCATTTTCATTCTCCGCAACAATGGCTACTGATGCCAAATTCATTTGTAAGGCAACACGCGAAATATCTTCCTTTGTCACCTTCATAATTCTTTCAATTCTTTGTTCTGTTGTCAGTTTACGATGCAACAAATCATCTAAAAATGCTTGGGCAATTAAAGAGAGTGCCTGATCCAACCCGCCAACAAGGCGATCTTTAAATCCCATTTTCGCAATTTCTAAATAAGCATCGTCATAATCCATATTCAATAATCGATCCATTTGGGTTTCTATTAAATTCAATACTTTAGTAACATCTTTACGATTTACTCCCGTATGAATCAATATCGCACCATCAAAACGAATGATTGATGAGCTTATTGAATAACAAAGGCTATTCTTCTCACGAATCTCATCAAACATCAAATTCTTTTGACTTTGCCCTAAAATACTACACAAAAGCAATTCTGCCTCATAGTCTGCACTTGAAATATCCACCGATGTAGAATAGACTTGCGAAATACAGGTTTGAGAAATATCCTTTTCAAATGTCTTATAACTCGTTTCTACTTTTGGAAGCAATGTTCTTTCTGAAATAAAAGGACAATGCGAATCCAATGAATCAATAAAGTCATATAGTTCTTGATCAACATATCCACAAATATAGAAATGTTTAGCCATATCCATATAGAGTGTATATATTTGTTTGACATCTTTTAAAGCAATCGTTTCTAAGTCTTTTAAACTTCCCTGTACAGGAATCGAAATCGAATGCTTATCATGAGCCATTTCAAAGGCATACATACAAGATAAGTTGGCTGGATCATCCATTTGTGCTAATAATCTATTTTTCAATAAATATACAGACTCTTTGAAGTTTTCTTCATCCAATACCGAATGAAATAAAGCTTGATCCATAATATCTTTGATTTTATCTACATAATTCTCATCTTCAATCCAGTCTGGACGAACAAATTGAAAACGCACATCCACTTGAATCAAATCTCCAAAAGATGTTAATCCATAAGATATTTTCGTACCATAAGCTAAATTTAGCGTAGAAGCTAATTTCTGTTTTGAATCCATCTTTTCTGTTTTTGCCTTCATCATATATACAAGAACATTGAGTGCTGTAATTGTATTTCGATTAAAAGGCATCATTGTTTTACAAGAAACATAGACATCGCTAAATTTTTGCGTTTGAATATAGTTCATACAAGACCTCCTTGAAAAATATATTATTGATTTTACCACAAAAACAAAAAAAAGGTTAGAATTGAATTCTAACCTACATGAACATATGCGATCAATGCATTACCACAAGAAACAGGGCCAACAACTGTTTGATTGCCTAGCCATCCACCATGAACAGCTTGTCCATTTCCAAGATAAATCGCAACGTGACCTGAATAAACAATAATGTCACCTGCAACTGGACTTGATGTAATGCGCCCTAAACTTAAGTATTGTTCAGGAGAACCGTGGAAATTAATTCCTACAGCGGCTAAAGCATTTGTGACTAACATAGTACAATCTTGGCTTGCTCCTACTTGTGCTCTAGCTGCAGCCGCAATAGCTGAAGAGTTTACACTTGGAGTTGATGGTGCATAGTTATTGTTGTAACTATTGTTTGTAGAACCACCTGTTGTATTCTGTGAAGGAGCTTGTGTAGTATTTGTACTTGTGTTTGTACTTGTACTTGTGTTTGTGTTTGTTGTAGTACTTTGAGCCGGTGTACTTGTAGTGTCTTGAGTTGAAGAATCCTGAGAAGGAGTTATTTCAGTCGCAACACCATTTTCATCGATCTTATATCCATCTTTTTCGGTATTCTTAATTAAATTACCATTTTCATCGAATGCGTATTTAGTTCCATCAATATCTAAGAATTTATTCTTAGTGACTTCACCATTTTCTGCATAATAATAATCCTGACCGTTGATTACTTGCCAACCAGTACGGAAGACTCCATCTTCCCCAGTGAAATATGTTTTTCCGTCTACATCAAATTGACCTGTAGCCATCTTTCCATCTTCACCAAAATAATAGTCCTGGCCATCGATTTTTTGCCAACCCGTTACACAATTTCCTTTGTCGTCAAAATAATATTTTGCGCCATTGTCTTCAACCCAGTTTGTTGAAGTCTTGTTTCCTTTTTCATCGTAGAATGATTTACCATCTTCACTCCATCCCTGAAGAAGAACACCTTCCTTTTGGAAATTATATTCACTGCCGTGAATAGTAACCGTGCCTGTTGCTGCAGTTCCATCTGCTTGGAAATAATATGTTTCATCCGAAACATTTTGCCAACCAAACTGCATTTCACCCTTACTATTGAAATAGTAAAGTTCAGTATCGATTTTTGTTAAACCAGTAGCTGTTTGACGATTTGATTCTAAAATATAATAACGATCTGCGCCTTCACCATGCCATCCTGGTTGAACTTCTTTGGCATACATTGTCGAAACAATTGGACCAGAAGTCAATAGACATAGGCTTACGGCTAAAATTTTACTATGTTTTTCGATAAAATTCATCATATCACCTCTTCGTTACAACATCTGAAGTTTAACAAGGATTTTTTTTTGTTGCAAATTTTCGCTTAAAAATCATTTGCACTTTTTAGTAATTTATTTCTTAATTTTTCCTTAATAAGCTTTATATAAAGCACTTAATTCAAAATTGTGGTAAATTGTGTGATTTTATAAAAAATTGTACACAATTTAGTAAATGCATAATATTGTCTACAATTCATGAACAAAACAATCATAATCCGCAATCATTTTTGAAAGCGTATACAGTAAAACTATAGAAACAATCAGCATACTTATAAAAAGCCCTAAAGAAAGCCATTTTAAACAAGAAATTACCAAATATACACTTTTTGAATTTAATGCTTTAACAACCCAAAACAAGCCCCAAACATATTTAATTCCATTAAAAATAACGACAATTCGAAACTTTTTTATCAATAATATGACTCCTGCAATAGCCAAAATGTCTATTAGTTTTATACAACTAATGAGTTTTAATACATTCAAAGTTGGATTTGAAATCACATAATATAGGATACGAATGAAAACACTCGATTGATACATACTTAGTGTTGACTGAATATGAAATAAACTCTCATAATCCGTCACAAAGAATAATTTACCAAACAGAATGAGCTGCCATACATTCTGCCACAACCAATATAAACAAAGAAAGAAAATAAAAAGAAAGATTCGCTTCTCAAACGAATCTATGCATTGATCAATCAACCTTAAGATTTTCAAGCCAATCCTCTCCCTTAAGCTCTTCATGCGTACTAAGTCCTGGATAATCAAGTTGACGCAATACTTCATAGACAATAATGGCAGCACAATTGGACAAATTCAAGCTTCTTGCGTTTGCGACCATAGGAAGACGCATACAAGTATCTAAGTGTCCTTTGAGGATTTTTTTGTCTACACCCGTACTTTCTTTTCCAAGTACTAAATAAACATCGCCCTCTTCTTTTGTAAAGTCAAATTCACTTGGTGCCTTTTTTCCATAGCGAGTCATAAAATAATAATGTTCACTAGGATTTTCAGCCACAAACGCATCCCAATTCTTGTGAATATGAATATCGGCATCTTTAATATAATCCATTCCCGAACGACGCAAATGTTTTTCATCTAACGAAAAGCCCAATGGTTCAATCAAATGCAAACGAGAACCTGTAGCCATACAAGTTCGAATAATATTTCCTGTATTTTGTGGAATTTCCGGTTCATACAATACAACATGCAACATACTTATTTACTCCAATCTTTCAAAAACTTCTCAAGCGCAATACCACGATGTGAAACACTATTTTTCTTTTCTTCACTCACATTGGCAAGCGTTGTCTTAAATGCAGGATAATAGAAAATAGGATCATAACCAAATCCATTTTCACCTTCCAATTTATCATGGATCAAACCTTCACATTCACCACGATATACATGTTCTTTTCCATCTTCATCAATATAGGCAATAACACACACATAACGAGCTGTACGCACCTTACCTTGTACTTGATCTATAATATATTGATTCTTAATATCATAGCTTGTATCTTCACCTAAAAAACGAGCGGAATAAACACCCGGCTTTTTGTCCATCGCATCCACTTCCAAACCTGAATCATCACTAATGACAGGTTCATGTAGTTCATTAAATAATGTACGAGCTTTAATCAATGCATTTTCTTCAAAAGTTGTTCCATCTTCAATAATATGGATTGTATGATCTAAATCTTTTAAACATTTCACATCACAATCCTTCAACATCGTCTGAAACTCTTCCACTTTATGAGCATTGCTCGTTGCTATCCAAATTGTTTTCTTCATAAATTATCACCGATATATATTATAGAAAGAAAAAATGGGGTTTTCAATAAAACTTATGGTAAAATAAAAATCGTTTTTGAAAGATAAATATTTATTGTTTGTTAGTGCGTACTATATATGACCTATAGCTATATCGCAAGAGGCAAATTTATCCAATACAACAATTACATTTGTACTTTCTTTATTGGATGTTGCAGAATCAGCAAAAGTATATTGTCCTCAAATTTCAATAAGAACAGAAAGAGATTCATCTTAATTTCACTATTCTCTTTAATGTGTATTGTATAAAGAACTGGCTCTACTGCATTTAATGTGGCTTGCCAATCAGAAACAATGTTGGCAACCGATGAAAATACAAGTTCTGTTGCGATGTCAATTTTCTCAGACATCTGATCTAGGTATTAGATATGTTGCAGGTATAATCAGTATACTTGGTATAATCTTTTATATAAGCCGACGCTAATATATGATAAAATAAATGAGTTGGAGGCATTTATGGAATATAAAAATGACAATAAATTTTATTTTGAAATTGAAAAAAGAATTCCTGGCCATTTAGGAAGAGCCGGAGTTATACATACACCTCATGGTGACATTAAAACGCCGGCATTTATGTGTGTGGGAACACATGGTGAAGTTCGTTTTGTTTCTATGGAAGAATTAAAGAGCATTAATGCTCAAGCCATGTTAAGTAATGGATATCATTTACGAAACATTTCTCCAGAGATTGCCGCTAATGGAGGCTTATCTGCATGGTCAAAATGGGATGGTCCAACCTTAACGGATTCCGGTGGATTTCAAGTCATGTCTTTAGGTTCAGGTTGTGGAAAAGTTGTCAGCATGAAACGTGAAGACAATATGAAAAATACGGAAGAAGAAAAACGTTTAGCCCACGTAACAGAAGATGGAGTACACTTTCATGATCCATTTACAGGTCAAGAAGATTTTATTGGTCCTGAAGAAAGTATGCAGATTCAATGTCGTATTGGAGCTGATATCCATATGGCTTATGATGAATTAACTTCTTTAGCGGATACTTATGAATATAATGTTGAATCCTTGGCAAGAACGGAGCGTTGGGCAAAAAGAAGTCTTGATGAACATAAAAAACATTGTGATGATTTAGGATATCACCAATCTCTATATGGCGTAATTCAAGGTGGTCGTTGGGAAGATCTTAGAAGATCTACATGTAAAAAGTATGCACAAATGGATTTTGATGGCTATGGATTAGGCGGTGCCTTCTTAAAAGAAACATTAGGCGATATTTTGACTTGGTGTAACGAAGAACTACCTGAAAATAAGCCAAGACATTTATTAGGTTTATCTCATCCAGATGATATTTTAATTGGAACTGAAAACGGTGCAGATACATTTGATTGTGTAGCCCCTACAAGAGAGGCAAGACATGGAAGATTGTATACAATGCATGGTCCTATCAATCTATCTAAATATAGAGATAGCGATGAAATCATTGATGAAGGATGTGATTGTCCAACATGTCAAAGTAAAATCACATTAGGCGAATTAAGAAGACTTTGGAAATCACAAGACCGCACAGAATCTGCCAAATATTTTGAACTAGCTTCGATACATAATCTTCGTTTCATCATTCGTCTTACAGAACAGGCTAGACAAGCCATTTTAGATGGTACATTTAAAGAATTCAAAGAATCTTTCTTAAATTCATACTACGGGAACAATTGACGTACTCTCATCATTAAAATGACGAGATTCTCTTTCTCGCATTGCGAGAAATGGAGCATCGCAAAGCTTTCAACATGGTTCTAGACCTGGCATATAGTCTTTGCATAGCTCTTGTTTTTCGAGCATTTCCAATCCATGTGGACT
>ENA-OPCY01000696-OPCY01000696.1-human-gut-metagenome-genome-assembly--contig:-NODE-696-length-23488-cov-1.995391_pt1 | contig 23488 bp, 23 predicted proteins | sample MGYA00241568_ERZ501487 | MGnify/ENA primary metagenome ERZ501487 (study PRJEB25962, sample SAMEA2042574) | human gut metagenome | biome: human gut; feature: human-associated habitat; material: faeces... | reverse complement strand
ATCGGCTTTATTTCCCCAACGGGCTGAACCGTATTCCACATTTTTGCGGTATTTCTTAGCGTCTTTCCCTCTAAGATAGACTGCCAGCCGCATAATGGCTGCACCGCAGAAACCGATCAGCCAGTCCATTGCCGCCCCCGGCCACATACTCTGAAACGCAAGGGCAAAGCCTTCGGACAGTCCTAACAGCTTTTGGGAAGCGTCCGCTCCGGGAGCCAGACGCACCGCCTCGCCCAGCTTGGCAAATACCAGAAGGAACAGAACATAAGGCAGATGGAGAATGACCTGTTTTTTCAATGTTTCTGCATCAATCTTCATCGTTCCGGTCCTCCGTGTTCTTTGTTCTTTACACGGTCACGGCCAAGCGACTGTGCCAGTTCTTTGAACTTATGAAGCTGTATAAGCAGCGACGGTCTGGTGCTGCGTGTAAGGTCTTTCTTTGTATATTCCTTAAAAGCTGCCGTCAGTGCATCCGCCTGGTTTGCCTTGAAATATACCGTCCATTTTGGGGGATCGGTCCCAAGTTCCTTTTCTATATGGTAGCGTACCTGATGTTTCCTGGCATACCGTTCAAAAGAGCGGATTCGCCCTGAAACTTCAATGGTATTGGCTCCGGGGTCTTTATAAGTCAGCCGCTTCATGCTGTTGCGCCCGACTTTTGGCATTGTGCGTTCCTGTTCCATCTTTTGGAGTACCGCAGCAATAGCCGCACGCAGTACCCGCCCTGACAGTTTTGCTGCCTGTATAGAAACAGAAACCGTTCGTTGTTCGAGTTCTTCCTGCAAGAGCATCCTCCTTTCTGATAAAATCGGTATTTATAATATGGAAATAACTTTTTACCGGCTTTCCCCAAGAACCTGCTGTCGGGAAGCGTGTTCAAAGGCTTTTGCTGCCTGATCGACCTGAATTTTAGCATGTTTCAAAAGCGTCTTGATGATCGTAGCCGGGCGTTCCTGTTCCTCCAGATGATCGACCATCCCTTTGCACTCATCCGGGAGGTATGCCGCCATATCTTTCAACACATCGGAAAAGTTACCCATAAAGCCCCAGCAGCTATCCGACAGCTCCCCGTTTTTATAAAGCTCAAACCCATAACATTCGCCACGCAGATAGGAATCATAAGCGGCGACTTCGCTGCGCATCAGTGCGTCCGCTTTCTGCCGGATGGCGCCGGTCATCTTGTCAGCGTCAAATTCCTTTAGGGCATCTTCTTTGGAAACATAGATCCAGCCGACCTGTCCGCTGTCCCATTCTGCATGAGGAGTCCTGCCTGAGAAACTTTCTGTACTCATGGCAAGACCTGAGTGGTCGTAGAGATAGAGGGGGAGCATCAGATACTTTTCCGAAATTACGTTCTGCATTGCTTCATCGATCGCCCGTTCCTCTGTCTTTGGTCCATGCCGGAAACGGCTGCTTACAATGTTTACCATCCGTTCATAGCGTTTCATGCCGGCTTCATCATGTCCTACGGTATCTAAATACATTTCCCGCAGGAAGTCGTCTTTGTCCATATAGTTGTGATGGTCGCCCAGCGCATAGCGGGGATGAAAGCATACCATCGTCCCAAAATGTTCATCTACCTCACGGGGAGAGATCAGAATATCGTCCGGCTGCACCATAAGGGCATAAGGTTCATTTACTGCCATTAACATAATTGGCTCCTTTCTTTCTACAAATCCGGGCCGGAATGGTGCATCATCGGTTTTTCCCGGTGCTCATTGGTTGCAGGCTGCTTGACTGCAATGATCTCGCCGGCAAGCCTTGCAAATTTTTCAGGGTACTTAAACTGCTCCCCATATTTCTCCATCAGATCCGGGGAAAGGTCTGTAAAATTTTCCTCGCCAAGACCAACGATCAGAAAATTCCCGGACACAATATCATAGATGTGGCCGTCATCATCAAAGAGAGCCCGGTTCAGAGGCAGCCCCATCAGCTTGCCTTCTTCATTGCAGATCAGAGCCACCGGGTCCTCATACGGATAGACCGCCTGAATATCTCCGCCCACTGCCGCCTGCAAGGATTTCAGACCACTTTCGATCTCCGCAGCATAAGGGGACTTGCCCGGCTCTACCATTAACACTTTCATAATTGTATATCCTCCTTCTTTTTCATTGCCGTACCGGGAGTGGTTGGCGTTTTTTCCTGAGTTTTTGCCACAGAGAGCTTCCCCAGGACGGAAGGCTTCTCCTGGTTTTCGGGTGTAAAAATACCGCCCTCCGAAACCTCGGCGGCGGCATGTTCCGTTTTGGCCTGTTCCAGTCCTTCAACCGTATAGCCAGGTAAAAGAGTACCGTGAACCATAAAATGGTGCTCATATTCTTTCGGGATCGGCGGGGAAATTTCCGTGAATAAATGGGAATAGGCTTTCTTTCGCCCGTCCAGGTATTTTATGGCTGCGTTCTTATCTGTATATCGTTTCTGGTTTTGTCCGGCAATCTTTGCTCCATATCCCTGCTTCGGGGAATGAATACGGACTTCCCATGTCACATACCAGGCAATCGGAACACTCTGTTTGGTTTCTCTGTCATATTTCGTATCTTCCCAAATACTGCAGGTCATCTGATAGACCCGGTTGCTGATTTTCTGATCCGCCCTCCAGTTATCGGTGTCTTTCCACTGGTTGCCGGTATGTTCAATCTCCGGTGTACGAAGATATTCCAAAGCCCGGTTGATCGTCTGTGTTGCCGCTGCCTGCTGTTCCCACTGTTTTGCAGCAGCCACCACGATTTCATAGGCTTTCTGCTCCCCGTCGATACTTCCCTGGCGCATGGCTTCCAAGCTATCTATTCCCATTGTGATCAGAGTAGAAATATCCACATTTTCACAAACTACGCTGTGTTCAATTTTAAGCTCTGATCCCGGCGTCAAGTGGTCGCCATACCGGTAGGCATGGTAATCCCTGTTTTCTTCCAAAATGCTGTTCACCTCCTGCTATATTTCCGGCTCGTGGTTTTTTCTGGAAAACGTCTGTGCCGGTGATTTTTTATCTGCCGGTCTGTTTGCCGCAAGCTGGTCCATCACGGAAGGACGGCCGACGCCGAACATGGATAGCTGCCCGTCCGCCGCCTCACGAAGTTCAGAAACAGAGAGGGGAAGCGTTACATCGGCATGGGTCAATAGCTGTTCCCGTTTCAAATCCTGAATGATCTCGTCAAAAACAGCGTTGATTGCACGGCGTTCTTCCCCCACAGGGAAGGCTTTCAATACCTCCATTTCTCCGTCTTTACCGGAAACCAGGGTAAGGGCACAGTCGGCATGGCCTGCCAGATAATCCGATGTGTAGGGCAGTTTGTCCTTGATATAACAGGCAAAGGCTCTGGCTGTCATTTCCACGTTGCTGTCCCAATAACCGCCGTCTTTTTCACATTCTTTTCCCATGCGTACCGAATTACGGTAAAAATCAGTTTCCGTCCGTCCAATCTGCGGAGCTTCCTGCGCCTGCATCCCGGAAAGCATACGCTCAAAAATTTCCAGCCGTTCCCGTTCACTTTTGGGAATTACCCGGCCGGTAACATTCTTCTTAAATGCGCTGATCTGTTCCACAGAGCCGGGTTCGCCGGACAAAAATGCTTCCCGCAAGACTGCGTAGGTTTCCATCTGTTCCTCATTGCCATACCGTTTCAGGGAGGCAAGAACCGAGGAATCCAGCCAGCTTGCCGCATTTTTCCGGGTGCGTTCTGTTTGTGCTTCCGTGCGCTTTGCTGCCTGTTCCGGTGTTTCCGGTTTATACTTCATGGTGTCAATGAGTTTTTGGAACGGCGCATAGAGGTGGGGCTGTTCTGACAGCATCCCTTTTGCTCTCATCTTTGTACCAAGATAATCGTCAAGTCCATGCCACCATTCATGTGCCAGGGAACCGGCCCCGTGCATTTTTGTAAGATTGATGACTGTACGCAAAGGTTCATAATGAGCCGCAGCATTGCCGCTGCCTCTTGCACCAAAAGCGATAGCAAGTGTTCCCTGATAAGCAATATCTTTATCGCTGATCTTAAGGGCTGACGCCAGATCCTTTAGTGCTTCAAATCCCATGTTAAGGGAGGTCTGCCGGTCGTTCTGGTTCATCCAGTTTCCAAACTCACCGCCGCGGAACCCAAAGGTATCAAGATAATGCTGTCCGGTGATCTCCACGCCATTCCGATAATCCGGTCCGGTACGTTTGACATGGGCAAGCTGTGGAGGGACAAAACGGATCTTTCCGTTTTTGTTCCTGCCTTTGGCAAGTTCCTGCACCCATTTCAGGGCAGCTTCTTTGGTCTCAAAATTGGTCCGCAGGATCGAATAGCCTTTTGTCACATAGTAGGTACCGGGTTTCCAGTCCCCATTTTTAGAATAGGTCTGTTTCCCGTCGTTGAAGTGGATCGCATAACCTTTCGGTATTTTCTGCTCTTTGGAAACACAAAACTGTTCCTTTTTTGCTTCCTGAGTAAAGTTGCGCTCAAAATATTCAGCTGAGCGGATCAGCATGGTATTGGACAATTTGTTTGTGATCACGGGATTGTCCTGTCCCTTTTTCGTTGCCCGGTAATGGATTCCGCTTCCCCAGCCCTGTACCTTTTCTAAATATCCATTGTCAACGAAAAAGCGGTCATAGGCTTTCGCAGCATCCTCCACAGTACGGACATCTGAAAGCACTGTCTGCAATTCCCGGACTGTTTTTATATATTCCTTTTGTCTCGCGGTCCGTTTTTCCGGGGTGTCATCCGTGCGGTAATACTGAGGGGAAGCGTTTAAGCCGTCCCTCGCTTTTTTGATAAAATAGACCACGCCAAGAGGAATCCCTTCCTCCAGCATGGCTGCATAGTCCGGCTTTTTCCAGACATTATCCTTTTTCACAAATTTTTCGGCTTCGCGCTCATTCATGGCTTCCAGATCATCTGCATACAGCCCGCGGTCTTTCCACAGGTCTTTTTTCGCACCGCCGATCTTTTCGCCGAAATCTTCATGCACTCCTGCCAATCTTCATCACCTCCAGTCAGTGTAAAATTCTTATCGCTCCGGGGCAGGGCGGCGTTCTTCGTTTTTGTGAAGTTGTGGGAGGTTTCCTGTGAGCCGGTCGGTTTCCCTGCGGATCAGTTTGTCCAAAGCGCCTAAATCCTTCGGTGCAATGGCAAACTCCCGGTAATTTTCATACCACAGGCCCGTAGAGATTGCCGCGATGGGCGCAATTTTCTCCGAACCGGATGGAAGAAGGCGATACACAGGGGCTTCGTCATAAAGAAGCATCTGCTTTGCCGTTCCCTGTGGTATGCGGTACTTATCCATATCCGGGTTCTGGGCTGCCTCCATATATTGCATATTCAGGCGTTCTTCTAAATCCTGGGGCATATAACGAAATGCCTGATCCATCCACTGTCTGAACATCGTGGAATAGTGGTACTGCCATTCCGTAACTTGATTCGGGGCATAAGAAAATCCCCAACTTTTCAGAGCATCTTTTTCGTAAAGCTCCATTTCAGTCCATTCTTTCAGGCTGACCGTAGCCGCTGAACCATCTTTGCGTTCAATATTGACGCCGCAGGGATAGAGGATATTTCTTTTTATATCCTGCCGCAGCGTGTCTAAATCCATCATCAGGACATCTCCGTACAAGTGACCGCCCTCGCTCCGATCCGTATGAAACAGGAAAGCCCTCGCTCCGATGAACTCCGTTGTTAAGATCATTTGATGAAGATCCGCCGTAGAACAATAAGCAAATAAGGCGTCGGAAAGCCACATGTGATTTTTCCCCATGATAGCAATGGAATCAGCCCCGGTATTTGTCACCAGAGAACGCATATTAAATTCGCATTCCCTAAGAAAATCTCCGGCAAAAATATGGAGCTCATACGCAAAGACGGATAAGTCTGTATCGCGGATCAAATGAATCTGCGGTAGTGGTTCCTGATTCAATCAAATTCCTCCTTTCATGTGAAGCAGCTCTTTGACCTGCTCATTTTCCGCAATCGGCTGGCTATCTGTCTCCGCCATTTAATCAATCCCTCCCATCTGCCGGTAGCTGCCCGCCGGCAATCTTGCCGACAATCTCCGGACCGGTTTCATAAATCTGCATGAGGCGTTTTGCTGTGCCGCAAGGCTGTGCAGCTCCGCTGGTCCAAAGACGCACTGTGGATGGGGCAACATTCATCAAAAGCGCAAAGCCCTTTTCGTTCATGTCCAGCTTTTTCATCAGCGATTTAACCATATCGGGGCCGTAGTCTGGACACCGGGAAGCCTCGGCAATCATCTGCAAAGCGGTATTTTCAATTTTTTTCATTTTCAAATCCTCCTGTTATTTGTTTTCCAGCCTTATGCCGGGGCAAAGCTGATCTGGTTGTGTTTCATCCTTTTGGCAAAGTCCGGCAGCGAATAATTTACCCCGTCAATTTCTGCATGGGTGTCATCCAGACGATGACAAACAGCAAAGTGCCTGTCCCCGTTTCCATAGAACAGGCAGAGTAAACCATTGTCGGGAATGGAAAACAGCGCTTTTCCGGCGCTGTCTGTAAAGCAGATATGTTGAGATCCATTCATGTTGAAATCCTCCCTAAATTGAAACAGCCGCCTCTTTTGGGCGGCGTTGGTGCTGGCTGGTTTGCAGTTGTTCCCGAACCAGCAGCAATTTCTCATTGTAATCTTTTCCCATCCGGGGAGGGTTGACACTTACCCGGATATGACGGAAACGTTTATCCTCGTGAAGCATGGTCTTGATTTTCCGGGCATTGACAAATCCGGCAAGGTCGTGGTCCATATAAAGGGTAACACGCCGTATCTCCGGGTGGCGTTCCAGGAAAGAAGTCAGCGCCACATGGGAAGTACCGCCCAAAGACAAGCGATAACCATTCCATTTCCATCCCTCCAGCTCTTGAAGTGTCGCATGGGAAAGCGCATCAATAGGAGCTTCAAAGACTGCCACATGCCGGCTGCCCGGACTTTGCGGGGGATAACAAAAGTTATATCCTTTGTCGCTGCCATAGACATCCTTTTTGAGATTGCCGCTGATACTGCGCATACAGGCAAACTTCGCTTTCCCGGAATCATCTTTCCCAACAAACACACAAACCGGTTCTCCATGATACCGGGCTTCGTAAAAAATCCCGGCTTGTAAACACTGGCGAATGACTTCTGAGCTGATCCCCCGTTTCTGCAAATAGAAGACCGCAGCGGTCGCGCAACGTCTGGCCCAGGGGAGAGCGAATGTTTTCTTTTCCGGCTCTTTTGATACCTGTATTTCTGCCGTACTTCGGTAAGCCGGTTCCTGTGGGATTTCGCCACCTACCAGAGCATGAACCGCATCCACAAGACCATATCCCCGAATCTGGATCAGGTAGTCCAGCGCATTGATACTCCGTCCGCGGCTGTTCCAGTACCAGTACCTTTTCCCGGTCACATATACCAGACTGTCATGCTCCTTATGCCGGAAATTAGGTCCATCCTGTTTCAGCACGCCGGGTTCATGGAATTGCAGGTAAGTAAACAAGTCAGCTTCCCGCGCTGCCTGAATCTGTTCTTTGGTTACGCCGGGCATAGTACCGGCACAGTGTTTCTTTTCATTGTGCTTTGCCTCCTTCCTGTGATGAAATGAAAAAAGACACCCAAAGGTGCCTAACAGCCGTACAGGTCGTGATTGACCTCGGCACGGTAATAGCTGTCCATTGTAGCCGGGGCATTATACAGCGCCGCCAGCAGATACGCTTTGATGTTTCCGACCTTCGTTGTGTTCTTGTCGATACAGTCAAAGACATACTCTAAGTGGCCGGAATTGATCTTCAGGAACCGGCTCTTGACGATTTCCCTCGGAAAATCATCTCCGGCAATGCGAATGTAAGGGCGTTTCGACAAAATCACTTCAAGCATAAGTTCAAGGACTTCATCCAAACGTTCCCTGCCATACCGTAAGACCAGTAAGTCATATTCAATATTTTCTTTGATGATTTCACGATAGGCTTCTATCAGCTCTATCCGATCCATCCCATCCGTGCGGTTTGCCGCTTCCGGCTCTGCCGGATAGATTGATGGATAAGTTATTGATTTATCTTTTTTTGATTTTTTTGTTTTTAATGGATTAGTATTTAATTGTGCCGGATTTTCCTGTTCAGGTTCCGCCTGTTTAGGTTTTGCCTGTTCTGGTTTTACCTGTCTTGGATTTTCCCGTTTAGGTGAAAGCCCTGTGTTTTCGGTACTTACAGGCTGCTCATGGATCGTATATTCAATGTCTCCCAACTGCCCGTTATCATAGCGGAGGCGCTGTCTGGTGAGATAACCATGCCGCTCCAGTTCCTTCAGGGCAGTAGTGATAGAATCCACACCATCCTTGCAGATATGGGCGAGTCCCTTTGTGGTATAATCCCAATCTTCCGGCAGCGACAACATAAGTGATAAAAGCCCCTTTGCCTTTAAGGACAACTCCGTATTGCGCAGATGGTGATTGCTCATTATCGTAAAGTCCTTTGTTTTCTCTACACGGAATACTGCCATTGTACCGCCTCCTTTCTTCGACTATTCCGTTACAAGGCATGATCCCTGCGGTCATAATGGAGATGACCGTCAGAGACCTTCGCATGGTTTTTCAGTTTCACTTCGCCCCGTTCCTGGCTCTCTAAAAATTTCTGATAGCCGGCATCTGTAAGGAACAAGCGCATCTTATCGCCTTTGTCGCCAACAGGGGAATCGTAAGACAATACATCAAAGACGATCATGTGCTTTACTTCTGGATCAAAGCGTTCAAGTGCCATGATGTCATGCCCCTTCAATTTTTCTGCCCCTGATTGTTGTCTGGCCTCGGCGATCTTTTCTCCAATCGTCCGGGCTGGATAGGGCAGACGGTAATTCTTCTGAATATCTTTTACCAAGTCCATGCACTCTGCATTTGACAGAACACGAAGTTTTGCCATAAGACCTTCTGCCGCCTCCCGCTGTTCGGAATTATTTGAATACCGCACGGTCATATAAAGTTCATTCAGGATCTTTGTCTGATAATCGCCCTCCACTTGAAAGAGCAGCTTTTTTTCCATTTCGTTTAATTCCATGGGGATCTCCTTTCTCTTGAAAATAGGTATGAAAAAAGGGCGCCCACCTATAAAAGTGAAACGCCCTTTGGCTTATACACTATTAAATTTTATATACAATATATATTAGCTGAATTATATTGCAAAATCAGGTTCCATACTGCCTTTTAGTTAGACAATCTGAAACCTGACAATACTTCTTTTTAAAAAATTATTTTTCCTATACTTAAAAATCCATTTGTTATCCATGAAATTGCAGGTGAAATTATTGTTCCTGCTAATCCTGTAATCCATAATACTACAAATACTAAATAAAATATTTGCTCATTATTTATAAACCATTCTTTTGCTTTATATGGTAAAAATGGCATAATTATTTTTGAACCATCAAGTGGTGGTAATGGTATTAAATTAAAAACTCCTAATCCTACGTTTATGCTTATTGTGTAAAATATCATTAGCATTAATACACTACCCATTGTTGAGTGCAGAAATCCTGCTCCTGCAAATTTATATATTGCACAATAAATTAATGTAAATATAAATGCTAATATAATATTCATCAATGGTCCTGCTGCTGATACTATTGCTTCACCTTTTTCCATTGATATTTTTCTAGTATAATTACGAGAATCTACATGAACTGGTTTTCCCCATCCAAATCCTGCAAATAATAACATTAAAGTTCCTATTGGATCTAAGTGTGCTAATGGATTTAAACTTAAACGCCCTTCATCTTTAGCTGTATTATCTCCTAATTTATATGCTACTAAGCCATGTGCATATTCATGGAATGTTATTGCAAGCAATACTCCTGGAATACTTGCTAGTAGTGAAAATAATGCTCCTGGGTTAGTTATTAAGTTTGTAAGTGTTATTACAACCATAATTGCTATAACTATATATATCACTCTTTTATCTAAAGAAAAATTATACATATTTTATTTTCGCATAACCTATTGGTTTATTATACGAATCTCCTTCCTTCTTACATTTTTAACGTTTTCATTATATGTCATTTTTATAATATTGTCAATTAATGCTAATATTTTTTTGCTTATAATTTCCGGTTATAATTTGTTTTTTAGCCATTGACTTTATTGATTTTTATATATATTTATTTTATAATGCTTATATAGTAACGAGGTGTAAAAAATGTTAACTTTATTTTATATTATAATTTTTATAGAACTTTTAACTGTATTCTATAATTTATTTAAATTTCTATTATATAAGTTGTTTTCTTCATCAAATAAGCAACATAATAATGTAAAAAATTTAAATAATGATTTTCATATAAATGTTCTTATTCCATGTTATAACGAAATAAGTATAATTAGTAATACTTTAAATTATTTTAAAAAAATTACTAAAAATTTTAATAATATAGATATTTATGTTATTACAACAGACAAAGAAAAAAGTGAAAATCCTAAAAATACCCAGACTACATATGAATATTTACTATCTTTAGAAATATTTAATAATAGCAATTTTCATATATTAAATTTTCCACATTCTTCTGGGATGATGGCTGATCAACTAAATTTTGCTATTACTGAAATCCTAAAAGTTCAAAATTTTCCAAGTAATAAGATATATTTCTCAATTTATAATGCTGATAGTAATCCTGACAATGGTACTTTTGATGAATTAACGAAAAAAATTAAAAATAATAATTTTCCTAAAATAATTCAGCAATATAGTAACTATTTTTCTAACTATTCTTCTCAAAGTTTTATAATGAAAGGATTTGCAATATATCAAACTGCCTTTGAATTTAGAAATCGGTTTAATAAACAACTGTATTTCTAAAAATTTGTACTCACACGTTGTTGGTCATGGTCTAACTATTAGAGGTGATTATATTACAAGTATTAATGGCTTCAACTCTAAATTTTGGTGTGAAGATATTTATTTAACTGGCTTATTACATAATAATCATGAAAAAATTCTTTCTTTAAATTCTTTGGATAACGCTGAAAATCCCAATAATTTAAAGATACAAATTATTCAAAATGCTGTATGGTTTAAAACTGCAGCACACCATTTACTTATTTTAAAAGACATTGCTCATAACTATAAGCTCTCTTCATCTGGTGCTATATGGTTATTTCATGAATTTAGAGCTACACTTGTTTGGACTTTTATGCCAATACTCTTACTATATAGTTTTTTATACCCAATAGTAACTTGTAGATTTTCTTTACTATTACCTGCCATAACAATTTACTTAGTTTTTGCTTTTATAAATTATATTTTAAATCTATTAGTAGTAAATTTTAAGAGATTTAAAGTATATATTAAAGATTATTTTTCTACATGTTTGTCAATTTTATTTACTGGACTTGGTCCTTTGTATTCTTTATTTTTAAAGGAAAAAGTTAAAACTGAAAGATAGACTTGATATGCCAATTTGCTAATATTTTTTTATTAATATTTAAATTTCCATATCCTATTCCTAATTTTCTTTCTTTTTTTCTCTCTCCATGACAATCTGATCCTCCAGACATTAGCAATTTATTGTTTTTACAATATTGTTCTAATGTCTGAATTTGTTCTTTTGTAAAAGAACTATGGTATACTTCAATTCCATCTATTAATTTTTTTTCTATTATATTATCAAGGTATTCTATATGATTATTTAATTTATATTTATACAAATGTGCTAAAAATATTTTTCCTCCACATTTATGAATAAATTCGCTTAAAAATTCTAAAGTTGGCATTTGTTTGCTAAAATCTCTATATAGTGGAAAACTTTTATCTACTGTACATGTTCTAAAAAATACACTTTTACTTGTCCATTGTTCTTCTGTAAAAAATTTTTTATTTTCTTCAAATTTGATTATACTATAATATATTTACAATGTCATTCTATTGTATAATGGTCGAAATAACAATTTTTTGCACAAATTCAATCAATTTCAAATCTTTTTCTATTTTTATTCCTTGTTTCTTACAAATATCAACTAAATCATTAAATTCTTCAATTAGTCCATTTCTATTTTTCTCTGGAGTATAATATTCATCTAGCCAGTTATTAACTTTATCCAAATTAAAATCATAAGCAAGTGCTTCTATTTTTATACCATCAAATACACAGTTTAATTCTACTCCATCAATAATGTTTCCTTTAAAAATATTTTGTAATTCTTTATTTTTTTGTATTTCAAAATATGATTTTACACTATCATGATCTGTTATCGAAAGGACTTCTAAATTAATTTCTTGCGCTTTTTTTAGCAGTTCCTCTACAGTCCATGTTCCATCTGAATTTGTTGTATGGCAATGTAAATCAATCATTTTTCTCTATCCTCTTCTCTTTCTTTTAAATTTAATATTTCACATACATTTTCTAAAACTTCTTTTTTATTTTTATTATTTGTATCTATCAATTTTATTTTATTTCTATTTTCTAAAATATTCAACTCATCAAAAAATTCTATCTGCTTATTTATCAACTCATCTTCTACCCAATTATTTTCTGATAATTTTTGTCCTCTTTCAATCTGTCTTAATATATTTCTTCTTTTTACTTCTTCAACACTTGCTTGTAATAAAATATGTGTATCTGGTAGTTGTATTTCTTTATCATTTACTATTTTTATAAATCTTTTATATAGGTTTTCTGCATTTTCATAAATACCATTCCATTGTTTTATACTTTCAAATGAATATGCCACAGATAAAATTTCTAATACTCCTCTATCCATAAATACATCTACATCTTGTTTTGCTAGTCTATTTGCTTCTATTAATCTATCTAATTCAAGTCCAAAAAAGAATTTTTGATTTTCTTTTTCTTCTTGTATGTCTTTAGGAATTGCTGGAATACTAGGATATTTCTCTTTATGTATTTTAACAAAAAGACTGGCTCCTGGCACAATAACAACATTTTTTATATTTCTTTCTATATTTTCACATAATGTTGTTTTACCTGCATTTGATGTTCCATCAATTACAATTATTCTTCCCATTATTTACACCTTATATCTCTTTTAACATTTTTTCTAATTCTTCTAAACTTCTTGCAATTTTAAAGTCCATGCATCCTTCAATCATTAAATTATCATCACCTGTATAATCCAATGCTCTTGTATCTGTCTTAAATCCAATTGATTTAATTCCCCATGCATATGCCATTCCTAATTCTACACATCCACCTTCATCAGGCACTCTACCATTTAAATCAAAAATTAAAACATCTGAATTTTTTATGCATTCCACATCTCCTTCAAATATTTTCTTATTAATTTCTAGTTTATTATTTTCGTTCATCATTTCATATGATAGTCCTGATTCATCTTGTGGTAAATACACATCATATCCTTTATTTTGTAACCATTTTTTCATTTCTGAATTTCTTTTTAATTCCATATCATTAAATAGTGGTGCTGCATAATAAATTTTCATCATTAATCATTCCTTTTCTTTATTTCTAATTTATCCAAATATTTTATATTTTACTTCATTATCAAATGTATCTATATTTTCTTTCTTCTTTATAAATCCTACAACTTTATATGTTATAGGTGTAAAGACTACTTCTATTAATACTTTTAAAATATACATATCAAACATTAAAAATAGCATTGTTTTTATATCCAATGTTCCAAAAAATACTATTGGCACAAATATTATTGTATCTAATCCTTCTCCTATTAAGGTTGATACTATTGTTCTTAATGCTAAATATTTTCCATTTGTTTTTACTTTTATTTTGGATAATGCAATTGCATTTGAAAAATTTCCTACTAAAAATGATATAAAAGATGCTAATAAAACTCGTGGTGTATTTCCTAAGATGTTTTCTAAATCACTTTGAAATTCAAATGCCTCGCTTGATGGTAATGCTATTGTAATTTGAAAAACTATGATCATTAATAAATTACAAAAAAATGAAATCCATATAACAAATCTTGATTTATTATATCCATAAACTTCTGTAAACACATCATTTAAAATATATGTAATTGGAAAAAGTATATCTCCTGCTGTAAATACTAGTCCTACTATATTAATTGTTTTTATTGTTATTATATTTGACATTAATAAACATGTAATATTTAAGGCACACAATATCATAAATATTTTTGAATAATTTTCTTTCTTCATTTTTTAATTCCTTCCAAGTCAATATTGTAGTTATTTTTTTCTACTATTTCTTTATCTATTATTTTAGCATATTTTTCATTAAAACCTCTATTAATAAAAAATTGTTTATTATAATTTGCATCTAGTAAATCAAACATTACAAATGGTACTTTTAGATTAAAATATAAGGCTATTGCTAATCTATGTGCACCATCTATTATTTCACCATTTTTTGTTATTGGAATAATCGTTTTATCTATTCCATCTTTTTGTATATTTTTAATTAATTTATTAAAATTATTTATAAAATCTTCTGGTTTTTCCTTTCTCCCATCAGGCTCTGCAAAATTGTTAAAACTCTTTATATGTTCTAAATATATTTCTTTAGCTAACTTATAGTTGGTTTTAGTTATATATGATTGCACATAATAATATTTAACAAATACATCATATCTATATCTACTAATCATATTTATTGCTTTGCTCTCAAAAACTCTTATTTTATTTCTTTTTTTCAATAGTGAAAGTATATATTCATTATTTAAGTATTTTTCTAATTCATTATATGAAATTGTTTTTATATATTTACTATTTTTTATAGGTATATTCTTACTTTTTTTGTTTGTGTCTCTCAAACTTTCAAATTTTATTTTTCCCATTTCTGGTATTTCTATTTCTATGCTATTTTTCATTTTTATTTATTCTCTTTTATCAATTTTCATTTTACTTTTTTCTATTAAATTTACAAATATTTTTTTATTTCTAACAATAAATACCTATTAATTATATAATAGGTATTTATTGCTTCTGTTATTATAGCTCGTCTGTTTTAAATAATAAATATCCCTCGTATAAATAACTATTGTCTATACCTTTCATATATACTTCTCTGTCATTTATTTTATCAGTCAAGCCTTGTTTTAATACTTCTTTTATTTCTAAATCTTTTATTGGACTACGTTCCATTGCAAGTAAATAATCTGTTTTATCCACTTTACTCCAATCAATGACAACATTTAACTCTTTTTTCAAAATTAAATCAAGCCAAATCCTTGTGCTTCTACCATTTCCTTCTCTAAATGGATGTGCAATATTCATTTCTACATATTTTTCTATTATTTCTTCATATGTTGATTGTGGCATTTTTTCAATATTTTTAATTGCTTCTTCAAGGTAAGTAAGAGGTGTAAATCTAAAATTTCCTTTTGCTATATTTACTTTTCTTAATTGTCCTGCAAATTCATATATTTCTTCAAATAAATATTTATGAATCATTTTTAAAGTTTCAAATGTTCCAGGTTCTAATGTATCTAAATATCCTGTTTCAAACATTTTCTTTGCACGTGCTTTACTGATTTTTTCTTCTGCTCTTGCTAATTCTGCTTGATCAGTAATATTTAATTTATTTTCTAAAATCATTTTTACCTCCTACGGTAATACATTTTTTGCTTTAATTTCTGCAAATTAAAATATTTTTAGTTCAATGGTTTCATTGTTGGGAATAATAATACATCTCTAATTGATGCTGCATCTGTTAAAAGCATTACAAATCTATCTATACCGATACCTAGTCCTCCTGTTGGAGGCATTCCGATTTCAAGTGCTTGTATAAAATCTTCGTCCATCATTCCTGCTTCGTCGTCTCCAGCCTCTCTCGCTTCAACTTGTTTTTTGAATCTTTCATATTGGTCTATTGGGTCATTTAATTCTGAGAATGCATTTCCATATTCTCTACCACCTATAAATGCTTCAAATCTTTCTGTTAAACGTGGATCTGATTTTTTCTTCTTAGCTAATGGTGATATTTCAATTGGATAATCATATATAAATGTTGGTTGTACTAGTGTTTCTTCTACATATTCGTCAAAGAATAGACTAATTACATCTCCTCTTGTTTCTTTTGTTACATCTGGAATTTCTATACCTCTTTTTTTAGCTAATGCAACTGCTTCTTCGTCAGTATTTATTTCATTAAAGTCTATTCCTGTTACTTCTTTTATAGAGTCTATCATTGATATTCTTTTCCAGCCTGGTGCTAAGTCTATATCTTGCCCTTGATAATTTACTTTTGTTGTTCCTAATACTTTTAATGAAACTTTTGAAAATAACTCTTCAACGATATTCATCATATCATTATAATCACTATATGCCTCATACAATTCTATTGATGTAAATTCAGGGTTGTGCCTTATATCCATACCTTCATTTCTGAATATTCTTCCTATTTCATATACTTTATCATATCCACCAACTATTAATCTTTTTAAATTTAATTCTGTTGCAATTCTTAAATACATATCAAGATCTAAAGCATTGTGGTGTGTTATAAATGGTTTTGCTGTTGCTCCACCTGAAATAGTGTTAAGCATTGGTGTTTCTACTTCTAAATATCCCTTTTTGTCTAAAATGCTTCTTATTTCTGTAATTATTTTACTTCTCATTTCAAAAGTTTTCTTTACTTCTGGATTCATTATTAAATCTACATATCTTTGACGATAACGTAAATCTGGATCTTTTAATCCATGAAATTTTTCTGGTAATGGTCTCAATGATTTTGAAAGTAATGTAACTTCTTTAGCATGTATAGAAATTTCTTCTGTTCTTGTTTTAAATACAAAACCTGTGATTCCTATTATATCTCCTATATCCCATGTTTTAAATGCTTTATAACTTTCTTCTCCTAAGTCATTTATACTTACATAACTTTGAATTTTTTCATCACTATCTTGAATTGTACAAAATGATGCTTTTCCCATTATTCTTTTTGCTATAATTCTTCCTGCTACTGTTACATCTTTTTGCTCGAATTTATCATAGTTTGCTTTTATTTCTCCTGCTGTATTTGTTCTATTAAATTTTGTTATTTCATATGGATCTTTTCCTTCTTCTTGTAAGTCTTTTAATTTATCTCTTCTTATTTGCATTAAATGATTAATATCTAATTCTTCTGTTTCATTTTGATTATTATTTTGTGCCATTTTAATCTCTCCTTTTTTATTTATGACTATTATATTATATAGCAAATCCGCTTATTTGTAAAGGTTATTGATCTTATTTAATAATTTTAGAAGTATATAATATACTGTTTTTATTATTTTACTATAAATTCATTTGTTGCATTTCCACTTAAGAGCTCAGAGCTTAGAGTAACTACGGGGAACAACTCGCGAGAATCGTTGTAAGTGTGGTCGTTAGAGTGGTACATATCGTAAACGTTCACGACACCAGAATACACATTGCGCACAAGGAAGTTGCAGCTGTAAGAGTCCGTATCGACGCAGCGCGAAGCCAACCAGTAATATGTTCTTGTTCCATTTGGCATTAATAAATCATAATAGTTTTTTCCATTATTAGCTGTTTTAAATGCTGTTTTCATAAAACTACTATCTTTATACCAATATGTTTGATATGGTTGAATACTTGTACTTGCTTCCAATTTTCCATCTGTTGCACTTTCATCTGTTCTTCCTACTAAACTTGTTTGTTCACTCATCCCTAGTCCATTATTCTTAGGCGTTCCATTTATTACACTTAGGTTTTCTTTTGCATATATTGTTGGGTATTTTTTACTACTTGTATATGGAGTTGAGGTTTGAGTGTTATATGTTGCATTTCCATTATTATATTTATATGCTCCATTTGTTCCGTTCTTTGCATCATCTGTCATATAATTTTCTATATCTTCTATATTTATACTTCTTGCTTCTATTCCTTTACTTGCATTTCCATACAAATTACTACATGCATCATTTAACAATTTTACTCCATTATTATATCCTTGTGCTTGTCCTAAATACACAGTTCCACTTGTTGCTGCTTCTGGTACTAATGTTACTTTTCCATTTTTTATATCTAGTACTTTCCATTTACTTATTTTATAGTTATCATTACTACTATCTAGTTTTACATCATCTGTTCCTATTGCCTTTGTTGATGAACAATATTCTGCTTCCCATTTATATGTTCCACTTGGTGTATATGTTACTGTATCCCCTATTTCAAGACCCACTTTTATTCTTTGTTCTTCTGATATCACATTATTATTTTTAATATATATCTTATATTCTCCACCTTCATTAACTATAATATTATAATCTTCTGATGTTGACCAGTAATCTTGTCCTTTTTTTTGGTATTTTATCTGCCATTTATCTATATTTCCATTATAGCTAATATTTGAAATTGTTATTTTGTATTTTCCGCCTTCTATACATTCATAATTAACATCAAAAGTTGGTTTTCCTGTGTTTTCACTATATTCCACATTATATAAGCCATCTGGCAATTGTTCTAGTGTATAATATGTTTTTCCATTATATTCAAAACCATCATAACTTATAACACTTCTTTTGGCTACATTTACAAAGTATTCCTCTTCTTCTAATCCTTCAATGTTTAATGCTTTGATGGTTTCTTTATCATAATATTTATACCCTGTACTATCTGTTATTCCTGATGTACTTGTATTAAAAACTTTATTTTTTTGACTTAATGTTGATATTTCTTTTCCTATATTTGCTATTTCTGTTCCTGTATATTTTTTTCCATTTACTTCAATACTTTGATTTTCAGAATACTTTTCATATAATTCGTTTACTTGTGTTTGCATCATTTTTAATTGTGTTGTAAATTTCGTAAATTTTGATTGTTTTACTATGTTTACTCCACTATATGTTGCAATTGAAGTCAATATTAATAATATTACAATAGTTGTTACCAAACTTATTAATGTTATTCCTTTATCATCTATCCTTTTCATTTGTTTCCTCCGCTTCCCTTATTGTCCATATTATATCAGTATATAAAATAAAAAGCAATTGTAAAAATTAAATTTTACGACTGCTTTTTACTTACCTTTAAATTTTAATGTCTCTATTATGTTTTAACCATTTATATAATGTTACTGATATAATTATCATTACAAAAAGTGCAGATATTATAATTGTAGAAATTCCTGCTTTTGGAAGTCTGCTTGGTAAACCGCTGTTACTCTTATTAGCATTTTCATTATTTTCACTTTGATTTTCATTATTTTGTTCAGTATTATTTTTTGATATTTCTACTATATTAAATGTTTTAGTTGCCTTATTCGTATAGTTGCCTGTGCCTTCTATTTCTATAGTTGCTGTTCCCACATTTGTATTATTTATATATTTCAAACTATAATCTTTTCCTTCTTGTAGAACAATTCCATCACTTTCAATTGTTACTTGTGGTACAATTTCTTTTCCTGTATATGTTTGATTTGGTAAATCCAATATCATTGTATAATTTATGTCTTTTTTTACTATTTCAAAAGTTTTATTTACTTGTCCTTTATATTTTCCTATACCTTTTATTGTCGCTGTTGCTGTTCCTACATTTAGGTTATCTATATATTTAATCGTATAGTCTTTATTTTTTTCTAATATGTTTTCACCATCTTTTATTCTTAATTCCGGTGTTATTAATTTTCCTGTATATATTTTATTTTCTATATTATCTATTGGTAATGTAGCTATATCTTTTGCTGTATCTTCTGTTTCTTGCACTATGTTAAATTCTTTTTTAATACTTCCTGTATAATTTCCTTTTCCAGCTAATTTTATTGTTGCATTTCCTTTTTCTACATTATTTTCATATGCCACTGTATAATCTTTATTTTCTACTAACTTAGTAGATCCATCCATCACAGATACATTTGGTTCTATTGCGGTTCCAGTATACACTTGATCTGTTATATCTTGTACAGTAACATTTTTTATATCTTTAGCCACAATTTTGAAATTTTTAGTCACTGAAGAAGTATAATTTCCCACTCCTCTTATTATGATTTTTGCTTCTCCAACGTCGATATTATTTTCATATGACAATTCGTAGTCTACATTTTTCTTTAATTCAGCATCTCCATCTTTTATGGTTACATCAGGTGTTACTTTTATCCCTAAATATATTTGATCTTGAATATCTGAAATATTTAAATTAGAAATGTCTTTTTCTTCTTTATTTTTTATATTAAATGTCTTTATAACTTTTCCACTATAATTTCCTATTCCTATAATTGTAACTTTGGCTTCTCCAATTTCAACATTTTGGCTATATGATACTGTATAATCTTTATCTTGTGTTAATGTTGTATTTCCGTCTTTTACAACAACTTCTGGTCTAAGCTCTTGTCCTGTATAATTTTGTGTTTTCAATTCATTTATTGTAAGTTTTGCAATATCTTTTTTATCTTGTTCTACTGTTGATAAAGCATCTATAATTTTTGTACAAATTACTTCATGTCCTAATGTATTTGGGTGTGGATCAACATTTAAATTAGACATTGAAACATTTACATTTGTTAATCTTGGATTAGTTGTATTAAATGCCTCATATATTTTTGCTATTTTGTATTCTTGTTCAGAGTTACTTTGTTCTATTAAAATTTTATTTAATTTTTGTATATTTTCATCAACAAATCCTCCTAAATCGTAACTTCCTAATGCAATTTCATAATATGGATTATAAAACTCTGTTGCCACAATCTGAACATTCGGATTTATACTTTTTATATATTGAACTGACTTTTTCCAATTTGTATTATAACTTTCAACTGCTTTATCTATTTCAACTTTCATTTCTTCTGATGTAAATTTATCATATATTGTTGATAATAATTCCATTTTCTTTAGTATTCCTGCTGATAAAAATAAATTTTGTACTTTTGTAACAAAATTAGCATCATCTTCTGGAATTCCTGTAACCTCTGAGACTGTTTTCGTAACAAGTCCTAATAATTCGTTAGACCCTATTGATATTGTTATTAAATCTGCTTTTTTTATTGTGTTTGTATAATTTTCTTCTTGAATTTTATTATAAAATTCCGCACAAGTCATGCCCGATATGGCTAAGTTTCTAAAATTATTATCCCCTATATTATATTTTTTTCTTAATCTTTGGGAATAACTTTCTTCATCTCTATTTGTTAGACCATATCCATATGCAATACTATCTCCTAAAGCTAAATAATTAGTATAATTAGTTTTTGCCATTGAAACTAAAGGGCATACATATGCTAACACCATTACAGAAATCATTAGCACAATTATAATTTTATATATTGTCTTTTTCATTTTACTCTTATCCTCCAACAACATTATATAAAACTATCTTTTATGGTGCAATATTTTTTATTTTACATTTTTGTTACATTTTAGTTACGCTAGCATATTTATAGTATAACAATCATATATACTAATATTTTTGTTCGTATTTTCATTACATGGCTGGGGTACTGTGATTCGAACACAGGAATGGTGGAGTCAGAGTCCACTGCCTTACCACTTGGCGATACCCCAATATTCATGTACGTATAATATCATATATTTCTATAAAATACCATACTTACAATCAAAATAGATACAAAAATTAAAACAAATGAAAGTCCCACTTTTATTTATTATGTTTTTTCATTTGTTTTAATTGGATTTTAAATCTCTTTTAAAATTTTTTCGTATGTTTTATAATCTGGTTCATATTCAGCTATTAAATTATAAAATCCTTTTGAATGTGTTTTAAATTTTAAATGGCAATATTGGTGTAATACTACATAATCAATTAAATCTCTTGTATATTTAACTACATCAGGATTTATCATTATTTTACTATTTTCACATTTTCCCATTACTCTCATTTTTACAATTTCATATTCTTCTGGTGCAAATCCTAACATTACTCTAGTCTTTTCCATCGCTCTTTCTATTTCTGTATTTGCAACTTGTTCGTATAATTTTTCAATCGCTAGATCTAACACTTCACTGTTTGCCATTTTTTTATATTTATTTGGTAATGATATATTAATTACTTTTTCTGCTACATCTACTTGAATAAATTTAACATTTTTATATGTGATTTTCACTTTATAGTCTATTCCTAATATTGGTACTGGATGTCTTTCAAGTCCGCTGTTTACTTGTGTTTTTAGTTTTAGAATTGTTTTTGTTGTATTCATAATATATCACTCCTAATCAAAATATCGTTTCACGAATTATTGTTCGCTTTTGTTGAATACATTTTACATTTGATTTTATATTTTGTCAATACCTTTTTTAAAAAAATATAAAATTTTTGTTCGCTAAAATTATTGACTTGTTATGTATAATTATTTATAATAAAAAATTCCATATATATTATTTTATAAAATGTCGCGTAAGTATTCAAACAAGCTGTGCGATTGTGATTGGAGCAGTCGACATGTTAGCACTTGCAAAAAAAGACTTTACTTATACTATGTATAAAATAAAGTCTTTTACTTATTAAATATTTTTAATTATTCAGCTTTTGTTTCTTCTGTTTTTGTTTCAACAGTTGCTTCAGCTGGTGTTTCTGCTTTAGCTTCTTCAGCTACTGGTGCAGTTTCTACTGCTGGTTCTTCTACTAAATCTTCTTTAATTGTAATTTCTCTGTTTTCAATTCTAGCTCCAACTTGTTCTTTAGTTTTAGCAGCTTTACCAACTCTATCTCTTAAGTAGAATAATCTAGCACGTCTAGCTTTACCAACTCTTACTAATTCTACTTTTTCTACTAATGGTGAATGTACTAAAAATGTTTTTTCAACACCTACACCATAAGATATTTTTCTAACTGTGAAAGATTTGTTTACTCCTCCACCTTGTACTTTAATTATAATTCCTTCAAATACTTGGATTCTTTCTTTGTTTCCTTCTTTGATTCTTACATGTACTCTTACTGTATTACCAACTTTTAATTCTGGTATTTTATTTTTTAATTGTTCGTGTTCAATAGATTTTATGATATCCATTTAAACTTCCTCCTTTTCTTTATATTGATTATAGCGGTACTTTTTCAAGTACGTCTAACCTATTAATTTCCTAATTATCTATAATTAGTATTTGATTTTGTAATAAATCAGGTCTTTTCTTTTTAGTTATTTCTAAAGATTTTTCTTTTCTCCATTTATCAATTTCTTGGTGATTTCCTGAAAGTAATATTTCTGGCACTTTTTCGCCTTCAAATATCTCTGGTCTTGTATATTGTGGATATTCTAGAAGTCCATCTGAAAAACTTTCTTCTTTTATAGAATCAGCTTTTAAAACTCCTTCTACATATCTACTTACACTATCAATTAGTACCATTGCTGGAATTTCTCCACCTGTTAGTACATAATCCCCTATTGATATTTCTTCATCTACGATTTTATCAAGCACTCTTTGATCTATTCCTTCATAATGACCGCATAGAAGAATTAAGTGTTCTTGTTTTGATAGTTCTTCTACTTTTTGTTGGTCTAATTTTTTACCTTGTGGTGACATATAAATAACTCTTGTTTTTTCAGATTTTTCTGTTTTCTCATACATCTTTATGTTTTCCATCTGCATCGGCGCCTCCTTTCCACCTTTTTCCCGCACTTTCCTGCGTTCTCT
>ENA-OPCY01000688-OPCY01000688.1-human-gut-metagenome-genome-assembly--contig:-NODE-688-length-23698-cov-4.075413_pt1 | contig 23698 bp, 25 predicted proteins | sample MGYA00241568_ERZ501487 | MGnify/ENA primary metagenome ERZ501487 (study PRJEB25962, sample SAMEA2042574) | human gut metagenome | biome: human gut; feature: human-associated habitat; material: faeces... | reverse complement strand
TTCTTACTTCGCAAAGGTTGCGATTGTATATAAAAATGCGAGTGACTTTGCACTCGCATAGTTTCTTGGTCGGAGTGGCGAGACTTGTAAGCCGCGCGCCTTGCCTTCGGAAATGCGCGCGGAGGAATAGCGATTGTTGCACGGCCAATCGCGTCAGTGTTTGTTTCTGTCGAGCCACTTCTTGAGACAAGAAAGCACGGACAAATTGTCCGTGCTTTCTGTCTGGTCGGAGTGGCGAGACTTGAACTCGCGGCCTTACGGTCCCGAACCGTACGCGCTACCAAACTGCGCTACACCCCGATTAATATACATGCTGCTTTGGCAAGTTCCGTAGCGTTTTTGGGAGCGCGTCGCGCATGTCCGCTAGGTCTTGCGTTTTTACAGACGATAATTTTTGACTGCTTTTGCAATATACATCAATTTTGCTATTTTTGCAACAAAAACAAGTCAATTATCTCAAAAAATATCATTTGTGCCGTTATTTTTTTGTTGCGACACAAAAAATCGATTGCAAAACAATCCTTTGTGATATATAATAGCTCTCGCGATGGAGCTTGGTGTAGTGGTAGCACTTGGGCCTCTGACTCCCACTGTGTAGGTTCGATTCCTATAGCTCCTGCCAACGCAAACACCCTCACTTGTGGGGGGTGTTTCTTTTATTCTTTTGCCCTTGATGCTTGCATCTAACGGGCAAGAGAATAAAAGAAACATACACGCAGTGTGTTTGCGTTGAGTACAATCGGAACAGAAAGGAAACACTCTTTTGCGTGCATTACTCAACTAATTTGTATTTCCATATCGAATCTTTATTTGCAAATATTATAAATAAGATTTATAATTAATCAAAAACATCAACGGAGTCATATATGGATCTCAAAAAATATTATCCTCAAATGATACAAACAATTCAAAACGCCGTGCGCATCAAGACGGTGCTTGACAAGCCCGTGCTCGGAGGGCCGTTCGGGCAAGGCAACAAAGATTGTCTTGAATACGTGCTTTCGGTGGCAAAAGATATGGGCTTCCGTACGGTCAATCTCGACGGCTATTGCGGATATGCGGAAATCGGCGAAGGCGATGAACTTGTGGGCATAGTCGGACATCTCGACGTCGTTCCCGAAGGGGACGGATGGAAATATCCCGCCTACTCCGGCGCACTCGATGAAGGCGCGATTTGGGGCAGAGGCACTTTGGACGACAAGGGCCCTGCGATAATCTCTCTGTACGCAATCAAGGCTCTTGCAGATGACGGATTTAATTTTACAAAACGCGTGCGCGTCATCTTCGGTTGCAACGAAGAAACGGGTTCGAAGTGTATGGAACACTATCTGAAAGTTGACGAACCCATATCGTACGGCGTATCACCCGACTCGGAATTTCCCGTCATATTTGCCGAAAAAACGATAAACTCTTTTGAAATCAAGGGCACGTCGTCGGACGGCGAAGGAGCAAAACTCGTACGTCTAGACGGAGGAATAGTCATCAACGCAGTCCCCGACGTATGCAAGTTTACAATTGACGCAAACGGACAAAACGCGGCGGATATTGCCGCAAAAATTTGCGACAAATTGAGTCAAATCAACGTTGCGAGCGAGCATGAAAGCAACGGTGACGTCATCGACTTTATAGTGCACGGCAAAGCGGCGCACGGCTCCGTTCCGCAACTGGGTGTCAACGCAATATCGTTTGCGATAGACGCATTGAACGGCATCGTAAACAACGACTTCGTGCGCATATACAACAAGTATATTTCAACATGCGTACACGGTGAAAAACTGGGTTGTTTTGCCGAGGACGAATACGGCAAGATTGCGGTCAACGTGGGGCTTTGCCGCTTTGAAAACAACGAATTTTCTATCAAAGTCAACTGCCGCCTTCCCTTTTCCATTGACACGAACACGATGTTTAATCGCATAAAAACGACACTTAATCGCGAGATTTGCGCAAAATTCGTTCCGATGAGCGAGTCCGTCGGTTTTAAAATGGATCCCGAATCCGACATGATTAAAGTGCTTTACAACGCCTATCGCGAAGTCACCGGCGACGCCGAGTCCAAGCCTATTTGCACACCGGGCGGCACGTATGCCAGAGAGTTTAAAAACTGCGTTGCTTTCGGTCCTGAAATGAGCGGTTACGGCGAAATGATAATCCACCAACCCAACGAAAGATTGTCCTTGAAAGCAATGGAAGCAATCTTTGAAATCTACGTCAGAGCATACGCAGACCTCATCTCGAAAATCAGCTTCAAGCATTGACGCAACATAAATTTTTAATCGATTATAGAAAAAATCGCGAGAGATAATTCTCTCGCGGTTTTTTCAAAAATAAAACTTTTGTTCTTTCTTTTTGCTTTGAAGCGAGGACAAAAGTCTGTCGTACATATTGCCCAAATAGTACTTCATACTAGGCGACGCTTTGAGTGCGTCCACTGCAATATCGGGAGAAAGCGCGCTGTAAAAGTCGTACGCGATGCGGTATCTTTCCGAATAGTTTTCAAGTTTTTCACCGCTGTAACCGTACTTGCTTTCATACTCTTGTTGCTCTTTTTCTTTGGCTTTCTTTTCCTCTTCCGCCGCCTTGACGTATGCGTCGATTTTCTTTTGCCTGTCTTCTTGAAAACTCTCGTTCTTCTTGCGCACGTCATTGTTATACTTCTCGTATTCTTCGACTTTCGCATCCCTCTCGCTTTTGAGTTTTGCAATAGATTCGTCAAGATCCGCCGCCGATTTCAAGTCAAGTTGTTCGAGGGCGTTATCCTTGTCCCTTTGCAGTTTCGAGATTTCGCTCTCGATGTTTGCAACTTCTCTTGCGTATGCCTTTTCGACGTCTGTTGCCGATGAAAAGTGTTGTTTGTCAAGCTCGTCTATACGGTTTGTCGCGACACTGCTTCTTCCCAATCCTCGTCTTATAGAGTCGTTGTTGGCTTTCTCTTTCAACTCGTCGTAGAGTTTGGACAAGTTTGAATAGCTGTCGGCAAGGCTCTCTCTTGCGGAAACTTTGTCCTCGTTGAGAGCGTCCACCGCTTCTTGATACTTGTCCTTAATTTTGGTTTGCGATTTATTTTTTTCGCTCTCTATCGCACTTTGCGCCCTTTTCGCAATATCCTCGTCGCTTTCTGGCGCATACTCGATTTCTTTAAGCCCCGATTGCGTCGGAAAGATTTTATCGAAGTCGATTTCCTCGTCTTTCGGCAAGGAATCGTTATACTGTTTTTCAAGTTCCGCCAACCTTTTCGACACGTCGGATTCCTTTTCGAGCGCGCTGTTGATTTTTTGCTGTCTTTCTTCTTCCAGTTGCTTGTCCGTTTTAAACAAGTCCTTAATCTCATCCCACAATGATGACATAAAATCCTCCTATTCCGATTGATTTTCGAGCGCGCTCACTCTTTGAGAGATGCTCTCCGCAACGGATTTGATTGCTGCCACGCTCTTTTCGAGTGCGGTTATTCTGATCGTCAACTCCTCGATTGAAGATATCATTTCATTGATATTCATAGCCTGCTCCTTTCCACGTCCACGTCGACGAACATAGGCGCGATATGCGCGTTTTGCTGTGCGGTTTTGATTTCAAACGCAATTCTCACGCCGCACTTTTCGATTGGCACGTACTGTTGCAAATCGCTGCCCGCAACGTCGAACGCATACCTTTTCCCGTCGAAAATCACGTCGAGTTCTATCGGATATTTCGTAAAAATCGACACTCCGCGCACCGTTTTGGAAAGCGGATATCCGAGCATAGTTTCGGGGCTTTTATAGACCTTTTGCATTGTCGTTTCAAAGACTTTTCCGCTCTCACTCATCATGCCGAGTTTATTTTTATTTCCGTCTTGAAAGGTGCAAATCAAATCCGCTCCGTTTGACGTTTTCACTGCGCAAAAACTTGAAACTCGCACGCCCGACAGCACGGAAACGTCCTTGGTTTCGGTGTCGTAGCGCACGACGGCGTTGTTGCCGTCTCCTCCGAACTCATCAACTTTGCACGCAAGATAGTACTTGTTTTCAAGGTATCCGGCACACGTTTCGCGTTTGTCTTTCGCAAGAGGAAATTCCTTTCCGACTTTCACCGCGTCATAGCCGTCGAAGGCATAAACGCCGTCCTCGGCACAAAACATAATTTTATCTCCGCATAGCACAATCGAATCTTTATATATACGTCCCGTATCGGTAAACACCTTTTTCATGATAAAATCGTTTTGGTCTCCGTATGCGGTAAGCCTGAAAATTCCGTAGTCCCTGAACACGTATAGATAGTTTAGGAAGGACACGACTTTGATTGCTTTCCCGAGGTCGTCGGCAAAGCTTATATAGCCGGCTTCGGTTGGAGATACTTTCCAATTTGCCGGGTCGAAGTCGTCTGAAAACCACACTTGATTGCTCACTCCGTTCACCGTGCCGAACACCCTTTCGTTGTGCACCGCAATAGATGTAAACTTCGGCGCGTTCGTGCAGTACGTCACCGTCGAATCGTTGACGATGAAGAGTCCGTCGTCCGAAGACGACATAAGCAAAACGTCGTTGCTTTTATAGTTGTAGCTCACGCCCTCGACGTCGCCCGTCAAATAGAAGTCGACAAGTTGAGTCCATTTTGAAGCCTCCGAAAACATCGTCGTGTACCAAACGCTCCCGTCCGCCAAAATCGCAACGAGGCGGTCGTCCGAGTATTTCGTTTTGCCGAGTATTTTGCGATAATGAAAAGTTTTGACAATTCTCTTGTCCGAAGCAAACGTCGGATACGCGTGTCTGTCCACACTCGGAAAAGCGTAATATCCGCTTGCCGTATCCACGCCGATTTTTCCGTTTATCACGCCTTTTTCAAAAGCGAAGTTTTGGCACGACTTTGCGTATTCGAGCCCGAGGACAGCTTCGTCTTGCGAATTGACTATGCCGTCAAATCCCAGCCTGATTCTTTTTTTATACGTCCCAACTTCTCTCACGCCTGCCACCTCCTAGCTTTGACGCGAACGTTTTTGCCCTTGTATCTCAGCACTCCGATTTGCGCTCTGAAATCGGAGTCGAAACTTTTTGCAAGGTCAAACGTTTTGTTTTGAAAATAGTATTCGCCGAGCGCGCCGTCGGACAGTGCGCCTACGGTAAGTCGCATATCGTTTATCTCGTCCGTATAAGCAAGCGGCGCAGACGGCATATACGCATACGTGAGTTGAGCCTCGCCCTCTATATCGCAATACACCCCGTCCGCTCCCGAAAAGAAACTTTGCTTTCGGTTGTTTTTGACAACCTTGACGGGATAAAGGATTTTTTTCGTCAAAGCGGACGAGTTGACTTTTCCGCCCGAAAAATTCACCGTTTCCGTATGATACAGCGGCAAATATTCGCTCACGATTTCTCTATATATAATGTTTATCGAAGCGAGCAACTTGTTTTTGAGTTCGGTCTGTTGCTCATCGAGCGTTTGCTCGCTTGAAAAGTCGGTTTGTCCCATTTTGACGAGGCACTCGCCGACAACGTCTTTGATTTTCATATTATCCCTCCGCAGCGGCAAGGATTTTATCACGCGCCTTACTTGCTTTTTCCATTTCCAACCGCGCGTTTTCCTCCTCTATTTCCGCAATGATTTTTTCGAGGTTTTCGAGCCTGGTCTTTCTTGCGTAGCTCAACGCTCTCGCGTCCAGACGCTCGAAGGGCAATGCCATTTGCATTGCCCCGTTTGCGTAGATTTCGTATCTGTTCTTTTTCCGATTGAAGAAAAGATCATATCTTCTGTCTATGCTTTTCAGTCGTTTTGAAATATCGAACAGATCGTGATTGATTTTTTCAAGTTTCATCTCACACCCACCCCGCAACGAGCGTGATGTCTTTGTTGACGGCGGTTGCGAAGTTGTATTCCGCGCCGTTGAGATTCCAGCAGTCGAAAGATTTGCCCGTTTTCGTAGGAGCGGTGGGTTGCACTGCCTTTTGACCGGGTGCGACCATTTGCGTAGGCACCGCGCTGCCGCCGTTCGAATCGAAGGTGACGTAATAGTAGTCCACGTCGCTGCCGGTAAAGGTGAGTTTTGCCTGTCCCATAGGTCTTTCACAAAGCAAGTCGGCGTACTTTACGAGAGTTGCGCTGTAACACGCCTTGCCGGCAACCTGATGAAGCACCGTACCGCCCTCGCCTTCGAGCCAACGCCAATCGCAAAGTTGATGGAGTTTGAAATCCTGACTGTTGAGCAAATACATATCGTTGTCGCCCACAAATCTGTCCGCGACGAAAGGAATACCCGAGTAGGACAACGCCTTATAACCGCCGTCGAGAGTGAGATAGTCGATGTTGGTACGGTTTTTGCAAAGTGCGTCGACGTATTGTTTTCTCATCTTATAGGACGCAACGATAAAGTCGATTGCGCCGCCCGACGTTTCTTCGACGGCGTCGATAGCGTCTTGAATCGCACCCACGCTCACCGCTCTCGCAATGGTTTTGGTGTAAGGTTTGAGGAAGGAATAATCGCTTCTTTTAAGTCCGTAGATATATTCGCTGTTGCCGAATATTGCTTCGAGTCCCGTGATTTCGTTGCCTTTGGAGCCTTGCACGTACACCTTGCAGCCCGCGCCTAGTGCGCTTTGAGCGGATTGAGAGAGCGTAACGATTTTGTTTTCTCTGTCGATTGAGGTGATTCTGCCGCCAGAAATATTTGCGTCCTTGACGCCTGCGGAAGAATAAACGTCGACGGTCATACCTTCGATAAGCCCTTTGATGTCGTCCACTTGGATTTTATTCTTTGCGCCGGTGGTATTGGTGACGGTTGTTGCCAAAAGTCCGCTGCCGTCGCCGTAGAGCATACGTCCGAAATTAAATTTGCTTGCTTTGAGCAAACCGTCCATTTCGGCATTGAGCAAGTTTACGAATGCGCCGGCATTGTTTTGAGATGCGCGGATAGCCTTGTCGGAAAGTTCGATTTTGCCGAAAAGGTTTTTGAGCGTGAGGGTAAATTGAGCGTAGTTGTTTCCGCCGCTTTGAGGAAGATTGTCGTTTTCCTCTCCGCTGCCCACGCCGCCGTTGATGCCGTAAGGCGCAAGTTTTTTGACTTCTTTGCCCCACACGTCCGCAGAGGTTTGACCGATTTTTGCAAGGAGGGGATTTACGCCCACGTTGAGTTGATCGGCAAGCACGCCGAGATAAAAGGTTTTCAGAGCCTTATCCGCAGTTGAGATTGTAACCATATTTTTTCATTCTCCTGTTATTCGTTATTTTTCAAAAACATTCTTCCGGCCTCTTCTATGCTTCTGATTTTTTTCGAGGGCGCGACGCATTGCATACCGTTTGCCGACAAGGTTATCGGCGGTTGTCCGTCTTTAAGACCTTGCAGGTATTCGTTTATAATCGCGTCTTTCACCTTGCTCGACGAAAGCACGTAGTCCTTCAAAAATTGTCCGTCTTGCATAAGTTGCTCGGGCGTTCTGAACTTATCGATAAGAACCTTGACAAGAGCCACGCTCAAACAGTTTTTATCCCGTTTGAGATCGGGCTGTTCCATGATTTTGATTGCGATGTCTTTCGCAAACGGTTTTGCGGACGGGGTTTCGTCGAAAAACTTATCCGCCGCAGCCTTGAAAGACTCCTCGTCAAAATCTTGCTCGTCATTGCTCGCTTCCAGCGTTTTGAGCTTTTGCGATTTTTTGGTGAACTCTTTTTCAAGTTCGAGATACGCTTTTAGCAACTCTTCGGGGTTTTTGAATTTGCCGAAAGTTTGTTTGTTGTCTTGTTTATTCGTGCCGTTTTCGTTGCTTGTCGGCACGTCGTTTATTATCGTTTGAGTTTCGCAAATCGGCGTTTCACCTGCCGTTTTTGCCTCTATAAACTCATTGTTTTGTGCATTTTCGGACAAAATAGCATTTGCTATTTCATTTCCGACGTCGATTGCGCCTTTTGATTCTATGCCCTTGATTATTGCCTCTTCAATTTGCTTGTCCTTCATTTTTTATCTCCTCTTCAAATCTTTCTTCGAGCGCGCTCACGCCGTTTGAAAATCCCAAAAGCTCGGTGTGTTTGGCAATATGTTCCGCCACTCTGTCGCGCAACTGTTTGTCTTGCGTGCACTTCGAGGACACGCACATTCTCACGTGCTCCGCAATATGAATCGCATGGTCGTCGTAGAAGTCGCACGCAACGTCTTTTTTGAGCATATCCATATTTTCTTTGAGAGCTTTCTTTCTGTGCATCTCGTCGTTGTTTCTGCCGTCCTCCCAGTTTCCGAAGCCCAGAATTTCAAAAAGTTTCGACTTCGTAGACGTTGTCAATTTCCCGTTTTCGTCTGCAAAAAGTCCGAGCTTCAAAAGGTCATACACCATTGCGCGTCTTGCCGACAGCGTGTCCTCGATGTCGCTTATCGTGTCGAAAACTATGTCCTCGCTGTCGATGTTCCCGGCGCAAAAGGATGCGATTTCCACCTCGCCGTTTTCACCCGTGATGCGCTTCACTCTCGGCACTTTGGCATACTGGCGATATAGGCGCAACACGTGCTTGCCTATGCGTTTTATACACTCTCTCAAGCTGTCCGCGGTGAGTGCGATTCTCGTGTCGTCTTGCTCCAAAAGAAGAGAGATTGCCGTGCCCGACGCCACGTTTGCAGGCACTTGCGAATACGTCGTAACCTCGCTCACGCCGCTTATCATCACAAATTCGTTGAGCAGTTTTTCTTCCTCTTGCGAAAACTCGCTCGGCACGTGCGTGGGAGAAATAACTCTGGGCGGAGTGCTGCCTTGCCTATACACAACGACTTTTCCCGGCGGCAAGCCTTCTTCTTGCAAATCGTCCGTATCGACCGAGCCGTCCTCAACCGCAAACACGCCCACTGCCATACGGTTCATATACTCGTGTTTTCTGTTTTTGACGGTGTTGTACGCACGTTGAACGGGTATGATTCTTTCGACAACGGACGTTCCGAAAAAGTTGGTGAGATTGTCAATGCACGTCATCTTTGCAAAAGGATATCCTCTTTGCCCGTCCTCTCCGTTGAGATAGGGCATATCGCCTCTGAAAATCAACGTATCGCCGGCAACTATGGTAAGTCTGCCGTTCGGACAATCGCTCGTCGGTTTTTCGTATTTTTCGATAACCACGACCGCGTTTTCTTTCTTTTCGCTCACGATTTTGGGTATGGATGCGGTATATCCCAATCCTCCGCCCACGTCGGCGTTGTCAAAGGAAAACACGTTGACTTCTCCTCCCTTGACGTTGCGTCCCCATATGCTTTTCACCTCTTGTTCGGTGAGCACTTTTGCGTGGATGATAGACGATTGCTTGTCGATATCCGTGATTGCGATGTCTTCCGGGAAAATCTCGAACGGCGGACAAAGCGCGATGGTCACGTCCCCTTCCTTCACGTTGCCGTCCGCGTCGAGAGAGTGTCCCTTTTGCGCGTCCCACGTGATTTTGAAAAACGCACTGCCCGTAATTTCGCTCCACGTATTTGCAAGCGCAAGTTGAGAGGAAAAGTCGTTTTCCTTACACACGGCGTCTATGAGCTTTGACGCAAGCGCGGCGGAAGCGACGTCGTCATCGTCCGCGGTTGCCGGGCGCACCTGCGCTTTTGCCTTGACTCTGCCCAATTTCGCAAGCCTTGTTTCCAAAATGGGCGCGATGTGATTGAACACTTCTCGCTCTTGCCAGAAGTATTCCTTGCCTTGCTCCTCTATATCTCCCTTCGAAGATATTTGCGCAAACTGATTGCCGACCACAAAATTCATATTGAGTCGCCAATTCAGCTCGACCGCTCGCCTTGCTTCTTGCCTTTTCTTGAAATCCGCGGTTATATCCGCCACGATTTTTTGTTCTTTTTCAGACATAAAACTCTCCTGTATTCAATTTTTTGCTATAAAAAAAGCGACGTCGTCGCTTTCACTTTTTGATTTCTTTTCTTATATCGTCTTTGATTTTTTCGATAATTCTTTGCTTTTCTTTTTCAAGCTCCTCGTCGCTCAAACTTGACATATCCTTGTCGGCTGCGATATCGAGATACGTTTTGAGCGCGCTCGAATCGGGCGGGCAATATTTCTTGACGATTTTCTTTTTTGTCAGCACAAAATCGCCGTCCTCTTTTACGGAATACTCCTCCTGCACCTCTTTGTACCTATACCCCTTTGCCCTTTTCAAAAGCGACTTTATCAAATCTTCATCCATCTTTCCCTCCTGCACTCACGCATCAATTTTTCCTTGTCCGTCTGTATTTCGGATTTAGGCGGAAGAGGCGGCTTTTGAGGACGAGGTCTGCTCATAACGAAGTATCGCAACTCGTCAAGAGCGTGGTCGTCAACCTTCTTCGGTCTGTCGCCGTTTCCCCACCAATAACTTTTGAGTTCTCGTATAAGATTCACGCAGTTTTTAAAAATATAGATTTTCGGCGGTCTTTGTTCAAACAAGGACTTTATCCGCTGAATACCGCTGTATAAATCCTTGTTTACGTTGGTATTGACAACAATTCCCCTTTCGCAAAACAGTTCCGCCACACTCTTTTGAGAGGCAAGCGTCCTTTGGTTTGCCGCGCTGTCGATGAGTGCGTGCAGTCGTCCTTTTTCGTCGCGTTTCCAACCGAGTTTATTTGCAATCGCATTGATTTTGTCAACGTGGAAATCCACAGATTGCCCCGCCTCGAAATGCTCTGCGACCACGTATATATTGCCGTCGAAATCCACCGCGTAAAAGTGGCAACTCGTGGGATTGGTAAGCCCCGGATCTATGGACAAATCGCACTGCCATTCCTTCGGCACGTCGAATGGTTCGATGACGTGAACGTTCTGGTCGAATTCCGGATAAACAAGACCTTCCGCCGTAGAGAATTTGCCGAATCTTCTCGACAACTGGTCTTGCTTCGACACGGTGCTTTCCATTGCTTTTATTTCGCTTTTGTCGAGATAGGGATTGTCGTTCCACTCCATATACTCGCACCAAACTTCCGGGCTTTGCGACGCGTTGAGTTCGATCTCGTCATACACCCACGTCAAGCCTTTAAGCGGCGTCATCGTACCGAAAATATCTCCTCGTTTATCGAAAACTCTCATACGACACTCGTCGTATATATCTTTCGGCGGTTCTTCGTCAAACCACACAAAATCCAACGACGTTCCTTGAAACTTTTCTCTGCCCTGATCGCAGGATTTGAAGCCGATTTTACTCGTCCCTCCCAAAGCGTTTTCACGACGATGTAGTCAATCACTCCGTATTCGGGTGCGCCTCGCTTTCCTTCGAGCATAACTATATCTTCTATATATCTTGGCGCAAGGTATTTGAGAACTTTTGCCTGCGCAACGTCGCGTTGCACCTGCTGCGACACACTCACCACCCAACCGAAAACGTCGTCGCGATTTTGCCGAAACGGATGTATTCCTCTTGCAAGCCAAACGCACTCCACCGCGCCGCACTCGGTTTTCCCCGATCGGTTTCCTCCGAAAACCCATCTGTTTCTTTTTTGCGCGCGGTGAAATGCCATTTGCTTCTCGTGCACTACGTCCTTGTTGTAGTTTGCAAGTGCGTCGCGACTTCTTGCGTCTATTTCTTTTTGAATTTTTATAAGTTGCAAAATTGCACAGTCGTCTTTCATGCCCAAAGAATAAGCCTCGAATCTCGCAAAAAACAAACAATTATGCCACCTTATTTTCAAGAATGCGACAAAAAAAGCGTTGAAAAGTTGTATGGAAAGACTTTCAATTTGGCAAAGATTATAGTATTATATTCGTATGGAAAAAAGATGCTCGATAAATCTATCCAAAAAAATTCTCTTGACGCTTGCGCTTGTTTTGACAAGCGTCGCGCTTTCGGTGTGCGTGCTTATGGGCATACTCTTGCCCTATTCCATTGCATATGCCGACTCCACGCAAAACGTATTGATTGCGCCCGTTTCAAATCTCGAAGGCAACGCCTATGCGATTGCTTCCACGCTTGAACTTACCAACGGAGACGACACTTTTTTGATCCCCGAAAGCTATTACATCACCGATATAAGCTCAAAAGCGGTCGTTCCGCAATACTATCAAGTCAAATACTGCGGCATGGATTTTTATTTCAAAGCCGAAACTCGTCCCTCGACGTCAACCGTAACCTTCCAAGACGGCGTATCGCCCTCCCCCGCCCTCCGATTGACGCTGAAAGCGGAATCTTTGCAATTGTCCGGCGTTGAAATCACCGCCGACTACACGATAAAGTTTTTGGGTTATCACACAACCGACTCAACGCAAATCTACGTTGTGGCGATGCTTGACGGCGATGCGCTTTTCGGTTTTGCACCTCGCGATTCTTTTGAAGATTTCGTCGTGCCCTATCACCCGATAACGCAAGCGGAGCGCGACAGACTCATCAACAGCAAGCCCGCGCCCGATCCCGAAAAAGGCGACATAATCCCCAACACGTCGCTTGCTCTTCGCATAATTCTCATCATCGGCATAGCCGTGCCTGCGATAATCATTGCGATTCTTCTCTTCAAGCCCTCGAAAAACGACCGCACGCAAGGCAAAAGCGTAATGCGCTCGGAGCGTCGCAAAAACGATTTTGACTACGATTCTTCGCGCACATACCGTGATGACCGCTACGACAACGAGCGCAACGATTACGAAAGAGGCGGCTCTTATCAAAACAATTATCCGCAAGGCTACGATTCTCGCCGCGACGACGATTATAGACGCTGATTTCACCCTCGCCGCTCGCAAAACTTTCTTTTCGCGGTTTGACAAAAAAAGCAACTTGCAAAACACATACCTTGTAGTTCAAAAAGCAACTCACAATTTAAACTCAACCGCAAAAACGGCAACAAAAAAGTCCCTTGATTCATCAAAGGACTTTTCTTTTTTTGCCGTGTTACGTTTGATTGCCTATAAACAATCTCATTCTTCTTCGGGATTGCTCGAACCTATGCCCACAACGCCGTCTACGGGCATTGAAAACGCAATTCCGTGCGCGGGAGTGTGCGTGCCGACGCTTCTGTACAATGCGCGCAACACGTCGTCTTTGATGGTGTCGTCCACCAGAATCATAATCATTTCTTTTTCGGGTTGAATTTGAATATGGAACGCCTTTTCCGCATCGATATTGGCAGTGCCTCTTGCGCTCAACACAGTGCCGCCTCTTGCGCCCACCGCTCTTGCCGCGTCCATAGCTTCGTCGGCGAATCCGTCGTTTATTATACACACGATAACGAAGTGTTGTTTACTCATTGCTGTTTTCCTCCTTTACGGTTTTGAGGTTGTTGCTCAAAAATCCGTATGCGGCAACGCCGATCATGCTTGAAAAAGGCACGGTAAAAGCAATGCCTTTCCCTTTTTTGATGGTGTTGAATTTTTCGTTGAGCGTCACAAGCGCATCTTTTGCGTTCTCTTGCTTGATGACGCTGAATATAGCGGTTTTGGATTGGTCGTTCCACACCGAAAGGCTCAACATCTCGGCGTTTGCAGTGCCCCTTGCGCGCGACGTCCATTGGAAGTTGACTTCAAAGGACGATTGCAAAAGGTCGGTGTAAAACTCCGCTTTGTTGTTGGGAACGATGCTCACAAGCAATTCCAACTTGCCTGAATTGACCTTTTGTGCGTTGGAAGGGTTTTTGACGTTTTGGATATCGGCTTTGATTTCCGCGCCCTTGGCAGCCACTTTTTTCGCGACTTTTTTGACTTTTTTCACAATTTTGTCAGCCATATGCCCTCCTTACGTAAAATCGATGATTTGTTCGTCGTCGGCGTCGAGGATGCGGCGCATAACGATTTTTTCTTTGACTTTTGCCGTTGCAACCGCTCTGAAACCGAGAAGCTGAATGGTGATAAGCGGCGTCATTGCGACCATTGCCACGATACCGAACGCAAGGTTCAAAACTTCTTGTTCGCCGCAAAGCACCGCGCATGCGCCCACCGCAAACGGCAAGATAAAGCTCGAAGTCAACGGACCGCTTGCAACTCCGCCCGAGTCGAACGCGATTGCCGTGTAAATCTTTGGCACGAAGAAGGAAAGTCCCAGCGAGATGAGGTAACCCGGTATCAGATAATAAAGCAGCGAAAATCCGTATATAATTCTGATTACGCTAAGTCCGATTGAAATTCCCACACCCAGCGACAAAGCGATGAGCATTGACTTTTTGGACACCGCGCCGTTGGTGATTTGTTCCACTTGCTTGTTGAGCACGTGCACGGCAGGCTCTGCAAGCACGACCACAAGACCTATCACAAACGCAAAGACGATGAGCAATGGCTTCGAATACTCCGCAATCTCCGCGCCGAGCTTGAAGCCTATGGGCATGAAGCCGACCTTGACGGAGGTGAGAAACACCACAAGTCCTACGTAGGTATAAACGATGCCGATGCCGATTTGAAGAAGTTTTTGCTTTGGCAATTTCAAAACGGTAAATTGCAAAATCAAGAAGAACACCACGATAAGTCCGAGCGCAATCAGCACTTCGAGCGCAACCGCGCCTAGAGCGGGCGCAAAGTTTGCGCCGAGATTGGCTTCTACGGAGTAATCGGGAAGCGTAAACGACATATCGCCGCTAGATGCAAGCGAGAGTGCCATGACCGCAATCATAGGGCCTATCGAGCAAAGCGCGATCAGACCGAAGCTGTTTTCCTTTGCGTTTCTACCTCCGGTGTTCAACGCAACGCCGACGCCGAGTGCCATGATAAAAGGAACGGTTATCGGTCCCGTCGTGACGCCGCCCGAGTCGAACGCCATTGGCAAAAACACGCCCTTGTCGTTTTCAAACATAATCGCGGTGAGCGCGAAAAGCACCATATAAAAGAAAATCAAAAGAGCGGATAAATCTTTTCTGAAAACGATTTTCGATATTGCGATAACCAAAAACAGACCTACTCCGACACCTACCGTCACGATAAGCACGGTGCTGTTCATGACCGCCTTAACCTGCTCTGCAAGCACGCTCAAATCGGGCTCGGCAACGGTGATAAGCACGCCCATCGCAAAGCCTACGCCAAGCAAAAGCGGCAGTTTTTTCGACTTTGTCAAGCCTGCGCCGACCTGCTCGCCCATAGGCGTCATTGCAAGGTCAGCCCCCACGTTGAAAAGCGCGATACCCAAAATGAGCATAATCGCCGACACGACGAAGGTTACGATTTCTTTGGTTGTAAAATCGGTGATGGGAGTTACGGCAAAAATAAGCACGATAACCGCAACCGGAAGCACTGAAAAAAGCGACTCTTTCAGCTTTGAAAGAGTGTTCATGCCAATGCTTTTTGCCATTGACTTTTGGGCAATAAAGTCCTTTTCTTTTTCCATACTTCTCATAAACGATATTCTTTTTCTTTTGCGGATATTATTATGCCATAAAACGTGGCGTCTGTCAATCTTGCCAAAAGGCAACTTCCATACTCAAAACCATACGGACAGATGGTTAAAACTGTATTAAAGTAATACAATTGTACGAATATTTTTTTCCTATTCCGCCAAATCGTCAAAACGCTTGACTTTTATCTATAAAATTCTTATCTTTTGATATACATGCGGAAACTATGTTTCCGAACGGGTGAACGTATGAAGAAAATCGCAATCGACAAAAATCAAGCCACCTACATCTCAAAATTTTTGATTCTCATGGTCATTTTGGCTTTCGTGAGAGCGTTGGCTGCATATTTATTTATCAACCCCAACGGCTTTGCGCCGGGGGGAGTGGGAGGCATAGCCGCAATCATTCACTACGCTGCCGAACGCAGCACCAACCCCACGATTTACAAATTGTCGTCGTCATTGTTCGATCCGGGCATCTTTACGATCATTCTCAACGTCCCCCTCATTATCGCGGCGTTTTGCGTGCTTGAAAAGAAGTTTGCAATCAACACGACGATTGCGGTGCTTTTTTACTCGGGCTTCGTATACATGCTCGGTGCGGTAAAGTGCCCTCAATACTATGCAAACGGCAACTACGGCCTTATGCTCATCGCGGCTCTTGCAGGCGGGGCGATTGCAGGCGTATCAATGGGCTTTATGCTCCGTCAGGATTTGAGCATAGGCGGCACGGACATCATCGGCAAAATCCTTTACACGCACAATCCGGCGGCGCACGCGCACTGGTGGATTATGATGTGCGACTGCGTCGTTGCGGTGGCATCGGGATTCTTGGGACTTATCGGGCTTGATAAGAGCGCGGGGGCAACCGCGATATTGACAAGCATGTTGTCGCCGGTGCTCTACTCTTTCATCTCGCTCTTCACGCAATCCAAAGTTTGCGACATCGTCGAATCGGGCTTGCTCTCGTCCTTGGTTTTCACAATCATCACGGACAAGTCGGACGCAATCGCGCACGAGTTGTCCGTTCAACTCCATAGAGGCGTCACCATCACCAAATCCGTCGGTTACTACACCGGCAAGGAACACAACGTCATCATCTGCGTTACCTCCAAAAAACAAGTCAACCGCGTCAAAGACATCGTCAAAGCGTGCGATCCGCAAGCGTTTATGTACATCACTCAGGCAGGCGAAGTTTCCGGCAAAGGCTTCACGGGCGGCAGAATTCTCAAAAACGGCGAAGTGGAAAAAATCGATATGTCCGACATCATTCCCTCCGAGCATTTGCACGACAACGACGCAGTGACTGCAAGCGAAGACGTCAACGTCTTGCAAACCATTCAAACGGTTGAACCGCAGGCAGAGCAAATCGCAACTTGCGACGCTCAAACTGAAAACAAAGACTAAAAAACATCGAAAGTTTAAAACATAAAAAAACGAGCGACAAATCTTCGCTCGTTTTTTTTTAGCTATTGAAATTTATATATACATTAATATAAACGGCACCATAAGCTTATGCGTTTCGTTGGCGTTTTAGCGGTGTGCTTTCTTATGCGATCTCCGCTTAAATTTTGCGAATTACCTTTGGCAAATCACCGTTTTTTGCGCTTTTTCGGCATTATATCGCAAGTATTTCTTTGGGACTGTCAACGATGAGTTTTGCACCGCACTCTTCAAGAAGCTCTCGTCCCCTGAATCCCCAGCTTACACAAACGCAGTCCAGCTCGGAATTGATTGCGGTCTGCACGTCCACTTCGCTGTCGCCGATATAAAGAGTTTCGGCTTTGTCGGCTTCGAGCGTTTGAATCACTTTGTTTACGGAATCGGGATATGGCTTTGCTCTCACATCGTCGCGCTGTCCCACGACAACGTCAAAAAGTCCGTCGAAATAATCGCGCGCAAGCTCTTGCACCGCGCTGTCCATCTTGTTTGAAACGACGGCGAGTTTTTTGCCGTGCGTTTTCAGCTCTTTAAGCAATTCGATTATGCCGTCATACGGTTTCGTATGGTCGGCGCAATGATAAAAATAATATTGCTTGAAAACGTCCAACACCGCAAGCGTTGTCTTTGCGTCTGTGTTTTTTGGCACGCTTTTTTCTATAAGGCGTTTTACTCCGTTGCCCGTTCTGTCGGCAACCTCGCCTATCGACAGCGTGGGAAAATCGAACACGCTCAAAGCGTAATTTACACTTATGGCAAGGTCTTGCTCCGTGTCCAGAATCGTACCGTCCAAATCGAAGATATAAAGCTCGTATTTCATTGTCAACGTATCATCCCTCGTTGTTGCGGACTTATTTTTGGAAAAGCCCTTCTTTCATCATATATTGATTCATTTCTTCTATGTTTTCGCTCTCGAATTTTCTCATGCGCTGAACTTTTGCCGGGATACCCGTAACAAGCGTAAAATCGTCCACGCTCTTTGTGACGATTGCGCCCGTACCGACAACCGCTCCCGTGCCGAGTTTCACGCCGGGAAGAATTGTCGCATTGGTGTACACCTTTGCGTACGCGCCGATTTCCACGCCGTTGTACTCTCTTTGCATATGGTCGTGTTCGCTGTGCGAATGTGTGAAAATTTTGACGTACTCGGTGAGCATTGCAAAGTCGCCCATTTTGACGCCGCCCTTTGTGTCGATATAGCAGCCCGCGTTCCAGCTTACGTTGTCGCCGACTTCGAGACGATGACCGTAATTGAATCTGCAACCCTCGTTTGCGACGAAACCGTCACCGCATTTTTTGAAGAGTTTTTTTGCGACGATTTGTCTGAACGGCACTGCAAAATTGCAGTTTACGCCAAGCGGAACTCTGTCGATGCTGTCCCACATAATATGCAAATTGCGTTGTTCTTCGGTATAGGGGTCTATATCGCCCATAGGCATATAATCTCCCCAAAGCCTGAACGACTTCAAATCCTCGGCGGTGTAGTCGTTTATACCGATGAGATTTAAAGCCTTCACCGCGTTTTTTGAATCCATACCGTCGTTTGCAAGTTGCTCGAATTGTTTCAATCTTTCGTCAATGGTCATAATTCTGCCTTTATCTATGCGTTTCGTACATACAAAACGCCTATATTGTCATTTCAAAGTCTTTTTCATCTTATTCGACGTCGAATTTGTACGTCGTGTGCGCTTTGTACGTCTTGCCTTTTTCAAGCTTTATACTCTCGAAAGCGGGCACGTTGCACGCATTGGGATAACCTTGCGTTTCCATACAAAACGCCGATTGATAGCCGTAAACTTTTTTGCCCTTGAGCCCGCCTAGGAAGTTGCCTGTGTAAAATTGCATACACGGTCTATCGGTAAATACGCTCATTTTTATGCCGCTCTTTTCGCCTTTTGCGGTTGCGACTTTTCTGAAACCTGTGCCGTTTAAAACGTAGTTGAAGTCGTACCCTCTTGCAATTTCAAGCATATGCTCGCTTGCTTTTATATCCTTGCCGATTGTTTTCCCCTCGGTAAAATCAAACGCCGTGCCGACGATATTTCTCTTCTCGCCGTGAGGTATAAGCTCGTCGTCGACGGTGGTAAGCTCGTTTGCGTCGATGCTCACTTTGTGTCCGAGTATGCTTTCGAAGTCTCCGTCAAGGTTGAAATAAGCATGGTTTGTGAGCGAGCAAAGCGTATCGCCGTCCGCACTCGCTTCATATTCGAGCGAAAGCGCGTTGTCGTCCGATAGCGAATAGGTTACGGACACGTTGAGATTTGCAGGGTATCCCTCTTCTCCGTCCTTTGAAACTCTTGACAATTTCAGTCCTTTTCCGTCGATGATTTCGGCACTCCAAAGTCTTGAATCGAATCCGACTTTTCCGCCGTGCAAATGATTGTTGCCGTCGTTTTTGAAGAGGTTGTATTCCTTGCCATCGAGGGTGAATTTCGCGCCGCCTATACGGTTGCACACCCTGCCGATAACGGCGTTGAAATAGGGGTTTTCGCTCATAAATCCGTCGGGATTTTCAAAGCCTGCAACCACATCGACAAGGCTGCCGTCTTTGCACGGAACGCAAAGATTTGCAATGCGCGCGCCGTAGGTTATAATCACGGCATACGCGCCGTTTGCGTTTTCGATTTTGTAACTTTCAATGCCGTTTTCGCTTGTTGCGAGATAAGAAATTCTCATAGCGCACCTTTATTTTCGTTTTCGATTTTGTTTGTTGCGAGTTTTTTTATCGTGAGGTTGAAACTTATATCCGTGAGCGTCTTTATCTCGTCCTCGTCAGCGTCGGCAAGCACAACGCTTATCCAGTTTGCCTTGTTCATGTGATAGGCGTGATAAATCCCATTGTCTTGGCAAAACGACGACACGAGCGACGGAGGACATTTGAGGTTTACGACGTCGACGATCTCGTCCTTTTCTCCGAGTCGAGATTTCGGGATGTCCATAACCAGCGCAAACCACTTTTTGCCGAGCGGATGTCTGAACACCGCATTAGATTTGTCCTGCCACGGAAAATCGGGTTCTATGCCGTATGTTTCGAGTATATGTTTTTCAAACTCTCGTCTTGTCATGTTTTATCTTTCGACTTCCACCAAAACGTCGTTGTTTACGTTAAGTTCTTCTAGCGTAGACTCAAAAAGTTTGCCTTTGAGCGCAAGCATTTTTTGATTGTCCAGCGACGCTGTCGGGAAATATTGTCTCTCCGAATGTTTGACGTCAGCAAAGAACGAGTCGAACGTCCACTCAAGCGTGAGCATGTGTATATCGCCCACCGTACCGTATTTCTTTTGCAAGCCTTTGAGAATCGTCCATGCGCCTGAATCGTAGAGTTTTTTCTTGCAAGCGTCTCTGCGCTCGGTTTCTTTTTCAAGGAATTGGTCGTACGCCATAGGCATACCGCAATAAACGTCGATGACAACGCCCTTGTCCGACAGATACTGCATGCAGTCGGCAACCACTTCCGTCGTCGAACGTGCGCCTATGCTCTCGCCGACGTTTTCGATCGTGTCGCCCTTTATGCCGCCGAACATACCGCCCGTGAATAAATCTCCCAAATACGGATCGGCATACGTCATTCTGGACGGCAAACAATTTGCGCCTATTATGCCCTGCTCGACCATTTTTGAGAGCAGATACGCTGTTGCGGTGGACGAGTGCGCGCCGTAGCTGTGGGACACGAATCTGATTTCTTTGTCGTAGTCTTTAAAGCATGCGGCAAACTCTCTTGCAAATCTGCACGCAACCGAGTGGCTGTCATCAAATCCCATCCATATATAGTTGAAAAGAGCGGGCAAACTTTGCGCGAATTTGCTATAATCGAGGGCGCAAAAGTTGTAGCCCGCCTCGATGATTTTCGGCGCAAATTCGTCTGCGTTGTGGCAAATTTCACCGTCTTTAAATCCGCTTGCTTCGGGAAGCCAGCCGTGGAAAAACGCAACCGTCGGTTTGTTTGTGTCAAAATAGTTCTCGCCTATGTTTTCGTTGTATCTTTGATAAGTTCCGTCGCTTGCGTAAAAATACAGTCCTATAGGACTTGACGTATCGACGGACAAATCTCTTTCCATTCTAACGCCTTTGTCGTCGGGCACGTCGTTGCATGCGACAAGCACGCAGCAAAGCAGCATAATCAGCACCAAAACACACGACTTTTTTCTCATAATTCCCTCTTTTTCGTTTGCAGTCAAAGCAACCATATTTCGCTTTTGCAAACTTATTTTATTTTTTCAAATCCATCACGCAAAGCACTTCGACGTTGCTCGTTTGCGGAAACATGTCGAAAGGCGAAACTCGCTTAATTTCGTAGTTTTGCGAAAGGATTTTCAAATCTCTCGCAAGCGTTTGCGGATTGCAACTGACGTAGACGATTTTGTCGATTTTTGCCGATATTGCGCCGTCGAGCACCGCTTTGTCGCAACCTCTTCTGGGCGGATCGAGCACGAGAGCACATGATTTTTTCGACGTTTTTTCCACTTTTTCGCCAAGATAATAAGGCGAAGACGTGATTTCGTCGGGCAATTTTTCTTCCTTTTCGTCATCGGGTTGCGCCTTTGAAGCGTTTTCAACGTAATTCAAAACGTCGTCGCACACGCACTTCACTCTGCCGTCAAGTTTCAAGGATTTCATAAGTGCGTTTGCGTTGTCAACCGCACTCGGTTCGATTTCGACGGATATTATATTTGCATTTTTAAGCCGCATTGCGATTTGCGCACTCAAAAGTCCCACGCCGGAATAAAACTCCAATATATCGCCGTCAAAATCTTTAAGTTCGTCGCAAACCTCATCGTAAATTGCGTCCCTGACGTCGTTGTTGACTTGCAAAAACGACAAAGGCGAAACGATTGCGTCAAACGCTCCGAGATTTTGTTTTTTCTCTTTTCCGTAAACGAGTTTTACAAACTTGCCGAAAATCACGTTGGTGTTTTTGGTATTTTCACTTACGTACACGCAAACGCCCTCGAACTCTTTTTCGAGATTTTGGCAAAGTTCGCTCAATTTCGGCACGAAATTCGAATTTACGACAAGCGTAACGGACAGCGTATCGAGATTTCTCGCAACCACGTGTCGCAATATACCCTCGCCCCTCGTTTCGTCGTAAACGCTTATATGGTTTGCGTTTGCCCAATCGGTGACGATTTCAATGAGTTTTGCCGCCCATTCGCCGTGCAAAGCGCACCACTTCATAGGCACGACGGAGTGCGAACGCTTTTCGTAAAATCCGAGCGTAACCCTCCCCGTTTTGCGTTTGTAGCCGAACGGAAGGGCGATTTTGTTGCGATATTCCCAGTCGTTGAGGCGCACGACGTCGTCAACTTTGATGTCCAATCCTCCGACTTTTTTCAATGCGTTTTCGACGTTTGATTTTTTGATTTTGAGTTGACACTCGCGCGACACGTGTTGCAAATCGCAACCGCCGCAAGTGCCATAATAGGTGCATTTGGGTTTGATGCGTTCTGGCGAGGGTTTTTCGACTTCGATGAGGTCGGCAAAAGCGTAGTCTTTTTTTGCATAGCGAATACGGGCGCGAATAATCTCGCCCTTGATTGCAAAAGGCACGAAAACGGCGTACGCACCGATTTTGACGATACCCTCGCCCTCGCTTGCAAAGTCGCAAACTTCTCCTTCGATAACGTCCCCTACGGCAACCGTCAGCACTCTATTTCTCCTTTCAACGCTTTTTTGTATTGCGTCATAAACTTTTTCACTCTTTCAAAGCCGTCGCTCAAATCGACGCCTCTGTCTTTTTGCGTCCTGAAATACCAATCGTACAGTTTCAACGCGTCCTTACGCGCCGGCGCAAACGGGAAACGAAGCACGTAGCAATGGTCGGAACGGAAAAGATTTTTGCCGACGGTGTACTCGTTTTTCACGCCTGCCTTGCTCAAAGCCTCGCCCATACGCTTTGCCTCGCCCAAGCACAAAAAGTCGGTCATACCGCCGCTGTTGTAACAAGGCGGAAGATTTGCGTTGAGATACTCGTAGGGATTGGTTTGCTTGTAAAATTTCCAATTTCTGAACGCTTTTCTGCTCTTTTGTCCCGACACGTATCTGACGATAAGCGTGTTGGTGAGCGGAATGCGATACATCACCTCGAAGCTGAACGCTCCGCTTACGAAAATAAGTCCCGACGGCTTCGTTGAGGGAGTGGAAATAGCAAGCGATTTTGCGTATTCTTCATCTGTTGCGGCAATGCCGAAACACGCCGCAAGATGTCCTCCCGACGAGTCGCCCGTCACGGTGATATTGTCCTTGTCGATTCCGAATCTGTCCGCATTGTCGCAAAGGAAGTTGTATGCATCAACGCAATCTTCGAGGTCTTTCGGAAAGAAAACCTCGGGGCAAAGTCTATGCTCTATGACGGCGACAATCGCCCCCATCGCCGCAAAACATCTTGCGTATCCGTCACGGCGCAAGCGGTTATGAATCATCCACCCGCCGCCGGGAATATCCATCACGCAAGGCGACTTGCCCTCAATCGGACGGGAGGGATAATAGATATCCATCAAAAGCTGTTTGCCGTCAATGGTTTTATATACTATATCTTTTTCGATTTTGATTTCGTCATTGAAAGGCGTTCTGCCGTTGGGCACCGCCCTAGCCTCTTCAAAAAAGTCGAAAATATCCGCCATAATCGGACGACGGAACATTCCGAAATCTTTTCTGAAATCTTTTTCAAGCCGTTTGCTCTCTTTTTTGAGAGTTCTTTTGTCGGCTTTATATTTTGCTTTGAGGGCTTTTCTTCCCTCTCTAATGTCGTTTAGCGTTGCGTTTTCGTTTTCAAACAGCGCAACCGTATCGCGAGCAAAATCTCTTTTGAGCTGCTTTTTGCCCGTGCGATAATCTGCCGCAAAATATTCGTATTGTTTCATAAATATTCCCCCATGTCATTGCCATATCAAGTATTGTTTTCTATATTCAAGGTATCGCTTAACTCACTGAATGCAATGTCCCCTTTCCTCACGTGTTTGGACTTCTTCTACAAGGTTTTTCGTCGTGTACCCTAAATTAGATGTGCCCCCTCTTTCCCCTTCGGGCTTTTGTTCTTCCTCTACAAAGGGTG
>ENA-OPCY01000680-OPCY01000680.1-human-gut-metagenome-genome-assembly--contig:-NODE-680-length-23836-cov-2.488541_pt1 | contig 23836 bp, 18 predicted proteins | sample MGYA00241568_ERZ501487 | MGnify/ENA primary metagenome ERZ501487 (study PRJEB25962, sample SAMEA2042574) | human gut metagenome | biome: human gut; feature: human-associated habitat; material: faeces... | reverse complement strand
TCAGTCAGCTTCGCTGACAGCTCCCTTTACTCAAGGGAGCCTATATAAAAACACCACTTTTCACTAAAGTGAGTCTATACAATAACACAGGCAACAGCATATGCTGTTGCCTGTAAAAAATCACTTTTTACAGCAATTGGTTACCAAACCAACTACCACTTAAGTATTTACTGTTACATCCGAAAAGCCCTATACACAGGTATACTGCTGTATCAGGCTTTTATATAAGTGCTGCTCAGTCTGCGGAAGTGACGGTAACTTCCTCACCAATCTTGTAAACATTGTCATAGCCAACCAAATATCTTAGTACAGCAACAACATCTGCAACGGTAATTTTTCCGTCGTTGACAATATCAGCCGCCTTTTGCTGCTTCTCGGTAAGTGTAAGATTACCAAGCAATGCCCTCTGAATAAGTGATGCATCCTTCAGGGTGACAACGCCGTCTCCGCTTACATCACCTATAACATATTTATAGTTCACAGGAGGTGCAGTCGGTGTAGTTGGACTTGTAGGAGTGGTTGGTTCAGTTGGTGTTACACTCTCGTTGTACTCTTTCCAAGTATTTCCCGATGTAAGCAAATGAGATTTACCATCTATTGACAAACCCGGCTCCATATCCGCAGGGTATCTGTTTGAGCTTGAGCCTGAACCGTCAGACCATATTACCCGTGCGTTCTCGTAGTCCTCAGGTAAATCATAAACAAAGTAACCGTTCGCAGCTGATTTATTTGTCAGCTGTACGCCCGGCCAAGCCGCAATCTCATTTGATGAGCCACCATCGTCTTTGTAGATGTAGGCATATATATTGCTCCAGTTATATGAGCTGTTGTCAAAGTAGATTGAAGTACCCTTGTTCGACTTTAAGAATGTATATGTCTTTGTGAGTGTTTTACCCGATGCAGTATCAGTTGCTGTTAATTTTAGAGTTTGTAATGTTTCAAAAGGCTTGCCCTCGCCCAATGTAATCTTTGTACCGTCTGTGTAAGCAATCTCGCTGCCGCCGTCCAGAGAATACTTAGCGTTGCTTACATTTGAAGCATTAAGTGTAACTGAAAGTGTATTTGTCTTGTAGGTATATGTATCGCTTTCAGTGCCCGGTGCAGCAGAAATGCTTGGAATAGGCTTAGCGTCGTAAATAACTGCAATACCTGTAGAACCTATTTCACCGGAAATAGTTGATGCTGTAATTGTAAAGGTGTTGCCTGAAACCTGGTCTTTATATGTACCCGGCTTTGCATAACCACCGCCGTTTTCTACAGAAACCTTGCCACTGCCGGTGCCCTTAACTATAACGGCACCGCCATCCTTACGGGTAACTACAGCACAGCCGTTTGATGCCTTGTAGTAGTCAGCCTTGCCGGCGTTTTCATTATGGAATCTATTAACCTCTGCAACTTCCTTGCTGGTATAGTGTGTGCTGCCCTTTTTACCTGCTTTAATATCATTTTTAGATTTTGAAGACGGTCTTGAGAAATACAATGAAGTAGCCTTATTCTGTGCTGCTACAACCGCATAAGCTCGGTCAATTTTATTCTGATCTATAAACTGTGAGGAATCCCACTCGCCATCGCTTTTATCATTAGAATAAGTATCGTGGCTCTCTGCCCAATAAACAAGCTTGTCCTTGGAAATTCCACGCTCAGCGAAATTGCCGACGCTTTGAGTAACCTTGCCGCTTCTGAATGCCATTCTAACATCTGCACCGTAGCCGCTGTCTGTAACACTGATGTACTTGGTGTACTCCTTCATTAGGCTTTCGGCATATTCTCTATTGTCTCGGTTGCCATCAGAGGCTACAGGGTCATCAAGAATTTCTCCGTATGTCCACAAGCCTGTTCCCTGTGTAACTGCCGGCCAGAAATTACAGTTTTCACTTGGCAGTCCAATATGCTTTGCAGCGTCCCAGCGAATACCGTCTACTCCCATACCCGCTAGCTCTTCAACATATTTACGAACGCACTGCTGTACATACTCGTTTTCAGAGTTAATGTCAGGCATACCTATTTCACCCTGGTGTATTTGCCTACGGTTAAAGTAATCAATGCCGCCGCCTGCATGGTGCCAATACTGACTGTCCTTAAGATCATTCTGAATGTTGGAATGATCACCTGCCAGGTGGTTTGCCACAACATCTACTACAACCTTTATTCCATATTTATCAGCTTCATCACACAGTGACTGCAAATCGGCCTTAGTTCCTAAATCATTATTTCCAACATAGAAGCCCAACGGCTGGTACAGCCACCACCAGGTGCCTGAGCCGGCGCCCACCTGAGCCGGTGAGGTTTGTACAGAAGAAAAACCTGCCGCTGCAATATTTGGAAGCTCCGCTTTAATATCCTTATACTTCCAGTCAAAGCAGTGCAGAATTGTACCGTCCTGTATATTGCTCTTCAATCCGTAAGTATCGCCGCTTGATACAGCCTGAGTATTCTCCGACGCCGCACTGGTGCTTACAGCACTTATTACAGCAACGGAAGAAATCATAGCCGCCACAAGCATAATGCTTACCGCTTTGGTGCCTCTTTTCTTTTTGCTTAGAAACATTTAAGTCTCCTCCTTATATATATCATCGGTAGAATTATATCATAGCGGCTAAATATTTTATATTGATTTTTTTGCAAAAATTAAAAACCAATTTTGTACAAATTATATATAAATTATTGACAAACAGCTAGTATTAAAATTCGAGCAAAAAAGCATATTGACAAAATTGTATATAAAACCTTCTTTTGCAGATATACCCGACAACAGGCAAGAGTAAACAGCAGCTAAAGACTTATACAGTATTTTGTCTGCATAACCGTTGAAATGAAAAAAATTATATGGTATAATTCGGAATAAGTAACCACATTTTAAAGGGGAATATATATTAATGAGGAATAAAAAAGCATCTGCCTTAACAGTGGCGGTAATGTGCCTGCTTGTCGCTTTCGGGGCGGCATTTTCGCTTAATGCTTCGGCATACAACGAAAAGTGGGATGTAGGCAACTACAACGACTACGGAAGCTACGACTCCGGTTATGACTACGGAGGCTACGACAGCTATGACAGCTATGACAGCCACGACAGCTACGACAGCTACGACAGCCACGACAGCTACGACAGCCACGACAGCTATGACAGTTATGACAGTTATGACAGCAACAGTAAAAGCAGAAGCTATAGCTATGATGATGCAAGCGAGCTTATGAGCACCTCAATGATTTTTTCACTGATTATGAATTTGGTGCCCATCGTGTTTATATTCGCCATAATTTTCATATTGAAGAATGTTATAAAGAAATCCGTAAGCCAACAGCAAAACAACAGACCTGCACAGCCTTTGCGTGTAGCTAAGCCGGGAAATCATCAAGCACAAATTTTGCTTGCTGTTAATAAGATTGACCCGCAATTCAGCGACATACGGTTCGTTTCATGGGCTAAAGAAAACTTTATTCTTTTACAGCAGGCATGGACTGCCAGAGATTGGAGCAAGATAAGACCTTTTGAAAAGGAAGAGCTTTTCAGACAGCACGAGCTTCAGCTGCAGGAATATATAAATACACACCGCATTAATTACATTGAAAATATTAATATAAGCGACGCTTATCTGCATTTATACAGGCGGGATAATCAATACGAATATCTTACAGTTTATATGTCAACACGCATAATTGACTATATTGTTGACGAAAGAACAGGAAATGTTATTAAGGGCAGCAAGGACAAGTACTGCTATATTGATTATCTAATGACATATATGCGTAAGAAGGGCGTTAAAACCGATATAAGCACCGGCACCAAGGCCAATGTTTGCCCACACTGCGGTGCACCGCTTGACTCTATTTCAAGTGCAGGTCAGTGCAACTACTGCGGATGTATTGTTACCAGCGGCGAGTTCAACTGGGTGCTTGCAGAAATGGATGCACTCCGTCCGGGCTTGTCTATTAATGAGCAGGGCGTAATTATTTCTGAAACAGATAATTATGAAAACATGCAGAACAACAACCCTAATAAACCGCCGGAAAATATGTAAGTATACATCATTAACAGACTATTTAGGGGACGATTAACCGTATCGTCCCCATTATTTTCACCTTAAGGAGAATTGCAATGAAGGTAATTAATAAATTCAAGCAAAACAAAACTGTTTTTTCACTGGAGGTTTTCCCTCCTAAAAAATTCACAGACAGTATTGATATCGTATATGAAACCTTAGACAAGCTGACAAATATTAACCCCGACTATATAAGTGTTACCTACAGTGCAGGCGGTGGAGGCAATACCGAGCACAGCTGTAAGATAGCGTCAATTATAAAAAGCACTCATCATGTGGAGCCTGTAGCGCATCTAACCTGCCTTACAAATGATAAGAACGACATAGACAAGGCAATAGCAGATTTTAAGGCAGTAGGCGTTGAAAATATTTTGGCTCTAAGAGGCGACAAAAACCCTGATTTAACTTCGAAAAAGGATTTTACCTACGCAAGCGATTTAGTATCATATATAAAAAGCAAATATCCTGAAATGGGTGTAAGCGGTGCCTGCTATCCTGAGGTACATATGGAATCGGAAAACGAAATACAGGACATACTTAACCTAAAGAAAAAGGTTGATGCCGGTGCAGAATTTTTGATTTCACAGCTGTTTTTTGACAACAGCGTATTTTATAGATTTGTTGAAAAGGCAAGAATTGCCGGAATAAATGTTCCTATAGAGGCCGGAATTATGCCTGTTACCAGCAGTAAGCAAATTTTAAGAATGGTAGATATGTGCGGTGCGTCACTTCCCAGAAAATTTTCTATGATGATGCAGAAATACGGCTCTAATCCGGAAGCTATGCGTGATGCCGGCATTGCCTATGCAGTTGACCAAATTGTTGATTTAATAGCAAACGGTGTAGAGGGTATTCATCTTTACACAATGAACAATCCATATGTTGCGACAAAAATTGCAGAGAATATTAAATCTCTGCTTTGATTTTAAGCAATCTTATTTTAAATTTGTGTGATATTGAGGGAAGTTTTTATTCTAAAATTCCTTCAGCATTTATTTTGAAAAAATAAGCACATATTATATCTGACTTAGTTCTGGGAAAAATTTTCTGCAAAAATTTCTTCAGCACTTATTTTGAAAAAATAAACACACAACGCACTCACTTCCTACGGAAGTGAGCACACAAAGTGAGCACATGTATTTGACTTGATTTTTAGAAAAATTTTATTCTAAAATTTCTTTAGCACTTATTTTGAAAAAATAAGCACACAACGCACTCACTTCCTACGGAAGTGAGCACATAAAGTGAGCACATGTATTTGACTTGATTTTTAGAAAAATTTTATTCTAAAATTTTTCCCGCACTCACTTTCTGACGAAAGTGAGCACATGAGGTGATTTACTTGATAACATTAGGTGAACTTGATTATGACGAGGCCTTGCGGTATATGGGGGTTAAAAAGGGTAAGGCAGACGCTAACACCCTTGCTATGCTGCCGCAGTGCGAGCAGCTTGTTATTAAAAACAGTATACCACGATACCGCTACGGAATTTTCGATATTGAAAAAACAGACAGGGGCATTCAGGTGCTTAACACCAATCTGCTCCTTACAGGCAAGGACATAGAACGCCACTTAAACGGCTGTTATGGCATTGTGCTTATGTGTGCTACGCTTTCGGGAAATATAGATAATTTAATTCGCACTGCACAATTACAGGATATGTCAAAGGCTATAGTAATTAACAGCCTGTCCAGTGTGGCCATTGAACAAGTTTGCAATAAAGCAGAGGAGGAAATATATTCTGCACTTGACTCCTCCTGCTATAAAACATGGCGTTACAGCCCGGGCTACGGCGATTTACCTATTGACATACAAAAGGAAATTTTAACAATACTTGACGCTCCCAGAAAAATAGGACTGTGTACCGCAGACAGTATGACGCTTACCCCTATTAAATCTGTTACGGCTATAATAGGGCTTTCGCACACTCCGGTAGCTCCGGCAAAACGTGGGTGCTTATGCTGTAATCTGAGAAGCACTTGCCAATATAGAAAGGTAGGAAACCATTGTGTTCAATAAGCTAATTAAGGAAAAGGATTTTATAATTTTTGACGGTGCAATGGGCACACAGCTTCAGGCAAAGGGGCTTAAAACCGGAGAATGCCCCGAGATTTTAAGCATTACTCACCCTGAAATTGTACGGGATATTCACAAGTCATACATTGACGCAGGCTCAATGGTTGTTTACAGCAACACCTTTGGTGCCAACAGCTACAAGCTTGCCGAAAGCGGCTATACCGTTGAAGAGGTTGTTAAGGCTTCGGTAAAGGTTGCAAAAGAGGCAACAGACGGTACGGGTGCATTGGCGGCACTGGATATTGGTCCTATCGGACAGCTGATGGAGCCAACGGGAAGTATGTCCTTTGACGAAGCATACGAAATATACAAAGAGGTTATTCTTGCCGGTGCAGATGCCGACCTTATAGTTTTTGAAACTATGACTGACCTTGCCGAGCTGAAAGCCGGCGTTTTAGCCGCAAAGGAAAACAGCAGCAAGCCTATTGTCTGCACTATGACCTTTGAAGAAAATATGCGTACCTTTACAGGCTGCAGCGTAAGCTCTATGGCACTTACGCTTGAGGGATTAGGTGTAGATGCATTGGGTGTAAACTGCTCATTAGGGCCTGTACAGCTGCGTGGCGTTGTAGAAGAGCTTGCAAAATGGACAACCTTGCCTATTATAGTTAAACCAAACGCCGGTCTTCCCGACCCTGCTACAGGAAAATACGACCTGCCGCCCGAGGAATTTGCCGCCGATATGGCAAACGGCATTGTGCCGTTAGGTGCAACAATTTTAGGCGGCTGCTGTGGTACTACACCGGAGTATATTAGGCAGCTAAGCACAGCACTAAAAAATGCCAAACCTTATAAACGCAGTACAGCTGTACCGTCTGCTGTTTGTTCGCCAAGCCGTACAGTGGTAATAAACCAGCCTAGAATAATAGGCGAAAGAATTAATCCAACAGGCAAAAAGCTGTTTAAAGAGGCCTTGCGTAATAACAACCTCGACTATATTCTGACACAGGGTATTGAACAAATTAATGCCGGCGCCGAGATTTTAGATGTTAATGTAGGCTTGCCTGAAATTGATGAAGAGCAAATGATGATAAGAGCTATTAAAGGGCTACAAGGCGTTGTTGATGTGCCACTGCAAATAGATTCGACCATTCCGCAGGTACTTGAAAGTGCCCTGCGAGTTTACAGCGGCAAGCCGATAGTAAACTCTGTAAACGGCGAAGAAAAATCCCTTGAAGCCGTACTGCCTCTTGTAAAAAAATACGGTGCCGCCGTAGTTGGACTTACTCTTGACAAAGACGGTATACCAAAAACGGCAGAGGGGCGTTTTGCCATTGCAGAAAAAATAGTAAAGCGTGCCAACGCACTTGGTATAAAAAACAGCGATATTTATATAGACTGCTTAACACTGACTGCATCTGCAGAACAGGAGGGTGTGCTTGAAACCCTAAACGCCCTTGAAAGAGTAAAAAAAGAATTGGGTGTAAAAACGGTTTTAGGTGTGTCTAACATATCCTTTGGTCTGCCAAACAGAGAGCTTGTTACCTCTACTTTTCTTACTATGGCACTGCAAAAGGGGCTTGACCTGCCTATTATCAACCCTAACATAGACGCTATGACCGGTGCGGTGCGTGCATACAGACTGCTTGCAAATATAGATAAAAACTCCGTAGAGTTCATTCAGGCATACAACAATGTTGACACCAAAAAGCCCCAATCTGAAAAGAAAGAAATATCCTTAAATTATGCCATTGAAAACGGTTTAAAAGCAGAGGGTGCACAGGTAACCGAAAAGCTGCTTGAAAGCCACTCCCCTATGGACATTATTAACGATTATCTTATCCCTACACTTGACAAGGCCGGTGCAGACTTTGAAACGGGAAAAATCTTTTTACCACAGCTGATACAGTCTGCCACCGTAGCTCAGGCCTGCTTTGATGTTATAAAGAAGAAGCTTATAAGTGAGGACTCTGCCCCTGTAAGCAAGGGTAAAATTGTTTTAGCCACAGTTAAAGGCGATGTTCATGACATTGGTAAAAATATAGTTAAGGTGCTTTTGGAAAATTACGGCTACACTGTAATAGACCTGGGAAAAGATGTAGATTATGAGGAGGTTGTAAAAGCAACCGTTGATAATAATGTTAAGCTAGTGGGTTTGTCTGCATTAATGACAACAACCTTAAAGTCAATGGAGGAAACAATAGCACTCCTAAGGAAAAACTGCGACTGTACAGTTATGGTAGGAGGAGCTGTATTAACACCCGACTATGCCGAAAAAATCGGTGCCGACTACTACAGTAAAGACGCAAAGGAGAGCGTAGACATTGCTAAAAAGGTGCTTGGCTGACAGCATCACAAAGCATTATCAGGTATAAAAATGTACACACAGGAAAACTACAGCGAGTTGTTACAGCAGCTAAAAGAATTAGCCGACACAAAATATCAGAAATTTCACAGTGGCTTACTTCCCGGTACAGACAATGTACTCGGAGTATCCGTTCCTAAGCTGCGCAGGCTTGCAAAAGAACTGCTTAACAGCTGTGACAGCATAGACGATTATTTAACGCTGGCAGGCAATGAGTATTACGAGGAAGCAATGCTTGAGGGTATTGTTATAGGCTATCTTAAATGCTCTTGGAATAAAAAGCTGGAATATATAAAGGACTTTGTACCTAAAATAAACAACTGGGCAGTTTGCGACACATTTTGCGGAGGAATAAAGCCTCCCAAAAACCGGCTTGAAAATTTTAGAGATTTTATTGAGCCATACCTGCACAGCGAAAATGAATTTTATGTACGCTTTGGTGTTGTTATGCTTATGCAAAAATTTATAACAGATGATTATATTGACTCCACTTTGCATAGTTTGGAGCAAATAACACGCAGTGAATATTATATTCAAATGGCTGTAGCTTGGGCTTTAAGCGTTTGCTATGTAAAATTTCCTCAACAAACCATGGCACTTTTTAAGCGGTATTCCCTACAGCCTGCCGTACAAAATAAGGCAATACAAAAATGTCGGGAAAGCTTAAGGGTAAGCAAGGCAGACAAGGCCATGCTGCTGAATTACAAAATTAAATAATACTATGGTTATAAATTAAAACCTAATTTCACAAAAAACAGCGGTCACCCGGCAAAAGCGGCTGCTATTTTTATCGTACAAGAGCTTTAACAAATATTTGCAGGCATCAAATAACAAGCAGAATATGTACAGCGGTAATGAATTAAAGCAATTTTATAAATAAACATAAAAATTGGGAGCACCAACGCAGATGCTCCCGTTTTTTATATTTGCTATCAAAAATACGAATAATTTTTCTGTAGCAAACACTGCTATATACAAATCTACAGTGTTTTTAATTACTTATTTTTACCCTGCAGCTGTGCAAATATTTTGTTTGCACACATATAAACATTTCCGCCGCCCATTGTCAGGATTAAATCCCCCGGTTGTGCGTGACTGCATACATAGTCTGAAATTTCATCAAAGGTCTTTCTGTAAACACTGCCCTCTATTTTAGCACATAAATCCTCGGCATAAATATTGTAGGTGTTTGTTTCTCTTACAGGCAAAATTTCAGAAATAATAATCTCATCCGGAATTGACAGAGCCTTTGCGAAATCATCAAGCAGCATATATGTTCTTGAGAATGTATGCGGCTGGAAAACGCCCCATACCTTTCTAAAGCCCATTGACATTGCAGAGTTAAGTGTAGCTGTAAGCTCTGTTGGATGGTGGGCAAAGTCGTCGGCAACTGTAATGCCGTTTACATTTCCCAAAACCTCAAAGCGTCTGTGCACACCTGAAAATTCGGCAATGCTTTTAGCAATGTTTTCAGGCTCGGCACCTAAATAAAGTGCAACGGTAATAGCCGCCAACGCATTAAGCACATTGTGCTTACCCGGAACATTAAGTGTAATTTTTGTAATTAGCTTACCGTCAGACATAAGGTCAAAGCTTTGGCTTACGCCCTCCCCTTTTTGGTAGTTTGCGGCATAATAATCATTTTTGGAATCAAAGCCATAAAACAGCTTCTTTAAATTAACATCGGCAGTACACTCAACGCTGTTTTTATCGTCGCCGTTAATTACCAACAGTTGGCTGGTTTGCTTTGCAAATTGGTTAAAGGATTTTTTAATATTGTCAAGATTTTTAAAGAAATCCAAATGGTCTGCGTCTACATTTAAGATAACAGAAATTGCAGGGTGCATTTGTAAAAATGTATTAACATACTCGCAGGCCTCGCAAACAATAATGTCAGACTTGCCAACTACGCTGTTGCCGCCTATAAACGGCAGTTTGCCGCCTATTATTGCCGACGGATCCATTTTACAGCCCATAAGCACCTGTGTAAGCATTGCCGTAGTTGTGGTTTTACCATGTGTACCCGAAATTGCTATGCTTTCTTTATAATGGTCAGAAACAAAGCCCAGCATTTCACTACGCTCAACAGTTTTTATGCCCTTTTCCCTTGCCGCTACAAGTTCAGGGTTGTCTTGCTTAACGGCGGCTGTATACACTACAAGCTCGGCACCCTCTATATTTTCAGGCTTATGTCCCATATGCACGGTAATGCCATAGCTTTTTATTCTGTCAAGTGTATCCGACTCGTTACAGTCAGAGCCGGTTATGTGGTAGCCCTTAGAAAGCAAAATTTCTGCCAATGGGCACATACCCGATCCACCAATTCCAACAAAATGTATATTTTTAACATTCTTTAAAGCTTCTCTATCCATCTATTAAAACACTCCCAAATTAAACACATTTATACTCTGTAATTATATTGCTATTTTTACAAAAAATAAATACCTTTTAAAAAATTTGTGATATAATATACTTATGTTGAAATATGGATAATATTTTTAGTAAAAAATTAAGGGTGTTTTTTGTGAATTTAAAAAAGAATGAAACATACAAAACAGTAATAACCGGTATGACTACCGAAGGCAGCGGCGTAGGCCGCATAGACGGAACAGCCGTGTTTATTACTAATACTGCCGTAGGCGATGTTATTGAAGCAAAGATTATAAAAACGTCAAAAAATTACGCTATAGGCAGGGTTGAAAACATACTGGAGCCATCGCCTGACAGAATAGAGCCGGACTGCAAATATTTTAAGCAGTGCGGCGGCTGTACCTACAGGCACATTTCGTATGATGCAGAATGTAAAATAAAAAAACAGCGTGTAGAGGACGCTGTAAAGAGAATAGGCGGTTTTGAAAACCTGAAAATAAATGAGCTTGTAGCAGGCCCAAGCAGAAACAGCTACAGAAATAAAGCCCAATTACCTGTCGGAAAGGATAATAACGGTAATTTGGTAATGGGCTTTTACGCATATCACAGCCACCGCATTGTTGACAGCACCAACTGTAATTTACAGCCGCCTGTTTTTTCGGAAATAGGCGAGATTGTTCGCCGTTGGGCTGTGGAAAACAACATAGAACCATACAACGAAGCTACACACAAGGGATTGCTTCGCCATTTATACCTTCGTTACGGCGAATCCACAGGTGAAATAATGGTGTGCTTAGTTATTAACGGCAATTCTATTAACAACACAGACTCATTAATACAGCAATTAAAAACAATAAGTGGCTTTAAAAGCCTACAGCTGAATATAAACAAGGAAAAAACCAATGTTATACTGGGAAAAAAATGTATAACTCTGTACGGCAGTGACTTTATAACAGATATTCTGTGCGGACTAAGGTTTAATATATCGCCGCTGTCTTTCTATCAGGTAAACAGAACACAGGCAGAGCGTTTGTACCAAACAGCACAGAATTATGCCCGGCTCAGCAAGGACGATGTACTGCTGGATTTGTACTGCGGAACAGGTACAATAGGTTTGTCTATGGCACACAAGGTAAAAAAACTGGTAGGAGTTGAAATTATTCCGCAGGCTATTGAAAACGCCAAGCACAACGCTCGGCTAAACAACATTACCAACGCCGAGTTTATATGTGCCGACGCCGCAAAAGCCGCACAACAGCTGGAAAAAAGCGGGTTAATGCCTACTGTGATAATCGTTGACCCACCACGCAAGGGCTGTGATAAAGAGTTAATAGAAACAATTTCCCACATATCACCAAAAAGGGTTGTATATGTATCCTGTGACAGTGCCACAATGGCAAGGGATATAAAAATATTCAACACACTTGGCTACACCCCACAGGAGGTAACCCCGGTAGATATGTTCCCCGGCACTAGCCATGTGGAGAGCGTGGTTCTGTTGACTAAAGTGCATAATGGATAGTGTGAAAATACTTGAAATATAAGGCTTTTTCGGTGTTTTGATAGTTGAAAATCGAGTGCAGAAAAAGAAATATAAATCCCGGCAAATCTATCCGATTTTTATGGTTGGGTAGATAAGAGTATTGAAAATAGGTTGGATAGACAAAAATATTGAATGGCAGGTGATTCCAAATGGCATACGGAAAATCAATAGAGTTGTTTCTTGTAAATGGAACGGCTGACAGTTTGGTTACAGTAGAGTTATGATGATATAAACTAATTTTCGAATTTAAATACGGCATGACTATTGAACTCAAGAGATAATTGAATAGGAACTACTACATCAACACCTTGCAGCAATGCAGGGTGTTTTCCCGTTCATAGAAAATTTACAGAGCAAAACCGCGCCGGGATTGAATTCATCAACCAAATAGTTTATAATGTAGTAAGCGAGGTGCGATAAGACCGATTATAAACATAGAAGGATTTTTCGAATATGTCGTTCCACCTCTTGAAGGTTTCTGGTGGCAGAACGGAGTTGATGGTGTAGATTACACGGACAAATCAACATTCAATTGGATTTCTGTCATCCGCTTACCTGACTTTATTACTGAAAAAGATTTTAATTGGGCAGTGGAAACGGCAACAAAAAAGAAGAAATTGGGTTGTTCATCCGCTGAATTTTTAACCGTCGATGAGGGTCTTTGTGTGCAGATTATGCATTTGGGTTCATTTGACGATGAACCTGCAACGGTTGCTCTTATGGATAAGTATTTGGATGAAAACGGATATGTCAATGATATAACTGATACAAGGCTTCACCATGATATCTATATGTTTGATGCAAGAAAGGTTGCTCTGGAAAAATGGAAGACGGTCATTAGACATCCAATTAGAAAGATTTGAAAATTTAATTATGGCAATAGGTATTTACCCTATTTTCCTAAACAAGCAATAAGGCAACTCAACACTTGTGTCGGTTCAACATATCCATTTTAAGGCGAAAATAAGTGTTCCACTATTTCCTTGTACAGTGGGTCTTGAGTAGGTTACTTGTTGGAAAACCGAGCTATGTTGAGTGCGTTTGTTTGATGATAAGAGGTGAACTGAAATGAGATTTGAACTGAATGAATTTCACAGAAATGTACCTGATACTGAATTGATTGAAGATTTGCAACGAGTTTCTAATCTTTTAAAGCAGTCTACAGTTACTATTGACGATTATAACCAATACGGAAAATTTCATGCGACAACACTTACTCGGCGATTCGGCTCGTGGTTTAACTGTTTATCCAAAGCTTCATTAAAACCATCTAGGTCAAAAATCGGAATTACAGATGAAGAATTATTTGAAGAAATTGAAAAAGTATGGGTTAAGCTTGGAAAACAACCAAAATATTCAGAAATGAGAGATATATCTAAATATTCGGTTGGAACATATGAAAAACGTTTTGGGGGATGGCGAAAGGCAATGGAGAAATTTGTTGAATACATAAATGCTGAAGAAAATGAATACGAATCTGCACCAATCGAGGTGCTTGAACCATCAAACTGTCAATATACAAAATCAAATAATACAATTGAACTTGCATCGACATCAAAACACAATACATCCAGAAACATCAATATTCGATTGAGGTTCAAGGTGTTATCCATCGATAATTTTAAGTGTCGTGCTTGCGGCGCCTCACCAGCAAAAGATCCTTCTGTTGAACTTCATGTAGATCATATTATTCCATGGTCGAAAGGTGGAGAAACCGTGATTGAAAACCTACAGACCCTATGTTCAAAATGTAATCTTGGCAAAAGTGATCTGATGTTGGATTGATGTCTTCCCAAAAAATATATGCTAGCTGGAACGAGAGTGGTCAGTTGATATGTTTCCGAATTTCCCCGAGGAAATTAGATATTAATCCTGTTTTCTCGGTTTATGTTGAGTGCGTTTGTTTGATGATAAAAGAGAAAAGTAAACAGCGGTTTGAATAAAAAATGCAAAGCCCCCTAGGGCACGGTCTTTTGCCGTGCCATAGGGGGTAAATTGATTAAAGAAAATTACATTCAAATTAAATTTCAGTTAAAACAGGCTGCAAACAAGGTCGCAGTATTCTACCGGCTTTTCTAGTGGCAAACCGGCAATAAGCAAGCCTTGGTTATAAAGAATTTCAGCTAGTTTTCCGGCCTTTTCCTTGTCGCTCTCATAGGCATTCTTCAGTGCCTCAAAAGCAGGGTGGTCGGCATTAAGCTCAAGCACCTTGCTGGCCTTTGGCTTTGGCTCGTCGCCGGGTGTTTGTGAGAAGTACTTCTCCATTTCTATTGAAATTGCACCCTCGGCAGACAGGCAAACCGGGTGTGACTTTAGATTCTTTGAAATTACAGCTTTTGTTACCTTATCCTTAAGCTTTTCGGCAACAAAGTCAAGCAGCTCTTTATTTTCCTGTGTCTGCTTTTCTGTTTTCTCCTTTTCCTCATCACTTTGAAGCTCTGCATGCTCATCAGCTATAGACATAATTGTCTTTTCGCCATATGTTATAAGTGACTTTGCAACAAACTCGTCTATATCGTCCGTGAAATACAAAAATTCGTAGCCCTTGTCCTTGCACAGCTCAGTTTGTGGAAGTGCCTGTATTTTTTCTGCTGTTTCGCCGCAGGCATAGTAGATATACTTTTGACTTTCTGGCATTCTCGAAACATAGTCGGCCAGTGTTGTGTAGCCGTCTACAGCCGAGCTTTTGAAAACAAGCAAATCCTTTAGATTTTCGTTGTTCATACCGTATGTTGAAGCTATACCGTATTTAATCTGCAAACCAAAGGCTTTCCAGAAGGTTTCGTATTTATCCGGGCTGTTCTTCAAAAGCTTTGTAAGCTCTGATTTAATTTTCTTTTCAATGTTCTTGGCGATTATGTTCAGCTGTCTGTCATGCTGCAGAAGCTCACGGGAAATATTCAGCGACAAATCCTGAGAATCAACAACACCCTTTACAAATCTAAAGTAATCAGGTACCAGCTGTTCACATCTGTCCATAATCATAACTCCGTTTGAGTATAGCTGTAAGCCCTTGTCGGCTTCCTTTGAATAATATCCATACGGAGCAACAGCAGGTATAAACATAAGAGCCTTATAAGATACTGCTCCCTCGGCACTTACATTTATAGTTACAAGAGGATCTGTCATATCCATAAACTTTTCTTTATAATAGTTGTTATATTCCTCTTGGGTAACCTCGTTTTTATTCTTTCTCCATATAGGTACCATACTGTTAAGCACCTTTTCCTCTGTTACCTGCTCATACTTAGGCTCCTCGCCCTCTTTTGCTGTGTTTACAGAGGTTTCAACATCCATCTTTATAGGGAATCTGATGTAGTCGGAATACTTCTTAACCAATGACTGTATCTTGTAGCTTTCAAGATATTGTGAGTAGTCCTCTCCCTCGGCGTCCTCTCTTATGTGCATTATAATTTCAGTACCGCAGTTTTCCTTTGCAGTTTCTTCTATTGTGTAGCCGTCGGCACCGGAGGATTTCCACTGGTAAGCCTTGTCACTGCCGTATTTCTTTGTATTTACGGTAACTTCGTCTGCCACCATAAAGGCAGAATAGAAGCCTACGCCAAACTGACCTATAATGTCGGACTTTTCGTCCTCGCTTAGGTCATTTTTAAATTGCAGGCTGCCGCTTTTGGCAATAGTACCCAGGTTATCCTCAAGCTCCTCTAAGCTCATACCAATACCGTTGTCAGCAACAGTAATGGTTCTGTCCTCTTTATTAAGGTAGATTTTAATAAACAGCTCCGGCAGCTTCTCGGCTGTGGTATCTGTTAAAGATACAAAGTGCAGCTTATCGAGTGCGTCACTGGCATTTGAAATAATTTCTCTTAAAAAAATCTCCTTATGTGTATAAATGGAGTTAATCATTAAATCCATTAATCTTTTGGACTCGGCCTTAAAATTTTTCTTTTCCATTATCCGTTACCTCTTTTTTAATTAAAATTTACTATATGCAAAATATTAAATCAATCAGCACTTTTCAGGCTGTGGATACTCTACGCCAAGCGTATCTACAGTAATAGCTTTTATAACCTGTGGGTCAAGAGGCTTGTCTGAATAGTCGGTGTCACACTCTGCAATTGCGTTTACAGCCTCCATACCCTCTGTTACCTTACCAAATGCAGCATAAGAGCCGTCTAGGTGCGGTGCGTCCTTGTGCATAATAAAAAACTGTGAGCCTGCCGAATTTGGCATCATTGAACGAGCCATCGAAAGTACGCCGGCTGTATGCTTAAGGTCATTCTTGAAACCGTTTTGTGCAAACTCGCCCTTTATGCCGTAACCCGGGCCGCCGCAGCCGTTTCCGTCAGGACAGCCGCCCTGAATCATAAAGCCGTATATAACCCTGTGGAATGTAAGCCCGTTATAAAAGCCGCTGTTAGCTAAGCTTATAAAATTATTTACCGTATTAGGTGCAATTTCAGGGTAAAGCTCGCCCTTAATAATATCACCGTTTTCCATTTCGATTGTAAAAATTGGATTGCTCATTATATTAATATTCTCCTTCGGTTTAAATAATCTATAAACACAGCTACGCCGATATTTTTTAAATCATATCCGCATACAAGCAGTGTTTACTGTCAGTGTTTAGTATTATATATCATACTCAAATAAATTTCAAGCACTCTAACCCTTAGAGTGCTAATTTTTTGTAAATTTTGTAAGTATTCATTATTAACAAACCGTGAACATTAATTTTATAAATAAAATATTTAATAACACAGCGTATTCTATTGAAAATATTGTACAATTTGTGATAATATAAGTTAAAGGGTGTGTGCTATGCTTTATGATTATATTAACTTAGACAAAGAACAAAAGGAACCTTTGTATATACAGCTGTACAGCAATATTAAGCTAAATATACAAAACGGAAATATACAGGCAGGCAGTAAGCTGCCGTCAATACGAAAGCTGTCGGCGGATTTAAACATAAGCAAAACTACCGTTGAAAATGCTTACTCTCAGCTTTGTGCAGAGGGATATATTACAAACAAGCCCCAAAGCGGCTTTTATACCGCAGATGCTGCGGCAAGCAATATTAAAAGCACTTATCTGCCCCATATATCCGAAGCCGGCAGCTCCTCTGCCGTGTGGAAATATGACTTTACGGGAAAAAGCGTTGACATAGGCGACATAAGCCTAAAGCTTTGGAAAAAGTACATTCGTTACATCATTAACTGCGACTACCTCATAACCTCCTACGGCGACCCTCAGGGCGAACAGCGGCTAAGGCAGGCGTTGTCCAAGTACAGCTACAGTGTTCGTGGAGTAACGGCAGACTGCGGTGAAATTGTTATAGGTGCAGGCACACAGCCGCTTTTGTATATACTTTGCGGAATATTAAGGCAGCACTACGGAAATATAATTGCAGTAGAAAGCCATGGCTTTTCGTATGCCGAAAGGGTTTTTGCCGACTGTAACTACAGCGTTGTAAATGCAGAAGCAGACCGAAGCGGTATTGATGTTGACTTTCTTAAGAACACCGGTGCAAGAATACTTCTTATAAATCCGTCGGGCAATTTACAAAACGGCAAAACTCTTAAGGTTAGCAGGCGTAACGAGCTTTTGCACTGGGCAGAGGAAAACGACGGCATAATAATAGAGGACGATTATAACGGTGAGTTAAAATATTCATCAAAGCCTGTACCCGCTATGCAGGGCAGCAATAAAAACAGGGTGGTTTACATCGGCTCTTTTTCAAAGCTGCTTTTGCCGTCGGTAAGAATAGGATATATGGTGCTCTCCCCTGAGCTTTTAGGCTGTTACACAGCCAATAAGGAAAAATATAACCAAACAGCCTCCAAAATGGAGCAGCTCGCACTGGCTAAATATATTTCAGACGGTCAAATGGAGCGCAGCTTAAGACGACTGCGAAAAATATATAAAGATAAAAGTGAGTTTACCTTAAAACAGCTAAAGCAAATTTCAAAATTCGCAAAAGTAACACTGCTTGAAGCATCACTTTCGGTCAACATTAAGCTTAACAATCCTGTTGACCTTGATAAGTTAAAGAAATTGCTTTGCGAAAATAAAATTAAAGCTATTTTTCGTGACAATGATAACAGCTCCTTTTCAATTTCTTTTTCGGGAATAGAAAAGAGCAGCATCGAAAAGGGAATATCAATTATAGGGGAAATTATAAAAAGCTTAGCCTCCTGATTACAAGGAAGCTTTGCCTGAAAATAAAAAGCACAATGGTGCTGCTACCGGAGCAACACCATTGTGTAGTGACTATAGGCATAATAATTATTCTGTTAATAGTCTTTCGACTGACACCCCCAAAACCTCCGCAATAGCTACAAGCTCAATATCAGAAACCATTCTGCTTTGAGTTTCTATTTTAGATAAGCCGGTAGGTGACATCTGAACCCCCTTCTCCGCCAGTGCGGCTGCCAAGTCGGTTTGTCTTAACCCTTTCTGCTTTCTTAAAGCAAGAACATTTGTGCCTATCACATTTTTTGTGCCCTTCACAGCACAGCTCTTATTCATACCATTCACCCCAATAATCTTACTATGGGTAATTATAACAATTAACCCTGTCACAATTTTACACTAACTTTAATAATTATTCAATAGTTATTTAGAATATTATAAAATTTTGATATATAAATTTGTTAATAGAAAAAGGAGATAATAATATGAGAAAAGCAGATGAAACAGCAGTAAATTTTATAGACGGAATAAAGAGAACCCTGTGCGGTCTGCCGGAGCTTTCCCTTAAGGTTTTACAGCCGCAGGAAACCTGTGTAATAGTTGTAGATATGATAAACGGCTTTGTAAATGACGGTGCATTGGCAAGCCCCTTTATTAAGGAAATTAACCAGGACATTGCCAACTTTGCCTCGATAGCCAGAGGAAAAGGCATTGATGTGTATGCACTGGCAGATACCCATACAGAGCAGTCTCCGGAATTTACCGGCTACCCTGTGCACTGCCTTGCCGGAACAGATGAGTGCTTGCTTACTCCCGAATTGAACGATGCAGGAAACATTACCGTTATAAAGAAAAACTCAACTAACGGATTTTTGGAGGATGAATTTAAAAAGAAAATACTTAACAAAGGGTATACAGCCTACATTATAGTAGGCTGCTGTACAGACATATGCGTGCAGCAGCTTGCACTCACTTTAAAGGCGGAATTTAACCGTGAAAATAAAATTGCAAGGGTTATTGTACCAAGCAGCCTAACAGCCACATATGACGCTCCGGAGCATAACAGAGAGCTTTGCAGTCTTTTTGCCTTATATAATATGAGCATAAACGGTATAGAAATAGTAAAAAAGGTTATATAAAGAGGTACAATTATGAACAACAAACTAAACACAAGAAATTTAACCATGCTTACTGATTTTTACGAAATTACTATGGCTAACGGATATTTCAGGTACAATCTAAAGGATACTGCCGCTACCTTTGATATGTTCTTCAGAAAAGTACCTGACAACGGCGGTTTTGCCATAATGTGCGGACTACAGCAGGTTATAGAGTATCTTAGTAACTTAAAATTTACCGATGAGGACATTAGCTTCCTTAGAAGTAAGTACATTTTCAGTGAAGAATTTTTGCAGTATTTAAAGAATTTTGAATTCAGCTGTGATGTATATGCAGTGGAGGAGGGTACGCCTATCTTCCCTAATGAACCTATAGTTACGGTAACAGGCCCTGTAATTCAGGCACAGTTTGTAGAAACGGCTATACTGCTGTACATTAACCATATGAGCCTTATTGCCACAAAAGCAAACCGCATTGTCAGGGCAAGCGGCGGCAGAGCTATAATGGAGTTTGGCGCAAGGCGTGCCCAAGGCGGTGACGCCGCTATATACGGCGCAAGGGCTGCATATATAGGCGGTTGTGTAGGTACTTCAAATGTAATATCCGACTGTATGTTTGACATTCCGGCTATGGGTACAATGGCCCACAGCTGGGTTCAGCTTTTTGACAGTGAGGAGGACGCCTTTAGAGCCTATGCCGAAACCTACCCAAGCAACTGTGTGCTGTTGGTAGACACCTACAATACAATTAAAAGCGGCGTACCAAACGCCATAAAGGTATTTAATGAGGTTTTGGTACCAAATGGCTACCGACCAAAGGGCATTAGAATTGACAGTGGTGACATTGCATATCTTTCAAAAAAAGCAAGAGTAATGCTGGACGAAGCAGGCTTTGAGGACTGTTCCATATGTGCCTCTAACTCACTTGACGAATATATTATTCGTGATTTACTTGAGGAGGGTGCCAAAATTGACAACTTCGGCATTGGCGAAAAACTGATAACAGCCTCCAGCGAGCCTGTTTTTGGCGGAGTATATAAGCTGGCAGCTGTTGAAAAAAACGGAAAATTTGTGCCTAGAATAAAGATTAGCGACAATGTAAGCAAAATTACAACGCCCTGTCAAAAGGAGCTTTGGCGTTTGTACGACAAGGAAAGCGGCAAGGCTATAGCCGATGTTTTAACCCTTTTAGGCGAAAATATAGACGACACAAAGCCATACACTATTTTCGACCCTGACAACACCTGGAAGAAAAAGGAGCTTACAAACTTTAATGCAGTTAAGCTGCGCAAGCAGATTTTCAGTAAGGGCAAATGTGTATACACCTCCCCTAGCGTTAAAGAAATTAAAAGCCACTGTGAACAGCAGCTGCAAACACTATGGAGTGAAGTAACAAGGTTTGATAATCCACACAAATATTATGTTGACCTTTCTAAGCGCCTGTGGGACATTAAGCACGCACTTCTTACAGACAATAAAAAATAACATTGCAACCAATTAAAAAGTATAAAAACAAAAAGCAGTACCCCGTGCCAAAGCCTTTGCTTTAGCCGTAGGTACTGCTTGCTTTTATACAATTTATATTTCTTACTTTTGTATGCCCTGCAGGTGGTTAATATACTGCTGTGCAGTTCTGCCGGAAATACCACCGTGGTACATTTCCCACTGCTTTGCACCGGCAATAAGCTCGTCCTCGTTCATTGTAATTCCGGTTTTCTTAGCAAGCTCCTTTACAATGTTCAAGTACTGGTCACGGGTTGGCTTTGAATAATTTATCATACAGCCAAATCTGTTTACAAGCGACATTTTTTCTTCGATAGTATCCGAACGGTGCAGGCCATCCTCAAATTCCATATCGTTTTTATCCTTCCAGGTTTCTTTAATTAAATGTCTTCTGTTTGAGGTAGCATAAATAAGTATATTGTCCGGCTTAGTTTCTACACCGCCCTCAATAACAGCCTTTAAAAATTTGTACTCTATTTCAAATTCCTCAAAGGAAAGGTCGTCCATATAGATTATAAATTTGTAGTTTCTGTTCTTTATTTGTGCTATTACATTTGATAAATCCTTAAATTGATGCTTATATATTTCAATCATACGCAAACCATAAGGATAAAATTCATTTACAATAGCCTTAATGCTGGTGGATTTACCTGTGCCGCTGTCGCCAAACAGCAAAGCATTGTTAGCCCTTCTGCCCTCAACAAACGCCTTTGTGTTTTCAACAAGCATTTTCTTTTGTTTTTCGTAGCCTACAAGGTCGTCAAGCATAACCTTGTCCATATTGTTAATAGCTTTAAACTCAACATGGAAGTTGTCACTGCCGGCTATTCTGAATGCCTTGTTCAGTCCAAACATTCCTACTCCGTAGTCGTTATAGAATTTAGTTACAGCATCGAAAAATTCCTGTGCGTTTGCAGTTTTTTCAAGGTCGGCACTTAGCTGCCTAACCTTTTCACTTACATTTTTATTGTACATTAATTCCTTTTTAACAATAGCCTTGTAGTTGGAGATTCTTGTAAAACAGTCAATTCCCAGAGATTTTTCAATTTCTGAAAAATCAAAGTCAAACAGTTCCCTGAACGCTTCAAAATCGTTTAGGGCAAAGTAATTTACACTGCCGTCGTTAGCACCTACCTTTTCACAGGTAATACTGAAAGGATTTTCGTTTGTAATAAGTATAAAAGAAAGGTAGTTGTGCCACAAATTTTTATCAAAGCCATAGTCTGTAGCCAATACAAGCAATCTTTTAATTTGGGTAAATATTTTTGCCGTAAGCTGACTGGAAGAGTAGCTGCCGTTTCTGTAGCCGGAAAAAATATCCCCCATTTCCATTAATATTGAGTCCTTTGGCATATCACCGTAAATAAGCAATTTTGAAATAATTCTGTCCACTATATAACACCCCTAAATGTCAGTTGATAACAAAAATTTTACCACCTATATTTTGTACTGTCAACTTAAAACAGCTTTAATTTATCAAACGATAAAATCAGATTTTATGTTTAATAGAATTTTGCGATAGTATATAGTTGACTGTGTTCGTGAAAAACAGTCCATTTTAAACAATAAACAATTATACATAGACCTCTTGTTTTAAATTTTTAAATTTTTTTGCGAAATTAGAAAAATTTTATAACTTTTATGTTGATTATTCAAAAAATGTATGTTACAATATGTTTGCTTATTAAAGTATGCGTTATCACAAAATAGTGCTATACATTTAATACAAAAGGAGAATGCTTATGAATAACGGTCGTTTTAACTACATCCTAAGAAGAGAATACGGTGACAGATACCTTCCTGTAGAAATTGAAGAGTGTGAAATTGTAGAAAATGATTTTATTATGCCTCATCATCACACTGAAATTGAAATTCATTATATAAATAACGGTACCTGCGACTACTACATTGACGGCAAAAAACACAGTGCAAAGGAGGGTGACATTGTTTACCTAAAGCCTGACACTGTACACTCTGTGTACAAGTCCTGCGACAAACTTGAATACACAACTGTTGCAATTTTGCCAAGCTTTTTATATGCAGAAAACTCCGGTTGCTGCACAGAAAAATATTTTAAGCCGCTAAAGCAGGGAGAATACGAGGTTACTTGTGTTATTTCCCCTGAAAACAGCTCTTACGAGCAGCTGAAGAACTACTTAATGGAAATTAAGAAGCTTATTGAGAATAAAGAAAATCTTTTTGAGCTTGAGCTTAAAATTGCAGTTTTGAGCTACTTCCTGTGTCTGTACAAAAACGGTTACATTTACAAGCGCAGCAGTCAGGAAAAGTCAAAGTACAAGAGCGAAAATGCAATTTGCAGTGCTATAGACTTTATTGACCAAAACTACAACAGATCCTTAACTGTTGATGAAATTGCTGACCATGTAGGCATAAGCAGCAGCCACTTTATGAAGCTGTTTAGAGAATATACACACACTACCTGCATCAGCTACATTAACAAGTGTCGTTTAACAAAGGCAGTTGAGCTGCTTGAAACAACACGCTTCAATATTCTTGACATTGCTACAGCTGTTGGTTACAACAACATTTCACTGTTTAACAGAGATTTCAAGAAAATCTACGGTACAACACCTAAGGAAATCAGAAAGAACGCAAAAATTCAAGAGAAGAACGGCAAGAAGCTACAAATTTCATTACTGTAATATTTTTGTCGCTTTTTGAAAATTATTTTGTAATATTTCAGGCAGTCACATAGTGGCTGGC